>Ga0315912_10001296_pt1 | contig 31607 bp, 23 predicted proteins | sample VfabasoilMG_FD_204469 | JGI IMG/M metagenome (GOLD analysis project Ga0315912, IMG submission 204469) | Garden soil microbial communities collected in Santa Monica, California, United States - V. faba soil | ecosystem: Environmental > Terrestrial > Soil > Garden | place: USA: California...
CCCCACCTTTGCGGTATGGTGGTGAAACGATGAGTCCGCTGTTAGCTACATACTGGCTATTTTCCCAAGCCTCGATATAACAAAAGCCAACCCAGGTGCCATCGGGAGTAAGGGCAATAACAGCTTTGCCTTCCTCCATCTTTTTGCGGATGTATTCAGGGGATCGTTTGGCAATGCCCGTGCCCCGTGCTTTGGCCGACTCGGCCATTTCGTTTGTAATTGTTTCTGCGTAATGCAGGTCGTCCAGGGTTGCCTCCCGGACAATTATATTGTTGTCCAATGAATTAAGTCGTAAGTGTGAATGAATAATTGAAGTGTGCACTAATCTTTAAGTACACTCAGGCATCAACCCTAGGCCGATGCCTGTTCGTCAACTTTGAGGTTGACTCAGATTCGGATTTGCCTTCGAGGTCGGCTAGGTCGGTTGGCCAAGGATGGCAGGTTGCGAACCAACGCGGGGTGGAGACCAAGGGTCTCAATCAATGTGAATATTTTTTCCAATGCTCGTAATGGTTTGTGAGTTAGAAAAAAGTTTGTTTTTAAATTTTACACAAAGTTAAACACCTTTAAAGTGAATAAGTCAATATTCCGGCCAAAATATTTTTTGTGAGTGCTTACGGTTGTAAGCAGTTGCTTGGGGTAACGAACTATATCAGTTCAATTAATCTCGCGTTGATAGCGCATCTCTTTCTCCATTGCCTTCTCTTCATGCTCGCGTTTTATTTTTACTTTAGCTTGAGGGCCAACCATTATTGGAACAGTCTCCACTTCCACATTAGCCAGTTCGAGTCCGTATTGTTCTTCGGTAGAAAGGCTCCAACTTTTTATGAAACGGTAGCCGCTTATAATCAAATCGTCAAAGGTTGATATCTCGCTATCGACTGAAGCAAGAGAGTGGAGTATGATGTATTTAAAATCGGCAGGCATGCTGTGCTTCCGTAAGGAATCGTAATGGCTAACTATATCTATTTCAGCATTTTCCGTCATTTCATGTAGAATTTTATTGAAGAGCAGATTGACGCGGTGGTCAGCCTTAAAACCAAGTTTTATCCGAACAAAAAAACACTTCTTAGGGATGATTGTGGTTACTGAATACTTGCTGGTGAATGGACTATCCACAGTGTCAACATGTAAGAACCAGTACACATCAGCACGCTTCGGCCGCTTCCGAAAAATGGAGTAAATAATATTCGAATCTATGTAGCGGTTGCTATCGGCTACGCACATATATACCAGGTTGGTAGCCTCTTTGGGAATAGATGTATCGTTCTGCAGATCATGAATGAGAGGCACATAATGTTTTAAATCCACAAACTCGGTATGCCTGTCACGCAGATGGCGGGCCTTTAAAAGTGTGAACATTAGCCCGAAGAGACTAAAAGCCACTGCAAATGCGAACCAACCGCCATGCCAAAACTTGTCGAAGTTGGAAACGAGGAATATGCCCTCTAAGGTGAAGAATGTGGCGGCAAGGATTATCGATCTCACGCGTGACTTCTTCACGGTTGAGAAAAAATATACCAGCAGCGTGGTGGTCATTAACATGTCGAAGGTAATGGCCAGTCCGTAAGCGCCTTCCATATTAGCTGACTTTTCAAATATCCAAACAACTAATAATGAGCCTGTTAATAGTATCCAGTTAATGGCCGGAATGTAGATCTGGCCTTTAAGCTGACTAGGGAAACGCACCAATGTGCCGGGCCAGAGTTTTAGCTTCATGGCTTCGTTCACCAATGTAAAAGTTCCAGAAATTAATGCCTGACTAGCTATAATGGCAGCTAATGTTGCAATAATGATTTCGAAAATTAGGAAAGACTCTGGTACAATAGAGTAGAAAGGAATTCGGCCATCCAATGTTGAGCCCTTTTGCGACAGTAGCCAGGCAGCTTGGCCGAAATAGTTTAAGAGTAAAGCCACCTTCACAAATCCCCATCCGGCTCTTATATTCCCTTTTCCACAATGGCCGAGATCAGAATACATGGCTTCGGCCCCAGTTGTACAAAGAAATACGGCTCCCAGTAGCCAAAAGCCTTTCGGGTACTCAGCTAATAATTTCCATGCATAGTATGGGTTGATGGCTTTTAATACCGATAAATCCGAGCTTAAATGATAGAGTCCGAAAACTGATATTGATGTGAACCAAATGATCATGATTGGTCCGAATGTTTTACCTACTACACTGGTGCCAAACTGCTGGAACAGGAAGAGCAATACGAGAATTGCAATTACAATAGGAGCAGTAGGAATTTCCGGATAGTTAATAGTGAGACCTTCCACTGCGGATGATATGCTGAATGCAGGAGTAATGAACCCATCAGAAATTAGTGTGCAGCAACCAATCACAGCCGCGTAGATTACCCACTTGGCTTTATATCTTCTCACTAAAGCATAAAGGGCAAAGATTCCGCCTTCGCCTTTGTTATCGGCATTTAGGGCCAGGTAAACATACTTTACGGTAGTGACGAGCGTTATCGTCCACAACACGCAACTCAATCCGCCAATAACCAAATCCTCAGAAATAATCCGATGACCAACGATAGCCCGGAATACATAAAGAGGTGACGTACCAATATCTCCGTAAATTATTCCAAGAGCAACCAAAACACCGGCAGCCGTTACAGAGCTTTTAACCGATTGCTTGTCACCAGAAGACATCTTGATATTGGTTTAGATGGACGAGAAAGGCACTTTGTGTAGTCGGTTTTTGGCTGTCAAGCCTCGTGGGAATATGGATGAGGTTTGTCCAAATTTTGTGCCCAAAGGCAAGAAAACTGGAAGAGGCATTTAGAAGCACGAATTCCAAAACGGGGGCGAATTTAGCGGGTTGGCACGCTCGTTATGCGCATTTAAATAAATATTTTAAAAACCGCTTAAATACACATGATAGAGGCTTATTTTGCCGTTCAATAAAAACTTAACCCTTAAAAAACGAATGAAAAATCAATTCTTATTGGTAGTGGTCATTGGCTTGATCCTGGTTGGCTGCGGAAAAGAGGAGCGCACAAAGCTTCAAACACAAGTAGATTCTCTCAAATCAGAACTGGAAACAAGTCAGGAATTGGCACGCACGTTAGGTGAAGTGGGTGTTTTGATGGATTCTATTGATGCCAACCGCCAGGTGCTGCGCATGAATATGATGGAAGGCACCACATTAGATAACTACACGAACCGGATGGAAGATTTGAACAAATATGTGAAGGATACCGAAAAGAAAATCAGCGACCTTGAAAAGCAACTGAAGAAGTCTAAAGCTAACACGAATTATTTTTCTACGATCGTCAATAATTTGAAAGCGGAAATTGAAAAGAAAAACCTGGAGATAACTATGCTTCAAGAAATGGTTTCTAAGTACCAGACCGAAAATGAAAACCTTATTAAGGTGAATGAGATGCAAGATGCGGCCATTGTTGAACAAGAGGCCCAATTGGCAAATAAGCAACAGGAACTGGCATTAATCGAAGCTCGCATCCAGGAGTTGATGATACAGTCTAAGGTGAGCGATGCGGAGCAGTTTTATGCACGGGGAGCAGCAGTGGAGGAAGCAGCTAACCGGATTAAACTGGCCCCGAAAAAGAAGAAAGAAACCCTTAAGGAGGCCCTGGAGTTTTACAAAAAATCTTACTCACTTGGCCATGAGCCTGCCAAGGCTAAAATTGACCAGCTAGAGAAACTGCTGAAGTAAGATTGGCCATAGCATGGACAATTGCTCTAACTGAGCTATCTTTGCGAAAATTTAAACCATAAAAACAATGGGAAGACCTCCAGTATTACCAATAAAGAAGAAAGACGGTTTTTGGCTTGAAGTGCGCAATAAAGGCGCAAAATCGGGTATGATCCTCATTCGTGAGTCTCACCAGGCCATGATGCAAGCCGTCAAACAATATGAAACCACAAAGGATGTAATCATTCTTGGTGAACACAAAAACGGGAAAAAGGTGGTTGAAGAAAAGAAGAAGAAAGAGAAAGCAGGATAGGCTAGTAGAATAATCTTGTTAGCATCCCCTGTGCTATGGATATCCATGTTCAGGGGATGTTTTTTTTATAGTTTTTAACGGTAAGTATTGAAATGATGGTTAATTACAATTTCAAGTTTTAATCTTTGTCAAATTGCATGAATTATCATTTGTTCAGAGCGATCTTGTTTGCAGCAGCTCTTTTCACCATACCGAGTGTAACAGCCCAGGATATTTCGCTAATCAACTCAGGTGAAGTTATCAATGAAGGAAAAGCGTTATATGATTCGGGCAAGTTTAAGTTGGCTGCATTAAAGTTGCTAACAGTTCCTAAGCGCGATACAAACTATGTTTACATGCTTTCTGAGTTGGCGCTTGCTTACCATGCTGATTCGCTTTACGACAAAGCAATTGAGGTTTGCAACGAGGCATTATTAAAACCATCCTCTTTCAAAAGTCACCTATTACGCACTAAAGCAATTGCTACTGACAAGAAAGGTAATTTTGATGAATCAGTAAAAATTTTTAACGATGCCATTTCCAAATACCCATTCGACTATACGCTGATTTTTAACCTGGGCATTACTTATTACAATCACAAAGACTACAGCAAAGCAGAACAATGTTTCTTTAAAGTGTTGTCCATTAATCCATTCCATGCGAGTAGTCATCTTAATTTAGGCAACTTGGCCATAGGCCGGGCAAGGCGCACGCATTCCATTTTGGCAATGGGCGCCTATTTGAGTTTGCGAAATGGAGACAATAGTCGCCTGGTTTTAATGAACCGTTTTTTAGGAAATGAATTGAAAGAAGATAACGCCCTGACCACCGAAAATATTAATGCGTGTGAAAAGCTGGATCAGATTATCCGCTCCGGTATTGCTATGGATAAAAAGTTCGATTCCAAAATTCCAGTTTCAGCAGCAGTGGTTAAGCAGTTCGAAATATTTTTTAATCAGCTTTCATTAATACAGCCCTCGTCAGAGGATAACTATGCCAGGTTTTACCTTCCTATTTATAAAGCGATAAAGGAAAAGGGAATGGAGGAGCAGTTTATTTACAATATTCTTACGTCATCCTCCAATGAAGATGTTAAGAAGTGGATTAAGAAAAATGACAAGACTCTCACTGAGTTTTACAACTTTGCCAATGTCGAATTCAAGAAACCGCAGCAATTCGTTCAGGCTGCTAGCTATGGTTATCAGGAGCCTGTTCAAGGTTGGTATAATAACTCAACACATCAAATGGAGGCGCTGGGGAAGAAGCGTGATGACGGGAGGCGCGAGGGAATGTGGTATTACTTTCATAATAACTATGAATTGTCTGGTGAAGGAAAATTTGGGACTAATGGTGAGAAGACTGGTACCTGGAAGTATTACTACTCCGATGGAAAGCTAAAGAGTATCGAAAATAGTGAGAGTGGTGAAATTACTTTCTATTACCCCGAGGGTGGAATAAACGACCATTACTTTTTGAAGAACGATAAGATTGAAGGAGAAGTGGAAATATTTTATTCATGTGGAGTTTTGAAGGAGAAATTAATATACAAGGATGGAAAGCGCGATGGCAAAGGACAGACTTATTTTATTGATGGAAAGAAACGCAGCGATTATATTTATAAAGAGGGAGATTTAGAGGGAGAGTTTATAAACTACCATCCAAACGGGAAAATTCAATTTAAGAAACAATTTGCCAAGGGCCTGGCCACCGGGTTATATCAAGAGTTTCATTCGAATTCCAAATTGATGATAACAGGCGAATTTGTAAATGATAAACCAAATGGACTTTGGCAACATTACTATTATAATGGTAAACCTGAAAAAAGCGGGAATTATAAGGAAGGCATAGTATTTGGTGAATGGTTATTCTACAATCCGGATGGATCAATTTCGGAAAGTCGAAATTTCAGCGAAACCGGAAAATGGCAGGGGGAGAGCATTACCTATTACAAAGGCAAGAAATATATAATATACACGTACAATAAAGATATCCTGGTCAAAGTAGTTTTTGTTGATCAGTCTGGAAAGGAATTGGGAAAGTTTGAAGGTAACAATGGGGATTTTTTATCAAAAACTTTTTTTGCTACTGGCGCTCAAGCAGGGGCAGGCCGTTATAAAAAAGGCAAACAAGATGGCGCATGGATATACTATTATCCGGATGGTATAAAGCGAAAGGAATGCCAATTTGAAAATGGATTGATACAGGGTGAAATGACTGAGTATTTTAAGACGGGCAGGAAAAAAATTATTTCTCATTACAAGGATGATGAACTGGATGGTTATTACCAGGAATTTTATTTAAATGGAAAACTAAAACAGCATGGCTGGTTTAAGCAAGGTCAGCGGGAACAGCAGTGGCTTACCTATTTTGTTGATGGGACGCTGGAGTCAGATTATTTTTATTTGAACGGAGAATTTGCAGGCCCTATTTCAGATTATAACGTTTTGGGAAAGCTATCCTCGGTTAGCACTTACCTTAATGGGAAAGTCGAAAATATTGAGGATTACAATTCGCAGGGATTGAATCTCACAACAACTAAAGAAGAAGGTGCTAAAAAGACTTATGAGGTGAAGTATAGCTCAGGAAAGACAAAGTCAATGTATGAAATTGTTTGTGGCGTTTATCACGGTCATCTTTCTCAATGGTTTCCAAATGGTGCAATTTTTTATGATTACGATTGGGTAAACGGCTGGAAATCCGGGGAACTTCGATACATGACAACAGACAACACGTTGGAGTGGGGAGGGGAGCGTGTTAATGGCTACGAAACTGGAAAATGGACGTACAAAAATCCAATTGGTCTCCTGGATTCGGAGGGCATTTTTTTTAGAGGTGAATATGATAGTACCTGGAATTACTACTATCAATTTGGAGCAATTTCCTCTACGGCTGAATATTCGAATGGAGATCGCGATGGTATAACACACTATTTCGCACCGGATGGAACTTCCATGTTTCAGAAATTATTCGAAAGTGATCGATTTGTAGCCTATAGGTTAGCCGGAAGTGGACAATTCGGTAATTGGATTCCAGTTAAGAAAGATATGTCCATCACCATCAACTATACACTGAGCGGAAAACCTTTCTATGAAGAAGTTCTTAAAAACGGTGAAATTAATGGCTCTAAAAAAATTTATTATCCGGATGGAAAGCTTTATAGTGAATACAATTTTATAGATGGCGACTACGAAGGCAAGTATTTTATTTACCATGCCAACGGCAAAGTGGCAGAAAGTGGAGAATATAAAAACGATAAACTAATGGGTACTCGGCAGTTTTTTAATCAGGACGGTTTGCTTTTGAAGTCTGAAGAATACGTTAATGGAATGCGTCATGGGAAATCTACCACCTATTTAAATGGAGCTATTAAAAATGAAGTTATTTTTTGGGGAGGTACACCAGATAATTAAAATTATGAGAGAATTCATTTGTTTCTTATTTACCATTCTGATTGTTTCTGTTCCAGGTCTTTCCCAAACCAATGAACTATTCCAGAAATTTAAACAACAGTATCCCGATGAACCAGCTGTGTATCTGAATCGGTCGGAGGTACTTTCTATTTTGGTTGAAAAAGATTCGCTACGGGTATTTTCAGAAAAATCGGAGGACTTGCTCATTTTAAAAGAACAAGCCGAAGCTTTGGCCAGCCGCAAAGTGTATGGCTCTTCGTTTAGCCAGGTAAAAAATTTAAGTGCCAAAACCCTGGTGTGGGATAAAGGCCGATATAAGCCCATGGAAGTTGTTGATTTTAAAAAGAATAGTGAACGAGACCGTGGTATTTTTTTTGATGACTCTTACAATTACTCATTCAATTTTCCGGCTGTTGCTGCTCAAAATAGAACGCTATTAAATTACACGCAGGATATAAAAGATGTTCGCTTTATTGGTGGATTTATTTTTCAAACTTTTATACCTCAAAGCCAGACTTCTTTTACAATAAAAACACTTAAGGGTGTTGAATTATATCATGAAGTACAAAACGATCCTTCAAAAAAAATTACGCTAAGTGTAACTGAAAAAGGTGGCTTTGTTTTTTATGAATGGACCTCGCAAAACCTCGAAACTTTAAAAATAGAAGAAGACAGCCCCTCTATCCAATATTATGCTCCGCAAGTTGTTTGCTACGTTAAATCGTACGTCAATAAAAAGGGAAAGCAGAATGTTATTTCGTCATTAGATGATCTCTACCGATGGTACTATACATTCATCCGAGGCCTCAATAAAAACACGTCAGCTGAATTAAAAGATGTTGTTAAAAAATTACAAGCCGAGAGTAAAACCGAGATGGAATTGGTGAAAAAGGTATTTTACTGGGTACAGGATAATATTCAGTATATCGCGTTTGAAGAAGGTATGAGAGGCCTTATTCCTCACTCAGGCACTTACGTTTGTGAGAAGCGCTTTGGCGATTGTAAAGACATGGCCAATCTTATCGTTAACATGCTTCAGTTGGCCAATGTAAAAGCATACCACACGTGGATAGGCACCCGGGATATTCCCTTCCAATACTCCAAGCTTCCTACTCCAATGGTAGATAATCACATGATTGCAACTTATATAAGCCCCGATAAAAAATATTATTTTCTTGATGCAACGGGCGATTATATACCCTTTGGCATGCCCACATCCATGATTCAGGGAAAGGAGGCATTAATTGGCTTGGACTCTGTGCATTATGAAGTGAAAATAGTGCCGGTAATTTCAAGCGATGCCAACGTGATGATAGATTCAATGCGTGTTTCTATCAATGGGAATTATATTGTAGGCAGCGGAACGAATTCAATGAGTGGCTACCCAAAATCATTTGGTGGTTATCAGCTCAACCGAACTGATGCGGAGGATAATAAAAAATATGTAGCCAGCCTGTTGGGAAAAGGAAGTAATAAATTTTTTCTGGATAAGTACGAAGTACAGCATGTTGATAATAAGGATATTCCTACGCGGATCAACTATGAGTTCCGTATTGGTGATTATTTTCAAAAGGTGGGTTCTGAGATTTATGTGAACATGAATTTTAATAAAGATTATTACAACGAATTCATCAATATCGATTCACGCAAAACTCCAGTGGAAAGTGAATATCAGTATCATCAAAGCGAGTATATAGAATTTACAGTGCCTTCCGGTTACGAGGTAGAATATTTGCCACCCAATTCAAAATTAGAGAACCCATTGTTGGGTTATACTATCGAGTATAAAAATGAAGTCGATAAAATATTCTACAAGAAGAGTATCTTCTCCAATAGTTTGCTACTTCAACCTGTACAATTTAAGGAATGGAATGATGCGGTTTCTCAAATTAGTGAAGCCTACAAAGAGTCCATCATATTAAAAAAGAAATGAAAAAGAAATTTACACTTATCGCTATCGCGACTTTCGGTTTTTTGCAATGCTTTGCTGCCGGCACACTATACGAATGGGAAAAAGATCGTGTTGCCTATAAGCTGACAGAAGAAGAACAGGCTATGGGAGAATTAATCCTTAAACAACATCATCAATACGATTATGCACTAGAGGATGGGTTTATTATGTATTCGGCTGTACACCGGATAATTTACGTGAACAACGATGAGGCTGTTCAGAAGAATAACCGTATATCCATATCCATGAACAATACCATTGACCTGGTTGAATTGAAAGCTAGAGTAATTAATAAAAATGGTAAAATTATTCATTTTAATAAAAGTGAATTGAAAGAATTGAAAGACGAGGAGTCTGGGAATGCCTATCGCATATTTGCTATGGAGGGTGTCGAATTGGGCAGTGAAATTGAGTACTACTTCATACGTAAAATGAGAGGAGCCATTTTCGAGCGAGTAAACCTCCAGTCGGATGTTCAGGTAAAGCGTAGCACCATGTTGATTACCTCTCCAGGGCATTTGAAATTTGATTTCAAAAATTATAATACAACGGCTGAAGTAGTACGTGAGGAGGCAAAAGACCCTAAGGAAACCAACCGCTACAGCCTTGACGTGCAGGACATTCCCCCAATGAAAGATGAAAGCTATTCTTATTTCGTGGCCAACCTGGCAAAAGTCGAATTTAAATTGGCTTATAACACGGCACGCTCCATGGCCAGGATTTATACATGGGATGAAGCCGCAAAAACATTTTATAAAATCCTGTACACTTTAGATAAAGATGAGGAAAAAGCTCTCGACAAATTTGTTAAATCTATTGGTGACAAACCATCCGCTGGATTGCGCGATCGAATTGTTAACGTAGAGGACAAGATAAAAAAGGAAATTAAAGTTGACCCTAAGCAAAGTGGTGAACAGCTTGCTTCAATTGAGTCTATCACCAAGTTTAAAATTGCCTCAAACGAAGGTATTACGCGTCTTTTTATTGCTGTTTATGGCAAGCTAGGTATCAATTGCCATCCGGTGATCACGAGCGATCGGGAGAAATGTAAGTTCGATGGGAAATTCGATTCATGGTCTTATCTCGATAATTATGTGATCTACTTTCCCGACACCAATGGTTTTATTGCTCCATACCAGTACGAAGTCCGATATCCCCTTATCCCTTCAGCGTGGTCGGGACAAGATGCCTTGTTTATTCAGCCTATTACCATAGGCGATCTGAAATCAGCTTTGGGTACTATTGCGGAAATACCAGCACCAGATTACACCATTAGCAAAGACAACCTGAATATTGATGTTTCATTCAATGAAGACCTGCGAGTGTCAAACATTAAGATGTTGCGCGAGCTTAGCGGATATGACGGAGCTTTTGTTATTCCCTACTATGACTTAATGACAGATGATCAAAAGAAGACGTTGGTGGAAGAGCTCATTAAACAAACGGCACCTGATGCCATCGTGAAAACCTGGAGCACTAAAATTGCTAAAGGAGAAAATGGAGATAAATTATTGATCGATCTTAATTTTCAGTCGTCACACTTTTTGGAAAAAGCGGGCCCCAGAATTTTGTTTAAGGCGGGTTTGGTAATTGGCCCACAACTAGAAATGTATCGCGATGAAACACGTATGAATGCTGTTGAAAACGATTATAACCGTTCTTATGAGAGGGAGATACGTATTCAAATTCCACAAGGCTATATCATTAAAAATCCCGAAGATTTGAAAATGAAAGTTGTGTATGAAAATGATAAAAATATTCCATTTTCTTTTGAGTCCAATTATACCCTTGAAGGGAATATTTTAAAACTTACCATACTGGAGTATTACAAAGAACTCCGCGTGCCGCTGGCCCGCTATGACGATTTCAGAAAAGTGATCAATGCTTCAGCCGATTTTAATAAAGTCACTCTTGTGCTGGAGAAGGCGAAATAGGATTCGATCAATTAAAAATTTGGTTGAAGATTGTGTGTGAGAGAGGCAGCTACAGCTTGGTGGTTTTTCTTCCTTGCGATTGATCTTTTGTATTCACAAATTCAATTTTCTTTTTGCTGGCATTCTTTTCAAAAAGATGAAGAATCATACCATCTTTTAATCCAACTTCGGGAACGATAATAGATTTTGATGAAGCCCATTCCATCACTTGAATATAAATATTACTCGCGGGCACAATTACATCAGCACGATCGGGGTTCATTTGCAGTTCGTAAATCCTTTGCTCCATACTTAACCCTGAAACCATTTCCCGAATACCTTTGATCCGCGAGAGCGAAAGACTTTTGCCATCGTCAAGCTTAGCCAGTTCAAAAATTTTGCTGATGTTTCCCCCTGTTCCTACTGCTGTAACGATGCCGTACGTTTTTTTTACGTTTTCTTTTATCCAGGTTTTCATATCGTTCCATGATTCGGGTGAATCATGATGCTCTAGTACACGCACTGAGCCTAACTTGAATGACTTCGTTCGGATTTTTTTTCCACCCACGTAAAGATTTAGTTCAGTACTGCCACCACCCACATCAATATGCAGATAAGTTTTATCGGTTAAGTAAGAAGCAATTGCTTTATTAACCAATTCCGCTTCCTGCTGACCATCAATAATATCAATAGTGATTCCAATTTCTTCCTGCACCTGCTTCACCAGTTCTTTTCCATTTTTAGATTCACGCATGGCACTGGTAGCACAAATCATGTAATCATCGGCTTCGTATAATTCCAGAAGTAATTTATAGGTGAGCATCAGCTTCTTGAATTTCGTAATACTTTTTTTGCTGAGTTTACCGTCACTAAATACATCATGACCTAACCGTAGAGGAAAACGGATATACTCCATTTTTTTAAATAATACTTTCGGACCCGTGTTTAATACAGATGTGATTTGAAAGCGGATGGCGTTTGAACCAATGTCAATGGCAGCGAGTTTCATGGGCAGTCTGGTAGTCTTGAGTAGTTAATCTTTAGTCCTAACGACTACAAGGACTCCAGACTTATACTTAACTACTAAAATAAGCTTAACAAGTCTTTATTTTTATGAATCAAATCATTTTCTTTGCGGTGCTTATCCAGAAAGACTGAGGGTCAGGGCCCTAAGACGTCTTAGCATCCTACCTCCCGCAGCAGCGGGATGTGTTGTGCTAACTCCCTTCTAATCTTATGATTAGAGAAGATAGGCAGCCTTTCTTCGCAGGCTCTTTCTGGAAAACATTAAACACAGAAAGAGTGAATATTTTAGAAATTTTAACGAAAAGGATAATGGTGATTGATGGCGCCATGGGCACCATGATTCAACGCCATAAATTGGAAGAAGCCGATTTTCGCGGAGACCGATTTGTTAGTCATTCCTCTCCGTTGAAGGGGAACAATGATCTGCTTTCTATTACCAGGCCTGAAATTATTAAAGAAATTCACAGGCAATATTTTGAAGCAGGCGCTGATATCATTGAAACCAATACCTTCAGCGGTACTTCCATTGCGCAGGCTGATTATCATTTGGAAAGCCTGGTTTATGAATTGAATTTTCAATCGGCTAAAATTGCCAAAGAGGTAGCTGTTGAGGTTACAAAACAAACTCCGGACAAGCCGCGCTTTGTGGCGGGTGCTATGGGGCCTACCAACAGAACGGCCTCATTATCCCCTGATGTGAATAATCCGGGATTTCGCGCTGTTTCATTCGATGATTTGCGAATCGCCTATAAGGAGCAAGCTAAAGCGCTTGTTGAAGGTGGTGTCGATTTACTTTTAGTTGAAACGATTTTTGATACACTCAACGCAAAGGCAGCACTGTTTGCCATTCAGGAATACTTTGATGAAGCCAATGTAGAAGTGCCCATTATGGTTTCTGGTACCATCACCGATGCTAGCGGACGCACGCTATCCGGCCAAACAACTGAAGCATTTTTAATTTCTCTTTCACATGTGCCAATGCTTAGTATTGGTTTGAACTGCGCGCTGGGTGCAGCGCAACTCAGGCCTTACTTGCAGGTATTGAGCGAGCACGCCCCGTTCTTTATCAGTGCATATCCCAATGCCGGTTTACCAAATGCCTTCGGACATTATGACCAAACTCCCGATCAAATGGCTGCCGAGGTTGAAGAGTATTTAAAGGAAGGATTAGTCAATATGGTTGGCGGTTGTTGTGGATCGACCCCCGATCACATTCGCAAAATTGCAGAGATTGCTAAAAAGTATAAACCCAGAGAGGTGGTTGTTCATCATGTCTAATAATTTATTGCTTAGTGGCTTAGAGGCCGTTGAAATAACCGCTGACTCCAATTTTGTAAATATTGGGGAGCGAACCAATGTTACGGGTTCAGCAAAATTCCTTAAGCTCATCAAAGAAGATAAGTTTGACGAGGCGCTGGAAATAGCACTTGATCAGGTAAGAGGAGGGGCGCAGGTGATTGATGTGAACATGGACGAAGGCATGCTTGATTCCAAAGCTGCCATGGTTCGATTTATAAATTTAATGGCATCGGAGCCGGAGATTTCCCGAATACCGGTAATGGTTGACTCTTCCAAATGGGAAGTGATTGAAGCCGGGCTGAAATGTTTGCAAGGCAAGGGGATAGTGAATTCCATTAGTTTGAAAGGTGGAGAGGCAGAGTTTATCCGGCAGGCCAAACTGGTTAAACGTTATGGTGCAGCTACAGTGGTAATGGCATTCGATGAAGAAGGGCAAGCCGATACCTACGAGAGGCGAATTTCTATTTGCCAGCGGGCATATAGCATCCTTACTCAAGTGGTTGCATTTGCTCCGCAAGACATCATTTTTGATCCCAATATTTTTCCGGTTGCCACAGGTATAGATGAGCACCGGAATTATGCACTTGATTTTTTTAAGGCAGCGAAATGGATAAGAGAGCATCTTCCTCATGCTCACGTTAGTGGGGGAGTGAGCAATGTGTCTTTTAGCTTTCGCGGAAATCAGAAAGTGCGTGAAGCTATGCACTCTGTTTTTCTATACCACGCGATTAAGAATGGAATGGACATGGGCATTGTTAACCCAACCATGCTGGAGATTTATGATGAAATTCCAAAGGATTTATTGGAGAGGGTGGAAGATGTTTTATTAAACAGGCGCGATGATGCTACCGAGCGGTTATTGGAGTTTGCTGAATCAGTGAAAGGAACTGTAAAGAAAAAAGAGACTGATGATGCATGGAGATTAAGTTCTGTGGAAGAGCGATTAAGTCATGCGCTGGTAAAAGGTATTATTGATTTTGTGGATGCAGATACCGAGGAAGCACGGGTAAAGTATGGTCAACCGCTTCAGGTAATTGAAGGTCCGTTAATGGCCGGTATGAACGTGGTGGGTGATTTATTTGGAGCCGGCAAAATGTTTTTACCCCAGGTAGTGAAAAGTGCCAGGGTAATGAAAAAATCGGTTGCTTATCTGGAGCCTTTCCTCGAAGCAGAGAAATTGAAGAGTAAAACAACGAAATCAAACACTAAAGTTTTGCTGGCCACTGTAAAGGGTGATGTTCACGATATTGGAAAAAATATTGTAGGTGTAGTGCTGGCATGTAACAATTATGATGTGGTCGATTTGGGAGTAATGGTACCCACCGAAAAGATAATTGAAGCAGCAAAGCGGGAAAAAGTTGACATAATAGGTCTAAGCGGTTTGATTACACCTTCCCTGGATGAGATGGTGCATGTCGCGAAAGAAATGGAGCATGAAAAAATGACTATCCCGTTGTTGATCGGTGGGGCTACAACTTCTAAGATACATACGGCTGTTAAAATTGATCCTGTTTACTCAGGCGGGGTTGTCCACGTACTGGATGCTTCACGTTCCGTCCCGGTAACATCCGAACTGGTTAACCCGGAATTGCGTGCCGGTTTTAAAGAAAAAGTAAAAGTTGAATATGACCGGCTACGCGAGGAGCACGAGGGCAAGCAAGCAACGAAATCTTTAATTTCTATTGAAGAAGCGCGAGGCAACAATGTAAAAATTGATTGGAGTCAATCCAATATAACTCGTCCATCCTTTTTCGGCCGGAGGGAATTTTTGGATTTCCCGTTAGAAGAAATCAGGCCGTTCATTGATTGGACACCTTTTTTTCAAACATGGATGCTTGCAGGCCGTTACCCAAAAATATTCAATGACCCGGTTGTGGGAGTTGAGGCCAGGAAACTTTTTAACGATGCCCAGGTAATGCTCGACAAGGTGATAAAAGAGAAACGTTTAAAAGCTAATGGGGTATTGGCATTTTTTCCCGCTAACTCGATTGGTGATGATGTGGTTTTGAAAACTGAAGGACAACCCGTCACTTTAAACTTCCTACGTCAACAAAATAAAAAGGCAGGTACATTACCTAATTTTAGCTTGGCCGATTTTGTGGCTCCTCAAAGCTCCGGAAAGGAAGATTACATTGGGATGTTTGCAGTTACAACAGGTCTTGGCCTGGAAAGCATTTTGGAGGAATACAAAAAAAGCGTGGATGATTATTCTGAAATTATGGTAAAGGCTATTGCCGATCGCCTGGCAGAGGCATTTGCGGAATGTTTACATTATAAGGTCCGTAAAGAATTATGGGGCTATCAACCCAACGAAAATCTGACCAACGAAGAAATTATTGAAGAAAAATATCAGGGGATTCGCCCAGCACCCGGTTATCCTGCCTGTCCGGAGCATACCGAAAAGAAAAAAATATTCGAGTTGCTTGAGGCAGAGAAGTTGGGCATAAAACTTACCGAGTCATTTGCCATGTACCCCGCATCATCCGTCAGTGGGTATTATTTCTCACATCCGGAATCACGATATTTTGGATTGGGGAAGATCGGTAAAGATCAGGTTGAAGATTATGCTAAACGAAAAGGAATGAGTGTTGAGTTGGCGGAGAAATGGCTAAGCCCTGTATTGGGTTATTAAAATATTGCCTGGTAAGATGAAAGTAACAGATCACATCGCTAATGCTAAAGGAAAGACTCTTTTTACTATAGAGATCTTACCACCCCTTAAAGGAGAAAATATTCGAAACCTGTTCGATCATATTGATCCATTGATGGAGTTTAAGCCGCCTTTTATTGATGTTACTTATCATCGGGAAGAGTACGTTTTTAAAAAACGGGAAAATGGGTTGCTCGAAAAAATATCGACACGCAAGCGGCCAGGAACGGTTGGCATTTGCGCATCTATTCAGAATAACTATAAGGTGGACACCGTGCCGCACATAATTTGCGGAGGTTTTTCAAAAGAAGAAACAGAGAACGCATTGATCGATTTACATTTTTTGGGTATTGATAATGTGTTGGTGCTGCAGGGGGATGCCATTAAAAATGAAGGTCGTTTTGCCCCGGAGCCCGATGGAAACAAATTCGCCTCCGAATTGTTACAGCAAGTGGTTGATATGAACCGCGGTAAGTATGTGGATGAAGAATTACAAAGTCCAAACCCCTCTAATTTTTGCATTGGCGTAGCCGGTTACCCGGAGAAACATTTTGCAGCGCCCAATTTGAAAACAGATTTGAAGTATTTAAAGCTAAAAGTTGATTTGGGCGCAGAGTATATCGTGACTCAAATGTTTTTTGACAATGATAAATATATTGACTTTGTGAACAGATGCCGTGAAGCTGGTATTACGGTTCCTATTATCCCCGGAATAAAGCCAATCACTACAAAGGCTCAAGCTAGTATACTCCCCACTACTTTTCATATCGATATCCCAGACGATTTAGCTGACGAAGTTGAAAAGTGTTCCGATAACAAAGCGGTTAAAGAAGTGGGGATAAAGTGGGCAGTACAACAATCAAAAGAACTAATGAAATTTGGAGTACCTACACTGCACTTTTATTCAATGGGCAAAAGCGATCCTATTTACCGGATTGCAAAAGAGTTGTTTTAGTGCCTGTAATAATTTATCAATCCACTGTTATTAGCTTCTAAAAATCATCGGCTATCCGCTCGATTTTTTTGCCCTTATCGGCATACATCATATTAATAACGGGGTAGGACCGGTAGATCAGGGTGATGGTATTTTTGTTGCCAATGTAGGTGAGGCCTAAACTTTTGGCTGCCCAGTGATAAGCTTCTGTTCGGACATTATATTTGGCTAGGCCAAGGGCTTTCTCCATGCCCTTCATTAACCGTTGATCTTTGTCTGTAGTCACCTCAATTTCGTAAACCAAGCCTTTATATGTTTTCAGTTCAATGCTGTTCACTTTCACTTCACCGATCATACTATACATATCATCCTTAACGGTATAAAGCCTGGCAGGGAACTCATCCTTCCCTCTCAACTTCTCAATAAAATCCTTTTTGAAAGTTGCCCCGGTCACACTGTCAACGGCTTGCCCCAGCTTAATTGATTTAAATCCGTTCCTTTTTTCAAGCTCTGCGCTATTTTCCTGTGGAGGCTGCGCCCAGACCAGTGAAATAGGAAGTAACATTAAAAGAATACGGTGTAATCTCATATTCATGGTTTTGGTTCGTTAAACTGAATAGGAAGGGTTACGCAAATATCGTCCCAACAAAAATTTAGATCAGTAATGTTGTTTTTTGAGTCAAGGAGAATGGTAAACCACTCGAGCGATTTGCCTTCCTGCTTTTTTACGGGCACGCTCCATCTTTCAACGTCTGACTTAATGTTGTAATTGTATGAGCCCCAAAGGCCGACTTCTTTGTTAAGGATAATTGTCCAATTAGAAGGGTTAGGTATGGTAAACAGACTGTATGTTCCCGCTGAAATATTCTTTCCAATAATTTTTACATCACGCGTAAAGGTAATTTCCGTAGCCTCATTCGCCCCTGTGCGCCAAACCTGCCCAAAGGGCACTAATTTTCCGAAAATCTCACGATCCCGTTTAGCTGGCTGGCCGTATGTTACTTTAATATAGGTGTCTTTATATTTCACCGAAGTGGTGGCTATAGGGCTTATTCTTTTTTGTGATTCCTGGGAATAGGCGATTGTTATAGTAAGCAGCAGAGCCAGGGTTAGGTTCTTAGATTGATTCAACAGCATAGACACCTGCAAAAATAAGGATTTTCTTTCCTTATTTTGAGGCATGAGCACTCCCCCCCCAAGACCCCACTTCGATGATATATATATGGAGCTGGCCGTGAACCTGGCCAAGCGGTCGCATTGCATAAAGCGCCATGTTGGAGCTGTCCTTACCAAAGACACGCGCATTATATCTATCGGCTACAACGGCCCGCCCAGTGGCACACACAATTGCGATGAAGAATGGCCCGAAACGGGCTGCCCGCGAGAATCCAAGGGAGGCTGCTCGTTAGCTATTCATGCAGAGCAAAACGCCATTCTGTATGCGGTTAAGAATAAAACTTCCGTTGAGGGTGCAACAATTTATCTAACCTTGTCCCCGTGCCTTGCTTGCGCCCGAATAATTTATAGTATGGGGATCAAGAATGTGATTTATCTGAATTCTTATGCCGAGTATAAAGGAATCTCCTCGGACGAAGGGGTAGATTTTCTAAATAAATTTGGGGTGGAGTGCAAACGATATAGTGGATCGCTCACAAATGTGACGCATATGATTTAAGCGCTGGCTCAGAGCCTGTTTGTTTAAGGCTTTGCCTTAAATACTAATTCTTTCCAATAGCCTTTTCTATACCAGCTATCAATTTAGCCGATATACCCTTGGATGCGTCAGCTTGTTCATAGGTAAAAATGGCGAGAGCCCGCTTAGCCATTTGGTACAAGCCGGCCGGATTTCCATCTCCACGATAGCTCCCCAGGCACCAGTTCATTTCGGATTGAAGATTTTCATCAATATTCAACTCCTGGAGCTTGGCAAGTGCATCCTTACATGCCTTTTCAATCAACTTTCCATTATCAGTTCCTTTCTTTGAAGCCGTTGGCTTACTTGCTTTTTTGGCTTTGACTGATTTTGTGCTGGCCTTTGCTGCCTTAGTAGCAACGCTAGCCTTCTTAGTGGTGGTTGTTTTTTTCATTCTTAGGATTGTTTATTACAAAAATATTCTACTAACAGATGAATATCCAGTGTAAACGTGAATTAATTATTGAGGTGAGGCGTGGTGAATAGTAAAAGTGGCGAGTATCAATCGGCTATCCAGACTCTGTGAGGTTATTTTTTTTCCTTTACAAGCTCGTATAAAAAGAAAAAGGGAAGTGATCCTGGATCTCTTCCCTTTTTAAAGTATCAAGCGCTGCCTGATTACTTCTTCTTCTTAGCTGCTTTTTTCTTAGCAGCTTTCTTTGCGGGTTTTTTTGCCATAGCGTTTAATGTTTTAAGTTAAATAATCTTTAAACGTAGTCGAAAGGTATAATAAAAATTTAATTCTCAAAAATTTTGACGAAAAAATTTTCAAATCACAAATTTTTTACACGCTCAAGATTTAAAGTTCATGTAACATAACTGCACTTCGTATTCGTACATCTTGATTAATCAATCATGTTCACTTCACGCATCAACTTCAACTCAAATTTTGCTTCAACATCACTTAAAATTTGTTCTGATAACATAAAAATTTCTTCTCCGCTTGCTTCAGAATAATTTACAATCACTAAAGCTTGATGTTGATGCACACCAACATGCCCAATGCGCTTCCCTTTCCATTCGCAATTTTCAATAAGCCAGCCAGCCGGTATCTTAACTGATTGATTATCATAATGATAGAATGGAATCAATGGCCATTGTTTTTTTAGTTTTTCGAATTGGTTCAGGGAGACAACAGGGTTCTTAAAGAAGCTTCCGGCATTGCCAATAACCTTTGGGTCAGGTAGTTTGCTTTGTCGAATTTCAATTACGGTGTTTGAAACATCGTGAATGGTTGGATTTAAGATGCCAAGTTGAGCCAATCGCACTTTCAGCGCTTCATAATTTGAATTTATCTTATGCTTTTTCTTAGTGAGTCTTAAAGTAACACTTGAAATAAAAAATATTTCTTTCAATTCATGTTTAAATATGCTTTCACGGTAGGAAAATTTGCAATCAGCCCCTTTAATACACCGCTCTTCACCTGTATCCAACATCATTCCATCCACCTGAACGATGACTTCTTTCACCTCTACGCCATATGCTCCGATGTTTTGTATTGGTGCCGCACCAACGGAGCCTGGTATGAGCGAAAGATTTTCAATTCCTCCCCAATTATTCTTTAAACAATGCATCACTAAGTCGTGCCACACCATTCCTGATGCTACTTGAAGGGTCACATCATCATCATTTTCATCAATCACAGTCATTTTTTTCTCATCCGACTTAATAACGAGTCCATTAAAGTCATGGAGAAACACAACATTGCTACCTCCACCAAGTATAAATCGCTTATTTTCCTTAAAGATTGGTGTTGAAATCAGCTGTTGCAGCTCGGATATTGATGAGATCCGAACTAAATGTTGTGCGTTGGCCTTAACTTTAAATGAATTATAGGGCTGCAGGTCAACATCGTGTTCAATTTTAATTGGCATATTGGTTTCAAGGAAGTGAAATCCTTATCAAATTGAAAGAAGTGTAATTCAAAAATGCGAAACAATATAATATTTTGCCTGGCAGGGCTACTTTTGATTACGCTAAAGTTAGCAATGAAGTACATCGGACTAACGTCCCACAACCAAAACTGCTCAAGACTTCTATGATAAAGATAGTTGAGTGCCCCCGCGATGCCATGCAGGGCATGGAAAAGTTTATTCCAACCTCTTCCAAGGTGGAATACATCAATCAATTATTGCGCGTTGGCTTCGATACCATTGACTTTGGAAGTTTTGTTTCACCTAAAGCCATCCCTCAAATGCGCGATACGCATGAAGTATTGGCGCAATTAGATATATCAATAACCAAATCAAAATTATTGGCCATAGTGGCTAATGTAAGGGGCGGGGAAGAGGCTTGCAGTCAGGCTTTGGTGAGCTACATCGGGTTTCCATTGTCTATCTCGGAAACCTTTCAAGTCAGAAATACGAATAGTACAATCCCTGAAGCACTGAATACTTTAAATGAACTAAAAAATATTGCGGATAAAGCCAGCAAAAAATTAGTGGTTTACATTAGTATGGGCTTTGGTAATCCATATAAAGACCCATACGATCCTGAGATTGTTTTGAAGTTCACAGGGATATTGAAATCAATTGGAGCAGATGTAATTTCTTTAGCCGATACGATCGGTACGGCTAAGCCATCTGAAATTCAGGCCCTGTTTAGATCCCTAACCAGCCAATATCCAACCTTGGAATTCGGTGTTCACCTGCATTCCCATCCGGCTACGGCCAAAGAAAAGGTTGAGGCGGCTTTTAATGCTGGTTGTAGGCGTTTTGATGGGGCATTGCTTGGCTTTGGCGGTTGCCCAATGGCCAATGATGAATTGGTTGGGAATATTGACACCAGTGTTATACTTCAAATGCTTAGTGAAAAGAACTACTCGGGCTTAGTGAATTCGATGGAGTTGCAAAAGGCACTTGAAATAGCGGGAAGAATTTTTTCACATTAATCCTTTTGATTTTTTTAACCTAAGCATCATTTAGATTAACTCAACTTAAAAACCTTGCCAGGCAGCAGTCTCAGAATGTTTTTAAGCTCCATATTAAGCAAGTGAGTGGCCAGCGTTCCGGGCGATAAACCTGTTTTGATCGTGAGTTCATCAATTGCCAGGGCTTTATCATTCAGGGCTTCGACTATTTTTTGTTCATCTGGCAATAAATCCATCCAGGCCGATTGCTTATGAGTAGGAATATTGTTTGTGATACTCCAGTTCATAATGTATTCAATGTCTTTGATCGATGATATCAAGTTGGCCTTGTTGGTTTTAATTAACTTATTGCACCCACTCGAAAATTCCTGGTCGTGATTCCCCGGAAGGGCAAACACGTCCTTGTTATAAGCATTGGCAATTTCTGCGGTAATCAGAGCGCCACCACTTTCGGCTGCCTCTATAACTATTAGAGCATCGCATAGCCCAGCAATTATGCGGTTGCGGGCAGGGAAGTTGTGCGCGTCAGGCTTTGTACCCATAGGATGCTCGGTTATTAAACCACCTCCGGAGAGCATTTTTTTAACGGTATCCTTATGAGCGGAAGGATAAATGACATCAATGCCGCTTCCCAGCACTCCAACGGTATTCAAATTATGCTGTAGTGCAAGTTTGTGGGCATGTATGTCAATTCCATAAGCCAAACCACTCACAATTAATGGCCCATGAGGTACTAGTGCTTCAATAATTTTTTCAACGAATGTTTTTCCGTAGGCTGTGGCCTTGCGGGTGCCCACAATGGATACAATTTTAGTAGTGTTCAGGTTTACGTTACCTTTTGCATAGAGTAAAACTGGAGAATCTTCAATATTTTTTAAGCGTGATGGATACGCAGCATCAACGTAATACAGAATTTCTACCTGATCTTTCAGGGCTTTACTTATTTCTTTTTCAGCAGCATCAAAAGTTTCCATTTGCCGGATGGCATGCGCAGCTACAGGCCCAATGCCGGGCACTTTCATTAGCTTGCCTTTCGGAATTTTAAAAACTTGAGAAGCTGAACCGCAATAGCTTATTAACTGCCTGAATAAATGATCTCCAATACCAGGCACGAGGTGAAGGGCGTGGAGGGATAGTCTTTCCTGGTCCAATTCGATAAATTAAACTGCAGTTGAGTGGAGCAATGGAGGCTTAAAGCCTGTCGCGCATTTCTACGAGGAATTTTCGTACCCGTTTTAAAGAGTCGATCATTTCCATTTTGCCTCGGAGGGCAATGGTATCGTTTTTAACCATTTCCTTTGCACCTGTAAGGGTAAACCCCTTTTGTTTTACCAAGTGGTAAATGAGCCTTACATTGTCAATGTCTTCTTTAGTGAACTGGCGGTTGCCCTTGCGGTTCTTTTTAGGCTGGATAACTTCAAACTCCGACTCCCAGAAGCGGATTAGCGATGGAGCCACATTAAACATTTCGGCAACTTCACCAATAGAGTAATAAAGTTTCTCGATTTCTTTTTCTTTGTACGCCATCGAAAGTCAAATATCGGATATTAGATGTTACTTCAAAACTTTATGATAAGAATTTGATAGTCTGTATATAAACATATAAATAAATGACTTTTAATTTAAGCCGAATAGCTTTTTGCTTTGCAATAATTTTCATAATTGGGGCTTTCGCACCGGGAGCGAAGGAATATTCCCGTTCTGCCAGCGCAATAGATACCATTAGCCGGGCGAAGTTTAAATTTGAAAGGCAGTTTTTGCCTTCAGCGAAATTGCTTCCTAAAGATTTTTCCTTTCCCGATTCATTTTCGGATGTGGAAGGGGTTACTACTTTTCGAGGTGGCCCATATCGGAACAAGCCTTCATATGGAGTTATTGAAAATAGACCTAAATCATTGATTGTCAACTGGTCATACACTACTGGTTATGATGCTAAATGGGGCGGTGGCGCAGGATGGACAGGCCAGCCCTGTATTATTAAATGGAAGGACTCGGTTCGAGCTATGATGAATTTATTGCCAGCTTCTAAATCCAATCCAAACTTTAAAGAAGTAATCCTTGGCTCACTCGATGGTAAAATTTATTTTTTGGGTCTTGATAGTGGAAAACCATCGCGGGCTTCCATTAATATTAAAAATCCCATCAAAGGCACTGTATCAATAGACCCTCGTGGATGGCCGTTACTTTATTCAGGCCAGGGAATTTCAAATACAGGGGAATTTGGTGTCCATATTTTCAGTTTAATTGATCAGCAACGAATTTACTTTTTAAATGGGAGAGACGCCTTCGCTCATCGGGCTTGGTCGGCTTTTGATGGCTCACCATTGATTCATGCAGGTGCTGATATTATGTTTTTAAGTGGTGAGAATGGATTGGTGTATTCTGTACAACTTAATTCTCAATTTAAAATGAATAGCCCGTTTGTTAGTATCAAGCCTGATGTTAAAAAATATCGCTATCAATATAATTCTGTTCAATACCAGGGCATTGAAAGTAGTCTGGCTGGATATAAAGACAAATTATATTTCTGCGATAATCATGGATTTATCCAATGTCTTTCGGTTGATGATTTAAACCCTGTTTGGATTTCACAAAACATAGATGATTCAGACGCCACTTTAGTGTTGGAAGAAGAAAATGGTATTCCATTTTTATATACCGGCAACGAAGTGGACTTGCAGGGCATGAAAGGGTTTGCGCATGTTAAAAAATTGAATGGTGATGACGGATCAACTGTTTGGCAAACAAAATATGAATGCTTTACCGTTAAAGGCGCTCATCCAGTTAATGGTGGAATGCTTTCAACTCCGGTGATTGGTAAGCAGAAAGGGAAGGATGTCGCTGTATTCAGTATTTCGAGATATAAAACAATGAATAAAGGCTTGTTGATTGCACTGAAGAAATCATCGGGCGAGAAGGCGTGGGAGGCCTTGCTCGACAACTATGCATGGTCTAGTCCGCTTGATATTTACGATAAGGAAGGCAACATGTATATCTTCCTTGCGGATAGTGGTGGTTATGTAATGCTATTCGATGGGGCCAATGGGGCGTTAATCTTTAAATCCAAGATTGCCAGCCTGTTCGAGGCTTCACCAGCTGCGTTCAATAATAAAATTGTAATAGCCTCAAGGCCAAATCAAATTTTCTGCCTGGAAGTTCAATGAGCTTGGGAAATAGAAGCCGCTTTAGCCGACTTCAATAATTCATTGTATTCGGACTGGCTTAGATCGCGATACATAAAGTAAATGGGATTTATCCATTTATTATGGTAGAGCACTTCATAATGTAAGTGTGGATTGGTTGATAGGCCTGTGTTCCCCACAAGGCCAATTAATTCACCACGTTTAACACGCTGGCCTGGAATTACTTTAAACTTCGATAAGTGGGCATAGCGGCTCTCAAATCCGTAGCCATGGCTCACGAAAATTACGTTGCCATAACCGCCATTGTATTTAGCTTCGATCACCACACCGTCTCCTGTTGCGTAAACAGGCGTGCCCATATCGGCAGTTAAGTCAAGGCCGTTGTGGTTTCTCCAGTCTCCGTGTATAGGATGCTTCCGCATTCCAAAAATTGTATTAAAGCGAGTCAGTTGCCGATTATCAATTGGCTGCATGGCTGGCCGAGTCACCATCATATCCTCAAAACGGGTTACCCGGTTATCAATTTCATTTAGAGATTGAGTTTCCACTTCCAACCGGCTCTGGATTTTGTTAAGTTGTTGATAGGCATCGGCTATCTCTTTAACATTCTCGCTTTTACTCAACTCGTATTTTTGACTACCCCCGGCACCACCATCGCGGATGCTTTTATCCAGCTTTTCCAGATCAAGTACAACCCGGTAATGATCGTCATCCTCATTCTCCAATCGAGCGAGCGATTCGGATGTGCCATTGATCTTGCTTTGCAACACATTCCACTCCAGCTTAAGTTTTTCGTTCTCTTCATTAAGAACATACTCATCATAGCTTAAGTAGTTGAAATTAAGGTAGATAAAGCCGCAGATGCCAATAAAAAATGCAACTAATAAAAACCGGAAGGTTTTGTTTACTATTTGTTTGCCGGAATGGATTATCGGCTCATACTTGCATGTTTCTGGGTTGTAGCGGTAGAATATTTTTGCCATCAGTCTAGGGATTGTTTTACTTGGTTATTAAGCTTAGCCAACTGATAGATTTCTGATTCAGACAGGTCTTCAACAAAGAAAAGTACGGGGTTTATAACATTTCCTTTTTTTAAAACTTCGTAATGTAAATGCGGTGCAATGGCACTTCCTGTGGCTCCAACAGTGCCAATTGCCTGGCCTTGGTTTATTCTTTGACCATAGGAAACTGTTACACTGGAGAGGTGCGAATACCGGGTTTGATAACCATTGGAGTGTTCAATCATTACATAACTTCCTTTGCCTCCTGGCATTTCATTGATTACTGCAGCTACAACTGTTCCTTTTCCGGTGGCGATAACTTCAGTGCCACGCTCACAAATAATATCAATGCCGTTGTGGCGATACATTCGCTTGTTAAATGGGTTTATTTGGTTGCCAAAGCCCGATGCCAACGACTTCATCTTAAAATCTTTCACCGGGGTTTTAGTGGGATAGTACTGCAACTCCGAAACATCGTCTTTGGAAGGCCAAAATAATTTGGAGAACTGATAGCTCATTACCGATGCCTTGTTTAGATTACTTGAAGCTTTAGTGAGCAATATAGTGGTAAGTTTCTTAAAATCAGCTAATTCGTATTCCATTATTTCCGTTGACCGATCCAATTGCGGGCCGTCATGGGGTTTATCGGTAAGGAATACCTTCTTGTGCAGATCTCCTTCTTGGTTATACAAAGAGGCCAACGTTGCCTCAGCCACTGATAGCTCGGAGGCGACCAATTCCTTGTGCTTTTTTAGTGATTTATTCTCCTGCCTCAACCTGGCCTCGGCTTCAGACTCAATAAATTTATTTTGAAGGAAAACCAGCGCGCCAAAAAACAAAGCACCAAACACCACCAGGCTTAACAAGCCAAACACGATGGAACCCCATCGGATTTTCACCTGTTCGTAGCGCAAGGTCTTGTGATTGTATGAATATTTTGTCTTCGGCATAAATGAGCCTTAAAATCTTCTAATTTTGCGCATTTCTCGGAAAATTAGGCCTAAATATAGGAAAAACTAACTCGCATCAAACATTGCCCTTTTCATGACCTCCAGCGAAATCAGACGAAAGTTCTTAGAATTCTTTAAAGCGAAGCAACACCTTATTGTTCCCTCAGCTCCTCTGGTGCTTAAGAACGACCCGTCCCTGCTTTTCACTAACTCGGGAATGGTTCAATTCAAGGATTATTTTCTTGGCAACAGCAAGCCGAAATCAAATCGTATTGCCGATACCCAAAAGTGCCTTCGTGTGAGCGGAAAGCATAACGATCTTGAAGATGTGGGCTTCGATACATATCACCACACAATGTTTGAGATGCTGGGTAACTGGAGTTTTGGTGATTATTTTAAAAAAGAGGCGATCGAATGGGCGTGGGAACTGCTCACCGTTGAATACAAACTTCCGAAAGACAGGCTTTACGTTTCAGTTTTTGGAGGCGATAAAGGCGACAACCTTCCGGTAGATGAAGAAGCCATAGCACTATGGACGCCAATTGTTGGTGCCAACAGAATTATTCACGGCAAAAAGAAAGACAACTTTTGGGAGATGGGCGAAGCTGGCCCTTGCGGTCCGTGTTCCGAGATACACATAGACTTGCGTTCGGATGCCGAGGTAAAGCTCAAGTCAGGAAAAGAGTTGGTGAACAGCGATCATCCGCAAGTAGTTGAGATATGGAACCTGGTGTTCATTCAGTTCAACCGGTTGGCTTCCGGTGCGCTTGAACCGCTTCCCTCTAAGCATGTGGATACCGGCATGGGCTTCGAGCGGTTATGCATGGCCATTCAAAAGAAGACTTCAAATTATGATACGGATGTATTCACTCCGCTGATCACTTTCATCGCCCTGAATGCCGGTGTGAAATATGGCGCGGATGCAAAAACCGATGTAGCCATTCGCGTAATAGCCGATCACGTTCGTGCTGTGTCATTTGCAATTGCCGATGGACAATTGCCAAGCAACACGGGCGCTGGCTATGTGATCAGAAGAATTTTAAGGCGCGCTGTTCGATATGGATTTTCTTATCTGAATTTTAAAGAACCGTTCCTTCATCGGCTTACACCGTTGCTCGCTGAGCAGTTGAAAGATGTATTCCCGGAGCTGCATTCTCAGTTGGATTATGTAACGAAGGTTATTCATGAAGAAGAGATTTCTTTCTTGAGAACATTGGAGAAAGGGCTGAAGATGATCGATACACTTTTTAATACATCAGGCAAAGTTATTTCCGGGATAGATGCCTTTACACTTTACGATACTTTTGGTTTTCCATTCGATCTGTCATCCTTGATTGCACGCGAGCGTGGGTTGACTATTGATGAAGTTGGCTTTAAAGCCGAAATGGAAAAGCAGAAATCCCGCTCCAAAGCCGATGCCTCGAAAGAAACTGGCGATTGGCTAATTGTGACAATGCCCAAGGGCGAGAAGATTAAGTTAAAGGTTACTGAACCAAAAGATGAATTAGCTCTTGCAGAGGGAGCCTCTGATCGTTATAGTGGTTTTGTCGGATATGAAAAGACCATTGTGGATGATTCACTGATTTTGAAGTTTAGGTCTACCAATCAAAAAGGGAAATTTTTGAATCAACTCGTTTTGAGTGAGACACCTTTCTATGCGGAATCAGGAGGTCAAGTAGGTGATACAGGGTATATTGAATTAAGCAACGGAAAGAGATTCAATGTCATTGACACAAAGAAGGAGAATGATTTGATTGTTCACATACTTGACAATTTTGTGCGCTTAGAAGAAGCCAAAGAGAGTCCACGTGTTAGAGCAGTTGTTGATCTGGGTCGTAGGGCAAGAATAATGAATAACCACAGCGCCACACACTTGCTCCATGCGGCATTACGCTCGGTGTTGGGAAAACACGTTGAGCAGAAGGGTTCGCTGGTGAATGAAAAAATACTTCGCTTCGACTTCAGTCACTTTGCCGCCATGACGGATGAAGAGATCGGCAAGGTAGAAGATATCGTAAACAAAAAGATTCGCGAAAACATTGAATTGAATGTTCAACAAAACGTGCCTATTGAGAAAGCCAAGTCGCTTGGCGCGATGGCTTTGTTCGGAGAAAAGTATGGCGACTTTGTTCGGGTGATCACGTTCGATCCAAAATTTTCTGTAGAACTTTGTGGTGGTACGCACGTGAGTGCTACCGGTAAGATCGGATTGTTTAAGATTCTTTCAGAAAGCTCGGTGGCCGCAGGTGTTCGCAGGATTGAAGCCGTGACAGCCGAAGGAGCACAAGAGTACGTGAACAGTGAACTTGCCCAACTACAGGTTGTAAAATCTATTCTGAAGAATCCAAAAGACATTGCAGCCTCGGTCAAGAGTTTGGCTGAAGAAAAACACGCCCTTGAGAAGAAACTGGAAGCAGTTTACCGTGAACAAACTAATCAGCTTACGCAGCAAATGATTGGCCGCGTGAAGTCGGTTGGGGCGTATAGTTTCCTGTCGGAGAAAGTAACGCTTCCCGATGCCGATAGTTTGAAAAATATGGCTTATGCCATCAAGAACAAATTTGAAAACCTGGTGTTAATTCTTGCAGCCGACATTCAGGGCAAACCACAGGTTGCCGTTATGCTTAGCGATGCTGTTGTTGCTGAGAAAAAGCTTCATGCAGGTGAAATGATCAAACAACTGGCAAAAGAAATTGATGGGGGAGGTGGCGGTCAACCCTTCTTTGCCACAGCGGGAGGAAAAAAGATTGAAGGGTTAGATGCGGTTGTTGCAAAAGCGAGTGAGCTAATCAAGGGTTAAGTAATTCACATGGCGGCAGGATCTGAAAAATACAAACTGGTTATCGGCCTGGAAATTCATGCCCAGCTTTCAAGCAAAAGCAAAATATTCTCGGCCGACTCCACACAATTTGGAAGTGAACCTAATACACAGGTAAGCGTAATTACACTTGCTCATCCCGGCATTCTTCCGAAACTAAATAAAAAAGCAGTTGAGTTCGCCATTAAAATGGGATTGGCTTGCCACTGCAAAATTTCGCAATACAATATTTTTGATCGAAAAAATTATTTCTATCCTGATCTGCCCAAAGGTTATCAGTTAACTCAAGACCGGACTCCAATTTGCAAAGGGGGATATATTTCTATCGCGCTTAAGGATAACACAAAAGTAAATGTTGTTTTGAACCGCATTCACCTTGAAGAAGATGCCGGAAAGTCTATTCATTTGGAATCGGAGACTGACTCACTGTTAGATTTCAACAGGGCAGGTGTGCCGCTTATTGAGATCGTAACTGAACCGTGCATGCATGCCTCGGAAGAAGCGGGCGCAGTGTTGGCAGAAGTAAGAAAGCTAGTTCGCTACCTGGATATCTGCGATGGAAATATGGAGGAAGGCTCTCTTCGGTGTGATGCAAACGTCTCGGTTATGTTGTTGGATGCTAAAGAGTTAGGAAAGAAGGTGGAGATCAAGAACATGAACTCCGTGCGCTATGTGCAACACGCCATAGAGCATGAGTTTGAGCGGCAAGTTCAGTTACTAGAGAAGGGCGAAGTTGTGATTTCAGAGACAAGGACTTTCGATGCCGCTACCGGAAAGACTTTCGGCATGCGCACAAAAGAAGAATTGAACGACTATCGCTATTTCCCTGATCCGGATTTAAGTCCCATGATCGTTTCGGAGGAATGGCTGAATGAAATTAAATCATCGATGCCTTCGCTTCCTGAAGAATTATTTAAAAAATATACCTCTCAATATCATCTGCCGGAGTATGACGCTCACGTGCTGACTGAAACAAAAGAGATGGCCGGATATTTTGAAGAGATATGCAGCCATACCCAAAATTTTAAAGCCACTTCCAACTGGGTGATGGGCCCGGTAAAATCTTATCTGAACGAGAATCACTTAAGCTTCGATCAATTTCCTATTGGTGCTTCTGCACTGGCCGATTTAATAAATTTGGTTGATAGTGGAAAAGTTAGCCACACGGTTGCTGCCCAGCAATTGTTTAGTGAGTTAATTAAAAACCCGAATGAATCTCCGCTTTCGTCCGCTCAACGTTTAAATATTTTACAAGACAGTGATTCCTCAACCATTCAAAAAGTTGTAGATGAGGTCTTGCAGGAGTTTCCGTTAAAAGTGGAAGAATATAAGAAAGGTAAAAAAGGACTGATCAGTATGTTTATGGGCGAGGTAATGAAACGCAGTAAGGGTAAGGCCGATCCGAAAATCGCCAACCAGATTTTAGCTGAAAAACTTAAATAATAATTATGATAAAGAGATTAGCCTTGGCGTGTGTAGTGGCTTTATTGTTTTCATGCAATTCAAAGAAGAATGATTTGCCCGGCTGGGACGTAACCATTTCAGGACATGTAAACTCTCCGCTGGAAGGTAACATCACCATAAAAAACTGGAACGATACCACCGATAACGCGCAGGTGGTTGAATTCGATAAGGCTCAATCCACATATAATGCTGTGCTGCGCATCAGCGAACCGGGATATTACCGGATAAATTTTTTTGATGCTCAGTTTGTTGATGTGATCCTTTTCAAAAATAATTTACGCGTGAATGTAGATGGTAACGATCAACAGGGTTTTTTTGAAGTAATCGGTTCGCCTGACATTGAATTATTCAAATCTATTCAATCTATCCGCTCCGAGTTTCAAAATTCACCTGCACTTTCTAAACTCAATGAAGATTTTCAGGAGGCAGTGGCAGCAAATGACAAAAACCGAATTGAAACTCTGCAACTTCAATATCAGGAATTTCTTAAAAAGCCAAACGACAGTATTGCCAAGCTGTTGATAGCTGAAAGT
>Ga0315912_10001297_pt1 | contig 31605 bp, 32 predicted proteins | sample VfabasoilMG_FD_204469 | JGI IMG/M metagenome (GOLD analysis project Ga0315912, IMG submission 204469) | Garden soil microbial communities collected in Santa Monica, California, United States - V. faba soil | ecosystem: Environmental > Terrestrial > Soil > Garden | place: USA: California...
AGTTCTCCTACGCAGGTCTGGCGGATTTCTTCGTTCTGGATTCCACCACAAACAAATTTACAGGAGTGGAGCCGCCAGGTTTTGACGAAGCCAGCGAACAAACCAAATGGCTCCAAAGCGCACTGGCATCCTCCCGAGCCAGGTGGAAGATCGTCTACTTTCACCACCCTCCCATAACCGCTGGACCCGAGCATCCCCCCATGGCCAACGTCCTCCGCCATTGGATGGAACTATTTCAACAAACCGGAGTCAATCTCGTCCTCAACGGCCACGAACATAACATGCAAGTGGCCTCCAAGACAAAAACGACAGGCGATGTTCAATACATGGTTGCCGGTTCGGGTGGCCAATTCCGCGATGGCTACAGCATCCTGCGCGCGAAATCCGAGAATATCGCAGCCTTCGCCGAGCAATACCTCTTCCTCGTCATCTCCATCAACCAAGACCGCATGGAAATTACCCCTTACTCCACCGAGACAGTCCGGCTCCGCGACATCAACGGCGCACCCGTCCCCATTCCGTTGGTCCTCCACGCTAGGTGAACCCTCCGGCAATCGGTTTTGCCTCGTCCGTCACTTGCGCCGGTAGTAGTGTCCTCGCGTATCCCCCAATCGCCCAAACACCGTTGCAAAACCGTTAGCAGCTCTTGGTGACATTTTAGAATTGTACGGCTGAATTCGAGAGCGTATACCGAAGATTGCTGATGAAGCTTGAGCGACAACTGCCAAAGGCAACTATGGGTGATCACGTCCATCTTGCTGCTAAAGCAGTGCTCTCAACGATTCCTATCGTGGGTAGCCCTGCGGCTGAGATTTTTGTAGCAATAATAACTCCGCCTCTACGAGAAGAAGAGACGAATGGTTTCAAATCGCTCGAAGAGTTCATGGCATTCACCACGTCTCCTCTGGCATTAAATTAGTTGCGCCCTGCATCGGTGTTTCATTGACATTTTATTGACAACTTTTGGTGCTTTCGGTGCGTTTTTGAACGTTCAAGCGCGTCGTAAAGCGTTCGTAATCAATTCTGCCGCAAGGACTTGGGCGCTTAGCAAACCGCCGCTTTAGGCCACTCAGCCACAGCTCCTTACATCTGACTATCAACTACTTGCGCAGTAGTGAAAGAAGAGCTGAAACAATTGCGGCTTGCAGAGCTGCGCAAGGAAATTGCCATCGGCAGTGAGGCCGACCGTGGCGAGTTCGTTGACGGCGAGGAGACATTCGCGGACATCCGCAAGCATAGCGCCGAACGGAAACGTGCTAAGGAATGAAACGCTACGTACTCACGCCGAGTGCGAAGCGGGATGTCAACAACATCTGGGACTACATCGCCAAACGACAACATTGAAGCCGCCGACCGTGTTCTTGATGCTTTGGAATCTGCAATGGTCAAGCTCGCGAAGAATCCGGGTGGGGCATTGGCGCGAGGAGTTAGCTGATAAGAGACACCGTTTCTTGCTGGTCTATTCGTATCTGATCGTTTACCGACACGAAGCCAAGCCGCTTCAGATCGTCCGTGTGCTTCATGCTGCGCGTGATGTACAAAGCATTTTGGGATTATCGCCAGATGAGCCGTAGCGAAAACAAAGTGCTTGAAGAGACACCATCCCTAGCTTTCGGCTTAGGAATTGCACACGGCTGGACGCCGTTGGACACGATGTTCGGCGTGAGGTTGTACCATCGCGATAAAGAAACTCACAATCATTCTGTTGCACTAGGGCGCGGCAATCTGCTCCTCTGTTCACTCACCGACGGCAGAAACAACAAAATTACCGAACCGACGATTCCGGCGGCGACCGAAGCGACCAGGATGCCGAGTTTCGCCGCCGTCAGTTGAGAATCATCCGTGAAAGCCAGTCCCGTCATGAACAGCGACATCGTGAACCCAATCCCGGCCAGCCAACTCGCGCCGTGAATATGTTTCCATGAAACATTCTCAGGAAGCGCAGCCAGCCCGCTTTTCACCGCGAGCCAAGAGGCGAAGGTCACGCCTATAGGTTTGCCCAGTACCAAACCCAGCACCACTCCCAAAGTAATCGGGTGCCCGAAAACCTTTCCCAGATCGCCGGAGAGCGACACTCCGGCATTTGCCAACGCGAATAGTGGCATGATCAAAAACGTCACCCAAGGGTGCAAGGCGTGTTCCAATCGGTGTAGTGGCGGCTGCACTTTCTCACAAGCGTCTTCAAGGGCCTCGACCGCGGTCTGCTGTTCGATGTCGCACAGAATGTCAAAGGGTTCCGTTTCCGATGAGCGTTGAAAGTGATCCAGCACCGCACGACCGTGTTGCAGGAAATCACGCTGGTTGATCGCCGTCCGAACGGGAATGGCGAAAGCCATCACCACCCCGGCCACCGTTGCGTGAACTCCAGATTGAAGGACGGTAAACCACGCAACCAACCCAATCAACGCATAGGGAAGCGGATGCCGCACTCCGAGACGATTGGCTACCAGCGCAACCAAAAGAAAAAAGACCGCGACTCCCAGCCAGCCCCACGCCAAGTCAGCCGTGTAGAACACAGCAATGACGAGCACCGCCGCGATGTCGTCCACTATTGCCAGCGCGGTTAGAAATACTTTCAGTCCCAACGGCACTCGACTTCCGAGTAGAGCCATGACACCGATTGCAAACGCGATATCGGTAGCCATCGGGATGCCCCAGCCGCGCGATCCCGGCCCGCCAAAGTTGAAGGTCGCATACAAAACCGCTGGAACAATCACGCCACCGAGCGCCGCCAAAATTGGAAGCGCGGCCTGTCGCGGAGATGCCAGTTCCCCGGCCACCAATTCTCGCTTGATCTCCAAGCCCACAACAAAAAAGAAGACGGCCATGAGCGCATCGTTTACCCAGAAGTGAAGCTCGTGGCTCAGACTGAATTCGCCGACTCCAAACGAAAGCGGTGTGTGCCATAAGGCGATGTAGTGTTGCGCCCATGGGGAGTTTGCCCAGACCAGCGCGACCAAGGTACAGGCCAGAAGCAGGATGCCACCAGAGGTTTCACGCGCGGCGAAATCCTGAAACGGACGCACGAGCTTTAGAATCGGCGTCGCCTCCGGCGTGATGCGTTGGGGATTAACCACTGAAGCCATTGTCCCATTTAAGCCATCACCACGAAAATGTGAAGCCGATAAGCTTAGCGACCGTTCATTTGCGTTTGTGGCCTTCCATGTGCGCCTTCGCGCTTTTGAGATCGTCCACGTCCACGATGTTGTAGCAGCGTTCCATTGAATCCGTTCGGTGGCCGGTGATACGCATACGGACGACTTGCGGCACTCCCGCGCGTCGCATGTTTCGCACGGCTGTTCGCCGGAGGTCGTGAAACTTCAATTCAGCAACGCCAGCAATTGTGCAAGCGTTCTGCCATGAACGTCTAAAGTTCTTGATCGGCTGTCCAACGAAGTTGAACACCTTTGGACATTCATTAGGACTGTTCACAGAGTCCATGCCAGCCAGTTGCGCATGTCGCCTTTCAGAATCGGGACAGCGTGGCTGTATCCGGTCTTTGTGTTCTCGGCGTTCAGCGTAATGAAACCCTGCTTCCAATCGACCTGGCTCCATTCCCACGCCAGCAGTTCACCGAGCCGGACGCCGGTGAAGTAGGCCGTCACAAACAGCGCCTTGAGATGATCCGGCAGCACGTCGCGCAGCTTGGCATATTGCTCATCGGTTAAGAACCCTTGCCGCGCATTTTGTTCTTTGACCATCGGAAAGTAGGGAAGTGCGTTTACTTTCGGCGGTGTGCACTTTCGGCCAAGGTTGAGTGCGATCCGCAGAATGGACAGTTCGCGGTTGCAGGTTGTCTCGGAGCGGCCTTCATCCAGTCGCTTACGCCGGTAGTCGCGCATGGTCTCCGTCGTAAGCCGTGCGGCCTTGATGTTCCCGAAGAACGCTCGAATGTTCGCCTCGATACACCACTTCCAAACCTTGGCCGTCGATTCCTTTACGTTCGTCTTGGAGTGTTCAAGGAGATCGTCGAGCAGTTCCGCCGCAGGTGATTTTATCGGCGGCAGCATTGATCATCTCCCCGCGCGACTTCTTGCCGAGAATCTGGTCTCTGAGTCGCTTGGCGTCGTGGATGTTCGTGGAACGGGACGACTTCTGCACCTGCTGTTCATTGACCCAGTAGGAGACGTACCAGATATCGCCGCTCTTGAAGATTGTGCCGGAACCGTACGAGCTTCGTGGCATGGCCGAATCATACCACGCAAAACCGTTGCACGACCGTTAGTAGCTCGAACGCAGAAAGGCCGCCCGCATTGCGGACGGCCTCTAAACTATTGAATCTTTTGGTGCGGATGAGAGGACTTGAACCTCCACTCCCTTGCGAGAACTAGAACCTGAATCTAGCGCGTCTGCCAATTCCGCCACATCCGCACGATGTTGGCACCTACATCTCTATTCTCGTGGACACAGTCAACTTGTGTCAAGATTTGCAGCTTGATTTCTTAGGTTGAAGAGCTGACTGCGAGCGGGGAGGTTGCGCATCTCATGATCTGGGCGTCGATCACGTTAGCCCGTCTTTGACACTCTGCGGCATCCATTTGACCTGCTTTGCGACCTTCCAGATAGTCATCCAGGCTGATCTCATTGGCTAAGCGGCGGTTTACCAAGGCCTTGGCTTTTTGGCGCAGGTCCTTGTTCCAGGCTCGATTCTCATCTTGCCAGACAAGTAGTTTTTCCAAGGGGCAATCTAGAAGATCTTCTGGCATGAGTGACATTAGTTATACGTATCGGCAGTCCTGCCGAAAAGGAATAGGCTCATTACTGTGCTAACCTTGTAAACGACTGTGGTATCTTCGCATTAGTTCGGTCTCACCGCCCTCTTCGATCCTACCCGAGTGACAAGTAGTAAAAAGGACACAATGAAAAACATATTTGTAGGAAACCTCGCTTTTTCAGCGACCGAGGCTGCTGTGCGTTCGCTGTTTGAAGCATACGGAACGGTAGACCGCGTGAGTATCGTAACAGACCGTGACACAGGTCAGGCTCGTGGATTCGCCTTCGTCGAGATGAGCGTGAACGCGGAAGCAGATCGTGCAATTTCTGGTTTGAACGGCAAGGACCTGGATGGCCGCGCCCTAAACGTCAACGAAGCCCGCCCCAAGGGTGAGCGTAGCTTCGGTGGCGGTGGCGGCGGTGGTGGTCAGCGTCGCAACAACCGCTGGTAATCCGGCAAGCTAAACAAGAAAAGGGCTGCGTCATCAGACGCAGCCTTTTTGCTTTATTGGGACGACTTAATAGCGCTTCTTGCGCGCAATCTTCTTTTTCGGTCCGAAGCTTCGAACCTTGCCAGCAGGAGCAGGTGTACCACTACGCTTGGCTGCGTGACCAGCCGGACGCGCCGCGGGTTTGGCTGACCTGTCGAATGGCCGATCCGAAGACCTAGGTGGTGCAAACAAATCCCTGGCCTTCGGCAGTTCCTTTTCGATTCCAGTCGGAAGCGTCCGCCGCGTGAGTTGGGTTTCCAACAAGCGTTCAATCTTGCGGATCTCATTCCGTTCGTTGCGCGTGCTGAAGGTAGTAGCCGTACCACGCATACCCGCACGCCCCGTGCGTCCCACGCGGTGAATGAAATCTTCCGGCACTTGCGGCAGATCGTAGTTCACAACATGTGCGATGCCTTCCACGTGTACTCCACGGGCAGCCACATCGGTTGCAACCAGAACGCGGTAGTTGCCATCCTGGAATCCGCGCAAAGCCATGTTGCGTTGCGACTGCGTTCGGTCGCCGTGAATGCTGGTGGCTTTTGAGCCGCTCAGTACGAGCTTCTTTGCAAGACGGTCGGCACCGTGCTTGGTCTTGGCAAAGATCAGGAACGAACCCGAGTGCTCCGCCAACATGCTCTCCAACAATCCCAGCTTGCGATCCTGATCCACTTCGTAGAGGTGGAGATCGATATCAGCACCGGGCTTCGTCGTGGAACCAATGGCAACACGAACCGGATTCTTGAGATGGGAATTGATGAGATGGGCCACCGACGCCTCTATAGTGGCCGAGCAAAACACGGTTTGCCGGTCCGGCGGAAGCGACCCGAGAATCTGCTTGATCGTGGGCAGGAAGCCCATGTCCAACATACGATCCGCTTCGTCCAACACAAGCACGGTTGCCGTATTCAGCTTCACCAGACGGCGATTCAGAAAATCAGACAAGCGTCCCGGAGTGGCAATGATGACCTGCGCACCCTTGCGGATGGCCAGAAGCTGGCGTTGTTCATTCATGCCACCGACAACAGCTGCGGCCCGGATTCCGGTGCCTCCAGCCAATTGCGTAAAGCACGCGCTGATTTGAAGCGCCAGCTCACGAGTAGGAGTGAGGATCAACGCGTTGACGCCAATGCCGCGGTTTTCCTTAACCAGCTTGTCGAGAAGTGGAAGTAAAAAGGCCAGGGTTTTGCCCGTGCCCGTCTGCGCCGTGATCACAAGATCGTGACCGGCGAGTTGTTTTGGTATAGATGCTGCTTGAACAGGAGTGGGCTGGACAAAGTCATGGCGCGCCAGATTACCCTGCAAAACGGGGGAGATGTCGAGTTCGGAAAAAGTGTTCATTCTGTGATTTGAAAAACGGGAATTAGCGAGCCAGGGAGGAACGCCAGAGGGCGTCTTGGGGCGCGGTATAACTTCCAGTAGATCCCATTATAGCGCGTTTTCTTACTGGAAAATGGGAAAGATCGCCGAAATCTGCTATTCTGTAAGGAGATGAAGAATCACCACCCTACTCTTCCCGCATTTCACTTCAAGCGTTCCAAGAAAGACGGACTCATCGAAGTGCTCAACGAAGGGTCCTACCTGATGGCTGAGTATAGCGAAAGAACTGGCCTGGTCAAGTGGCAGCGCGTTGTGGTAGCCGCCCAAAAAGAGAAGATTGAGAAGTGGCTCGGCGACCACTACCCGGTACAAGCGTAAACTTTTTCCAAATTTGTTTTTGTAACACGAGTGGATGCTCAAATTGTCGTGTTCATCTAGTAGACTGTAGATGAAATGACGCAAGCGACGACCTCTCGAATCATTAAGGTAGTTACACTTGTTGGCATCATCCCCCTGTTGTTGCTTGGGCACAAGGATGGTCCGGACCCTCGCCACACTGGCGCTCCTGGTGATCTTACTTGCGCCAAGGCTAATTGCCATACTGGTCCCGAAAACCCCACTGACGGCGGTGTTGTCATTGATTTCCCGAATGGGACAACGTACAAGCCCGGCGTGAAGCAGCGGTGGACCGTCCGAGTGACGGGAGCCGCCACCGAGGTTTATGGATTCCAGGCTTCAGCAAGGCTCGCCTCCAACCCTGCAAATGGAGTGGCTGGAACCTTCAGCGCCATCGACGACTGGGTACAAGTTCTATGTGAGGAGAATAAGGTCAAACCTGCGGGAGGTTGCCAACTTCTAGCTGGACAACAACAACTTGAGTTCGCCGAGCATACTGCGCCACGTCCAACAAACTCCTTCAGTTTCGATTGGACGCCACCAGCCACCAATGTCGGCGACGTCAAAGTCTACATCGCTGGCAATGCCGCCAACGGTAACATTCAGTTCACTGGCGATCGCATCTTTCTCAACAGCTTTACCTTATCGCCTGAGGTGCCTATCAGCGGTCCGCCTGTGCTTGCGCCCAATGGAATTTTCCAAGCGTTCGACAACAAGCCCCGTCTTTCCAGCGGAACTTACATTCAGATCTTCGGCACGAATCTAGCCGCGTCAACCAAGGACTGGGGAACGGCTTTTCAAGGCGGCCAAGCTCCGACAGTTCTGGACGGAGTTCGGGTCAACGTGAATAACAAACCAGCCTTTGTCAGCTACGTCAGCCCGGGCCAAGTCAATGCGCTTACACCGGATGATGCCGCGCTTGGGCCAGTCAACGTCGAAGTGGTGCATTCTGGAGGCACCAGTAATCCGATCTCAATGACTAAGACCAAGGTCTCCCCTGCCCTGCTCAACTGGGGTGCGATCAACGGGCGCGACTACGCGATTGCATTGTTTCCCGATTTTGTGACCTACGTGGGCAGGCCTGGAATGATTCCGGGTATTACGTTCAAACGCGCAAAGCCGGGTGACGTCATCATTGCCTACGCGGTCGGCTGTGGGCCCACCAATCCACTGAGTCCGGCGGGGATCAATGTTGGTACCATCAACTTGCTGGCCTCACCATCGCAAGTCCTGTTCGGGCAAACTCCAGCCACATCCACCGGCTTCATGGAATTCTTCTTCACCGGACTCTGCCGCTTCAACGTGACCGTTCCCAACGTCACAGGCGATGCGCAGGGTGATATTCGCTTTGATGCCTCTGTGGACGGGGTACCGACCGGACAGACACTGTACACCGTCGTCCAATGATTCGGGGATGTCTGGCGCTGCTGTTTGCCAGTTGTTGTCTCGCGCAAACACCCGCCCTCCAACTTACCCGCGTTCTCACCGGCTTGAATAGCCCCACCGATATTCAACATGCCGGTGATGGTTCTGGGCGTCTGTTCATCGTGGAGCAAGATGGACTCATACGCATCGCCCGGAACAACACCCTACTACCAACACCCTTTCTCGACCTCCGGGCCAAAACAAACGGCACCGGCGAATGTGGCCTGCTCGGGCTTGCCTTCCCTCCAGGCTACGCGCAGAAGAAGTATTTCTACGTCAACTACACCCATCCAAATTGCACCAGCACAGTCGTCTCCAGAATTCACACCTCGGTGAATCCTGACTTGGCCGACGCCGCCACCGAAGTCCCTTTGCTGACCCAATCGCAGCCCTTCACCAACCATAACGCGGGCCAACTGCGTTTCGGTCCTGATGGCTATCTCTACGTGGCCTTCGGAGACGGTGGCAGTGCTAACGATCCACAAGGCAACGGTCAAGCTCCAGGAACCTGGCTGGGCAAGCTCTTGCGAATCGATGTCGAAAACGGATCGAGCCAATACAGTATCCCTCCAACCAACCCCTTTGCCAATAGCGCCAGCGCACGACCGGAGATCTGGGCATCTGGACTGCGCAACCCCTGGCGTTATTCGTTTGATCGCGAGACAGGCGACCTGTGGATCGCCGATGTCGGTCAGAACCGTGCCGAAGAGATAGACTTCCAACCGGCTTCCAGCACAGGCGGAGAAAACTATGGATGGAACCGCATGGAAGGCCTCCAGTGCCGCGTCAATGGATGCAACACCAACGGGCTGGTGCTGCCCATCTTTGAATACAGCTCCCGCAATTTGAATGACCGCTCCATTACTGGAGGCTTCGTCTATCGCGGCAGCACATCGCCAGGAATGAGGGGCTTGTATTTCTACGCCGATTACGTCAGCGGCCGCTTATGGGCGCTGCGGAAAACCGGATCTGCGGTGAGCAACAATCTGGTCCTCGACACTCCATACGCAATTTCCACTTTTGGAGAAGATGAAGCAGGTGAGATCTACTTCGCAGATCACTCCGGTGGTGCCATCTATCGGATCGATGGATCGTCCATACCCGTCGTCAGTTCCTCCGGAGTTGTGAATGCGGCCAGTTTCGAACCTGGCATTGTCGCCGGTTCCCTGGCGACGATCTTTGGTAGCGGCCTCACCACCAACACCGGCGTGCAGCAGGCAACAGGCATTCCGCTCCCGCTCAATATCGGTGGCACAGCCGTGTCCGCCGCCGGACGCCAGACACCTATACTCGCCGTCGCCAATGCCAACGGAATCGAACAGATCAACATCCAGGTTCCCTGGGAGACAGCCGGTAGCACGGCGGTGGTTGTTGTCAGCCGTGATGGCGTACAAAGTTCTCCGGCCAGCGTAACCCTTTTGACCGCACACCCAGCCGTATTTGCCGCCAATGATCGCGCCATCGTCGTACACAATCAGGACGGCACCCTCGTTACCGATCAGAAGCCACTGCAAGGCGGAGAGTTCATCTATTTTTACGCTACCGGCCTCGGTGAAGTGGAAAATAACCCAGGTACCAATCAACCCGGCCCGCGAAATCCTCTGGCACGAACTCTCGCCCCGATCATTATTACTCTCGGCAATCAGAACTGCGAAGTTCAGTTCGCCGGACTTGCTCCTGATCTTGTCGGCGTCTATCAAATCAACATCAAAGTTCCTGCAGGACTTTCCACCGGTACGAATGAACTTCTCGTTCGTCTTGGCACGGCGACGAGCAAACCGGTTCTGGTGCCAGTCCAGTAGGCACTATTCGTATCGAAGAGCTTCCACCGGGTCCAGCGAAGCCGCCTTCACCGCAGGCCAAACACCGAAGAAAACACCAACGGCTACAGAAACTGCAAATCCCGTGCCCAACGCCCAAAACGGTGCCGACGACGGCAGGGAAGGCACCAACAATCCAATCAACATCGTGATCAGGACAGAGAACACGATCCCCATCACCCCGCCCACGGCGGTCAGCGAAACAGCCTCCACCAGAAACTGACCGATAATATCCTGCCGACGGGCACCTACCGCTTTGCGGATACCAATCTCGCGGGTCCGTTCGGTGACGCTCATCAGCATGATATTCATCACACCAATCCCCCCCACCAGAAGTCCCAGACTCGCAATTGAAATACCCGCGATGCCGATGATGCCAATCACCCGGTCAAACTGCTGAATGATCTGGTCGGAGGTGGAAATATTGAAATCGTTTTCATCTCCGGGCGCAATCCGGCGCACTCTGCGCATTGCTGCTTCTACTTCATCAAATGCGTCGGCACGTTTTCCAGGAAGCGCTTTGATTGTCAGTTGCAGATTGGTTGCCTGCGGATAACGGATCTGCGCTGTTCCCAAGGGAATCACCGCCGCGTTGTCCATCTGATTCTCGCCGAGGAAACCACCTTTGGCTTTGTCGTAGATGCCAATGATGATGAAGTCAGCACCGTCGATACTAACGCTACTGTTCAATGCCCCGCCTGCCGGAAAAAGTGCCTCCGCCAGATTCGGCCCAATGAGAACCACGCGTGATGCCCGGCGGTCTTCCTCCTGTGTAAACACACGGCCTTCTTTCAGCGCTCGCAGGCTGATGGTTGCCATATTCGCCGAGACCGCCGTAGCCATGGCGTTGCCTGATTCCGCACCTGGAACACGCACTCGGATTTGCCTGCCCGTGCTGATGTAGAGTGTCATCCCTATGTCGTCGATGGATCGCGAAGTGGCCTTGATGAACTCTGCGTACTCAGGAAGGATATTACGCCGCTTCTGTTCCTTCAACGGAGCAAATCCGCCGCTCGGGTCACCTGAAACCCGCGTGACAAAAACGTTATCTGGACCCAGTTCCTGAAAGAACGTGACAATGCCATCGCGCAGCCCGGTGATGAGAGACGCAACCGTTACAACCGTCGTGATCCCGATCACGATTCCAAGAATGGTGAGTCCCGAACGGAAGCGATTCGTCCAGACCTCCTTGAGCGAAAGCAGTATGTTCTCACCTGCTGCAATGTTCATGGTGTCAATCCGCCCTCAACGCAACCACCGGATCAAGTCGGGACGCTCGCTTTGCCGGGTACCATCCGGAAATAACACCCACCAGCGTTGAGACGCCCACCGCAAGAATCACATAGCCCATCGGCACGCTAACGGGAAAGGAGATCAGCCGGGTCACCAGGGCCACGGCTGCAGCAGCCAACAGAATACCGATGACACCTCCAGCAAGTGACAGAAGCACCGACTCAACCAATACCTGAAGCATAATGTCCTGCCGACGCGCCCCAAGTGATTTGCGCAGTCCAATCTCGCGCGTGCGTTCGGTGACGCTCACCAGCATGATGTTCATGATGACGATTCCGCCAACAACCAGAGAGATAGCCGTGAGTGGGACAACCACTGCGGACACAAGTCCCAGGATTTGATCAATGAAGCCGCGCACAGCATCAGGAGTCGTAGTATCGAACTGATCCGCCTCACCCGGTCGTGTGTGAAACTTACTGCGCAACGCCAACCGCGTGGAGTCCAGAGCCTCTTCCAAAGTCGCACCGCTCGACGCCTTCGGACGGGCGAACAGCGCAAACCCGCGCCCTGCTGATCCATACATCCGATTGAACATCGACACCGGGATGTAGAGCGAGTTATCCTGATCACGACCAAACGAAGAACCCAGCTTTTCCAGTACACCCACTATCACGAATTCCAAACCGTCGATCCGGACCCTTTGCCCCATCGGAACCATTCCAGCCGGGAACAACGTCGTCACCACGGTCTGCCCAACAACAGCAACTGGAAGCTTGGAACGCTCTTCCTGCTCCGTGAAAAACCGGCCCTGAACCACGTTGATGTCGCGAATCACCACCATATCCGCCCCGACACCATTCACGGTCGCATCCTCGGAAATCAGATTCTCCCGCTTGATATCCGCAGTGCGCTGGCGATACGGGCTATACATGATCGTGTCGCCATTAACAGCTTGAAGGTACCGGGTCTCTTCTTCCCGAATCGGTTTGTTACGACGAAGCTTCTCAAAATATTCAGTCCGGCTCAACCGTCCGCCCGCAATCTGCGCAACCAGAAAAGACTCAGAACCAAAAACCTGCGCCGTGCTGGTCTCGGCATAAACACCGACACCTTTGATGGCAGTACCTACAAGAACCACGCTCGCAACCCCGACAATCACTCCCAGCAAGGTCAGAAAACTCCGCAGGCGATGTGCCTGCAAAGAGCCCATAGCCAGCGCCAATGCATTGAAGAATGAGGTCGTGAAACCCATTCGCAAAGCCAAGTCCTACTCAGCCGCAGGCTTCTTCAAATCCAAATAAGCCTGCCGCGTCGCCACAATCTCCTGCCGTGCCTCAATGGGACCACGCCAGCCCTGGATCTTGGTCTGCTTGCCTTCCAGTTCCTTATAGATCGTAAAGAAGTGCTCCACCTCGCGGCGCACATGCGAAAAGATCTGATCCATCGTGTGGATCTGATCATAACGAGGATTGCGGTTCGGCACGGCCAGCACCTTCTGATCCACCTCATCGTTATCGACAAGATCCAGCACACCGACGGGCCGAACTTCAATCAGACAACCAGTGAAACTAGGTTCGTTTACCAGCACCAGGACATCCAAGGGGTCGCCATCACCGGCAAGGGTACCGGGAACAAAACCGTAATCACCGGGATAGTGGAGCGGCGAATACAAGGCGCGATCCAGTCGAAACACACCCATGTTCACGTCATACTCATACTTGTTCGAGGAGTTCTTGGGAATCTCCACGATCATGCGGATGATCTCAGGAGACTGAGGTCCCGGATCTAGATGATAAAGGTTAGCGGCCACCCTTGCAGCGTAGCACGCCTAAAAGAATTGAACGGTGTAGCTGAACCGAACACCGCGTCCAATCTCAGGAGCAAAGCTCTTGATGAATGACAGATGATTCCGGTAAAACCGGTCGCCTGCATTAAAAACCTCTGCCGAAATCAGGTGCAACGCGTGCTGCCTGGCAACCGTGTACGATCCCACGAAATTCAAAACACTATACCCAGCCGTGGAAGTCTCTGTTGAAAATGTCTTCTTCTGCGCATTCGACAACACCAACTCTGGACGCAGGCTGACCCCCTTGAATCGCAAATCCACGCCAGCACGACCTCGCACCGGAGGTATTCTAGGCAGCGGTTCTTTGGAACTCGTCAGTCGGGCATTGACCGAGTCCGCTCCGAGATTCAGCCAGAGATTCCGATGAAGCCCCAACTCCAGTTTGGCTTCGCCTCCCACGAAACGGCTGTCGCTCTGCGCGTAGTTGGCCTCCGTCAAACCATCCTGGACATTCCCGGTGGGCGCAAGATAAACAAAATCACCAATGCGGTAATAGAAAAATGCCACCTCCGCATGCACCCGTGAAGACAAGTGCCGTAGCGCCAGATCGAGTCCATTGTTTCGCTCCGGGTTCAGATCAGGGTCGCCAATCTCAAAGGTCGCATTGCCGGGATGGGGGCCAAGATTGTACAACTCCTCCTGCGCCGGAGCACGATAAGAGTGTGTGTAGTTTGCAAGAAAAGAGCCGTCTTTCCAAAGCCGCTGGCTCACACCAACCGCAGCAGAGAAACCCGTAAACGTCCGCGCTCGCAATCCAATCGGATCATACGCGGTGCGCTCCACACGTCCGCCCAATTGCAGACGCGTCGATTCAAAATCCAAGCTTTCCATCGCGAACAATGCAAACGAATCCTGGCGCGTTGGAGGAGCAAGCGCTTCCGACCCGTCAACTTTGTAATCCCGACGAAGGCCGGACGCTCCGAAAATTCCTGTCCATCGGCCACGCTTCTTTTGTTGAAACGCCGCGCGATAAGTGAATTGCTTGTTAAAGAATTGAGACTCCGTTGCACCGTCGACAACCTCCTGGTGATTGTAATCGGAGTAGTTAAGCTTGAACGAGATATTCTCAAATCCGCCGGTCTCTGTGAATCCGCCTGTAAATCGAAAGTTGTGTCGGCGCAGCAGCAGATTCGGAACCTCCGCATCCACCTCGTCAGGATCAACAGGAATTCCATACCGAGAATCGGTCAGCCCATAGTTGAAGCTGAAAAAACTCCGTGCACCGTAACGGCCCAGCCCCGCATCCACCTGCTCCGTGCGAGCGTGAGAATTCTGCACTGTTCCTTCTGAACTCTTGTACGCCCCCGTGCGTTGACCACCACCGGAACCCCAAAACTGCCAAGTATTGCTGGAGACCTCCACACCCGCGCTACCGCCGCCCAGCCCGTTGTTGGATCCACCTAGACCGGTCACATAACCGCGAACACCAGGGTCGGCATGCTGGTGCGTATCATGCCGTGAAACAGCATTCACCACACCGCCAATTGCGTTCGAACCATACAACAACGTCGCCGGACCGCGCACCACTTCCAACCGCTCCAGTTTGTTGACGTCAATCGGCTCACCGTGATCTCCCGATTGATAAGAAAGCGTCCCGGTGCTCACTCCGTCTTCCAGAATCAGCACACGATCTCCATCAAACCCTCGCACCACGGGACGTCCACTACCTGGCCCTGCGCTCCTTTTAGATACGCCAGACTCATGATCCAGAACATCTCCCATAGACGCCGAACTCTTGAGCGGTAAAGAAGTCACATCCAACTGGGTCACCGACTGAATGGCCCGAAGTGTTGATTCCTCGCGCCCCGATGCAGTAACAGTGATCGTCTCATGAACAACATCCAACCGGAGTTTAAAGTCCGCCGAAACAGAACCGCCTGCGGTGACACGAATCGTCTGGCGACTGGCAGCAAGTCCAGGGCTTTGCGCCACCAGATCGTACGTTCCCGGTGCCACGTCGGTGAATCGATACTCACCCTGGTCGTTAGTTTCTGCCACACGGCCCAACGGAGACAGCAGCACCTTCGCTGCATGCAATGGTTTGGAGTTGGCCTCAATCGTAACCACGCCCGAGACTGTTGCGGTCTGAGCCATGCAAGTGGAGACACATAAAATTGCGAGAATGATAGTCCGTGAGTTCATGAAACTCCATTATGAAGCCAATGCCAGGGCCGATCCACGTCCATCGCGTGAACGAACTAAATCTGCAAATGAACGGGCTGAAGTCCGCCATGAACGGACTCGCCTTAAGAAAATCAGCCTAAATCCAGCCAAAACTGGTATCGTAGTCTCCAGCATGCCTGATTGGATAACTATCCATCAGCCGGTTCTTATCAACACGGTTGGACACTCTGTCGGCGCTGTCGTATTCGGAACTCTGCTGTATTTTCTCTGGCTCAACCGGAACCGATCCGGCCAGGACCGAAGACCACTTCCACTTGCCGCAGCTTCGCTTGCGTTGCTTTGGAATGTTGGTTCCCTCGTCGCGCTCGCGGCAGGCACCTCCGACATCGCTGCGGTAAACGCAACGGTCGCCGTCAGCTTTTCCGTCTTGAGCCTGCTGCCCGCAGTGTTGCTCCACATTTTTCTCGGGCCCCGCAGATCCACGCTGTCCCGCGCTGGCTACGTTCTCAGCGCACTGGCAACCTTGCTGCATTTGGCCGACTGGCTGACAGGACAACCGCAATTACATACTGCGGCAATCTCGCTGGTAATCGTTGGTTTCGGTGCTCTCACCGTACTCTCGGCAGCGCTGGACTTCCGGCAGCACAACCGCGCCGCAGCCAGACTCGCTGGCACCATGGGATTGTTCTTCCTGGCAATCTCGTTCTCTCACTTTGGCGGCGACCACAGCCATCAGAACTGGTCCCTCGAATTTGCACTGCACCACGCAAGCCTCCCGCTTGCGCTCTTTGTGTTGCTCCAAGACTACCGCTTCCTCCTGCTGGATGCGTTCCTGCGTCTTATCGTCAATGGCGCACTAGCCGCCGGACTCCTGCTCGGATGCCTGGGATTCGCACAGTCTGCATGGTTCCATGGTTGGATGGGCGATCCCTTCCGTGCCGGCATCTTATTCGTTATGGCATGTGTCGTGCTGTCCTTCTACGTCGAACTCCGTATCCGCGCACAGCAGTTCCTCACGAGAGTAATCTTTCTCAGGACGGACGAAGAAGCCGTAACACTTGAAATTCAGCAACTGCGCGCCGACGCACCAGCAGCCTATCTCCAGGAAGCTTCCAAACGAGTCGCGGCATTCATGAGCACAACCCAACACGAAGTCACAGAGAACAATGAAAGTCCGCCGTGGGCACAGGCGCGGCTGCCTATGCAGTTCTCCCAGGGCCAACCCGCGCACATATTACTCGGCCCCCGCGAAGGCGGCCGCCGCTATCTCAGCGAAGACTACGCCATCCTCGCGCGACTTACTTCGCGAATCGTCGAACAGGTGGAACGTAGACAAGCCATTCAAATGCAGGAGCTCGTCTCACAAGCCGAACTGCGCGCACTGCAGTCACAAATCAATCCGCACTTTCTCTTCAACTCCCTCAACACTCTCTATGGCACCATTCACCGCGACAACACCGAGGCAAGACAACTCGTCTTGAACCTGTCCGAAGTCTTCCGCTATCTGCTTCAATCCGAGAGAACCTTTGTCGCCATTGAAGAAGAAATCAAAATTGTAAAAGCCTACCTCGCCATAGAGGCGCAGCGCCTAGGCCCAAAACTGCAAATCCACTTTGACGTAGAGGATTCCACTTTGCAAACGCCGATACCACTATTGGCAATCCAGCCTTTGGTAGAAAACGCCGTACGCCATGGAGTCGCCAACAAAACGGGCACCGGTTTTATCAAGCTCTCCGCAAGCATGAGTCCCGATGGCGTCTCCATCCGTATCTCCAATTCCGGAGAGCTCGATCCACGTGCCATCGCATCGTCATCCGGCATCGGACTCGCCAACGTCCGCAAGCGCCTCGCGCTTTGCTACGGACCCGATGCGAACTTCTGCATTGACAATCACGCCGGAGTGACAACCGCCAGCTTTCTCCTGCCCGCACAAATGGAAGTATGCCGCTAAGAACTCTCATTGTTGACGACGAACCCATTGCCCGCAAGGTGCTGCGCGAAGGTTTGGAAGCCTGCGGAGATGTCACCATCGTCGGCGAGGCCGACAACGGCATGACAGCGCTGGATCTGATTTCCCAACGCCAACCAGACCTAGTGCTGCTGGACCTTCAAATGCCCGCCATGAGCGGCCTGGAAGTGCTGCGCAACATTCGACACATGAGGAAGGTACCGGTCTTCGTCATCGTCACTGCCTTCGATAAATACGCCATCAAGGCACTGGAAGCAGGTGCCATTGACTACCTCCTCAAACCGGTAAGTGATGATCGCCTCGCAAAAGCCGTCGAGAAAGCACGCCGCATGTCAGGCTCGGCAACGCTACATAACCTGGTCCGTATTCAGGAGGCTGCAGGAGTGCGCAAGATAGCAGGCAAAATCGGCGAAGAGATTTTCCTGTTGAGTGCCTCCGACATTCTTGCCTTCCAGGCCGAAGGCTCCGTGGTCCGCATCATTACACCACAGCGAAAGTATCTTGCCGGTCAGACATTGAAGGAACTGGAATCAAAACTCGCTGGCGACAGTTTCTTCCGGATACATCGCAGCGTTTTGTTAAACGTCAACCATGTGAAAAAACTCAGCGCCCTCAGCAGTCAGCGCTGGTTAGTCACACTCTCCAACAACCAGGAATTCATAGCTAGCAAGCGTCAGGCAAGCGGTGTCCGCCGCCTGCTCAACCTTTAGCGTGACACTGTGCGCAAGGACACACCGCGCGCAAATGCTCCCAGGAATAAATGCCGGAGTTGTGCCCATCGCTCCAATGAATCCTCACTGCATACTGCCCAATAGGCTCCGCAGAAAGCATCTTCAGCGTCGGTTGGTACATCTGAAAAGGATTTGCTGGCGGCTTGGAATAACTAGTAGCCTGCGGCTCGGTCCCATGCGCGCCCGTGCAATGGGCACAAGGACACTTGTCGCGCAAATATCCAAGCGGATAGTCGCTGTGATGCCCATCCTTCCAGTCGATCTTAACCCCCTTCGACTTCGAAATGGCAATATGCTCCGGATCTGTTTTGAGTTCTATCATGAATGAGATTGCACACGCTCCACATCGCGAACACCAGCCACGCGTCGCATGGCAGCGATGATGCGCTCCAAATGTTTCTTGTCCTTAACTTCTACTCGCATTTCGATGATGGCACAATCTGCGCCACGCTCTTCATCCGAACGCGCTTCCAGACTGCGAATATTGCTGTCTTCAGTGGTCAGAATTGTCGTCAGGTGATTCAAAATCCCCGGACGATCCTCCGCGTAAACCGTGATCTGAACCTGGAAAGATTCCGCAGCGGCCTTGGCCCACTCGACATCAATCCTGCGCTCGGTCTCATACATGAGGCTGGTGACGTTGGTGCAAGCCTGTGAATGCACGCTAATTCCCCGCCCTCGCGTAATGTAACCGACAATCGGTTCCCCGCGAATCGGGCTGCAGCACTTGGCGCGGTAAACCAGCAAGTCATCAGCACCCTTCACACGGATCACCAGATCTTCGTCGCCGGGCTTGCCCTGCCATTGACGTTCGGGAGCGCTAACCGGTGACAAAGGCTCTTCCGCAGCCTCAGCTCCCGCAGGCGCAAACCGCAGCAGCACCTGACGTGCGGAAAATTTCCCGTAGCCCAGCGCTGCGTACAGATCTTCCATCTTAGAACATCCATACTCGGACGACGCGCTCTCCAGTTCTTCCCTGGTGACTTTCGAAAGCGGTACGCCTAACCGCCGAGCCTCTTTCTCCAGCGCCTTCTGCCCAATCTCAATGGCCCGCACGCGTTCGGTCGCATTGATCACGTGACGAATCTTATTACGCGCACGAGTCGTCTTAACAACCGCCAACCAGTCCTTGCTAGGCAAGTGTCCTGTCTGCGTAACAATCTCGACAACATCGCCATTGCGAAGCATAGAGCGCAGCGGAACCATACGTCCATTCACCTTCGCGCCGGTACAGCGGTGGCCGACATCAGTGTGAATCGCGTAGGCAAAATCAATGGGTGTCGAGTCACGCGGCAGCACCAGCACACGGCCTTTCGGCGTGAAGCAGTAGACTTCTTCCTGATACAGGTCCACCTTAAAGCTGGACATGAACTCGCTCGGATCACGCATGTCGCGCTGCCATTCGACAAGCTGTCGCAACCACGCAATACGTTGATCGTCCTGACCCACGCCTTTGTGGCCTTCTTTGTATTTCCAGTGCGCCGCGATGCCTTCTTCCGCGATGCGATGCATCTCCTCGGTACGAATTTGTATCTCAAAGGCAACGCCGCCAGGCCCAATGACAGAGGTGTGAAGCGACTGATAAAGGTTTGGTCGCGGAATCGCAATGAAGTCTTTGATACGGCCAGGAATGGGATGCCATTCGTTGTGAATCACTCCCAGCGCGCCGTAGCAGTTGCGTACCGAATCGGTAATGATACGCAGCCCGAGAATGTCGTAAACCTGATCCAGTCCAATCTTCTGCCGCCGCAGCTTTTGCCAAACCGAATATACACGCTTCACACGAGCCTGCACACGCGCCGTGATTCCCTCACGAGCAAGCTTGGTCTCAATCGTGTGTTGCATCTCGGCAAGGAACTCGCCGCCAGCCTGTCGCTTCTGCGCAATCTGCGTGGTAAGGTCTGACCACGCCTCTGGCTCGGCATACCGGAAAGCAAGATCCTCCAGCTCACCGCGAACCTTTCCCATTCCCAGACGGTGTGCAATGGGAGCGTAGATATCCAGCGTCTCCCGCGCAATCTTCTCCTGCCGCTCACGGGACAGCGAACCGAGCGTGCGCATGTTGTGCAGACGGTCAGCAAGCTTCACCAGAATCACGCGGATATCACTGACCATCGCCAGCAACATTTTCCGGACACTCTCCGCTTGACGTTCCTCAGCCGAAGACAGATGCACCTTGCCTAGCTTAGTGACACCATCCACACAATGCGCGACATCCGCACCGAACCGCTTGCGGATCTCTTCAATCGGAGTGTTTGTATCCTCGACAACATCGTGCAGCAGCCCTGTCTGCAGCGCGACAATGTCAAGATTCATCTCGGCAAGAATAATGGTGACTTGCAAAGGATGAGCGACATAGGGCTCGCCCGAGCTACGAAACTGATCGCGGTGAAGATCGGTGGCAAACTCATAAGCCGCCCGCAACGGTGCCAAATCTTCGTTGGGACGAAGCTGATGAACCTTGGCCTCCAGCTCAGCGTAGAGTTGTTCAACCGATACAACAGTAGGATCTTCTGCAGTCATTGCGGAATACTAACTAGAGTAGCGAATGGCGGCGGACAAAGGAAAAGCGGCTCACAAGGAGCCGCTTTCTTTTTAGGATTGAGAGAAAACTACTTATCCATCACGATGCCACCCGATTGGGCTTTGGCGGCCTTCTCAGCCTTGATCTTCTTGATCTCCAGGTTCTTTTGAACCCAGCCATCGGCTGCCTCAATGTCCTTCTTGTAGGCGTCCGAGTTATCTTCGAAGTCGGCAAGCTCACGATGCAAAAGATTGAGATAAGCCGTTGCATCGTCGTAGAGCTCATCAATTGCCATCGCCTTGTTCAGGCTATCGATTCCAGACTGAATGACCGGCTTCAGCTCAGCAGCCAGCGGCTCGCGGACCTTGGAGTCCTTAAGCGGCCCCGGATCTTCGGGCTTCATCTTGAGCTCAGCGCGCGCTGCCATGCGTTTGGAGTAGCTCTTGGTCCAGGCAATCACGCCCAGCGTATAGTAGGCTTCCTTGTTCTTGGAATCCACTGCCAGCAGCTTCTTGTACCAGTCCTCGGCCTCGGTGAACTTCTTCTGGTGGAAATTCAGCGTAGCAATGGAAGCCATCGCAGTAGCATTGTTCGGTTCGGTTTCCAAAACCTTCATGAACTCGGCGCTTGCATCTCTTGCGAAAGCCAGATTCTCCGGTGAATCGGCACCAGGAATGTACTGTTGCATGTACGCCATGCCAAGGTAGAGGCGGGCCGTAATGAATCCCGGATCCAACTCCGTGGCGGTCTTGAAGTTATTCACCGCTTCGGAAAACTTCGCGAGCTTGAATTGAGCCACGCCCTTATTCAATTGATCGCGAGCCTTGAGTCCTTGGCACCCGGTACCAATAGCGGCAGCGGCTAGCGCTACGGCAAGGATTGTTTTGTTCATTCTCATGAAAGTCCTCCTATTGGCCCAGTTCCATCTTCGGTGTCATCAAACCTATTTTGTCGACTCCGGCACCCTTGGCAATGTCGATCACCTTGGCTACTTCCCGAAACTCAACGCCAGCAGCACCCTTGACAAACATTACCTTCTCGGCGCGAGTCTTGAAGATCTCTTCCAGTCTGGGTCCTAGTTTAAGGAAATCTGTAGAGTCCGTATTGATCAACAATGTCTTATCCGCATTGACGCTGACTACAATCGTGCGGATATTAGAATCCTGATTGGAGGCATTCGGCGGTGCCGGCTGCGGAACCAGTGCTTCTAATCCCTTGGGCGTCAGCGGTGTGATGACCATGAAGATAATCAACAGCACCAGCAGTACGTCGATAAGGGGGGTCATGTTGATGTTGGCTTGTACGCCGCCGTCTCCCCCACCTGCTGCCATTCCCATAGTAGTTCTCCTAGTTATTTATAAATCAAGAATTGAGTCACGCACTACTTACTGCGCCGGAGCAGTCTCTTCGCCTGGCTTCTCGCTGTCGGTAAGCAATCCAATTTCATCCACACCCGCAGAGCGCAGATTGTCCACAACCGCAACCACAGCTTCATAACGCGCACGCGAATCGCTCTTTAGATAAATCATCTTGCTCAAGCGATTGGTCAACAAATCTTTTACTTTATCCGGCAGTGCCTCAGCCGACATTTGATCACTGCCCAAATAGGCCTTGCCATCCGCCGAAACCGCCACCAACACAGCGTCTTCCTTATCCGCATCAGCCATGGCAATGTGGTTCTTGGTTTTCACCAGATCCACCGTAATGCCCTTGGACAACATCGGCGTAACCACCATGAAGATGATCAGCATGACAAGCATCACGTCCACCATCGGAGTTACGTTAATGTCGGCGATCGCGCCCTGCAGTTTTGCTTTTTTCATTGCAATCTCTCCTTGTTCCGACTCTCTTCAACCCTGGAGCCCAACTTAGAGGGAAGGGCTCTTTTGAACCCCTCCCATCCAAACTCAACTCACGGGTAACTACTGGATGCCAAAGCTTACTTAGCGGCCTTGTGAGCCGAACGCTTCAGGAAATAGTCGATCAATTCTGAGCTGGAGTTGCCCATCTCAACGTTGAACGCTTCCAGACGTGAGGTAAAGTAGTTGAACATCCACACTGCAGGAATGGCCACGAACAAACCGAAAGCGGTTGTTACAAGAGCTTCCGAGATACCGCCGGCTACGGCAGCAAGACCGGAAGACTTCTCAGCCGACATACCGGCGAACGCGTTGATGATGCCGACCACGGTGCCGAACAGTCCGACGAACGGAGCAGAGGATCCAATCGTTGCCAGCGTCGAAACGCCGCGCTTCATTTCCGCCTGAACGATGGCTTCGGCACGCTCAAGAGCACGCTTGCTGGCTTCCACTTCTTCACCAGGAATTTCGGAATTGAGCTGGTGAGCTTTGAATTCCTGGAGTCCGCCGACGACAACCTTTGCCAAGTGGCTCTTCTTATAACGATCCGCGATCTTGATGGCTTCATCAACCTTGCCTTCACGCAAAGCGCCCGCTACTGCCGGAGCAAATTGCCGTGATTGCTTCTTAGCCGCACTGAACGCCATAAACCTGTCGATCATGACGCCGAACGAGTAGGCGGACATGACAAACAGAATGATGACGACCGCTCTGGCGAGGAAACCCATCTGGTCCCACATGCCCATTAAGTCAAATGAAATAGCTCCACCTTCTTGTAGTAACAGAAGCGCGGACACTTGTGTCTGTAAAAACATATTGAATTCTCCTGCGAGTTGAGTTGAGTTTTGAGTCTAGCTACGTTTGAGCCTTGGCAGCGCCTGGGGCGATGCTTTAGTTCAGTGTAAAATTCACATCGATCTGAGTAATAACCTGGACAGGGACACCGTTCAACAGATACGGCCTGTACCTCCACTGGCTGACAGCATCCTTAGCGGACTGCACCAGCAGCGGGTGTCCCGAAACGAGCGTCAAATTCTGAATGGTTCCATCCTCGGCGATAATCGCATTGAACTTAACCGTTCCCTGCACGCGAGTGGATCGCGCCAGCGGCGGATACACCGGCCTAACCATGTTCTGCAAAAGTCCAGCCTGCACATTACCACCAATCGGTACCGGCTTCGATGGTGGCGCAGGCTTAGGCGGCGGAGCGGCTGCAACTACCGGCGGAGGCGGGGGAGGAGCGGCTGCATTGATAATGCCGCCAATCACGCCACCAGGAACACCACCAGCAACACCACCGGGAATGCCACCAACCACACCCGCTACGCCGCCGGAAGGAGCAGGCGGAAGCTCATCTTCCTTGATCACCGCAATCTCTTTCGGAATCGACTTAGGTGCCAACAACCGGCCCGCATCAAACTGACGCGGTATCGTCTTGACAGCAACGGTCGGAGTCGCCGCAGGCGGAGGAGGCGGCGGAGGCGGAGGCGGTGGCGGCACCAGCATGGCATTCAAGCTAACACCAGGCAAGGCGTCGTAATAAATCATCGGAGCAATAACGCCCAAGGTGATCAACCCAACCTGCACCAGCATCGAGAAAATCACGGTGGAAGCTTTTTTAGTCTTACCCTGCGCATCATCCAGTAAGCTTTGTTCAAACATACTCTTAAGTCCTTCCCTTCACCCAGCAGCCTGTTACTTGATTACCTTGGCTCTTTCCTTATTTTTTGCAGCCGTCGGAGCCACTGCCGCCGCCTGCTTGCGGCGCGAATCCGCCATCTGTTGCCCCCAGATCAAAATCGGGCTCGCAACAAAAATCGACGAATACGTTCCCACCAAAATCCCCATCACCAACGCGAACGAAAAACCATTCAACACCGGACCACCAAACAGCCACAGCGCAACCACCGTCAGGAACGTCAGTCCGCTCGCCATCACAGTCCGGCTCAACGTCTGATTGATACTGGCATTGATAAGCGCCGCGAACCCGTCCTTACGCGCAGTGTGCATATTTTCTCGGATACGATCAAACACCACAATCGTGTCGTTCATCGAATATCCAACCAGCGTCAACAGCGCCGCCACCACAGTGAGTGTAATTTCCTTGTCCACAATCGAGAACAAGCCAATCGTGATCAGCGTATCATGGAAAACCGCAGCCACAGCAGCCACACCATAAATCCATTCAAACCGCAATGCAATGTAAATCAGCATTCCGCCCAGCGCGAATAGCGTCGCATAGAGCGCCTGCATTCGCAGTTCGCGGCCAATCTTCGGACCAACCTGGTCAAAGCTATTGATGTGATACGGCGCAATCGCCATCTCTTTCTTCATCACATCCACCATCGGCTGCGTAACACCAGGAACAGCCTTCAAATCATCGAAGTTAGGTATCAAACCGCCACGAACCTTGTCACGATGCGCCAACATCGCCTTGGCCAAATCACGCAACTGATCAGTCGCAATCGCGATACTCGCCTGCTGGAACGGAATCTCAAGCTTCTCTACCAGAGTGTCAGACCCGATATTGGAAAAGTCTGACTTACCACCCAGGTTCCCAAAAGTGTTCGCCAGCGTCGAGAAAACCGTCTCTCGCGACTGTATCAGCTCTTTTTCAGAGCGCAACTCAGTGCCAATCAGCACCGCATTCGAGTCAACCAAAGGTTGAACGGTTACCTCGCCCGCTACCTTCGCCGATAGCGCCTTGCGAATCACATCCTCGCTCGGCTTTGTCTGAAACACCACCGAAGTGGATGTTCCTCCATTGAAGTCGATCCCATACTTCGGACCGCCCTTCATCGCCAGACTTACAAAGCCGGCAATCAACAGCAGGACAGACGCACCGATGAACGGCACCTTCTTGCCCAGGAAGTCGTAATTAGTGTCCTTAAAGAATTCCATGCAACAACGCTTACCCGTGTCCTACTATACTTTGACACCGGAGAAGTCGATTATGTTCCCTTCTAGATCATCAAACCCTATCACAAAAGTGATCGAATACTCAAATTAGATGCTCAAAGTCTGCATATCGCGGTTCCGGCTCAACGACCACTCAAACATCGTGCGCGACACAAACACTGCCGTGAACACGTTGGAAAGCAAGCCGATAACCAGAGTCACCGCAAATCCACGCACCGGACCGGACCCGAAAATAAACAGAAAAGCGCAACTCACGATCGTCGTAACGTGCGTATCGACAATCGTCAAAAACGCCCGTCCAAAACCAGCCCCGATCGCCGCCGGAATGGCTTTCCCCATTCGCAACTCTTCCCGGATGCGCTCAAAAATCAGCACGTTACTATCCACCGCGATACCTATCGTCAAGATGACACCAGCGATGCCCGGCAGCGTCAAAACGCCACCAATCGCGCTCAGCACAGCAATCAGAAGAATCGCGTTCAGGATCAAGGCCAGCGTTGCGTTCACGCCCGCACCCTTGTAGTAAACCAACATCACCAGCACAACCGCTGCCATGCCAAACGCTCCGGCCAACACACCCTGGCGAATCGACTCAGCACCCAACGACGGACCTACGGTCGTCTCTTGGAGATAGAGCAATCCCGCCGGCAAGGAACCAGCACGCAACACCAGTGCCAAATCCGTAGCTTCCTGCTGGCTGCCAATGTTGTTGATGACGCCATTGTCGTCAATGCGCCCCTGAATCTCAGGCGCGCTTATCACACGCTTATCCAAGACAATCGCCAGACGTTCCCTGATGTGGCTAGCAGTGAAGTTCCCAAACCGCTTGGCAGCGTCTTGCGACAACGTGAACGCCGTCTCCCATTGGCCGCTCTGTCCATTACGGCTCGCTTGGGCATTGCGAAGGTCTCCACCAGTAACCACTGCGGCGCGTTGCAATAGATAGAATCCGCCGGTCTGAGCCGGAACCAACTGCGTTCCCAGCGGCAAGACTCCGTTATTAGCCGACATCGCCGCATCCGCTGACGGATAGGGTCCGCCCTTCACTTCATTCAACTCCAGCACAGCAGCCGTTTCCAGAACCTTCTTCACGTGGCCCGGATCGTCGACACCCGGCATCTGAATCACAATCTCGCTCTCGGCATCAGCGCGTCCGCGCGGCTGCACACTAGACTCGGCAACACCCAAACCATCGATTCTTTTCTTAATCGTCTCAACAGCCTGTGTCACAGCACCTTGACGCAGGGTGATTGCGACGGAGGGCTTGATCTTGAGCGTATAGTCTGTACCGTTCACCGCTGTCAGCGCCCATTCGGTCGCCTGTTCCCCGACCATGGCCCGGAAAGCCGTGCCCTTGTCAAGCGGCACACCCTTGATCGTGATTTCAATATTGTTGGCTTCGGCCAGCGTCGCCGGATCATTGCGATCCATAAATGTCGACGTAATGCTCTTCTGCGCCATCTCCGCCTTCATGCGTTCCATCAAGCGGTCCGCTTCGGCTTTCAGCGCATCCTGCAACTGCACCTGAACTACCAGATAGCTGCCGCCCTTCAAATCCAGCCCGAGGCGAATGTTCTTTTCCAGATTCGCCATCAACTCTTGCTTGGAAGTCGGAATGCCAATGATGTAATAGACGCAGCCCAGTAGCACTGCAAGAATGATCAGTCCCTTGGTTCTCAGGTTGCCCATAAATAGTTTACTTACTCGTTTCCTCGCTCATCAGGGCGGCAACCGCGCTGCGCGCCACCTGGAGCTTAATATTATCTGGCTTCACGCGAAGCACCACCGCATCGTCACTCAAAGAGACGATAGAACCGATGATCCCGCCCGTCGTGGAAACCACATCGCCGTTCTTAAGTTCGGAGAGCATTTTGGTCAGCGCCTTCTTCTGCCTCTGCATAGGCAAAATTATCAGCACATACGCCACGCCCAGCATCATGATAAACGGAATAGCCGAAGCCAACGGACTACCCGCCGACGGTGCCTGCAAAAACAAAAGAACTGCGACCACTCTCACCCCTAGTACTCAGATTTGGGAAATGCCCCAAGGAGAATAGACTGCCTGATTCTGAGCCTAATGTCAAGGAATGGTAGTACTGTTGCGTGCTAGTCTGAACCTGGAGGTTGCTATTGAGCGATCAGAAATCAGACGCCCTCGTGTTCTTCGGAGCCACAGGCGACTTGGCGTATAAGAAGGTTTTCCCCGCCCTCCAAGCGCTTGTCAAGCGCGGACGGCTGAATGCTCCCGTCATTGGAGTTGGCCGCAGGCCCTGGACATTAGACGAATTCAAAGCACGCGCCAAAGACAGCGTAGAGAAGCACGGCGGCATGGACGCGGAGGCCTTCGCGCAGCTCTCTCAACAACTGCGCTATGTCTCGGGCGACTATCACGACCCTGCCACCTGGCAGGCCATCAAACAGGAATTACACGGAGCCACACACCCCGCTTATTACCTCGCCATCCCGCCAGCCGAATTCGAAACAGTGATGGACCAACTCCTCAAAAGCGGATGCGGACAAGGCGGCCGCGTCATCATCGAAAAACCGTTTGGTCGCGACCTCATGTCCGCCCAGGATCTCAACCGTACCCTCCGCTCCGCCTTCCGCGAACGCAACATCTTTCGCATCGATCATTACCTCGGCAAGCGTCCCGTCAACAACATGTTGGTGTTCCGCTTTGCCAACTCCTTTGTCGAATCCTTCTGGAATCGCAACCACGTCGAAAGCGTCCAGATCACCATGGCCGAGGACTTCGGCGTCCAAGGCCGGGGCGACTTCTACGAAGGCACAGGAGCCATTCGCGACGTCATACAGAACCACCTGTTTCAAATCATGTCCAATCTCGCCATGGAGCCACCCGTCCGTAACGACAGCGAATCGCTCCGCGACGAGAAGGTCAAGGTCTTAAAAGCCATTCCACCCATTGAAGAAAAGAACCTGATCCGAGGCCAGTTTCGAGGCTACCGGAACGAAAAGGGAGTGGATGCCAACTCACAGGTAGAGACCTTCGCCGCCATGAAACTGGAGATCAACTCCTGGCGCTGGAAGGGCGTGCCCTTTTACATCCGCGCCGGAAAGCACATGCCCGTGACATGTACCGAAGTCATCGCCAAGCTCCGAAAGCCGCCCTCTTTGATCCCCGAACACATCCTCAAAGAGAACCATCTCCGGCTCCGCATCAGCCCGGATGTCACTATCGCTATGGCGATGAACGTGATGGCGGGCCATGATGAAATGGAGACCTCCAAAGAAGAGATGGTCGCCAGCAGCTATCCCAAAGCCGGCGAAATGGACGCCTACGAGCGTGTCCTCGGCGCGGCCATGGAAGGCGATGCCACGCTCTTTGCAAGACAAGACTACGTCGAAGAAGCCTGGCGGATCGTCGACCCGGTACTTACCTCGGAAACAAAGATTCACATCTATGAGCCGAACTCGTGGGGACCCGATGCAGTGGAAACAGTAACACCCAACGGCGGCTGGAACAACCCAACAGTCTAATGATCCGAACCTACGACGACGCACAAACAACTGCCGAAGCCGCCGCAGCCTTCACAGCAGAATTAGCAAGACACGCCATCGCAGAACGAGGCAAGTTCGTCATGGCCGTAAGCGGAGGCCGCTCTCCCTGGATCATGCTCCGAGCTTTGGCCAAGGAAAACGTGCCATGGGAGCAAGTCGTAATCGCACAAGTCGACGAACGCATCGCACCCAACGAACACCAGGACAGAAACCTCACCCACATCAAAGAATGCCTGCCAGAAGTAAATATCCTGGCCATGCCTGTGGAGCAACCGGACCTGGAGGCCGCAGCCAAACAATACGCAGCCGCCCTGCCCAAAACAATCGACCTGATCCACCTGGGCCTAGGCTCAGACGGACACACGGCATCGCTCCTCCCAGGAGACCCAGCCCTGGAAATCATCAACACCGACGTAGCAATCACCGGAGTCTACCAAGGCCGCCGCCGCATGACGCTAACCTACCCAGTGCTAAACCGAGCAAGACAAATCCTGTGGCTAGTAACAGGAGTAGAAAAGTCCGCAATGCTGGAACGAGTAGTCAAAGGCGACAACAGCATCCCAGCAGGCCGAGTAACCAGCAAGAACGCAGTAGTCTTCGCCGACCGAGACGCAGCCGGAGGCTAGGTGGAGCGAGCTTCAGCTCGCAACCGACGCTTCAGCGTCGGTCAGGCCTCCCGCTCGGCCGGTACTGGAAAGCCCCTCGGGGACATAGCGCCCGAAGGGCCGCGAACCTCCACGGCGACGAAAAAGCTGTGTCCCCTTCCCCAATTCCCAGGCTTACCCGAATGCCGTGACCGATCACATCCGACTGAGTAGCGATGACCGGCTCAGGATTTTCGCCACCCTTATCTGCGTACAAGCCCTGAGATAATCAAAATCTGTCTTCAGAGAATACCGACGCGGCCTTATCGCGCGTCGCAGCAGAAAGGGTGTGAGAAATGCAGGCTAGTTCATCATCTGCTGGCCGTCTGCGCTCTCGATCGATACTTATCAGAATCGGTGCTACTTGGCTCTCCAGTTCAGAAAGGAAATTCTCCACCAAAAGCGGATCAGGTGCCAAATCAGACAGACGGTAGAAGTCCCGAATATGACCAGCGTTTTCTGGCGTGCTCGGCCATAGCCTTCTGCGGACAATATCTGTGACCCACAGCCTTCCATTTCTCTCACCATCCGTTGTGAATCCGGCAAGCCAACATGTCGGCGCATAGTGGTGCCTTCGTGGCTCTGGATTCCGCAGGTCAGAATTCATGATCCATTTTCACTGGTTATATGCGCTGGCCAAGTGACATATAGCGATTCGATGCCATAACGACGCGTGGCTCTTATCCACGACAGCCCAACCCATCATCAATTTGGAGTCACCACCATCGTCCAAGAGGCAAATTGACCGACGACGATTCGTAATCGCACTGCCCTGCCGCTTTCCCCAAAACTCAGACCTTGCTTGGAAGGCGACCCCAGACGCAATCACCGGATTAGCCTCGCGAGTCCCGCTCGGCTCGAACTGTATCCGAGAGATTGCCGGAGATAGAAGAAAGCGCTTTTCGAACCATCTCCAATGTAGGTTCAGGTTCCACGAGTGCTTCTAATGTTGCAAAGTATTCGTGATCCAGCATCTGTTCAATCGAACTCTGCGCTTCATTCTGAATACTCATGCCTACCTCATTCTACAGCCATTGCTGGGACAAAATCCCCAACAACGCCGTTCCCGTTACAATACGCGTTGACTTGTGACGCTTCACAGAGAGCAGTTGCTTATCCCCAGTGGCCAGAAAATCAGCAGTCGTAGCTTCAGCCAAAGCGAGCAGGTAACTATCCTTTGGGTCAGGCGCTATCGGACCACTTGGCGGCCTCCGGCAAAATAAAGAGAATTGTTCAAGATCGGCCAATAGCGATTCCACCGTGCCCGGACTCAGCCTTGAAAGAAAGAACGGACGTCCCGCAACCTCCCGCAGTTCCCCCAGCAGTTCCCCGGAACTCACGAGCGTGAACTCCCTGCGTCCCCAAGCATCAAGCAGCAAGGCGGGAGTACCGGACGGCGACAACAGCGCCGACAACAAAATATTCGTATCGAGGATGACCAGCACTAGGTGCGCTTTTTTCTAGCCTTGAAACGTCTCGCTCTCACCTCGTCCACCGCTTCGTCAATCGCTCGCTGAAGTTGTCGTGGCGACACATCCGCGAATCCCTCCCGAGCCTTCCGAACCGTCTGTTGAAAGATGCGCCAGCGTATGGCCTCCTCAATAAACTTCGAAAGATCACCCTTCCTCATTCCCTGTGCTCCAAGAAATGTGCGCAAGGCGAAGTCCGCATCCTTTGAGAGCGTGATTGTCAAACGGGTCGTCTCTGTTTCCGCAGCTTCCTTCAGCATATAAGCATCTATCCCTCTATACGTATAAACTACTATAATACGCTGGGAACCGACCCTCCAAAATCGCCCGGCGCACATTACGCATGATGGTCAGGTAGTAATGCAGGTTATGCAAAGTCGCAAGAGTACTGTACGTAATCTCACTGGCCTGAAACAGATGCCGTAGATACGCCTTGGTGTGATTGCGGCAGGTGTAGCACGTGCAGTCCGGATCTAACGGCGACTCGTCTTCTTTATATCTGGCATTTTTAATAATCACCTTGCCCTGCGACGTAAACAGGCACCCGTTGCGAGCGTTGCGCGAGGGCATCACGCAGTCCATCATATCCGTACCTCTTGCCACGTA
>Ga0315912_10001298_pt1 | contig 31594 bp, 28 predicted proteins | sample VfabasoilMG_FD_204469 | JGI IMG/M metagenome (GOLD analysis project Ga0315912, IMG submission 204469) | Garden soil microbial communities collected in Santa Monica, California, United States - V. faba soil | ecosystem: Environmental > Terrestrial > Soil > Garden | place: USA: California...
ATCGCTTCGGCTGCGCATGCGGCGGGAATCGAAGATGGAACGGAAGACCATCTCGCCGATGAAGGAGAGGACGCCGGCCATGACCAGGGCGACGACGAGCAGGCGCACATCCCCGTTGCGGATATGGGTGAGTTCATGGCCCAGAACGGCTTCCAGCTCCGCGTCGTCCAGCGCGTCCAGCAGACCGGTGGTGACGGAGACTGCGTATTGCTTCTCATTCAGCCCGGAGGCGAAGGCGTTCAGCGCCGCGTTGGGCACGATCTTCAACTGCGGCATCGGTAGGCCACGGGAGATGCAAAGATTCTCCAGCAGGTTGTAGAGGCGCGGTTCCTCCATGCGGGTCACATCCCGCCCGCCGGTGACCGCATCGATCATCCTTTGGTGCCAGAAATAGGCGATGGTGACCCAGGCGATGGTGCCGATGGTGACGAAAGGCGCGGACTGCCCCAGGTCCCGCCAGGCGCGGGCGAGGTGCTGGTCCAGTGTCAGGCGGGTGTTCTGCGCTTCCAGCACCAGCGCGCCAGCGAAGGTCATCACGTAGACCAGAAGGAACAGCCCGCCCAGCAACAGGATGGAGCGGATCCGGTTCGCCCTTATATGGGTGTAGAGACCGAAGGCCTGCATGGGCCCAATTGGCCTGTGTGCCGGTTGTTAGAACTTCACGGTGGGGGCCTGGTCCAGGGTCTTCCGCTCCTCCTCCCCCACATCGAAGAAGCCGCGGGCGGTGAAGCCCATGGTGGCGGCGAACAGCACGGCGGGAAAGCGCTCGATCCCCGTGTTGAATTCCTGCACGGCGTTGTTGAAGAACCGGCGGGCAGCGGCGAGCTTGTTCTCGATATCGGACAGTTCCGCCTGCAATTGCTGGAAATTGGCGGCGGCCTTCAGGTCCGGATAGGCTTCCGACAGGGCGAACAATTGCCGCAGGGCGCCGCTGAGCTGGTTTTCCGCCGCCACCACCGCGTTGGGGTCACGCGCGGCCATGGCGGTGTTGCGTGCCTGGATCACGGCTTCCAGCGTGCCGCGTTCGTGGCTGGCGTAGCCCTTCACGGTTTCCACTAGGTTGGGAATCAAGTCGTGCCGCTGCTTCAACTGCACGTCGATGTCGGCGAAGGCCTGGTTGATGCGCTGGCGCATCGCCACGAGCCCGTTATAGGTCATCACCACCCAGAGCAGGATGAGGACGAGAACGCCGAGGGCGATGTAGCCGATCATGCGGGCACTCCCGAGGAATTTGGGCTGCAACCATGCCATGGCGTCGTCGCGGCTTTCAAACTATTCGGCCGGGCCATTGACGTGGCGGGTTGAAAGCCGGCGCGCGGCGTGGTGCGCTGGCGACAATGATAGGGGAGAGGCGCCATGAAGTTCGGCTTCTGCGTGATGGCGGATATCGACGAGATCGGCTTCTTCAGCCATGCGGAAACGCTGGGGTTCCATTCCGTGTGGGTGGCGGACAGCCAGCAGCTGTTCTCGGACTGCTACGCGGTGCTGGCACTGGCGGCGAAGCAGACGACCCGGCTGCATATTGGGCCGGGGACGGCAATCGCCGGCACGCGCATCCCGTCGGTGCAGGCCGCCGCCATGACGACGATCAACCGGCTGGCGCCGGGGCGCTGCTTCTTGGGCCTGGGCACCGGCAACACGGCGATGCGGGCGATGGGGCAGAAGCCGATGCGAATGGCTCAATTCACCGAGTATACCCGCGTGCTGGCCGGGCTGCTGCGCGGGGAGGCGGTGGACTACACGCATAACGGTGTGACCAGGCCGGTCAAGCTGCTGATGCACGGCGAACGCTACATGCGGCTGGACCCGCCGGTGCCGCTGTATGTCTCCGGCTTCGGGCCGCGCGCCATGGGCATCGCGGGGGAGCACGCGGACGGGCTGATCTTCGTGGTGCCGCCGCGCGGCGTGCCGGTGGCGGACGCGCTGGGCCATGCGCGCCAGGGTGCGAGCCGGGCGGGGCGCAACATGGATGGGTTCCGCAATTGCGCGATGATCAATATCGGCGTGCTGGAGCGTGGGGAGCGGGCGGACAGCGACCGCATCAAGGCCGCGCTGGGGCCAAACGTGATGGCGAGCGTGTACTATTTCTACGATGCGTGGGAGGAGCGGGGCATCGCGCCGCCGCCGTTCCTGGCGCGCATCTGGGAACGATATTGCGCGTTGGTGGAGGAGACGCCCAGGGAACACCGGCATTTCCGCACGCATGAGTTCCACTACACCAAGATGCATGAGGGGGAGTGGGACCTGCTGGACGAGCAGTTGCTGCGCGATACCTGCCTGATCGGTGAGGCGGAGGAACTGATCCCGCATATCCGTGGGCTGGGAGAGCAAGGGTTGCAGGAACTGATCTTCGCCAGCGGCAACGCGGCAAAGTGGCGGCTGGCGAGTGACTTTGCGCGGCTGGTTATGCCGTTTGTGTAATACCGCGTCATGCCCGACCTTGAGTCGGGCATCCACGCCTTTTGCCGAAACAAGAAAGTCGTGGATGGCCGGGTCTGGCCCGGACATGACGTGGAAAGATTAGGGGGAACTAACCCAATCCATCCAGGAACGTGTTCATCGCCACCAGGAAGCCCAGCGTGTTCTGGCCATGCACGTTGTGGCCGCATTTCTCCACCACGGTCAGCTTTCCTTGCGGCAAGGCAGCGGCGAAGCGCTCGGCGGCATCCTGGGTGAGGATGTTCGAGGTTTCGCCGCGGATCACCAGCGTGGGCAGGTTGAAGGCGCGCGCGTCGTCCAGCGTGATGTTGTCGTTGGTTCCCGCATTCGGCACCAGGCCGATGCGGCGCGGCGTGGCGTCGCATTTGCTGACGTATTTGCCGTCCGCGCGTTCCAGCATGTTGTATTTCACTGTCCGCTCGATGTGCTCGCGGGACCGGTAGGGGTCATACTTCCGCACGTTCTCGATGAAGTGCTCCAGGTTGTCGAATTCCTGGTTGGCGCGCACGAAGCCCTGGATGGCCTGCCGCCCTTCGGGGGAGATTTCCGGGCCGATATCCACCACCACCAGCGCCTTCAGCCGGGTGGGGTTGCGCTTGGTCAACAGCAGGGAATTGCGCCCGCCCATGGAATGGCCGACCAGGATCGGGCTGGTCAGGCCCATGGCGTGCATGAACGCCTCGGCGTCCAGGGACATGGTGTGGTTGGAATAATCCACGTCCCGCGACCATTCGGAATCGCCATGGCCGCGCTGGTCCAGCGCCAGCACGCGGTATTTCTGGGCGAGCGACAGGCTGACCAGATCCCAGGAATGGCAGGACTGGTGGCCGCCGTGCAGCAGCACGATGGGCTGCGCGTTGCGGTCGCCCCATTCGGTGAAGTGGAAGCGCATCTTGCGCAGAACGATGTTGTGGGACTGGTAGGCGACGTTCTTCGCGTGCGGAATGCCCAGGTCGGTGGCGGAGGCGAGCAGGCTCTCGAACTCGGCCGTCTTGGTCATGTCCAGCGGCGCGGTGCCGTCGGCGAAGATGTTCAGGTACATGTGGCGTTTCCTTCTCCTGGCGTCATCCTAGGCGGGGCCGCCCATCTGGTCCAACCGGCGGGACCGGGGTAAAGGGGGCCACGCATCCCGGTCCCAGGAGAGAAACATGGCCAAGGTCATCATCAGCTGCGCCATCACCGGCGGCATCCATACCCCCTCCATGTCGCCCTACCTGCCCATCACGCCGGAGCAGATCGCCAGCGAGTCCATCGCCGCGGCAGAAGCCGGCGCCGCCATCATCCACCTGCACGCCCGCGACCCGGAGACGGGCGAGCCGACCCCGGACCCGGCGGTGTTCAACCGCTTCCTGCCCGTCATCAAGCAGTCCACCGATGCCGTGGTGAACATCACCACCGGTGGCGGCCTGAACATGACCTTGGAGGAGCGCCTGGCGGCCCCGCTGCAGGCGAGCCCGGAAATGTGCTCGCTCAACATGGGCTCCATGAACTTCAACATCTCGGACGCCGGTGCCCGGGTGAAGGAATGGAAGCACGCCTGGGAACAGCCCTACCTGGAAAAGACCAAGGGCTTCATCTTCCGCAACACCTTCGCGGACATCGCCAACATCGTGGAGATGCTGGGCAAGGGCCACGGCACGCGGTTCGAGTTCGAGTGCTACGACATCGGCCACCTGTACAACCTGGCCTACTGCCTGGATAAGGGCATCGTGGAGCCGCCGCTGTTCGTGCAATCCATCTTCGGCATCACCGGCGGCATCGGCGCGGATCTGCAGAACCTGATGTTCGCGCGGGAAACTGCGAACCGGCTGTTCGGGGACCAGTATGTCTGGTCCGTGCTGGCCGCCGGGCGCAATCAAATGGCGTTCACCACCACCGCCGGCATCCTGGGCGGCAATGTCCGCGTAGGGCTGGAGGACAGCCTGTACATTGCCAAGGGTCAGCTGGCGCAGTCCAACGCGGACCAGGTGGCGAAGATCAAGCGCATCCTGGAAGACCTGTCACTTGAGATCGCCACGCCGAAGGAAGCCCGCGAGATCCTGAAGCTGAAGGGCGGGGACCGCGTGAAGTTCTGATCCTGGCGTAAGACCGGGATAACGGGAGAGGCTGTCCATGCGCATCGTCAATACCCTGCCGCAGGAAGACCTGCGGCAGGTCGCCAACGCCGCCCGCAAGGCGGAGGTGGACGGCTTCACCGGCCTCGTCACGCAGGAAAACCGCAACGACCCGTTCCTGTCGCACGCGGTCGCAGCCATCGCCACCAACCAGATCGAGCTGGGCACGGCGGTGGCCATAGCCTTTCCGCGCAGCCCGATGGTGGTGGCGAACGCGGCGTGGGACTTGCAGGTGGGCTCGCGTGGGCGGTTTGTACTGGGGCTGGGGCCGCAGATCCGGCCGCACAACGAGCGCCGCTTCTCCACCCCCTGGTCCGCGCCGGTGCCGCGGCTGCGGGAATACACGCAGGCGCTGCGCGCCATCTGGCGCTGCTGGGAAACCGGGGAAAAGCTGGCCTTCGAGGGCAAGTTCTACCGCTTCACCCTGATGACGCCGAACTTCGTGCCGCCTTCGCTGGGCTTGCCCATGGTGCCGATCACCCTGGCCGCTGTCGGTCCCCACTCCCTGCGCCTGGCCGGGGAAGAGGCGGACGGTGCCCGCCTGCACGCCTTCTGCACGCGCAAATACCTGGAGGACGCTGTTCTGCCGCGCATCGCCGAGGGCTTGGCGAAGTCCGGCCGCAAGCGCGAGAACTTCGAGATCACCGGCGGCGGCTTCATTGCCACCGGCAAGGATGATGAAGCCGTTGCCAAGGCCGTGGATTGGGTGCGCATGCGCGTCGCCTTCTACGGCTCCACCCCCGCCTACTGGCCGGTGCTGTCCGCGCACGGGCTGGACGATCTGGGTCGCGAGCTGAACGAGCTATCCAAGCAGGGCAAGTGGACGGAGATGACGTCGCGCATTTCCGACGACGTGGTGCATCTGTTCGCCGCCGTCGGCACCCACGCGGAGATCGCCGGCAGGATCGCTGATCGCTTCGGTGGGCTGGTAGACACGGTGTATGCGTCGATCAACTCGGCCACGCCATCCGACCTGACGCAGGAGGCGATCGCCGCGGTGAAGGCGATCCCCGTGCCGTTCACCGGCTACGCCACCTCGTGGTAGCGCGGCCGGGCTTCAGAAGCTTCCGCCGCGGCCTTCCGCCATCATCTCGGCCAGCAGGATCGGGCCGAACACCAGCACGCCGGTGGCGAAGTTGATGACCATCACGCCCACGGCGGCGCGCACGCCGGACACTTGCAGCCCCTGGCGCAGCAGGAACCAGTCCAGCCACAGCGTGTAGAGCACCATCACCGTCTGAATCAGCCCGGCCACCGCCTTGTTGGGCTGCCCGGCGCTAAGCAGCACGGCGGCCAGTATCAACAGGATAGCGTACACGGCAGTCAGCGCGATCCGCGCGTAATTGAAGCCGATGGCGAAACGCAGCCACCAGGCGTCACGATCCCAAAGGCGGGCGAGCAGATGCGTCACCGCGGCCGGCGTTAGCAATGCACAGACGATGGCGAGGAAGATGGTCAGCCCGGCGCCCAGGCCGTGGCGTGCCATCAGCATCAGGGTCATCACCGCGGGCACGCACAGCAGTACTGCCAGGCTAAATCGGAAGGACCGCGGCGAGACGGTAAAGCGGCCAAAACCGCTGGCGCGGCCGATGGCGAGCTCGAAGATGCCGATCAGGGTATTCACGCCGTCTCCATCATGCTTCTGCCTACATGGCCCCTCATGCAGGGCCTTTCACCGTCACCGGGTCCATTGCGACCTGCAGCATGCCCACCAGGTTCAACATCGCGAACATCAGCAGCACGCCCAGTATCGCCCCGAAGGCGCCAATGCCCAGGCCGCGCCGTAGCAGGAAGCAGTTCAGCCAGATCAGGTAGAGTCCCACCAGCAAGAAGAAGCCACCACCCAGCAGCAGGGTGCCGCTTTGCGCGCCGGTCGGGTCGCCACCGGCCTTGTGCATGATTTCCACCGGCAGCAGCAACACCGTGGCCACGGCCAGCACGAGCGCCCAGCACCACAGCACCGCGACGCAGAAGCGGGACCTCGTGCCAGGCCGGCCCGCCAGCCGCGCGAACAGGGCACAAACGCCGAATTCGGCGACAAGCAGCAGTACGGAACCGGCGAGGCTCCGCCAGGCTTGGGTGAGGGACAGGCCGTCCATCATCGCGGACAGCAGCGTGCTGGCCACGACGACGACCAGCAAAGCGGTGAATGCCGGCATCAGGTTCTCGGTTCCGCCCTGAAAGCGGGTGAAACCGATGGCGCGGCCCATGGCCAGTTCCGCGGCTCCGGCCAAAGCGGCGCGCGGGTCGGTCAACCGTGCTAGCCGCGCGCCGGCTTGGCATCGGATGGCAGGAAATCCGCCAGCACCGCCTCGTAGATATCCGCCAACTGCCGCAACTCGCCCACCGGCACGCGCTCATCCACCTGGTGCATGGTGGCGCCGACCAGGCCGAATTCCGCCACCGGGCAGTAATTGGCGATGAAGCGCGCGTCGGACGTGCCGCCGCCGGTGTCCAGCTTCGGGTCCATGCCGGTATGCGCAGCGATGGCGCGGCGCAGCTTGTCCACTTGCTCGCCCGGCTGCGTCAGGAAGCTCTCGCCGGAGATCGACGGCTCCAGGTCGAAGCGGTCGCAATACTGCGCGAAGGTGGCGCGGATCCAGGCGATCAGGGAGGCGCCGGAATGGCGTTCGTTGAAACGCATGTTGAACGCGGCCGTGGCGCTGGCCGGGATCACGTTGGTCGCGGTGTTGCCGACATCGACGGAGGTGAGCTGCAACGTCGTCGGCTCGAACCAGTCGCTGCCGGCATCGATCGGCGCCGAGGTCAGCGCGTCCAGCGCGCGCACCAGGCGGTGCAGCGGATTGTCGGCCCGGTGCGGGTAAGCCACATGGCCCTGCGTGCCATGCACCGTCACCTTCACATTCAGGCTGCCGCGGCGGCCGATCTTGATCATGTCGCCGAGCTTCACCGGGTTGGTCGGCTCGCCGACGATGCAGAAGTCGGGCACCTGGCCGTGTTCCTGCATCCATTGCAGCACCTTCACGGTGCCGTCCACGGCGGGGCCTTCCTCGTCGCCGGTGATCAGGAAGCTGATCGATCCGGCGGGCTTGCCCTTCGCCAGATGCCGCGCGCAGGCCGCGACGAAGGCGGCGATCGCCCCCTTCATGTCGCAGGCGCCGCGGCCGTACAGCACGTCGTTCCGCACTTCGCCGCTGAACGGCGGCGCCGCCCAGTTGGCCGCGCCGACCGGCACTACGTCCGTATGCCCGGCGAAGCAGAGATGCGGCCCGCCATCGCCGATCCGCGCCCACAGATTCTCGATCTCGCCGTATTTCAGCCGCGTGCAGACAAAGCCCAGGCCGGCCAGCGCGTTCTGCAGCACATCCATCGCCCCGCCATCGGCGGGGGTGATGGAGTTGCAGCGGATCAGATCCTGCGCGAGAGGGAGCGGGTCGGTGTTGGCCATCAATCGCGCAGCAGTTCGTTGATGGAGGTCTTGGCGCGCGTCTGCGCGTCCACCGTCTTCACGATCACGGCGCAATAGAGCGACGGGCCGGGCGAGCCATCCGGCAACGGCTTGCCGGGCAGGGAGCCAGGCACGATCACCGAATAGGCCGGCACGCGGCCGATATGAATTTGCCCGGTCGAACGGTCGATGATCTTGGTGGACGCGCCGATGAACACGCCCATGGACAGCACCGCGCCCTGCTCCACCACTACGCCCTCGGCCACTTCGGAGCGCGCGCCGATGAAGCAGTCATCCTCGATGATCACCGGGTTGGCCTGCAGCGGCTCCAGCACGCCGCCGATGCCGACGCCGCCGGAGAGGTGGCAGTTGGCGCCGATCTGCGCGCAGGACCCGACGGTGGCCCAGGTGTCCACCATGGTATTCGCGCCGACGCGCGCGCCCAGGTTGACGAAGCTGGGCATCAGCACCGCGCCCGGTGCGATATAGGCGGAACGGCGGATCACGGCACCCGGCACGGCACGGAAACCGGATTCCTTGAACCGGTTCTCACCCCAGCCCGCGGTCTTCAGCGGCACCTTGTCATAGGCCGGCGCGCCCGCGGCGGAGTATTCCATCGGCGCCGAATCATACAGGCGGAAGCTCATCAGCACCGCCTTCTTCAGCCACTGGTTTACCACCCAATCATTGCCAGTCTTTTCCGCCACCCGCGCGGCGCCGGAATCCATTGCCTCCAACGCGGCTTCCACCGCGTCACGGTCGGCGCCTCTGGTGCTGGAAGACAGGGTATCGCGCTTCTCCCACAGCTCCTCGATCGGCTGCTGCAAGGCTTGGATGGACATGCTGACAGGCTCCCAATTTCGGTCGGCCGGACCATGCGCAGCCGGCCGGCGAGAGTCAACGCACCGGGGCGGGGGAGCCTGTTCGTTAGCCTGGCCTTTACGCATTTGCGTGAAAAATGCCGGCGTCGCTCAGGAACGGACGGCTCATGAACGAACTATCTCCTCCCGCGCTGCCTGCCTGCCCGAATGAGCCCGATATTCTGCGCGGGGCGTTGCTGGAAAGCCGGCAACGCTGGCGCGACCTGGTCACGATGACAGCCGACTTGGTGTTCGAGACGGACGAGCTGGGGCGCTTCGTGTTCATCGCACCCGATCCGGCGCTGGGCTGGGCGGCGTCCATGCTGTTGGGCCAGCCAGGGGAGTTGCTGCTGGACAATGGGCCTTTGGGCGGCGCGGCCAATACCGAGGCCGGGTTCAACCCATTCCGCCCCTGCGCGCCGCTGCGCCGCCGTCGCTTCTGGCTGCGCCGGCCGGACGGCAGCCTGGCCTGCATGGTGTTCGCCGCCGCGCCGCTGCAGGACGCGGATGGCCGGATCATAGGCGCCCGTGGCCTGGGCATGGACCTGACGGAGCAGGAGGGGCAGGAGGCCCAGGTCGCGGCCGCCTTGCGGCGCGGCGAACTGCTTGACCACATCCTGTGGTGCATGCGCCAGGAAGTCCTTGCCCCGCGCATGATGCGGGCAGTGCTTGAGGCGATGGTCTCGGCCCTGGGCGCCGAAGGCGCGGCGGTGATCGATGCGGTGGGGGCAGGAGCCACCAATGGTCCGGTGATGCTATACCAGTCAGGCGGCTGCGCCGGCATCGTGCTGCCGTCCGCGGCCGAACTTGTCAGCGCGGGCGGCGACGGGCCAATGCAGACGCATACGCCGGAAGGCCGCCCGCTGCTTGCCGCATTCACCCGCACCCGCTTCGGGGAGCAGATCGGCCTGGCAATGTGGCGCACGTCCGGTTCGCGCGCCTGGGACACGGAGGACCTCGCCCTCGCCGCATCCTCCGCTACCATTATTCGCGTGGTGCTGGAGCATGAATCGATCCAGCGCGAGATGGCGCGCCAGGCGCGGACCGATCCGTTGACCGGGCTGCTCAATCGCCGCGCCTTCCGCGAGGAGATTGTTCGGCACGTGGACCGCCTTGAGCGCGAAGGCCATCCGGGCACACTGATCTACGTGGACCTGGATCATTTCAAGCAGGTGAACGACCGGTTCGGTCATGAAGTGGGGGACATCGCCCTGCGCGCCACCGCCGACATGCTGCGCGAACTGGTCCGCCCCACGGACCTTGTCGCGCGGCTTGGCGGGGATGAGTTCGCACTGTGGCTCAACGGCGCCGACCAGTTCACGGCGGCCGAGCGCGCGGAATGGCTGCGGCTATACGGTCATACGCGCCTGGATGAGGCGGTGCCCAATGCGCAACCGCCACTCTCCCTGTCGCTCGGTATCGCCACGCGACTACCTGGATCGGGCGAGGAGATCGAGGCCGTGATGCGCCGTGCGGACGCGGCGATGTACGATGTGAAGCAGAACGGCCGCGGCCATTGGCGTGTCGCGCGCGCCGCCCGCGGGGGGAAGTGACTTGACCTCCCAGATGGTCCGCGATCGCCGCCGGTCGCGTGCCGGTGCCCGCATGCCGGAGAATGAGTCCGCCCGCGTGCGCCTCGGCACGCAGGCCGATACGCCTGTGGACGTGTTGCTCGACCTCGCTTCCGATCCGGTGGTGACCGTGCGCGCGGCGGTCGCGGTGAACGACGCGACGCCGCCGCATGTGGACGAGATCCTGGCGCGCGACGCTGACGAGCGGGTGCGTGCCCTGCTCGCACGCAAGATTGCCAACCTGTTGCCGGTCACCTCGGAAGCCGAGAAGGACGCGATGGGCCATCGCGTCCTCGCCATCCTGTCCGACCTGGTGCGGGATGAGGCCGTGCGTGTGCGCGCCGCCATCGCCGAGGTGGTGCGGGACATGCCGAACGTGCCGCGCGAACTGGTCCTCGCCCTGGCGCGGGACGCGGCGGTGCCGGTCAGCGATCCGGTCATCCGGCTCTCGCCGCTGCTCACGCCCGACGACCTGCTCGGCCTGCTTGCCGATCCCCCGAACCCAGCCACGACGGTCTCGATCGCCCGGCGTCCGGGTATCACGGCCGAAATCTCCGACGCCATTGCCCAAAGCGCCAACGCCGCCGCGATCACCGCGCTGCTCGGCAACCGTTCCGCCGCGATCCGGGAGGCGACGCTCGATTCCATTATCGCCCGGGCAGCGGAACACGCGGACTGGCACGAACCGCTGGTCAACCGGCCGGTGCTGCCGGCGCGGGCCGCGCGTGCGCTTTCGGGAATCGTCGCCACGCATCTCCTCCAGACCCTCGCAGGCCGTAACGATCTTGATCCCATCGTGGTGCGGGAGATTGGCGCGCGGTTGAACCGCACGCTGACACACGGTCTCGCTTCCCCCATCGCGGCGACGGACATGAACGACGGTGCCGCGATCGACGCCGCGCAGGCCATGGCGGCGCAGGGAACGCTGACAGAGGATGCCTTGCTTGGAGCCGTGCAGCGGGGGGAGAGCCGCCTCGCCGCCGCCCTGTTGGCGAAGGCCGCCGGCGTGTCGCCGTCAGTGGTGGATCGCGCCGCACGGCTGCGCAGCGTGAAGGGCCTTGTCAGCCTCACGTGGCGGGCGGGCTTCGGCATGCGCGTGGCCGTGCCGCTGCAAAGCCTGCTTGCACGCCTGCCACCGGGTTCCATCCTGCCTGCCGGCCCGGGCGGTTCCTTCCCCCTCGGCATCGAGGAGATGCGCTGGCAAGTGGATTTTCTTACTCGGATGGAGCGGTAGGGTCGTTTCCTCCCGGCGCCCGTCGGCTCGCTTGTCCTTGACTCGCCTGAACGGTCAATTAAGTCAGCAACGATCCACCCTGCCGTGGAATGGTGCTGTGCCACTGCCAACCAGGCCTCTCCTGCCGCCATGTTCCGTGCGCCTACCGGTGCGTAGCGAATGACGAACGCCCCAGGCCCGTGGGATCCGCAGCCCACACCCGCTCGATCTTCCGGGAAAGCGCGACGTTGTAATCTTGGCCTGCTGGTGGGGGCGGTACTGCTAGGGGTCCTGGCTCTCGGACTCTGGTTCATTGCGGACATTTTGCCGCAACGGGACTGGGACCGGACCGACATTGCCAGGATCATCAGCCTTGGTGGCTTTGCCCTGCTCCTCTCCGCTGGCCTTTTCGCCGCGCGAAGCGGCGGCGTACGGCGTGCGGTGCGGGATTTGCTGGCCTGGGCCGCGATTGCCGTGGTGCTGGCGCTCGGTTATGCCTTCAAGGACGAATTGCGCCCAATCGGCGCGCGCCTTCTGGCAGGTCTGATCCCTGGCTATGCGGCCAGTGCCGGAGAGGACACGCTGGTCCTGAACGCCGGTACCGACGGGCATTTCTACATCGTCGGCAGCGTCAACGGCGCCAGCGTGCGGTTCATGATCGACACCGGGGCGAGCGATATCGTGCTCAGCCCGGCGGACGCCACGCGCGCCGGGCTCGATGTGCGCGTCCTGGACTATTCCCGCATCTATGAGACGGCGAACGGCCAGGGACGTGGCGCACCCGTTGTACTGGACACCCTGGCCATTGGGCCGATCCGCCGCCAATCCGTCCGCGCGGCGGTGAACAAGGCCGAAATGCGCGGCTCCCTGCTCGGCATGGCGTTTTTCCGGGACGTCGCGACGTTCGAGATTCGCGGCTCCACGCTGCTTATCCGCTGGCGCTGATCTCTATCGCGCCGCCAGTATCGGCTTGCATGCCTCCGGCACCGGTGGCCGGCGTGGCGGGGCGCCGCTGGGCTTGTCCGGATTGTCCAGTTGGTCGAACCACCATTGCAGGCTGGCATCGCATCCGTCGCCCGGTGGCGGGCCGGAGGACTGGGTGCATTCCGGCTGGCCGGGCGGGCAGCGGAAGCGGACATGCATGTGCGCGGCGTGGCCGTACCAGGGGCGGATGAGACGCAGCCAGGAACGGTCACCCGTGACCGTTTCGCACAGGTGTTTCTTGATGGCGAAGTTCACGAGGATCCGGTCCACATTGGGCAGCCCGGCGGCCATCCTCAGCATGGTGGCGTGGCCCGGCTGCCAGCGTGCCGGGTCCACGCCGCGGCGATCCGCGCGCACCAGGCCCGGCGGTTCCAGGTTGTCACGCTGGGCGACGGTGAGTAGCGGGCGGCTGTTGAGGTCGAAATAGATATCCACATCCAGGCCTGCCTGGTGGGAGACATGCGCCCCGGCGAAGGGGCCGCCACGCGGCAGGGAGATTTCTCCCATATAGAGGTCCGGCATGCCGGCGGCGCTGGTTTGCTGGGCCAGATTTTGCACGGCCGCGATGGTCGAGGGCGCGCCCCAGAACGACGTCTTACCGGCGCGGATCGTCTGGAAACCCGGGCCTTCCGCCGGCAATTCGACTGCACCGGCGATGCATCCGGTACCTTGCGGGCTGAGGATGACGCGCAGCGGGCCAGGTGCCGGCGAGATCCGGCGGGGCGTTTGCCCGGTATAGCCCTGCGCCGCGGCCGGCTTGGCGAAGCCGAGGAGGAGGGCCAGAGCGAGGAGAATGCGGTAAGGGATCAGAACCGGCGCTCATAGATCGTGATGACATCGCCCGGCTGCACCATGTCCCGCCGGCCGGCCCGTCCCTCCATGGCGCGACCCTCGGCGGTGCGGACCACGCCAGCATAGTCCGTCACGGCGCGGTAGGTGAAGCCGCCCGCCACCGCGACGGCGGCGACCATCGTCAGGTTGGGTTGGTAGGGGTATTGGCCGGGCTTGTTCACTTCCCCCAGCACGAAGAAGGGCCGGTAGGCGGTCACCTCCACCGTTACGCTGGGGTTGCGCAGCAGGCCGGTGTCCCGCAGCCGTTTCGCGATTTCCGCCTGCAATTCGCGGGGCGCGAGGCGCGCGGCATCCACCGGGCCGAGCAGAGGCAGGCCGACGCGCCCGGCATCGCCGACGCGGAATTCCCCGGTCAATTGCTCCTCTCCGAAGGTGGTGATCCGCACCTGGTCGCCCGGGCCGAGCCGATATTCGCCGGCCGCAGGCGGCAGGGTGGGCAAGTCGGATCCGGCGCCGCCGCAGCCGGCGAGAAGCGGAAGGCCCAGGCCCAGCACGCTGACAAAACGCCTCATGACAGAGCCCCCGTTCAAAAGTCCACCGGCACGAATTGCAGCGGTCATGATCGCGTTATAGGAGCTTTTGTATGGATTAAACAACTATAGGTTGACAATCGGCGGTTGAATTCTTAATTTTTACCCCTCACTGTAGCAAGGCTTGGCATGCTCGACGCCCCTGCCGCCACGGTTCCCGCCATTCCCCCGGCCCCCGCGCCCCGCGTTGCGGACACTGGGTTGGACCGCAACGGGGAAGCATTGGCCACTATGCTGGCGATGCTGCGCCGGCGGCGCGTGGCCATTCTGGCGTGTGTGATCGTGCTGCCGGCTCTCACCGCGGTCGCCATCACCCGGATCACACCGCGTTACACCGCCACCTCCGCCGTGCTGCATGAGCCCTACGAATACGCCGCGCGGGAGTTGCAGAGCATTCTGCGGGCCGATCCGACCACGGACAGCGTGATGACCAGCCAGGTGGAGGTGATCCGCGGCACCGCGATTGCCGAACGCGTGGCCGATCGGCTGAAGCTGGGCGAGATGGCGGAGTTCAATCCACACCTGCGTGCCCCGTCCCCGCTGCGCCGGCTGTTCGCGCGGTTCCGGGCGCCGCAGGCGCCTGCCTCGGCGGAGGCGGTGCGGCGGGACGTGATCCAGGCGACGCAGGCGGCCATCCAGGCCAGGGTGGTGAAATCCTCCCGCGTGCTGGAGATCGGGTTCAGCGCGGCACGGCCGGACCTGGCGGCGGATGGCGCGAACCTTGTCGCGGCGCTGTTCATCGAGGACCAGTTGCAGGCCAAGGTCGCCGCCGTGCGCCGGGCCAATGAATGGCTGGAAACCCGCATCGCCGACCTGCGGCGGGAGGTGCGGGAGGCCGACGACCGCATCGCCGCCTACCGGGCCAGCCAAGGGCTGGTGCAGGGGGTGCAGGGTGGGCTGGATGCGGAACGCATCAGCCGCATTAACGCGGACCTGCTGGCGGCGCGCAATGAACTGGCATTGGCACAGGGCCGAGCGGAGGCGGCACGCGGGCGCTCCGGCACCGCCGCGCAGGCCGCCGTGGCACCGAGCGTGACGCCGCTGCGCCTGCGCCAGGAGGAATTGGGCGCGCAACTGCAGTCCATGCTGACGCGGCTGGGGCCAAACCATCCCTCCGTTCTGGCGTTGCAGAACCAGCATGCGGAGGCCGGGCGTGCCGTGGGCGGGGAGGCGGGTCGCGTGGCGGCGGCGACGGAGGCCGAGCAGAAGGCGATCCGCACCCGCGTCGCATCGCTGGAACAGGCACTGCGGGATGCGCAGGCCCAGCAGGGTCGCTCCGCCCAGGCGCAGGTGCCGCTGGGTTCGATGGAACGTGACGCGGAAGCATCCCGCGGCCTGTTGCAGGCGATGGTGGAGCGGATCCAGCAGACCAGCCAGCAAACCGCCATCGAGCGGCCGGACACGCGGATCATTTCCCGCGCCCTGGTGCCGGTGAATCCGAGTTTCCCGCGCGCGCCGTTGTTGCTGGCGGCCGCGCTGGCGTTGGGGGTGCTTCTGGGATTGCTGCTGGCATGGCTGCTGGAACTGGCGGACTCCACCGTGCGCAGCGGCGACGAGGCGCGATCCGCCCTTGGCCTGCCGTGCCTGGCGCTGGTGCCGGAGCTTTCGGCGCTGCAACTGGGGCGTATGCGGGTAGCAGACTACATCGCGCAACGCCCGCTGTCCCCGTTTTCGGAACAGTTGCGGGGGTTGCGTGCCGGGCTGTGGATCGGGCTGAAGCGGCCGAAGGTGATCGCCATCACCGCCGCGCGGCCGGATGAGGGCAAGACAACGGTGGCGCTGGCGCTGGCGCGGTCCGCCGCGCTGAACGGGGAACGGGTGGTCGCGCTGGACTGCGACGTGCGCCAGCCCGGGTTCGGCCGGCTGCTGGGCGCCGATGCCGGGCTGGGGCTGACCGACCACTTGCTTGGGCATGCGAGCCTGGAGCAGGTGGTACGGCACGACCCGGCCAGCGGCATGAAGTTCATCGCCGCGGGGTCCGCTGAGGTCGGATCGCGCGCGCTGTTCGCATCACCCGCTATGGCCGCGTTACTGGCGCGGCTGGCGGAGGAACACGACCTGGTGCTGCTGGATGTGCCGCCGGCGGCGGCGATGGCCGATGCGCGGGTGATCGCGGGCCTGGCCGACACCACGCTGTTGTTGGTGCGCTGGCACCACACGCCGCGCGGCGTGGTGCGCCATGCCCTGCTCCTGCTGGAAGAAGCGCAGGCCAAGGTCGCCGGCATCGCACTTACGCGCGTGGACGCGAAGGTGCATGTGCGTTCCGGCTACGCGGACGCCGAGGTCTATCACCCCCGCTACGGCGGGTATTTCCGGGAGTAGCGCATGAGCAGCCTGTGCCGCCGTTATGGCGTGTTAGCGATGTGCGTGCCGCTGCTGCTGTGGCCGGCGTTGCTGAACGGCTATCCGATCGTGTTTTCGGACACGGGCACCTACCTGTCTCAGGCGATCCATCGCTACGCCGGTTGGGACCGGCCGGTGTTCTATTCGCTCTTCATGTATGGGCTGCACATGACGCTGACCACCTGGCCAGTGATCCTAGTGCAGGCGGTGATTTCCGTATGGATGCTGGACCGGGCACGCGCCGTGTTCTTTCCCGCCGTGCCGCGCGGCTGGCTTGGACTGGTATTCGTGGTTCTGGCGCTGTGCACCGGCCTGCCCTGGCTGGCGGCACGGTTGATGCCGGACCTGTTCACGCCGCTGTTGGTGTTGGCGATCGCCATCTTGGTGATCGCGCCGGAACGGCTGGGACGATGGGAAATTCGGCTGATGTTCGTGGTGGCGCTGGGCATGGTCCTGCTGCACCAGGCGCATATTCCCCTGATGCTGGGCCTGTTGGCCCTGCTGACACCGCTGCGCCAGCGCCTGGGCGCCGGGGCGCGGCTGGGCGCAACGGGCCTGGCGCGGCTGGCGGCATTGCCGATGCTGGCGCTGTTGCTGCTCAGCAGCGTCAATCTTGCTGCGCATGGCCGCTTCGCGCCTTCTCCGTTCGGGGGCGTTTTCCTGCTGGCCCGCGTGATCGACGACGGACCGGGGTTGCGCGCGCTGCGGCGGGAATGCCCGCAATCCGGCTGGCGCCTGTGCGCGCATCTGGATGCGTTCCCGATGACGTCGGATGACTTCCTCTGGCGTGTCGACAGCCCGCTGAACCAATCCGGCGGCGCCAAGGCCGTCGCCGACGAGGCCGGGGCGATCATCCTCGCCGCCCTGCGGGCGGAACCATGGACACAGGCGCGTGCCCTGCTGGCCAACACGCTGGACCAGTTGCGTCGCTTCGGTCCCGGCGACGGGCTGCACCCGTGGCCGCACACCGTCACCCCCTGGATCGCGCAGGATTTCCCGGATTTCGAGCAGCGGGCCTACAGCACGGCCCGGCAGTCACGCGGTCTTCTCGCGCTGCCAGCCTGGGTCGAGGCCGCCGACCGCGCGACTGCGTTGCTCGGCCTGGCCACGTTGCTGCTCCTGCTTTGTCGGGAAATGCCACGCCCCACGCCGCGCGCCGGGCTGATCGTCGCGACGCTGCTGGCCGTCCTGGGCAACGCCGCGATCTCGGGCGGCATCTCGGGCCCGCATGACCGTTACCAAAGCCGGATCATGTGGTTGCCCGCGGCTGTTGCCCTGCTGGCCCTGCCAGGCCAGGGCGGGCGGCTGCTGCGGCAGCTTGGGCCGCTATGTCGCCCGCCGCCGCGTCCGCGCTGGGAGGAACGTCCGCATGCCTTCGCGTGACCCGGCACCGGACAACTCTGTCTCAGCCCGCCAGGCGCTGTGGCCGGTGGTGGAGGCGGGAGGCGCCGCACTGCTGTCCGCCGTCTCCGCCTTCCTGCTCGCCCGCCTGATCGGACCTGCGGAATTGGGGATTGGCGCTGCCGCCGTGGCGGTGAACGTGCTGCTTTGTGTCGGTGCCAGCGCATTGTTCGCTGATGCCCTCACACAGTCCCCCAGCACGGATCCGCGGGAGTTGTCCTCCGCCTTATGGGCCGCGGCCGCGGTGGGGCTGCTGGCGTCGGTGGTGCAGGCGGGTGCGGGCCTGCTGCTGGTGCTGGCGCTGGGCGATGCACGGCTGCTGCCAATGTCCCTTGCGCTGGCGCTGCCGCTGCCCTTCGTGGGAGCGGCCGGCGCGATGCAGGGGCTGTTGACGCGGGCGCGCCGCTACCAGGTTCTGGCCGGGCGTGCCATCGCGGGGCAGGGGCTGGGCACGGTGCTGGGCGTTGGCGCCGCGCTGGCCGGTGGCGGTGCCTGGGCGCTGGTGGTGATGCAGATGACAACGGCCCTGCTCGGCGCCGGCTTCCTGCTGGCCCGCGCTGGCTGGCGGCCGATCCTGGCGTGGCGCTGGCGCGCGGTGCGCGGGTTGTTGGATGTCGGATTGCCGGTGGCGGCAAGCACGATGGTGCAGCAGGGGCGTTACCGGGTGTTCATCGTGCTGGCGGGCACCATGCTGGGGCCTGCGGGGCTGGGCCAGCTGCATTTGGCGTTCCGCCTAGTGGATACGGTGCGGGACCTGGCGCATACGGTGTTGTGGCGGCTGTTGCTGCCCGGCTTCGCGGAACGGCGGGACGATCCGCCCGGGCTGCGGGCGGCGCTGGAGCAGGCGCTTGGTACCTATGGGCCGATCCTGTTCCCGCTCTGCGCTGCCATGTTGCTGGCGGTGGAACCGCTGACAGTCCTACTGCTTGGGCCAACCTGGACCCCGAGCGGCGAGGCGGCGGTGCCGCTGGTGTTGCTGATGGCGTGGCTGCTGCTGGGTGCCGCCGCCGGAATCGCCGTGGTGGCGCGCGGCAATGGCAGGCTGGCCTTGCTGAACAGTTTGGCGGGAACCGGCGTCACCATCATGCTGGCGTTGCTGGTGCATCCGCAATCGGCGCTGGAGGCGGTGCTGGTGTGGTGCGCTGCGCATGTGCTGGTGGCGCCCTGGATTGCCTGGCGCAACGGGTTGGCGTTGGAAACACCGCCCACAAGCCTGTATCGCGCCGGGCTGCCGTCATTGACCGCCAGTGCATTCGCGTTGCTGGCCGGCTACTTCCTGCCGCTGGCGTTCGGGGAACCGGAGGAGCCGGCGTTCCTGATAACCGTGCGGCTGGTCATCGCCGCGATGGCCTACCTTCCCTACGCGGTGGTTTTCCTGCGCGCCGATATGCGGGCCGGCTGGCGCGCCACTCGCCAGCGCGTCGCCGCCACCATGCTGGCGGCTTCGTTTATGATCGCTGCCAGCATGTTTGCCGCCGGCGCCGGTGCGCAGACGGTGCTGGACTTCGTGCCGCAGACCATCCCCGGCTACGACGCGCGCTTCGGTGCCCCACTGCTCGCGCGGGCGCAGAACCGGTTGCGTGACCTGGGACTGCAATTCGGCCCGATTATCGCGTACCCCGCGCTGGAGGCGGGGATGGGCTACAGCTCCAACGTCCTCGGCAGCGCGAATGGCGCGCCCAGCGGTTTCGGCGCGGTGCGGGGCAGCTTGCTGGCCACTGCGGAGCAGGAGGACATGCGCCTCGCCGCGTATGGCAGCGTGGATAACCGCAGCTACATCTCCACCGCAGCGCAGAACCGCACCAACGGCGCCGCCGCGCTCGGCGGAACGGTGAATGTCGGCGGCGGCACGCTGGCCTTCGGCGGCGCTTTCCTTGCGCAGCACCAGGATCGCTCCGACGTTGAGTCCCGTCCCTCCGACGCACCCATTCCGTTCCAGGTGGTGGATTTTCGTGCCGCCTATGCCTACCGCTTCAACCGGCTGACCCTGGCACCGAATTTCGAGTTCACCGCCTACCGGTTTTCCAACACCACCGTGTTCGGGATTCCCAGCAGCCAGGCGTTCCGCAACCGCGATGCCTATGCCGGGGGGATTGGCGCGCGATATGAACTGGCGCCAGATCTCGGCCTGCTCGGTGCTATCCGGGCGGTTCAAACCAACTATACCCAGCCGGCACTGGTCGGGCCGAATCATGATTCTACATCCGGTACGTTCCTTACCGGCCTCGCCTCCACTGGGGAGGCAATCTGGCGCTATTCCGTGCTGGCGGGGGTAGAGGCGCGGCGCTTCGTTGGACCCGGCCAGGGGGTCCGCGCCACGCCGGTGGCGGATTTGCAGGTGCAATGGTTTCCCACGCCGATGACCGATATCGGCCTACGGCTGACGCGCAGCATGGACGAATCTGCCTGGCGCGTTTCGACGGGCAGCACTGTTACCCGCATCCGCCTGTTCGCGGAGCATGAGTATCTGCGTGATGTGATCCTGCAGGCCTATACCGGCGTGCAACTGGCCAGTTTCAACGGCTTCTCCGGCAATCGCGCCAGCCTGAATGGCGGCGCCCGGGTGGTGTGGGTGGTGAACCGCAACATGCAGGTTTCGCTCGGCTACGACCTGGCGCGCTGGAACGAGAACATCGTGCAGCCCACAGGCGTGGATACGGAGCGGATGCGCAATTTGGTGCTGGCCAGTATCCGCCTGACACCATGAGGACGGTGCGGCTGCTGGGCCTGGATTTCGCGGACATGGATGTATCTACCGCCGCCACGTATCTGGCCGCGCGCGATCCGGCCGCGCCGTTTGCTTCTGTCATCACGCCAAACGCGGATCATCTGGTACGTCTGCACCGCCAGCCGGAACTGCGGCCGATCTATGACACCGCCGCGCTGCGGTTGCTGGATTCCCGCGTGGTGTCCGGTATCGCGAGTGTGCTCGGGCTGGCGGTGCCGCACGTATGCCCCGGCAGCGACCTCGCCGCGTTACTGGTTCACCATCTCGCGCCGGGGGAACGCGTGACCGTCATCGGTCTGCGCGCGGCGTACCTGCCGGCGCTGCGCGAACACCTGCCGCATGCGGACATCGCGCACCACGACCCACCGATGGGTCTCGCGCGTGATCCTGCGGCGCTCGGTGATGCCGTTGCCTTCGCCATCGCGCATCCGGCGCGCTTCACTTTCCTCGCTGTGGGTTCCCCTGAGCAGGAAATCCTTGCGCATGCCATCGCAAGCTCCGGCCGGGCATACGGCATTGGGCTGTGCATCGGCGCCGCGCTGGATTTCCTGGTTGGCGCGCAGCGTCGCGCACCCAGAGCGATGCAACGCGCCGGACTGGAATGGTTGCACCGGCTGGCGCGGGATCCGCAACGCCTCGCAGCGCGCTACCTGCGCGACGACCCGTTGGTCCTCGCACTGCTGGCGCGGGAGCGCTTCAGTTCGCGGCCCGCCTACCCCGGATCGCGATGAAGGCGAAGAATACACCGACCTGCACCACGACATAGAGCAGGAAGAATACGGCATACATCGAAACCTGCGAGCGTACCATGCCGCTCGCCACCATCGCCGGGATCAGCACGACCTGGGACAGCACAGTGCTCACCACATATCCGCCCAGATGCGCCAGCACGTAGGCGATCACTTCACGGCTGCTTGTCATGTTGCCACCTTCATTTCGCCCAGATAGGCTTCCTGGATCAGCGGGTTTTCGCGCAGTTCCTTCGCGGTGCCGGACAGCACGACCTGCCCGGTCTGCAGCACATAGGCCCGGTGTGCGATGGAGAGTGCCATATTGGCGTTCTGCTCCACCATGAAGATCGTCACGCCCTGGCGGTTGATTTCCTGGATGATGTCGAATGTCTGTTCCACGAATAGCGGCGACAGGCCCATCGAGGGCTCATCCATGCAGATCAACCGTGGCCTTGCCATCAGCGCACGGCCAATCGCGACCATCTGCTGCTCCCCGCCGGACAGCGTGCCGGCGACCTGGTTGCGTCGTTCCTTCACGCGCGGGAACAGCGTGTAGACCCGCTCGATGTCGGCATCGAACTCGGCGCCGCGCGGACGCAGATAGGCGCCCATCTCCAAATTCTCGAACACCGTCATCCGCGGGAACAGCCGACGCGCCTCCAGCACCGGGGCGATGCCGCGTTTCACCCGTTCGGCGGTGGAGAGCGTGTGAATCTCCTGCCCGTCGAACACCACGCTGCCGTTGCGTGGCCGCACCACGCCCATGATCGTCTTCATGGTCGTGGACTTGCCGCAGGCATTGCCGCCCAGCAGGCAGACGATCTCGCCCTTCGCGATGCTGTAGTTCACGTCCTTCAGCACGTGCAGGTCGCCGTAGTAGGTATCGACGTTCTTGAACTCAAGCAGCACGGCCGGCGACCCCTGCCTGGGAGTTGCGGCCGAGATAGGCGCGCAGCACGTCCTCGTTGTTGCGCACCTCATCCGGCGTGCCCACGGCGATCACGTCGCCATGGTCCAGCACGTACACCTTGTCCGCCAACCGCGTCACCACATCCAGCTTGTGCTCGATCAGCAGCACGGTCAGCCCCAGCGCCTTGAGCCCGGCGATCTGTTCCGCCAATTCCAGGGATTCGGCGGGGTTCATGCCCGCGGTCGGCTCATCCAGCAGCAATATCTTCGGACGGGATGCCAGCGCGCGCGCGATCTCGGTCCGCCGCCGGTTGGCGTAGGACAGGCCGCCCACCACCTGGTCCACGCGCGGGGTCAGCCGATTGCCGAATACCCGCAGGATGGTGCGCGCCCAGTCTCGCGCCCCGGTTTCCTCCGCCACCGTCGCGGGCGGCCGAAGTACCGCGCCTAACGGCCCGGTGTGCAGCCGGGCGTGCTGGCCGATCAGCACGTTGTCCATCACCGTCAGGTTTGAGAACAGGCGGATGTTCTGGAACGTCCGCGCCACCCCGCGCGCCAGGATCTGGTGCGGCTTCAGGCTGGAAATATCCTCGCCCTGCAGCACGATCTTCCCGTCGGATTCCTCTGTCAGGCCGGTGATCACGTTGAATAGGGTGGACTTCCCGGAGCCGTTCGGCCCGATCACTGCCACCACGCCTCCGGCGGGCACCTGGATGCTTACGGAGTTCAGGGCAACCAGACCGCCGAACTTCACCGTCACGTCGCGCACATCCAGCATGATCTCGCCGGGCGCATGGGCGCCACCAATCCCCGGCAAGTCGACCGTCCCCGGTCCCTCGTTCACCACAGCGTGCTGCTGCTCGAAACTCAGCGCCGCCTGCTTGCGCGTGGCGGGGATCAGCCCATCGCGCCGGTACAGCATCATGAACACCAGGATGATGCCGAAGATCAGCTCCATCCACTGCACCAGGTCGACGCGCATCAGGGCCTCACTACCCACCAGCCCGCCGAAGGCGCGCACCCAGTCCGTCACGCCCTTCAACCACCAGCTTTGCAGCGCGGCCAGGAACACGGCGCCCACCACCACGCCCCAGACGCTGCCCAACCCGCCGAACACCACCATCACCAGGATCATCACAGACACGGAGAAGCCGAACATCTCCGGCGTCGCGGTTTGCAACTTGGCGACGTAGAACGTGCCGGTCAGCCCGGCGAACCCCGCGCCGATGGCGAAGGCCAGAAGCTTGCCGCGCGTCCGGTCCACACCCATGGCGCCGGCCGCCACCTCGTCCTCGCGGATCGCCATCCAGGCACGGCCCACGCGCGAGTCCCGCAGCCGGATGGAGACGAAGATCAGCAGCACCACCAGCCCCACGGCGACGTAGTAGTACGGCACCGCGTCCACGCCGAAATTGAAGCCGAACAGCTTGGGCGCCGCGATGCCGTTCATGCCCGCCGCGCCATTCGTCACGGACGACCAGTTGCGGGCCACGATCGGCACGATCTCGCCGAAGCCCAGCGTCACGATGGCCAGGTAATCCCCGCGCAGCCGCAGCGTGGGCACGCCGAACACCATGCCAAAGAACGCTGCCACACAGGCCGATATCGGCAAGGCGAGCCAGAAGGAAACGGTGAAATGCACCAGCGGCCCGTCCGTGCCTGCGTATTGCTCCACCAGCCCCAGATACTCGAACGGGACCCAGAACTCGCTCCATGGCGGCATCACCTGGAACGCCGTCAGCACGCCGTAGGTATAGGCCCCGATGGCGAAGAACGCCGCGTAGCCAAGGTCCAGCAACCCCGCATACCCAACGACGATGTTCAGCCCCAGCGCCAGGGTCGCGAAGGCCATGGCGTTGGACATCGCATCGATGTCCGCGTCGTTGTCCCACACCAGCGGAAACACCAGCACCGCCGCCAGCAACAGGCTGAGCAGAACCGACTGGCGCTGGCGTTCGGGGATGAACGCGAACGGACGCGCCAGGGCCGTCATCACCGTGCCGCTCATGACTTGTTCGGCGCCAGGCGCCCGAGCAGTCCGGCCGGCTTGAATACCAGCACCAGCACCAGGATGGAGAACACGACCACGTCGGCCCATTGTGCGCCGATCAACTCGCTCTGGCCGGCGGCAGATTCGATCAAGCCTATGATGACACCGCCCAGCATGGCTCCTGGCACGTTGCCGATGCCACCCAGAACGGCGGCGGTAAACGCGCGTAGGCCGGCGTTGAAGCCGACGATGAAGCTGGTGAAGTTGTAGTAGAGGCCGAAGATCATGCCACCCGCGCCGGCCAGGGCGGAGCCGATGAAGAAAGCGGTGGAGATCACCCGGTCCACCTCCACGCCCATCATGCGTGCGGCGTCCGGGTCCTGCGCGGTGGCGCGCATCGCCTTGCCCAGCTTACTCTTGCGCACGAACACCGCCAACCCGACCATCAGCACCAGGGAGATGCCCCAGATCAGCAGCTCCTTCAGCCGCACCGTGGCGCCGAGGATCTGGTACTTCTCCTGCGGCAGCGGGTTGGGGAAATTCTTCGCATCCGCGCCCAGGCCCAACAGCACGCAATTGAACAGGATGTAGGACACGCCGATGGTGGTGATCATCGCCGCCGGTCCGGTAACGTTACGCAACGGTCGCAAGGCCAATCGCTCGATCAGCACGCCCAGCAGGCCGGATGCGAGCATGGTGACCGCCAATGTCGCCACCAGCACGCCGACCAGACCAAAGCCGGTCAGGACCGTGGTCTGCCCCTGGATGCCGAAGGCATGCAGCACCGCCATGGCGACGAAGCTGCCGACCATGAAGACATTGAAATGCGAGAAATTGATGAGTTCGAGAATCCCGTAGACCAGGGTGAACCCGAGCGCGAGCAGCGCGTACATCGCGCCCAGGCTCAACCCATTGATAGTCTGCTGGATCAGCAGATCAAGCGTCGTCATTGCCCGCTGACCAGCCGTCTGTCGTCAGGACGCGCGGTCAGGACTGGGGGGCCACCCCGACATAGCGCCACTGGTCAGGCATGGAATCCAGCGGCTTCGCCCCGTTCTTCTTCACCTGGAAAACCGAGACGGTGCGGTCCGTCAGGTCGCCGTTGGCGTCGAAGCTCACCTGGCCCATCGGCGTGGTGACCTTGGCCGTCTGGATCGCGTCGCGCACCGCCTCGCGCGTCACCGGCTTGCCGGTCGCGGCCACGCGGCGGATCGCGTCGATCGCCACCAGCGCGGCAGCGTAGGCGGTGACGGAGTAGTCTTCCGGGTCCATGTTGAAGCGTGCCTTGTAGCGCTTGAAGAAGTCCGCGGTCTTCGGGTCTTCCGCGGTGAAGTGCGGCGCTGCGATGGAGCAGTACCAGCCTTCCGCGGAGGGGAAGCCCGCGGCCGTCAGCATTTCCGGGATATACATGCCGTCCCCTGCGCCCTTGATGACGTTCGGGATGATTTCATAAGACTGCTTCACCACCTTCACGCCGGCCTGGCCGACGCCGCCGTAATACAGCGCCTGCGGATTCAGCGACTTGATCTTGGTGAAAATGGCCGTGTAGTCCGCCGCCTTCGGGTCCAGCCGGTCGCGGCCCAGAATCTGGATGCCCTTCTTCTTCGCCTGTGCCTCGAACGTGTCGGCGATGCCGACGCCGAAGGCGCCCGAGTCATCCAGGATGTAGATGGTCTTCACCTTCAGGTTCGTGGCGAAGAAATTCGCCATGTTCGGGCCCTGGAAGGCGTCCGTCGTAACGGTGCGGAAGTAGATCGGCTTGCCACCCGGGCGGTACTGCGCGGCGAATTTCGGGTCCGTCAGGTCCGGGTTGGTGGAAGCGGGCGTGATGATCGCCAGGTTTGCCTGGGATAGGATCGGCGCCATTGCCTTGCCGGCACCGGACATCTGCGGCCCGATCGCCGCGACCACCGCCTTGTCCGATGTGAACTTGCGCGCGTTGGTGGCGGCCTGCGCCGGATCGTACTGGCCCGCCGTCGCGGTCGCGTCGTCCAGCGTCCATTCTTCCAGCTTGTAGCCGGGCACGGTCTTCTTCGCGTTCGCATCCTCAATGGCCAGGATCGCACCCTGGCGGATACGCTTGGCGGATTCCGCGTCGGCGCCGGTCAGGGAGAAGTTGATGCCGATCTTCACGGACTTCTCCTGCGCCATGGCGGGCGTCAGGGATGTGGAGGACAGCGCGGCAGTCAGGGTGGAACCGGCAAGCAACTTGCCGGCAGCGCGACGCGTCAGCACCATCTGGGTCTCTCCTGTTGCAAATGGATTCGTGACAGGAAGCTAAGCAAGCGCCGTGCCGCGTGTCACGTCCTGATCTGCGCCGACGCGATCTCCCTCTCCCATTGGGAAAGGAGCGGGGTGAGGGGGTCTCCTACCGCCGCAACCGTATATCCAATCCGCGCGCGATCCACCCCGCCTCGATCGCATCCAGGTCGATGACCCCCGCCGGGTCCGCCTTGCGTGGCTGTGTCGCCAGGCCCGGCTCCCGCTCCAGCCTCCACACGCCCAGCAGCCGGCGCAGTTCCGGCAGCGGCGTTGCGTGGTCGTCCACCCGCAGGTTCAGGTCCGGGAAATCCTCAGTCGTGGTCAGCACCATCGCGGCGGATTGACGTCCACGCCGGTCGCCGCCGGCGGCCTCCCCTGCCTCCATCGCCCGCATCAGGCGTTCCGGCAGGTCCAGCGCCCCATTGGCCTGCATGGCGGCAAGTGTATCGGCTACCACTGCCTCACCCGCGAGCATATTGCCCGCCACGGACACAAACGGCGCGGACGTGCCGCCGCACCACATCACGCAATTGCCGCCCGTCCAGGCGGCGGTCCGTCCATGCCGGTCCACCGCGTGCACCTGGCGCAGGCCCGCCCCCGCATCTCCCGCCAGAGCGCCCTGGATCGCTGCGTCCGGCGCAATGCCGCGCGCCATCGCATCCAGGATTGCCGGCCCCAGGTATCGGTTGGTCATGGATTGGGTGGACACTGCGCCGACATCGGCGCGCACGAACGGACAGGATGCGCCCACCGCGAAAGCCTTCGTCGCCACGGCGACCGCGAAGGCGCCGGTGGCCGGGTCGTGGGTGACGATGGACCAGGTCATCGGGTCTCCAGCCCGGACACGATCGCGGTGGACAGGGCCCGGGAGAGGCAGTCATAGCCGCGGTCGTTGTGATGCACGCCGTCGCGATGGATGAAGGCGCCATAGGGAACTCCAGCGGCCACCCACCCATCCATCAGCGCGCCGCGCCGGAACAGGCCGGCTTTCCCCGTGCGTGCGGCATCCGCCTGTGCCGCCTCGATCGCGCGCCAGTTCTTGCTCGCCAACACGGTGGGCGATCGTTGGTTATCCATGATGACGACATCGCTGCCCGCCGCATGCATGGCGGCGATCCCCTTGATCAGCCGCTCGCGGAACGGCCCAGGATCATGGCCGGCTATCGCCGCATTGGTACCGACCTGCCAGATCACCAGAGCAGGCTGAGCGGTGATAACGTCCGACTGGAGCCGCGACAGGTTGTGTTCCGCGTCCTCACCGCCCCGTCCACGGTTGATGACGGTCACGGTTATGCCTGGCAGGGCGGCCGCCAACAGCTTTTCCAGGCGCGCAGGGTACGCAAGCTCCCGCGCCGATGCGCCTTCCCCGGCGGTGGAGGAGGAGCCGAAGGCAACGATGGTAAGTTTGCCCGTGCGGGACATGGCGGCCTGTGCCCTTGGCAGGTCCAGGCCCGCGGTAACGCCGGGAACGGCCGGGCAGGCAGGCGGATCCGTGACTTGCGCACATGCCGTCAGAACGGTCGCGAGGGCGAGCAGCAGGCCGCCGGCCGCCCGAGCGATCAGCTGCCTCGTTCGATCATGCCAACGGAGGAGACCGCCTTGGCGGTCGCCCGATGCCGGGACTTGCTTTGCGCCAGCATGGCCGCGAACCCGATCTGCAGCGCGATCCCGGCGACGTTCAGCGCGGCGATGACCGGGATGCGCCCGGACACAAAGGTGACGACCATCTCCGACCATTGCGCGAGCAATATTCCCAGGCTGAAAACCGCGAGGCTATGCTGCCCGCAGGTGATGATGGGCCGAGCCAGTCGACCATGGAGGAAACGGGCATCTCTTCGCAATACCAAAGGCGTCAATACCAGCAACGCCAGGATGGAGACCAATCGTGCCGGGCCTAATTGCCCCTTATGCGCGAGTCGCCATGTGATCGCTTCGGGCAGCAATCCATCAGCCCACGCTGCGGAGCCCCCCAGGGACCAGAATATCTGTATCGCCGCGCATAACAGTGCGATCGCCACGGCCGCACGGACAATCGCAGGCCGCCACTCCTGGTTGGATAGGATCGCATGGCCATTGAAGCGATTGACCGTCCCGTGACGGGTGGAGCCCAGCCAGACACCAATGACGAACAGGAACTGCCAAGCCAAGGGGTTGAAAAGCCACCCCGATTCGAGCGTGCTGCTCGGCAGGTTCACCCCCGTCACCTGTACCACCACCCAAAGGAGCGCGGAGACCGCGACGGTCAAGAGTGGCTGCACCCGAACCGCTACCAGTATGGCCGGAAGGAACAGCATGAACACCGTGTAGGCTGGCAGGACGGCAAGCAGGTCAGGCTGGCACTTCAGAACGAAGATACTGCTGATGGTGTGGTCGCCCCGGCACAACAGGTCGCCCCAACCCCGCCCGACGGAGAAGCCTTGCCAACTCGCGTAGGCTGGCGACCCTACATAGCGCGCTAAACCAACGGTTGTAATGGCGAACACCAGGAACAACAGCAAATGGGTGGAGTAGATTCGCAACGCGCGCTGCCATATGCGTGAAGTCGCCTTGCCTAGGCCGTCCCTGTCGAGAACCCGTCCGTAAACCAACCCGGCGGTGTAACCGGAGACGAGGACAAATATTTCCGCCGCATCGGCCAGGGCAAATCCCCGGAATGTGAAATAATATAAAGGATTTCCAGGGACATGGTCGATGAAGATCATAAGCAGCGCCAAGCCGCGTATGAAGTCCAGCCGATAGTCTCGCCCTTGGTCCGCTGTTGATATTACGTCAGATCGCACTCGCCCAACCGCCTTTTGCCGGAAACCAGCCTGAGATGCGCCGCCCTAGCGAAGCTCACCGGAACGGCGCCGCCCATGTCTTGTCATATTCCCCGCCGAAGTGCCCCTGTGGGGAGAGGACGGAAGAATCTCTTCATGCGCTGCAATCATGGCGTGTGTCACCAGGGGAGGTGAACAGCTTGATAAAATCCATCTTCACATTGACGTTATATTAGCCAGATATTCATCTGCCGCTTCCACAGATGCGCGCCTACGGTTCACCTGCGTACCGCCTGCTCCGATGCCGGGCTCTGGAACGGGCCCACGGCACACGAACATCCGGCTCCGGCCATGTAGCCGTAGACGGAGCGAAACCGGCATCAGCGCGCCGCCGCGGCGATAGGCCCTACCAACGCGTCAGCCAGGCAGCCAAACAGTTTGCGCGCCACCAGCTGCCGTTCCTCGGAATCGCGTGCGTCCAGGTTCAGCAACCCGTCGTCGTTCCAGCGCATCATCAACTCGTAGCGCTCCAGCAGCGGCACGTTGTGCGCCGAAGCCGTGCCGGCAAGCGCGGCACGGAAGGGGGCCAGGTTGGCGATCCGCGTGATGGACGGCGCATACTGCATGTCCATCAGAATCAGGTCCGCACCTGCCCTCTGCACTGCCTGGATACCGAGTTGCAGGGCATTCACATAGGGATCCACGTCCAGGCCCAGCACCGCCTCCCGCGCGCCCGCTGCCCAAATCACAAGGTTGGGGCGGGTTTCAGCCAACATCCGCGTCATGTTCTGCACACCGCTCTCGGCGGTGGAGCGCGGGACGCCGCCATTCACAACCCGCACCACCACCCCGGGCAGCGCCGCGTCCAGCGCCGCCTGCAGCCGGGCCGGCAGCGTCAGACTCTCGTCTCCCGCCGCCTTGCCCGCGGTCGCGGCCCCGCCCATCATGAGCACCGTCAGGCGGCCGGCCGCCACCGCCTGCTTGACGGCGGGCAACGACAGATCGCGTAGCGCCAGGCTTTCCGGCAGCGGACAGGTTTCCGCCGCCCGGCCCGGCCCGGCCAGGGCCGCCAGCAACACCAGCAGCGGGAACAGGAGCCGGGTCATCCCGCCGCCCCCGGAACCTCGGGCTGCACGCGCGGTCGCGCCCCTGGCCGCGCCGGTAGCTTGCCGCCGCCGTCGAACCAGGCGGATAGCAGCCCCAGCCCGATCATGATCGCCACGCCACCCAGGTTCACAGCCAACAGCACCAACCATGTCTTGTTGACGAAGGTCAGCACGATATTCCCCAATAGCGATAGCAGGATTCCCAGGCAGAACACGTGCAGGGAATTCTGCCCGCACAGCACCACTGGCCAACCCCAGCGGCTGGTCATGAACGGCGCGTCCCGCCGCACCAGCAGCCCCACCAGCACCGCCATCGCTAGGATGGAGACCAGCCGGATCGGCGGCAGCAGGGACTTGTGGATGGGGAACAACGCCTGGAAGAAGAGGCCGGGAATACGCGGGTTCCATTGGTGCAGGGACCAGGAAACCTGGATGGCGCAGCCCGCCAGGCTTGTGGCCGCCGCGCCCCACAGCAACCAGCGCCTCCGCCTGCCCAGCCATGGTGTCAGCCGCTCGCCACGCGCCTGCGCAAACCCCAGGCAGGCGGCGATCACGAACAGGAACTGCCAGGCAAACGGATTGAAGAACCAGCCATCCGTGGCACCCTGTCCCGGCAGGTTCACTTCGGTCACCTGCGCCAGCACATAGATCAGAAAGGACGGCACCAAGGCCAACATCATGTGCGCCCGCATCGCCAGCATGAACAGCGGAAACACTATCAGCAGGGCGATGTAGAGCGGCAGGATGTCCAGCAGCGCCGGCTGAAAGCGCAGCAGCAGCACATGGATGATGGTGCGGTCCGGCTCTGACAGGAAATCGCCGATGCCCAGTTCGTCGGAAAACAGCGGATTGTCGAACTGCCGCACCGTGTAGGCCACCTGCGCCGCATACAGCAGGAACAGGCAGAGATGCGCGAGATACAACTGCCACGCCCGCCGCAGGATCAGCGCCGAGGCGAACAGCCCCCCATCCCGCAGCATACGCCGGCCATACACCATGGCTGCGGTGTAGCCGGAGATGAAGATGAACACCTCCGCCGCATCCACCAGCGCCCAGCCGCGCAGGGTGAAGCTGCCGACCGGGTTGTTCGGAATGTGATCGATAAAGATGGCGAACAGCGCGAGGCCGCGAAAGAAGTCCAGCCGGTAATCGCGCTGCCCGCTTCCGCTCATGCTGCCATCAGATGGCGGTCGCCCCGCCGTCCACCGCCAGTATCTGCCCGGAAATGTGCCGCCCGGCGGCCGAGCACAGCAGCAGCGCCGCGCCCTTCAGATCGTCCTCGCCCCCCAGCCGCCCCAGCGGCGTGCGGGAGACGATGGACTGCTCATGCACCGCCAGCGTCCCGTGCGTCATCTTGGTCGGGAACCAGCCGGGCGCGATGGCATTGACGTTG
>Ga0315912_10001299_pt1 | contig 31586 bp, 31 predicted proteins | sample VfabasoilMG_FD_204469 | JGI IMG/M metagenome (GOLD analysis project Ga0315912, IMG submission 204469) | Garden soil microbial communities collected in Santa Monica, California, United States - V. faba soil | ecosystem: Environmental > Terrestrial > Soil > Garden | place: USA: California...
GGCGGCTGGGGCTGGTGGAAGGAAGGCGGCAGCGACGAGTACATGTCGGCCTACGTCGTCTGGGGCCTCTCGCTCGCGCGCGACGGCGGCATCGCGGTCGACAAGTCGGTGCTCGAGCGCGGCGTCGAGTTCCTGAAGCTGCACCTGGTCGAGGCCGAGGAGCAGGGCGACCTCGCGGCCTGGATGCTGCAGGCGCTGGCGACCAACGCGCGCGAGTCGAGCGACGACGTGCGCGTCACGAAGGCCTTCGACAAGCTCTGGAAGAAGAAGGACGCGCTCAACGCCTGCTCGAAGGCGCTCTTCGCGATCGCCGCCCAGGGCTTCGGACGCAAGCAGGAGGCGCGCGAGCTGGTGGCCAACCTCGCCAACGGCGCCATCATCGACGAGACGCCCGAGGCGAGCGCGATCGTCCCCGGCGGCGGACAGCAGCACCCGCTGACGACCCGTACTGCGCACTGGGGCCAGGATCGCATCTGGACGCGCTGGTCCGACGGCGGCATCGAGACGACCGCCTTCGTGCTGCGTGCGCTCGTCTCGGTCGATCCGAAGCACGAGCTCGTCGATCCGGCGCTGACCTGGCTCCTGAAGAACCGCCGCGCAGCGCAGTGGTCGAACACGCGCGACACGGCGATCGCGGTGCTGGCGCTCAACTCCTTCCTCGAGCAGAGCGGCGAGCTGGATCGCGACGTCGAGTACGAGGTCGTGGTCAACGGCAAGCGCATCGCGCAGCGCAAGCTCTCCGCTGCGGAGATGCTGCGCGCTCCGAGCCAGTTCCGGCTCGCGCCCGAGGACGTGCGCGACGGCAAGAACTCGATCGAGGTGCGCATCCTCTCCGGCCAGGGCCCGCTGTACGTCTCCGCGCGCGCCGAGTTCTTCAGCCTGGAGGAGCCGGTGCCCGCGCGCGGCAGCGAGATCTTCGTCGCGCGCCAGTACTTCAAGCTCGTCGCGCGGCCGACGCTGCTCAAGGGCTACGTCTACGAGCGCGTCCCGCTCCAGGACGGCGACACCGTCACCAGTGGCGAGCGCGTCGAGGTCGTGCTGACCGCCGAGGCCAAGAGCGACCTCGAGTACCTGGTCTTCGAGGACCTGAAGCCGGCCGGCCTCGAGGCGGTCGAGCTGAAGAGCGGCGACGGTCTGCACGCACGCGAGATCCGCTCGAGCGAGGTCGCCTTCCGCTTCGGCAAGGGCACGCCGGCCGACGCGCCGCGCTGGGACGATCCGGCGCGCTTCACCGGCCGATCGCGCGGCCTGCACGCCGAGTGGCGCGACCGCAAGGTGGCGCTCTTCGCCGACAAGCTCGCGCAGGGCGTGTGGGAGCTGCGCTACGAGCTGCGCGCCGAGGTGCCGGGCACGTTCCACGCGCTGCCCGTGATGGCCGAGGCGATGTACGTGCCCGAGATCAAGGGCAACTCGAACGAGATCCGGCTGACGGTGGCGGAGCGCAGGGAGGACTGAGAGCGCGAATCGCCAGGATCGGCGTCTGTCGGGCCAGCAAGCAAACCGCCGGCTGCTGGTTCAGCTTGCGTGCGGACATTCGTCCCCGAGGAGCCGCTCGCGCAGGGTCTCCGAGGAGATGGGCGACACCCGTCCGTCCTCGAGTTCCTGCAGCCTGAGGTCCGCCTCGTCATCCCATTTGCGTTCGGCATCTGGGTTGGGACTGGCGTCGAGGGTCTCGAGAATTGAAGCCGCGAGCGCCGCTCGACGGAGGATCGGCAAGCGCCGTACCTCGGCCAGGATGCGCTCGACTTCGGGGTCCATGATGACATTCATTCTACCGTCTTCCTCTAGCAGGAAGACGCTCGGATGGACCCGAGGTTGCGGCTCCGAGGTCGAACTTCCATGGTGCGGCGGGAGTGCGGTATCTTCTCTGGACCCCTCGCCCCGGAGCCCCGCATGGTCACCCGCGACAAACGCGTCGACGCCTACATCGAGAAGTCCCCCGAGTTCGCCCGCCCGATCCTCACCGAGCTGCGCGCGCGCGTGCACGCCTCCTGTCCCGACGTCGTCGAGACGCTGAAGTGGCGCATGCCGAGCTTCGAGTACAAGGGCATCCTGTGCGGCATGGCGGCGTTCAAGAAGCACGCCGTCTTCGGCTTCTGGAAGCACAACCTCGTCGTAGCCGATGATTCGAAGGCGAACGAGGCGATGGGCAGCTTCGGCTGTATCGTCGACCTCGACCAGCTCCCGAAGAAGACCGAGTTTGCGCGCCTCATGAAGAAGGCGATCAAGCTCAATGACGACGGCGTCAAGGTCGTGCGCGACAAGATGGCCAGGAAGAAGCCGATCACGATGCATCCGGCCTTCAAGAAGGCGCTCGCGGGCAACGCGAAGGCGCGCGCGAACTACGAGGCTTTCGCGCCCAGCAAGCAGCGCGAGTACATGGAGTGGATCTCGGACGCGAAAGCGGACGAGACGCGCGAGCGGCGGCTGAAGGACTCGATCCTGTGGCTCTCCCAGGGCAAGTCGCGCAACTGGAAGTACATGAACTGCTGAGCGCGGGCGCCTCAGCTGCGCGCGGAATTCTCGCGCCCGAACACGAGGAGCGCCGCCGCGTTGACCAGCAGGAAGGGCAGCCAGCAGAGCGCGAAGGCTCCGCCTCCGCCCGCGAGCACGCAGATGGCCGTGGCGAGGTTGATCGCCAGGTTGATGCCCGAGAGCAGCGCCATCCGGAAAGCGCCCCGCGCGTGTCCCGCGAGGAAGCTGCGTGCGGCGAAGAGTTGGGGCAGCGCCAGCAGGAACACCGCGCCGAAGAGGATCAGGAAGAACGGCAGGAAGGACGCGCCGCAGCAGCCGCCGACGGAATCGGGATCGACGAGCAGCTTGAAGAGCATCAGCCCGGAGCCGAGCAGAGCCACGACCCCGTAGCCGACGTGCAGTCCGGCCAGGGTGCGCGCGAAGGATGCCATCCATCCAGTCTGGCCGCCGGAGGCGCCGCGTGCTAGAGCAGGCCGCCTCGATGCAGGATCCCGGCCAGTCACCCACGGATGCGGAACGGCTCGCTCTCGTCCGCGCCTACCACGCGCGCACGATGCACCACTTCCAGCGCTACGCGAACGGGCCGATGGGGCTCGACTGGGAGACGCAGCCCGATCCGTTCCGGCGCTACGCGGGCGCGGAGCTGCTGAAGCTCGATCACATCCCGCTCGATCAAGGCCCGCTCTACCGCCAGGTCCTCGGCGGCGCGCAGATCCCACCGGCCGCGCTCGATCGGGCGAGCATCTCGCGCCTGTTCGAGGACTCGCTTTCCCTTTCGGCCTGGAAGCAGTACGGCAGCTCCACCTGGGCGCTGCGCGTCAATCCTTCGAGCGGCAACTTGCACCCGACCGAGGCGCACATCCTCGCGCCGGTGATCCCGGGGCTCTCTGATACTCCGATGCTCGCGCACTACGCGCCGCGCGAGCACGCGCTCGAAGTGCGCGCGCGCGTCGCGCTGGACCTGAATGCGGGCGAGTTCGTCGTCGTCCTCACATCGATCCACTGGCGCGAGGCCTGGAAGTACGGCGAGCGCGCGTACCGCTACTGCCAGCACGACGCCGGGCATGCGATCGCCGCGATCGCCGTGGCCGCGGCGGGCCTCGGCTGGCAGGCGAGCCTGCTCGACGATCTCGGGCGCGAGGACATGCTGCGCATGTTGCGCCTCTCCGATCCGCGCGCGGCCGAGCCTGAGGAGCCGGACGTCGCGCTGCTCATCCAGACGAAACCGAGTGGGGGAGCCCCGCGCAGCGCGCTGACCATCCCGGCTTCGTTCGACGCGCTCGTGCCCATCGGCCTGCCCAACGCGCTCTCCTCCGATCACGTCGAGTGGGAGCTGATCGACCTCGTCGCGCACGCTGCGCGCAAGCCGCGGACCGACAACGTCTACGCTGACGACGAGCCGCTCGCTGAGCCCGCCCCGGACTCCGGCCTCCTCGCGAGCGACGTCCCACTGCGTCCGATCCTGCGGCAGCGCCGCAGCGCGGTGAATTTTGACGGCGAGACGGGCATGGCGCGCGAGGATTTCTTCCGCCTCCTGCGCTCCACGCTGCGCTTCCCCGCGCGCGTCCTTCCCTGGCGGCCGCGCGTCGCGCTGCTCCTCTTCGTGCACCGCGTGACCGGGCTCGAGCCGGGGCTCTACCTCCTCGCGCGCGACCCGGGTGCGCTGGAGCGACTGCGTGCAGCCTCGACGCGCCCGTACACCTCGACGAAGATCGACGGCGCCCCCGACGACCTCCCGCTCTTCGAGCTCGCGCGCGGCGACTACCGCCAGCACGCGCAGGCGCTCTCCTGCCACCAGGACATCGCCGCCGACGGGGCTTTCAGCCTGGGCATGCTGGCGGAGTTCGACGCGCCGCTCGAGCGCTTCGGCCCGTGGTTCTACCCGCGCCTCTACTGGGAGTGCGGCGCGATCGGGCAGGTGCTCTACCTCGAGGCGGAGGCGATCGGGCTGCGCGCGACGGGCATCGGCTGCTTCTTCGACGAGCCCGTGCACCAGATCGCGGGCATCGGAACGAGCGCCTGGCGCAGCCTGTACCACTTCACGGTGGGGGGGCCGGTCGAGGACACACGCCTCCAGAGCTGGCCGCCGTATCCGCCTCGGGATGGATGAACGAGAAGTGCGCGGCTTGGCGACTTGATCGCCGGTCGGTTCTCAGCCAACCTAGTGGCAGCCACGCCAACCACAGCCACCCCCCCGAGCCGTCAGGAGACCGCGAACATGGCCGAACTCAAGGGCAGCAAGACACACGACAACCTCAAGGCAGCCTTCGCCGGCGAGAGCCAGGCGAACCGGCGCTATCTGTATTTCGCCAAGATCGCCGACGTCGAGGGCTACCCCGAGATCGCCGGCAACTTCCGCGACACCGCCGAGGGCGAGACCGGGCACGCGCACGGCCACCTCGATTTCCTGAAGAAGGCCGGCGACCCCGCGACGGGCCTGCCGATCGGCCCGACCGAGAAGAACCTGCGTGCCGCCGTCGCCGGCGAGACGCACGAGTACACCGACATGTACCCGGGCATGGCCAAGACGGCCCGCGCCGAGGGCTTCGCCGAGATCGCCGACTGGTTCGAGACGCTGGCCAAGGCCGAGAAGTCCCACGCCGGCAAGTTCCAGGCGATGCTCAGCAGCATCACCTGAGAGCTCGCCCGTGAGCGAGGCGCACTCCGCGATCCCCGTCCAGCCTACCGACGGGCTGAGCTACGACCCGTCGGAGCCGAAGTACTGGGATCCGGCGGCGCTCGCGGGCGAGGTCACGCGCGCCTTCGAGATCTGCCACGGCTGTCGCATGTGCTTCAAGTACTGCGACTCGTTCCCGCTGCTCTTCAGGCTCGTAGACGAGCGCGAGCTCGACGTGCGGCGCGTCGAGCCGGCCGAGACCGAGGCGATCTTCGACGCCTGCTTCCAGTGCAAGCTGTGCGAGGTGCAGTGCCCGTACACGCCGCGCGACGGCCACGCCTTCCAACTCGACTTCCCGAAGCTCGTGCACCGCTTCAAGGCCGTGCGCCACAAGCGCGAGGGTTCGAGCCTGCGCGACAAGGTGCTCGGCGATCCGGACGCCAGCGCCCGGCTCGCGCGCGCTTCGCTCGGGATCGCAAACGTGATGAACCGCGTCTCGGCGCACCGCTGGTTCCTGGAGAAGCTCGTCGGCATCCACCGCGAGAAGCTCCTGCCCGACTTCGCCTCGCAGACCTTCGAGCGCTGGGCCGAGCGCGAGGGCTGGATGAAGGAGCCCGGCGGCGAGGCCGTGCTCTTCCCGACCTGCTACGTGCAGAACAACGAGCCGGAGCTCGGACGCGACGTGCTCGACGTGCTGGAGCGGAACCAGGTCGACGTGCGCTGCACCAAGGGCCTCGAGTGCTGCGGCATGCCGGCCTGGGAGCACGGCGATCTCGAGGGATTGCGCAAGCACGCGCACGCGAGCCTCGACGCCCTGATGCCCTTCGTCGAACGCGGCGCCAAGGTGCTGGCGATCAACCCCACATGCTCGATGATGCTGCGGCGCGAGTGGCCCGAGCTGCTCGAGGGCGCCGATCGGGCGCGCGCGCGGGTCCTCGCGGCCGCGGTCCAGGACCCGGGCGAGTTCCTCTGGGGCCTGCGCAACGAGCCGCGCTTCTCGACCGCCTTCGTCACGACGCCCGCCGGCCCGATCGCGTACCACGCGCCCTGCCATCTGCGGGCGCAGTCGGTCGGCTTCCGCAGCCGCGACCTGTTGAAGAAGATCCCCGGCGTGGAGCTCGAGTCGACGCTCGAGTGCTGCGGCCACGACGGCACGTACGCGATGACCGTCGAGGGTTTCGAGCCCTCGCAGCGCGCCGGCGCGCGCGCCTTCGAAGGCATGCGCGGAGCCACTGCCGAGGTCTGGTCGACCGACTGCCCGCTCGCGGCGCTGCAGTTCGAACAGCACGCCGGCACGCGGCCGATGCATCCGTTCACGATCCTCGCGCGCGCCTACCGCGGCCAGCCCTTCCCGGGCGGCAAGCGCGTCGACGAGCTGCCGCGCGCAGGGGAGGCGTCCGCATGAAGCTCGTGCGCCGCGAGGAGCTGCTCGACTGGATGACCTGGAGCGATCGCCGACCGCAGGTCCTGCCCGCGATCCTGGCGGCGAAGTCCGTGCGGCGCGTGCATCTCGGAGACGAGCTGACGCTGCTCTTCGAGAACGCCGACACCGTGCGCTACCAGATTCAGGAGATGATGCGCGTCGAGCGTCTGGTGCGCGAGAGCGACATCCAGCACGAGCTCGAGACCTACAACTAGCTGCTCGGGGGAGCGGGCGAGCTCGCGGCGACGCTGCTGATCGAGATCGACGATCCGCTGCGGCGCGCGGAGCTCCTGCCGCGCTGGCTCGAGCTGCCGCGGCGCATCTACCTCGCGCTGCCGGACGGGCAGCGCGTGTTCGCGCGCGTGGACGAGCGCCAGATCGACACCGAGCGCCTCTCGGCCGTGCAGTACCTGCGCTTCGACACGCGCGGCCAGACGCCGCAGGCGCTGGGCACCGACTTCCCCGAGCTCGCCACCGAGGTCCCGCTGGCGGAGGCGCAGCGCGCGGCCCTGGCGGAGGACCTGCGCTCGTGATCGCGCTCGCACTCGCTCTGCTCGTTCAGGACCCTGCTCCGCCGCCGGCGAAGCTCTCGACGCCTGCCGACCACGCGCGCGTCGACGAGCCGCCGCTCGCGAGCTTCGAGGGCCTGCCCGTGCAGCGCGCCGATTCGTTCTACCCGGACGGCTCGCTGCGGCGCCGCACGTACACGCGCGAGAACGGCACGCGCCTCCCGGTCGACCACGGTCCGGACGTGCGCTGGTACGAGAACAAGGAGATCCAGCTGCGCCGTACCTGGATCCAGGGCAAGCAGACCGGGCTCTTCCAGGAGTGGTGGGACGTCGGCTTCCAGAAATCCGAGGGTCGTTTCGTCGACGACGAAAAGCAGGGCCGCTGGTTCACCTGGCACGAGAACGGAGCGCCGGCGAGCGAGGGCGAATTCGTCGACGGCGTGCCCGATGGCCGCCAGCGCACCTGGTTCGAGAACGGCAAGCCGCGCAGCGAACGGACCTACGTGAAAGGTGTGCCCGAGGGTCTCGTGCGCGAATGGGGCGGCGATGGCAAGGTGAGCCTCGAGGGTCATTACGTCCGCGGGCGCGAGGAAGGACTGTGGGGACGCATCGAGCCCGACGGCTCGCGCACGGAGGAGACGTACAAGTCGGGCATCCTCGAAGGTCCGAAAGCGAGCTGGGATCAGCAGGGGACGAAGCGCGCCGAGGGCAACTACAAGGCGGGCAAGGCCGTCGGTGTGCATCGCTCCTGGTACGCGTCGGGCAAGCCCAACCAGGAGATCGAGTACGCCGATGGGCTGCCGCAGGGTCGCTGGCGACAGTTGCGCGAGGACGGAACGCTCGAGATCGAGGGCGCGATGAAAGCCGGAAAGCGCACGGGCGAGTGGCATTACTACCGCCCGGATGGCTCGCTCGATCCGCAGTGGAGCGGGGTCTACGCCGACGATCGCAAGCTGAGGGACATCGAGGTGCGCAAGTGAAGATCGCGCTCCTCGTCGGGCTGACGTTCTTTGCGCCGCAGGAGCCGCCGCGCAGCCCCGACACGCTCACGATCCTGCACGAGAACGGACAGAAGGCGCGCGAAGGCCGCATCGTGCGCGGACGGCGCGAGGGAGCGTGGCGCGGCTGGTACCCGAATGGGAAGCCCCAGTACGAAGGCGGGTTCCACGACTACCTCCGCGAGGGGACCTGGGTCTACTACACCGAGGCGGGCGCCAAGTTCTCGCAGGGCACGTACCGCCTCGATCAGCAGGAAGGTGCCTGGCAGCGCTGGTACGACGACGGGCAGCTCGAGTTCGATGGCCACTTCGCGGCCGGTCGCGAGGACGGACCCTGGGTCTACTACCACAGAAACCGCGAGGTCCGCGCCCGCGGAACCTACGCCGCGGGCAAGCAGGTCGGCGAGTGGGTCGACTACCACGACAACGGCCAGAAGCTGCGCGTCGGATCGTACGAGCACGGAGTCCAGGTCGGAACGTGGACGACCTGGTATCCCAATGGGCAGAAGGAGAGCGAGGGGGCGTACGTCGACGGCCAGGAGCAGGGGAACTGGCGCTGCTGGACGTCCGACGGGTCGCGCGATCAGGAACTCTCGGGCGAGTACCGCGACGGGAAGAAGGTGAATCCATGAGCGCGCTCGCAGCCCTCTGCTTGTGCGCGCTGCTCGGCAGCGACAAGGTCGAGCTGCGCTTTGCGCCCGTCGAGGGCTCGCATGTGCGGCGCACGATCACGATCGACCAGACGTTGGCTGCGAAAGGCGTCGATCCGATCACCACGCACAAGGTCCTGCGCACGATCGATCAGTTCCGCAAGGTCGGCGAGGGGCGTCCGCTGCTCTTGCAGCGCCGCTTCGAGAAGATCGACTGGGGCTCGAGCCGCGTGCCGCCGCTCCAGGGCACGAGCGTCGTCTACACCTGGGTCCCCGAAGAGGGGGCCTACGGCAAGTACTACGACGCTGCCGAGTCGAAAGAGTCAGCGCTGCGGGACCTCGCAGAGGATCTCGACCTGCGCGCGCTGCTGCCGACGGGCGCGGTTGCGCTGCGCGATACCTGGAGCGTGCCGGCGGCGAAGCTCGGGGGCGTGTTCACGCCGCTGGGTGATCTCGAGGTCAGCGGCTACCTCGCCGAATCCACCGGCGAGTGCAAGCTCACGCTCGCCTCGGTCACCGAGCAGCAGGGTCATTCGCTCGCGACCGTCGAGCTCGCGCTGAAGTTCGAAGGCAAGGTCTGGAGCTTCGAGGGCCGCGGTACGTTCGTCTGGGACCTGAGCGCGCGCCACGCCATGAGCTTCGACCTCCAGGGCAACCAGGCGCTGCACTTCGAGGCCCCGCAGCCCTCGTTCACCGGCACGTTCGCATGCTCGTGGGCGATCGAGGATCCGAAGCCGAAGTAGGGCCGCGGACCGTTGGACGGGCCTCGCCCCGTCGCGCAGAATGTTCGCCCCCATGAGCAGCACGACCGAGACCATGCGTTTCCAGGCCGAGGCCAGCGAGGTCCTCGGTCTGATGATCCATTCGCTCTACCGCCACCGCGAGATCTTCCTGCGCGAGCTCGTTTCCAACGCCAGCGACGCGCTCGACAAGCGCCGTTTCGAAGCGCTGACCCAGCCCGAGCTCGCCGCTGGCGAGGCCGAGGCGCGCATCCGCATCGAGCTCGACTCCAAGGCGCGCACGCTCAGCGTCTCCGACGGCGGCATCGGCATGAGCCGCGAGGAGCTCGTCTCGAACCTCGGTACGATCGCGCGCTCGGGCACGAAGGCCTTCCTGCAGCAGTTGCGCGAGGCCGGAGCCAGCACCGCGCCCGAGCTGATCGGCCAGTTCGGCGTCGGCTTCTACTCGAGTTTCCTCGTCGCCGCGCGCGTCGAGGTCGTCTCGCGGCGCGCCGGCAACTCGGAGGCCTGGCGCTGGAGCTCCGACGGCCGCGGCGAGTTCACGCTCGAGCCCGCCGAGCGCGCCGATACCGGCACAAGCGTCACGCTGCACCTGAAGCCCGACGAGGCCGAGGATCCCGAGGCCGAGGACTCGACCGACTGGCTCGACGAAGACTCCGTGCGCGCGGTCGTCAAGCGCTACTCCGACTTCGTCAACTGGCCGATCGAGCTCGGCGGCAAGGTCTTGAACGCGCAGAAGCCGCTCTGGACGCGTCCCAAGGAGGACATCAAGCCCGAAGAGTACGCCGAGTTCTACAAGCTCGTGGCGCACGACTGGAAGCCGCCGGCGCTGACCGTGCACTTCAAGGCCGAGGGCACGAGCGAGTACACCGCGCTGCTCTTCGTGCCCTCCGAGAAGCCCTTCGACCTCTTCGATCGCTCCGAGCCGCACTCGCGCCTGGCGCTGTACGTCAAGCGCGTGCTGATCGTCCAGGACTCGGCCGACCTGCTCCCGCCCTGGCTGCGCTTCGTGCGCGGGTTGGTCGATGCGAGCGACCTGCCGCTCAACGTCTCGCGCGAGGTGCTGCAGTCGACGCCGCTCGTGCGCCAGATCAAGAAGCGCCTCACGCGCCGCGTCGTCGACGCGCTGGCGCAACACTGCACCGACAAGCGCTCCGAGTTCGAGACGCTCTTCACGCACTTCGGCAGCCTGCTCAAGGAGGGCATCTACGCCGGCGACGACGAGGACGGCAAGCTCGCGAAGCTCCTGCTCTTCGACTCGACGCGCGGAGAGGGCCGCACCACGCTGGCCGAGTACGTCGCGCGCATGCAGAAGGACCAGAAGGCGATCTTCTACCTCGCGGGCAACGAGCAGGCGCTGCTCGAGTCCTCGCCGCACCTCGAGTCGTACAAGAAGCGCGGCCTCGAGGTGCTCTTGATGGGCGACCCGGTCGACGAATGGCTCGTCACGCGCCTCTCCGAGTTCGACGGCAAGCCACTGACCGCGATCGACCGCGGCGCGCACGAGCTCGCCAGCGAGGCGGAGAAGCTCGCGGCCGAGGATCTCGCCCGCGGCCAGCGCCCGCTGCTCACGACGATCGAGGAGCAGCTCAAAAAGGACGTCTCCGAGGTGCGCTTCAGCACGCGCCTTTCGGACAGCCCGGCGCTGCTCGTCGGCCAGCCGGGCGGTCTCTCGCCGCAGATGGCGCGCATCCTGAAGGCCGCGAACCAGCCCGTGCCCGAGCAGCGGCGCGCGCTGGAGCTGAATCCGGACCATGCATTGGTCAAGCGCCTGATGGATGCGTACGCGAAGGACCCGAAAGCGGACGGCGTCGGCGACCTCGTCGAGCTCCTGCACGGGCAGGCGCTTCTCGCGGAGGGTTCTCCGCTCGCCGATCCGGCGCGCTTTGCGAAACTGCTGAGCCGGATGGTGGTAGGCCCGCCTGCATGATACTCGCTGCGCTCGAGCGCGCTTGGCGTGCGAGCCTGTCTCGATAGCGAGACCATTCTGCGCAGTCGCGGGAGTTTTCCCCCCCTCGGCCGCCTCGCTGTCGCGGACCCTGGCTCAGGAAGCCCTCATGCCGCTCGACCTCTTCATCGCCGCCATCCCGCTCGCGGGCTACGGCGCCGTGCTCTGGCTCTCGTTGGGCGGCCAACGCCACTTCGACCAGCGCAAACGGCGCAGCTGAGCTCGCTCAGCGCACGCCCAGCGCTAGCAGCGTCGCCCGGAGCGGCGCCCGGCTCGAGGACTTGTCCGCCGGCTCTCGCGGGGCACGGGGAACTCGGGGGTTGCGGCGCGCACCGGCTGACACGAGTTCCGCTCGCTTTTCACGCTCCCGGATGCCGATCGAGGGGACAGCTCGCATGCTGTCCCTGGTCCTCACCCCGAGTTTGCTCCCCTCGGCTCCCGAGAGCTCGGGCCGGATCCTGTCCGCGCTGGCGCTGATCCTGTGCGTCGCGGCCGTCACGACGGTCCTGTTCCAGCGCCTGCGCCAGCCGGTCGTGCTCGGCTACCTGCTGGCGGGCTTCCTGCTCGCCCCGCATCTCTTCCAGAACCTGCTCGAGGCGCGCGGCACGCTCGAGTTCCTCGCGCAGCTGGGCGTGATCCTGTTGATGTACTCGCTGGGTCTCGAGTTCCGCTTGCGCCGGTTGCGCGCGATCGGCTCCTCGGCGGCCTTCATCGCGCTGCTCGAGGTGGGCACGATGCTCTGGTTGGGCTTCAGCGCGGCGCGCTTGCTGGGCTGGAGCTCGCGCGAGGCGCTCTTCACGGGCGGTCTGCTGGCGATCTCGAGCACGACGATGATCCGCAAGGTCTTCGGCGAACGCGAGGTCGATCGCAAGACGCGCGACCTCGTCACGGGCGTGCTGGTCTTCGAGGACCTGATCGCGATCGTGCTGCTGGCCGCGTTGACGACCGTGGCGACCGGAGCCCAGCTCGAGCCGGCGGTGGTGGCGCAGGCGGGCGGGCGCCTGGCGGTCTTCATCGCGGTCGTGCTGATCGCGGGTCTCTTGTTCGTGCCGCGGCTGGTGTCCTTCACGGTCGCGCTGGGCCGGCGCGAGACGCTGCTCGTCGCGGCGCTGGGCGTGTGCTTCGCCTGCTCGCTGCTCGCGCTGCGTGCCGGCTATCCGGTCGCGCTGGGGGCCTTCCTGGCGGGTTCGTTGGTGGCGGAATCGGGGCACGGCGAACGGATCGGGAAGCTGATCGAGCCCGTGCACGACCTGTTCGTGGCGCTGTTCTTCGTCTCGGTCGGCATGCTGATCGACCCCGAGCCGCTGCGTGAGCACTGGGCCGCGGGCCTCCTGCTGGCCGGGCTCGTGATCGGCGGCAAGCTGCTCGGTGTGAGCATCGGGGCGTTCCTTTCGGGCAAGGACACGCGCAACGCCCTGCGCGCCGGCCTGTGCATGGCCCAGGTGGGCGAGTTCTCGTTCATCATCGCCGGCCTGGGCGTCGCCAGCGGGGCGACGCGCGCGGACTTCATTCCACTGGCGGTCGGTGTGGCGACGATGACGGCCTTCGTCTCGCCGCTGTTGATCGCGCACGCGGATCGGATCGCGGGCTTCGTCGAGCGCAGCCTGCCGGCGCGCGTCGCGGTCTTCGCAAGGCTGTACTCGGGCTGGGTCGCCACGATCCGCGAGCAGAGCGAGGGCGATACGCGCTGGGGCGGCGTGCGCCGCACGGCGCTGGTCGTCTCGCTCGACGCCGTGGTGCTCTCGGGGCTGGTGATCGCCGGGGCGCTGGCGCAGACGAAGCTCACGGACCTGCTCGTCGACCGGACGGCGTTGTCCCCGTCCCTGGTGCAGGGTGTGGTGATCCTCGTGGTCGCGCTGCTGTGCGTCCTGCCGCTGCTCGGCATGGTGCGCGGCGCCCGTAGACTCGGGGCGCAGTTGGCCGCGCTCGCACTGCCCACGGCGGCCGAAGGTGAGCCGGACCGCAGCGCCCGGGCGCGGCCCGCGCTGACCGCCGGTCTCCAGGTCGCGGTTCTGCTGGCGTTCACGCTGCCGGTTCTGCTGGTGACGGAGCCCTTCCTGCCCGGATACAGCGCCCTCGGCCTCTCGCTCGTCCTGGTCGTGATGTCGCTCTCGATGCTGCGGCGCCGCAGCCCGGACCTGCAGGGCCACGTGCGCGCCGGAGCGCAGGTGTTCGTCGCGGCCCTCGGGCACATCAGCCGCCGCGCGCCGCCGCCTCCAGTCGAGGACCTCGCTTCGCTGCTGCCCAACCTCGGTCCGGTGCTGCAGGTGCGCGTGCCCCGGCACCACACCGCGGTCGGCGCGACGCTCTCCGAGCTCGGACTTTCGGGCGTTTCCGAGGTGACCGTCCTGTCGATCGTCCGCGGGCAGCGCCGGTACGTCCTCCCGCACGGCAGCGAGATCGTCTGCGCCGGCGATCAGCTCTCGATCGCCGGCAAGCCCGAGGCGCTCGTGCTCGCGATCGGGTCGCTGGCGCTCGATCCGTCCGACGCGCCGGCGCGCGACTAGCAGACGCGAGGCGCATCGAGCGCTAGCATCGGCGCGCGCGATGACTTCCCTGGCCCTCAGCCTCTCCTTCGCCGAGCTCCCGGCAGATTTCCTGCGCGACCTGGCCCTGGTGATGTGCGTGGCGGCCGTCACCACGGTGCTCTTCCAGAGCTTGCGCCAGCCCGTGGTGCTGGGCTACCTGCTGGCGGGCGTCCTGGTCGGTCCGCACATCTTCTTCGTGCCCACCGCCGATCCGGCATCGCTGCACATCCTGTCCGAGTTGGGCGTGATCCTGCTGCTCTTCACGCTCGGGCTCGAGACCCGGCTGGGCAAGCTGCGCCAGCTCGGGCCCACGCTGGGCTTCATCACGCTGCTCGAGACGGCCGGGATGTTCCTGATCGGCCTGTGCGCCGGGCAGCTCATCGGCTGGGAATGGCGCGAGTGCCTGTTCCTGGCCTCGCTCTTGTGCATCTCGAGCACCATGCTGGTTCGGCGCGCGGCGAGCGAGCTGGACGTCCCCGCGCGCGTGCTCGAGGTCGTCAGCGGCGTGCTGGTCTTCGAGGACCTGGTCGCGATCCTGCTGCTGGCGCTCTTGACCACGCTCTCGTCGGGCGCCGGACTCGATTTCGCCGGCGTCGCGGGCGTGGCCGGCAAGCTGGCGCTGTTCGTCGCGCTGGTGCTGCTGGTCGGGATGGCGGTCGTCCCGCGTTTCGTACGCAAGACGATCGCGCTCGGCCGGCGCGAGACGATCCTCGTCGCCAGCCTCGGCGTGTGCTTCGCCCTGGCGCTGATCGCGGCGCGCGCAGGCTACTCCGTCGCGCTGGGCGCCTTCCTGGCGGGCACGCTGGTGGCCGAGTCCGGCCATTCCGAGCGCATCGAGAAGCTCGTACAGCCCGTGCTGGACCTGTTTGCCGCCGTGTTCTTCGTCTCGGTCGGGATGCTGATCGATCCGACGGTCATCGTGCAGCACTGGCCGCTCGTCCTGACGCTGACGGTGCTGGTCATCGTCGGCAAGGTGCTCGGCGTCAGCCTGGGCGCGTTCCTGTCCGGCAGCGACTCGGATACCGCGCTGCGCTCCGGGCTGTGCATGGCGCAGATCGGCGAGTTCTCGTTCGTCATCGCCGGCTTGGGCGTGGCGAGCGGCGCGGTAGGCGAGACGCTCTACCCGTTGGCGGTCGCCGTCTCGACGCTGACTGCGTTCGTCGCGCCGCAGCTGGTGCGCCGTTCCGACTGGATCGCGCGTACGGCGGGCCGACTGCTGCCGGCGCGCCTCTCGACCTACGGCAGCCTGTACGCCTCATGGATCTCGACGCTGCGCTCGCAAAGCTCGCGCGATCGGCGCTGGAACGTCGCGCGCCGCGCGGCCAAGGTGGTGCTGCTCGACGCGCTCGTCTTGGTCGGGCTGGTCGCGGCGGGCATGCTGGCGCGGGACAGCCTCGCCGGGCTGCTGCGGGGCAAGGTGCAGATCGCGCCGATCCTGGCCGAGTCGATTGTGATCGTGCTGGTGGCACTGCTGTGCATCCTGCCGCTGCTCGGGATGGTGCGCGGTTCGCGCCGGCTGGGCATGACCCTGGCGGAGATCTCGCTGCCGGCGGTGACGCCCGGGGGCTTCGACGCGGGGGCGGCGCCGCGCCGCGCGCTGACCGCGGGGCTGCAGGTCGCGGTGCTGCTGATCGTCAGCTTGCCGATCCTGGCGCTGGCCGAGCCCTTCCTGCCGGGCCTGATGGCGCTCGGGATCCTGGTGCTCTTGCTCTTGATGTCGGCCTCGATGCTCTGGCGCAGCAGCACCGACCTGCAAGGACACCTGCGCGCGGGCGCCGAGGTGATCGTCGAGGCGCTGCTGCGCGACCGCACGCGCGCGACCGGCCGGATGGACGACCTCTCGGCCCTGCTGCCCGGCCTGGGCGACATCACTCGCGTCGTGATCCAGGAGCGCGCAACGGCGGTGGGGCGCAGCCTCTCCGAGCTGCAGTTGCACCCGATCGCCGGCATCACCGTGGTCGCGATCACGCGCGCCTCGACGCGCATCGTCCTGCCGCGCGGCGACGAGGAGCTGCAGGCCGGGGACATGCTGGCGATCACCGGCTCGGCGACCGCGATCGCGCGCGCGCTCGAGCGGCTCGCGAGCCGGCCCGGCTAGAACATGTCGGGCATCGAAGGCGCCGGCCCGGCGAAGATCCCGTCGGCGAGCGCGATCGCGCCGTCGCTGCCCTCGATCCGGCCCGCACCGGCGAGCGTGCTGGCGGAGTACGCGCCGGTGTAGAGCGCCGCGAGCGCGCGCACGTCGAGCCTGAGGTCGCCGCGCCCGCCCTTCTCGACCTTGCCGCGGCCCTTCTCGATGCGCAGGCGGAAACGCCCGCGGTTGTGCGGCAGCAGCGGATCCGCGAGCTCGAAGCCCAGCGTCGCCGAGAGCGCCGGGGCGTAGCCGCGCGCCTCGAGCGCGCCGGGCGCGTCGACCATGCGCGTCATCCAGGGCAGCGAGAGCTTGACCGAGAGGTGCGGCGCGACCGCTTCCTCCAGCGCCAGGAAGAGCGGGTCGTCCAGGCGCCCGAACCAGACGGCCTGATCCGCGAGCGAACGGTGGCTGGCGAGCAGCGCCACCAGCGTCTCGACCGCTTCGCTGCCCTTGCAGACGAAGTCCGAGAGGAAGATCTCCAGGCGCAGCGCGTCGGGGCGCCTGCGCGCGAGCCAGACGTAGCCCGCGAGCTCCTTGCCGCGCTCGAAGACGTACAGCTCGCGCAGCTCCTCGCGCCAGACCTTGACGCGGCCCCAGATGTACTCGTGGCGCTGCAAGTGGCCGGGGCTGTCGGCGGCCTGCGCGGCGTAGAGCGCGCGCACGCCCGGCTCGTCCTTCTCGTCGCCGCGCCGGATCGAGAGCGGCGCGCGCTTGGCGCGCAGCGCGGCCAGCTCGACGCGCACCTCGTGGCGCGAGCCCGCGAGCTCGTAGCCGCAACGGCGGTAGAACGACGTCGTCGAGGGGTAGAGCGTCGAGAGCATCAGCCCGCGGTCGCCCAGCTCGCGCAGCGCGCCTTCCATCAGCGCCTTGCCGACTCCCAGGCCGCGCACCTCCGGCTCGATCCCGACCGCGACGATGCCGGCCACGGGAACGCAGCGGCCGCCGAACCACTGGCCCATCGGCAGGAGCGCCAGCGCGCCGCGCGGCACGCCCTTCTCCTCGACGAAGCGCAGGTTCTCGCGTCCGAGCAGCGCGAGCCAGTCGGAGAGGCCGCCGAGCGGAAAGCCGAACGAGCGCGCGGTGATGCGCAGGAAGGCTTCATGGTCGTGTTCGTCGCGCGCGGCGCGGTAGCTCAGGCGGGGCATGTTGCCTAGACTAGCCGGGCGATGGGTCCCGGCACCAATCCTGCACGCCTCTCGCGCCGGCTCGAGGGCCTGGTGCAGTCCGACATCCGTCGCATGACGCGCGAGTGCGAGCGCGTGAAGGGCATCAACCTCGGGCAGGGAATCTGCGACCTGCCGACGCCGCCGCCCGTGCGCGAGGGCGCGATCGAGGCGATCCGCGCGCGCAAGAGCACCTACTCGTTCATGGAGGGTGCGCCGGAGTTGCGCGCGGCGATCGCGCAGAAGCTCGAACGCAAGAACGGGCTCAAGGCCGATCCGGCGCGCGAGATCGTGGTGACGGTGGGAGCCAGCGGGGCGTACACCTGCGCGCTGCATGCCTTGCTCAACCCCGGCGACGGCGTGCTCGTCTTCGAGCCCTTCTACGGCTACCACGTCAACACGGCGATCGTGGCGGGACTCGAGCCGCAGTACCTGAGGCTCGACGTGCCGAAGTTCGCGCTCACCGAGGCCGCGCTGCGCGGCGCATTGAAGCCCAACACGCGCGCGATCGTCGTGTGCTCGCCCGGTAACCCGTCGGGCAAGATGTTCACGCGCGCGGAGCTCGAAATCGTGGCCAAGGTCGCGCGCGAGAAGGACCTCATCGTGATCACCGACGAGATCTACGAGGACATCCGCTACGACGGCCGGGATCACATCCCGTCGGCAACCGTGGGGGACCTGCGCGAGCGCACGGTGACGATCATGGGCCTCTCGAAGACCTTCTCGATCACCGGCTGGCGCCTCGGCTACGCCGTCACACGAGAAGACTGGGCGCGCGCGATCGCGCTCGTCAGCGATCTCTTCTACATCTGCGCGCCGACACCGCTGCAGCACGGCGTCGCGGCTGGATTCTCGATGCCGCAGAGTTTCTACGACGAGCTCGCGGCGGGCTACGCGATGAAGCGCGAGTGGACCTGCTCCGCGCTCGAGCGTGCCGGCCTCAAGCCGGTCTGGCCCGAGGGCTCCTACTACGTGCTCGCCGACATCGGCGGCCTCGGCTTCAAGACCGCGCGCGACGCGGCGATGGACCTGCTCGAGAAGACCGGCGTCGCGACGATCCCGGGCACGGCCTTCTTCACCGGCAATACGGGCGAGCGCTTCCTGCGCGTGTGCTACGCGAAGGAAGAGGACGCGCTGCAGGAAGCCTGCAAACGCATCGAGCGCTGGAAGCCGTGAGCGCGGCCGAGCTCGCGAAGCTCGAGCGGGAGATCGTGCGTTGCGAGCGCTGCCCGCGCTTGCGCAAGTGGTGCACCGAGGTCGCGCGCACGAAGCGCAAGGCGTTTGCGAACGAGACGTACTGGGGGAAGCCGGTTCCCGGCTTCGGCGACCCGAAGGCGAGAATCTGGATCCTCGGCCTCGCGCCGGCGGCGCACGGTGCGAATCGCACGGGCCGGATGTTCACCGGCGACAAGTCGGGGGAGTTCCTCTACGCCGCGCTGCACCGCGCCGGCTTCGCGAATCAGCCGAACTCGGACTCACGCGCCGATGGCCTCAAGCTGAAAGGCGTCTGGATCAGTTCGGCTGGCCGGTGCGCCCCGCCCGCGAACAAACCGACGCCCGAGGAGCTCTCGACCTGCTCAGAATGGCTCGACCGCGAGCGCAAGGCACTCTCCGACGTGCGCGTAATCCTCGCGCTGGGGGCGATCGCGTGGGACGCCGCACTCTCGCTGCTCGCACGCGGCCGTGCCGTCCTGCCCAAGCCACGCCCCAAGTTCGGCCACGGAGCGCACATCGAACTGGGCGGCCTGCACCTCCTCGGCTGTTACCACGTCAGCCAGCAGAATACGTTCACGGGGAAGCTGAAGCCGAAGATGCTCGACGTGGTGCTGGTGAAGGCCCGCTACAGTTCGGCACCGTAGAGCCGCAGTTCCTCCCCGTCCGCGGCCAGGCGCACGTTGCGCTCGAACCGGAAGCCGAGCTTCTCGAGCAGTCTCCCGGAGGGGAGGTTGTTCTGCGAGGTAATCGCCACGAGGCGCGACAGGCCGAGGACGTTCAAGGCATATTCCATCGTTCCTGAAGCCGCTTCGAACGCGAGGCCCATGCCCCGGAAGCGCGGAAGGAGTGCAAAGCCGAGGTCCACGTGCTCCAGAGACTCGCGCTTGAGCACCCCGCACAGACCTACGGGCTCGCCATTGCCCTTGCCCTCGGCCAGGTAGAGGCCAAAGCCCAGGCGTGCGTACATCTCCAAGGGTCCCGTCTCGAGATACTTCCGGGCGTCGTCGAGCGTGCGCACACCCTTGTCGCCGATGTGCTCGAGCCAGGCGGGATCATTCAGGAGCTCGACGATGAAGGGCGCATCGCCGGCATGCAGCCGCCGCAGGATCAAGCGCTCCGTCTCGAGCACCCTCACGCGTCACTTGCCCGGAGCGGGCACGTGCTGGTCGATCAGGATCGGGTTCCCGTCGGGATCGACGAGTGCCAGGGCCGCCGGACCGGTCGACTTCTCGTCGGCTTCGGGCTTCAAGGTCAGCCCCTGGCTCTTCAGCGCGCGCTGGATCTCGCGCACGTCCTGGAAGGCGCTGAGCGGCTTGGCCGATCGATCCCAGCCGGGATTGAAGGTCATCGTGTTCTTCTCGAACATCCCCTGGAAGAGCCCGATCGTGCTGGTCTCGTTCTGCATGATCAGCCACTTCTGCTTTTCCTCGCCCATGATCGGCTTGAAGCCGAGCTTCTCGTAGAAGGCGCGCGAGACGGCGATGTCCTTGACGGTCAGGCTGACCGAGAAGTTGCCGAGGTTGAGGCTCTTGGCTGCTTCCTTCGCAGCGGGCTTCGGCTCTTGCAGCGAAGTGGCGCCGGCCAGGACACACAGGACGAGACCGAGGACGAGACACTTCATGGGAGACTCCTATGCCGATCCAACGAGTTCGGCGAACTTCTTCAGGTCGATGTTGCCTCCGGACACGACGGCCACGACGGGCCCCGGTCCGGCTTTTCCGCTGATCGCTGCCGCGACCGCGAGCGCGCCGGCGCCCTCGGCGATCACGCGCGACTTCTCGGCCATGAGGCGCATCGCCTTCTGGATGTCCGCGAGGCTCGCGACGATGCTGCCGTCGACGAGCGGCTGCATGCGCTCCCACATGCGCGGGAACACGCTCTGGCCGCCGGCGCCGTCGACGAACGAGGCCTTCCAGTCGGCGAACTTCTGCGGCGAGCCCATCTTCAGCGAGAGCGCGAGCGGCGCGGCGGTCTCGGGCTCGGCGCCGAAGACCTTGATCGAGGGCTTGAGGGCCTTCAGCACGGTCCCCACGCCGACCACGAGGCCGCCGCCGCCGATGCTCGCGACGATCGCGGCGGTGTCGGGCGCGTCCTCGAGGATCTCGAGGCCCATCGTGCCGTGGCCGGCGATGAAGTTGTCGTCGTCGAAGGGATGGATGAACGTGCCTTCGACGCCCGGGTAGCTGCGCGCCTCGAGCGTCTTCCAGGCGACGTCGTAGCTCACGAGCGCGAGCTTGGCGCCGAGCGCCTTCATGCGTTCGAGCTTGGACGTCGGCGCGGTCTCGATCGCGACGACGGTGCAGGGGATGCCGGCCGCGCGCGCGGCGTAGGCGACGCCCTGGCCCGCGTTGCCGGCGCTGATCGTCCACACGCCCTGCTTGCGCTCGGCGTCGGAGAGCATCGCGACCGCGTTGGCCGCGCCGCGCAGCTTGTAGGCGTTGATCGGCTGCAGGTTCTCGAGCTTGAGGCGCACGTCGGGGAAGCCCGGGCCGAGTTCGAGGCGCACGAGTGGCGTGCGCACGATCGTCTTGGCGATGCGCTCGCGCGCGGCGCGGATCTCGGCCAGCGTGATCGGGCGGATCGGTTGCAGCATGGCGGTCCTGTTCGATTCAGCTGGCCAACGGCCGATTGAGCTCGGTGCGCCACTGGGTGGGATCGGATCCTGACTCGGGTCCGGCAAGGTACACGTCCCAGAGCGGGCCGGCCGGCTTGTGGCCGTTCTCCGCGACCCAGGCGTCGAGCTCGCTCCAGGCGCCGGGCAAGCCCTCGTAGCCGCCGCGATAGACCGCGCGCGCGAGCTTCGTCGCGGGCAGCGAACCGGGCTTGGCGCGGCCGGACGGCTTCAACGGATCGGTGACAGGCACGCCGACCTCGCAGTCGATCTTCCCGGCGGCCATCGAGTGCACGTAGATGTACCAGGGGCTCGCGGGCCCGATGCCTTGCTCTTTGACGAGCGCCATCAGCTCCCGCAGCGCAGGTCCGATGTACTTCGGCATGTCGGCCTGCGCGATGGCGAGGCGGATGACGGCGCTGGGCTGGGGCTTGGTGTGCGTGATCTGCGGCGTGTCGATCATGGGGAGAACAGTCTAGCGCTCGAGCGCCCCGCGGCTCAGCGCCCCTGTTCCGTGACCTTGCGCAGCTCCGTGAGCACGTCCTGGCCGGCGCCGAAGAGCTGCGTGTACTTGCTCGTCCCGGCGTGGATCGCGGCGACGTCTGCGGTGAGGGCGCGCACTCCTGTGAACGTGCACAGGAAGAAGTAGACGGACTCCGCCAACGGGTACTCGAACTCGATCGCCGGCACGCCGTCGTCGTAGAAGTCCTCGGCGGCTTGGACGAAACGGCGCGCCGTGCTGCGCACCGACTCGTGCTCGCCGCCGCCGATGATCCCGAACGTGGAGGTCGTGTAAAGGCTCGCCGTCCCGTCGCAAAGTGTGACGATCGTGGCCGTCTGTTCCCCGACGGACCAGTCCATCGCGACGCCGAAGACGCGCGGGAAGTCGCCGCTGGGCTTCAGATTCAGCTCCGCGGCCGTCGTGGAGAGGAAGCGCGCGCGCAGCTCCTGGCCGGCGGCGCGCGGATCCCAGCTCGATTGCAGTTCAGCAGCGGCCGGCTTCGGGGGGACGAAGATCGAGAGGATCGAACGCGCGAGGCGGGTGAGGGTGCTCATCGGTCGAAGAGCAGCATCAGGTAGGCTCCGAAGAGCAGGAGGTGCACGCAGCCGAGCAGCAGGTTGGTGCGCGGCAGGGAGAAGGTCAAGATGCTCGTGATCAGGGTCAGGAGGAGCATCACCATGTCCCCAGCGTCCAGCCCGAGCACGAGCGGCCGGTCCGTCGCGAGCGAGATCGAGATCACGAGCGGGATCGTGAGTCCGATCGAGGCCAGCACGGAGCCGAGCAGGATGTTGACCGAGCGCTGCAGGTGGTTGGCGCGCGCAGCGCGGATCGCGGCCAGCGACTCCGGCATGAGCACCAGCAGCGCCATGATGAAGCCGCCCAGCGCGACGGGTGCGCCCGCCCGGTCGACGAGCGCATCGAGCGGCGCCGCCAATTGCTTCGCGAGCACGACCAGCGGGAGGCCGTAGAGACCGAGCATCGCCGCGTGGAAGAGCGTCGAGCGCGCGTCCTTGCACGCCGGTTCCGCCGCCGAAGCCGCGGCCTCGGCCACGACCTCCTCCTGCGCCATGAAAAAGCCCTGGTGGCGCCGGTTCTGCACCCAGAGGAAGACGGTGTAGATGCCGATCGACATCACCGAAAGGAAGACCATCTGGAACGAGGAGAGTACCGGCCCGGGTGTCGCGCGCGTGAAGTTCGGCAGCACTAGGCCCAGCACCGTGAGCGGCACGATCAGGCCCAGGAAGGCATTCGCGCTCTGGAGGTTGAAGGCCTGTTCGCGGTGGCGCAGTCCGCCGAGCAGCAGCGCGAGGCCCATGAAGCCGTTGAGCACCAGCATCACCACCGCGAACATCGTGTCGCGCGCGAGCGTGGGCTTCGGCTCGCCGCTCGACATCACGAAGCCGACCATGGCCACCTCGAGGCCGGTGATCGCCAGCGTCAGCAGCAGCGTGCCCGCCGGCTCGCCCAGCCGGTGCGCGAGCACGTCCGCGTGGCGCACGATCGCGAAGGCCGCGCAGAGGATCACGGCGCAGATCACGACCAGCCGGAAAACCAGGCCCGCGGGCTGGTCGAACGTCGACGCGATCCATCCCTTGCCCAGGAATACGAGCGCCAGCGTGCCGACGGCGAGGAGGAGCGGCCACTCCGTGCGCCAGCCGGTTGTCTTGGGTTCATTCATGGGGTACGGATCACCAGCAGGCGCTTCTCGGTCATCTCCTCGATCGCGAAGCGCAGGCCCTCGCGGCCGAAGCCGGAGTCCTTGACCCCGCCGTAGGGCATGTGGTCGACGCGGAAGCTCGGCACGTCGCCGATCAGCACGGCGCCGACATCGAGCTCGTCCCAGGCCTGCTGCGCCTTGTAGAGGTCGCGCGTGAAGACCCCCGCCTGCAGGCCGAAGCGCGAGCGGTTGACCTGCGCGAGCGCTTGGCCGAAGTCGCGGAAGCGCGAGAGCACGGCGACGGGCCCGAAGGCCTCCTCGCAGGCGAGCTCGCAGGTCTCGGGCACGTCCTCGAGCAGCGTCGCCTCGAGCACGGCGCCCTGGCGCTTGCCGCCGCAGAGCCGCTTCGCACCCGCGGCTTCAGCTGCCCCGATCCAGCGCTCGAGTCGCACGGCCTCGGTCTCGCTGATCAACGGCCCGAGGAACGTGTCCTCCCGGTGCGGGTCGCCTGCCTTCAAGGCCTTCGTCGCCGCGACGAGCGCATCGCGGAAGCGCGCGTAGACCTCCTCGTGCACGAGGATGCGCTGCGTCTTGATGCAGCTCTGGCCCGACTGATAGAAGGCGCCGTGGACGATGCGCGCGACCGCATCGGCGAGATCGGCGTCGCGCTCGACGATCACCGCGGCATTCCCGCCGAGCTCGAGCGCGACCTTCTTCTTGCCCGCGCGGCGTTTCATCTCCCAACCGACGGCCGGCGAGCCGGTGAACGACAGCAGCTTGAAGCGCTCGTCCTCGACCAGCGGCGCGGCGTCCGCGGCGCTCATGGGCAGGATCGAGAAGGCGCCCTTCGGCAGCTGCGTCTCGGCCAGGACCTCGCCGATCACGAGCGCGCCGAGCGGCGTCGCGCTCGCGGGCTTGAGCACGAACGGGCAGCCGGCCGCGATCGCGGGCGCGACCTTGTGCGCGACCAGGTTGAGCGGGAAGTTGAAGGGCGTGATGAAGGCGCAGGGGCCGATCGGCACGCGCTGCCACGACGCGCGGCAGCCCTTGCCGCGCGGTGTCACGTCCATCGGCAGCACTTCGCCGCCGATGCGGGTCGCCTCCTCGGCCCCGATGCGAAAGGTGTCGATCAGGCGCGTCACCTCGCCGCGGCTGTCCCGGATCGGCTTGCCGGCCTCGGTGCAGAGCAGCTGCGCGAGCTCCTCGGCGCGCTCCTCGAAGCGCCGCACGCAGGAGAGCAGCACGTCGCGGCGCTCGTAGGCCGCGAGCCGGCGCAGCGCGGGCGCCGCCTCGGATGCCGCGGCGATCGCCCGCTCGAGCAGCTCGGGGTCGGCCGTGGAGACGCGCGCGGCGACGCGACCGTCGTACTTGTCGCGCACTTCGATCGCGGCGCCTGTCGCGAGCGGCTCGTTGGCCAGGAAGAGGGGTCGGATGTCCGCCGGCATGCGCGACCATGCTAAAGAAACCCCCGCGGTCACAATGACCACGGGGGTGAGTCCGGACCGGTCCCCATCCAGACCTACGGCCCGGCCTGTTCGGATCGGCTAGGCGCGGTGATCCTCGAAGCGTCCGGCGACCCAGACCTGCACCTTGCGGCACTCGAAGTGGCCGGGCGCGCAGACGGTCTTCCAGTGTCCGACGGTCAGCTGCACGCGGTACGGGCGGCCGCAGCGGTCGTAGCGCCAGTCGTAGACCGGGGCGACCCAGACCTTCTGCTCGCTGCCGTTGACCCAGACGCGCTCCTCGCGGGTCTCGAAGTGCGCCGGCACCCAGGTGCGCCGGGGCGCGCGGTCGCGGTCGAAGAACCAGGGGCGGCCGTTGGAGAGGTGGAACGAGAAGCTGCCGTGGCTCGTGCGCTTGCCGAAGTTGATCGCGATGTCCGAGCTGGCGCGCGCGGCGGGGGCGAGAGCGGCGGCGAGCAGGCAGGGAAGCAGGATGGACTTGGCGAACATGGCTGGCTCCTTTTGGATGGGTGCGGTTACGCCGGTCCAGGTGCGAAGCCTGTGCCAGAGCCGATGAAAGAATCGCAAGTCCACGTCCGAGGACACGCGATCCCGCTCCCCGCGGACGGAGGGACGCGACTTCGCCAGGGGAGGACAGCTGTCCTCTCGCCGCGACGCGCCATCGTGTACTCTCGCGGCATGCGCGCTGTCCTGACCAGTGTCCTCGTCCTCGCCTGTGCGTCCTGCATGGGCACGCCGACCAAGCCCGCGAAACCGATTCCCCCGGTAAGGCCGCCCATGGGCGACATCGGGGATCAGGTCTCCGCACAAGAGGCCGCCAGCGCGCCCGGCGTGATGCACAAGAAGATCGAGCCGCTGCTCGGCGACTGGCAGACGACCGTGGCGGTGCTCGCGCCGGATGGGACGGAAGTTCCCGGCGGCAGCGGCATCACGCGCATCAGCGAGATGTTCGGCGGCCGCTACCAACGCTGGGACGCCGCGATGGAGATTGGCGGGCGCGCTCAGGACACCACCGGCTGGCTCGGGTACGACCGCAACGCGCAGGAGTACCAGCTGTGCATGATCACCAGCTTCTCGAGCGGCATGGGCATCTACCGCGGCCAGGGCGATCTCGCCAAGGAGGGCCTCGTGTTCGTGCTCGAACAGGTCGACACGAAGACCGGCGCGCACGTGCGCAGGCGCAACCGACTGAAGCTGATGACGAACGACTACTTCGTCAGCGAGGACGTCGACGAGGACGGCATCGCGCACGCGCGCTCGCACTACCGGCGCGTGAAGCCGTAGGGGACGGGCGACGCGGGCTCACTTCGGGAGCGCCGGGAGTTCGTAGTCGAGCCTGGTCGTCTCGTCGGCCTTGATCTCGATCTGCAGCGGCGGGGGACGCAGGGTTCCATCGCGCACGATCAGTTGGTAGCGGCCCTCGCGCAGTGCACCGGAACGCGCCCGATCGCCTTCGATGCGCAGCAGGTCCACGAAATTGCCCAGCGGGTCATGGAGTCCGAGGTTGGGCTCGCCGATCGGTCCTCCTCCCTTCCGTGTGAGCGCCAGGGACAGGTTCCCAGCGCGTTCTCGCAGCTGGATCGTCCCGAGATCAACATCGACGCCGGTCTCGACGAGGAACGGCTGCAGGTCGTCCGGGGTGATATATCCTGCGGCACTGATGCTGAGCCGGTAGCGTCCCGGGTGCACGTGCTCGAGCACGAAGCGCCCCGTATCGCGCTCGAGACGGGACCGCGGAAGTCCCCCTAGGTACGAGTTCTCCGTGTTGAACAGACTCAACGCCGCATCGCCCAGCGGCCTTCCGCGCTCGTCGACGAGGACTCCCCTGACACGGCTCTCGGCCACTGCGCTATCGGGGACGACGATTCGTTGCTCTGCCCGATCCTCGCGGGAAATATTGACGAGAAGTACCGTGCGCATTCCCTCCAGTGGGGGAGTGTGAACGGAAAGCTGCAATCCGTAGTCGGGCAGGCCGCTGATGCCAAAGTGCCCCGCGGCATCGGTCTGCTCCCGACCGAAGAAGTCTTGCCAGCCCTCGAAATAACGGTTGTCAGCGGGTCTCACCGCGACGAACCATTTCGGGAGCGGATTGCCGGCTGAGTCGACGAGGACTCCGCTCAACACGCGCCCGGGATCGAGTGTGACGTTCCAGCGGGCGGTCTCTCCGCTGCGCAACTCGAGCTCTGTCTGGGCATGCCCCTTGATCCTGGCGTCGAGGATCAAGTGGTACTTCCCTGGCGCGAGCCCAGCCCGATGGAGTCGGCCATTCGCGTCGGTGCGCAAGGACAGACGGCCACCGGCCCCGTTCCCATGCAGCTTGGCGTTGGCCACGGGCTCGCCCTGTGTGTCGACCACGGTCCCCTCGAGAGTGCATCCCGCGCCGAGTTGCACTTCGAGCTGCTTGTCCTCCGCGCGGCCGAGCTCGAACTCAGTGAACCAAGGCGCGAAGCCCTTCGCCTCGACTCGCACGTCGGTCTTGCCGGGATTCAGCCCGCTGGTCTGGAAGCTCCCATCGCCCTCGGACTCGCACGCCGTCCAATAGGGTTCATTCGCCTGTTCGCCCGTTCCGAGGAACACGGCCTGCGGGTTCGACTTGCCAACCCAGACGAGCGCCCCCGCAATCGCTGAGCCCGCGGCGCCGCGTACCGTGCCCCGGACGCGCGCCGCCTTGCCGCGCAGCTCGAAGACGAGATCGAGGTCATCGCCTGGCCGGCCCGAGATCGTGCGCACGACCGATGCCGCATGATCGGGGTGACGGGCGCAGACACCCGTGCCCTCGGGTGACGAGCGCAACTCGAACCGGCCCTCAGCATCCGCGAACTGGGCCGTGTGACCTGTTAGTCCCGTGCCCCACATGCGCCAGATCGCAGCACCACCCACGGGTCGACCGGCGTCGTCGACGACCCTCCCGTGAACGTGCACGCCGTCCTCGAGTTCGAAGCGCGCGACGGTCTCTCGCCCGGCTTCCGGCTTGGGGTAGAGCCTTTCCCCTGAGTAGTCGGTGCAGAGAACCGAGGGCTCGGGCGGAAGGTCTGAGAACCTCACGCTTCCGTCCTGCGCCGTTGTCGCTTCCTGCGAGAGACGCTGCTCACGATCGGCCGGGTCCGTGTACTCCGCGCGCACTCCGATCCCCGCCGCCGGAGTCCCGTCCTTTTTCCACACGACCTCGACCCGCAGAGATGCCGAGCTCAAGTCACTCGGTCGGGGCTCCACCATGGCCGGGACGCGTACGCTCGGAGTCGCGGCGGTCAGGGCAGGCGTTGACGATTCGACTCGGGCTTGGGCCGTGTTCTCGGTCGGGGCGAGCGGCATCGTTGGTGTGGGCTGCAAGGCGTGCCACCCGACAAAGCTCAGGAACCCGAGCAGCACGACCGCGGCCGCAATCTTCGTCTTCAGTCCCATGAGCAGCAGCCCTCCCCCGACCGTTCCCCTCGGAATGAACAGCGCGAGCGCTGACAGCAACCCGTCACGCCCCTTGCCGTGCCGGCGCTCGAGATCCCCGCGCAGCATCGCGAGGCCGCGCGAAAGTCGGCTGCGCACGGTCGCCGCGTCCACGCCGAGCAGCTGCGCAATCACACGCGGCTCGCGCTCGTCGAGGTAGCGCATCACGACCACGGTGCGATACGGCTCCGCGAGCTTCGTGAGTGCTTCGGCGAGCTCGCGCACGAGCTCGACTCGCTCGAGGGACTCGGCTGGGGAGTTGTCGGCCGACGGCCTGCGCGCGGCGAGCTCCTCACGCGCAGTACGCCGCTCTTCGCCGCGCGCGCGATCCTTGGCCGTGCGCCGCACCAGGAACCCGAACCACGAGCGCAAGTTCCCCGTGTGCCCCGGCGGTCGACGCAGCGCGCGCAGCCAACTCTCCTGCGTCACGTCTTCCGCGCTCGCGGCGTCGCTCGCGAGGCTCCGCGCGAGGCGCTGGACCCAGCCGCGCTCAGCGAGCAATGCCTCGATGGTGCTGCGGTCGATCATCCGGGGATCGTCGGCCATGACAGGCGCTACAAGGCCGCCGGCCGCGCTCCGTTCCCCGAATTCTAGGCGCTGAGCACGAATTCCTTGCGGCGGATGCGCCAGCACCCCAGCGCCAGCGCCACCAGCGCCGCGAGCCCGAGCCTCCAGAGCACCGCTGCGGGATCCTCGAACTGCGTCAGGTCGACGCCCTCGAGCCGGCCCCACGAATCCGCGCCCTTGGCCGCGATCCAGGAGCGCAGGTAGTACTGCACTGCCAAGGCCTGGTTCGAGCCGGGTAGGTTCGAGAGGAAACCCTCGATCGCGAAGGTGTACACCAGTCCCACGATCATCGGGTGCTTCGTGAACACGCCCAACGCGGCGAAGATCACGGTGTAGGCCAGCGCGCCCAGCGCGACCGCCGCTAGCAGCGGCAGCACCACGCCGTCCTCGGCCCACGGCGCCTGCGGGAAGTGCGCCGGATTGGGGTTCCTCCCCAGCGGCCCGCGCGAGGCGGCGAGCATCAGCAGCAACGCGCCCGCGAGCAGCAGGAGCTGCGTGAACAGCAGTGCGCCGAGCGTGCGGCCGAAGAACATCGCCGCACGCGAGATCGGCCGCGAGAAGAGGTAGGTGATCGTGCGGTCCTCGACCTCGCGCGAGATCACGGCCTGGCCCTGCAAGAGCGCCACGAGCGGCACGACGACCTGCAGCAGGAGGAACCAGCTGATGTTCGTCGCGATGCCCTCGGCCGTGACGCGCCGCGCGTTGGTCGCGAGCAGCAGCGCGACCAAGACGGGCAGGAGCGTGAAGCCGTAGACGAGCCAGCTGCGACGGAATGCGAGCGAACGCAGGAGCTGCGTGCGGGCGAAGAGTACGAGGATGCCGAGGATGCCCATCGTTCAGCCGACCAGGTAGTCGAACACGGCGTCCAGGCCGGCGTCGGTCGATTCGAGCGTCTGGATGCCGGCGCGCTCGCGCGCGGCGATGCGCGGCAGCTCGGCGTGGAAGCGTCCCAGGTCGAAGGTCTCGACCGAGAGCAGGCCGCCGTCCGGATCGATGCGCACCGTGCTCGTGCCCTCGAGCTCGAGCAGCGCGCGCGCGAGCCGCCGCGGATCGCGGGCGCGGATGTCGACCTTGTTGGGGTAGCGCGAGAGCAGCTTGCGGATCTCCGGGACCGGGCCCTGGGCCAGCAGGCGGCCGCGGTGCAAGAGCAGGATGTTCTCGGTCACGCTCTCGATCTCGTGCAGCACGTGGCTCGAGATCAGGACGTGCACGCCCTCGCGGCCGAGCTCCTGGAAGAGCGCGATCATCTCCGAGCGCACGAGCGGGTCGAGGCCCGAGAGCGGCTCGTCGACGATCAGGAAGCGCGGGTCGTGCGCGATCGCGGCGGCGAGCTTGGTGCGCTGGCGCATGCCTTTCGAGAATCCGCCCGTGCGGCGCAGCATGACGTCCGTGAGGCCCGTGCGCTCGAGCGCACGCTCGGCGCGCGCGCGGGCGTGGGCCGGCGCGTAGCCCGACAGGCGCAGCAGGAACGCGACGAACTCGCGCGCGTCGAGCTCGTCGTAGAGCGCATCCTGCTGCGGGCAGAAGCCCAGCACGCGGAAGTACTCGCGGTTCGCGAAGGGCTCGAAGCCCAGGACCTGCAGCGTGCCGCGCGAGGGCCGGATCTCGCCCGCGACGAGCTTCAGGAACGTCGACTTGCCGGCGCCGTTCGGTCCGAGCAGGCCGACGACGCCGCCTTCGATCTCGAGCGTGAGGTCGTTGACTCCAACCACCGGGCCGTACCAGCGCGAGAGTCCGGCCGAACGGATCAGGGCGCCGCTCACCCGTTTCGCTCCAGTCGCCGCGTGCGCCAGAAGAGCACGATCCAGGCCAGCAGCAGCCAGCCGCCGAGCGCGGCGCAGGTCCAGGAGAGGCTCCAGTCGCGGATCGGGAAAGGCCCCGCGTGCCGCAAGCCGAAGATCCCGGCCGAGACGCGCTGCAGGCCGCCGAAGACCGAGAGCATGTTCCAGGCCGGCATGCGGTTCATCCCGGCCAGCATCACGCCCAGCCCGCCCAGCAGGGCGAAGAAGCCCAGCGTGACGGCTAGCGCGTGCGTCTTGCGCTTCGTCAGGCTCGAGATCGCCAGCACGACCGAGCTCTGCACGCTGATCGAGATGCTGGAGTAGACCAGCATCTTCCAGATCGTGTCGCCCTCCTCGGTGACGAAGCTCCACTCCGGCGACGAGAAGGCGGCCACGGTGCAGATCACCAGGCCCGGCCCGAACGTCGCGATCGAGCCGATCAGCGCCAGCGGCAGCCACTTGCCGAGCAGGTAGTCCCGGCGCGTCAGCGGGCGCGCGAAGTAGAGCAGGTGCGCCTTGCGGCGCACGTCCTCGGCGATCAGGCCCGAGCCGTACCAGGCGACGAGCAGCAGCACGAAGAAATCCATCGCGACGTGGACGTCGACGATCAGCTTGCGCACCTCGATCAGGTTGCTCGCCAGGCCGCCCACGGCCGCCAGCGGAGACCCGGGCCCGTCCTCGGTGCCGGGCATCGGATTCGAGCCGGATTCCAGCACGAACTTGGCGTAGACGACGAAGGAGAAGATCACCGTCGCGATCGCGGGCGGCGCGAACAGCACCAGCGGGAGCTTCTTGCGCAGCGCGCCGCGCAGCGTGCTCTGCGCGAGCGGGATCCAGCGCTGCCCGCCGCGCGCGAGCCGGCCCACGAAGGGCCGGTAGATCTCGGTATGGGTTGCGGCCTTCACGCCGGCTCCTCGCGCGCGAGCCCGTCGAGGAAGACCTGTTCCAGCGAGGAGCGCAGCTCGGAGAGCGACTCGATCCGCACGCCGGCGCGGCCGCAGAGCTCGAACAGCGCGTCGGCGTCGGGGTCGCTCTCGGGCAGCACCAGCACGCGCGAGTTGTCGACGCGCGACTCGACCGCCACGCCCGCGGCCTCGAGCAGCGCGTCGAGCGGCTCGAGCGCGCCGGCGAAGCGCGCGCGCAGGCGCCGGCCGCGGCGCTGCG
>Ga0315912_10001300_pt1 | contig 31556 bp, 26 predicted proteins | sample VfabasoilMG_FD_204469 | JGI IMG/M metagenome (GOLD analysis project Ga0315912, IMG submission 204469) | Garden soil microbial communities collected in Santa Monica, California, United States - V. faba soil | ecosystem: Environmental > Terrestrial > Soil > Garden | place: USA: California...
TCAGTCGTTCGAGTTCAACCGCAGCAAATTGGCGATGGCCCCCGGCGGTTCGAAGAGCGCGGAGCAAACCCTGACGCTCGTAATACCGCACGGTCCGCGGGGTGCAGCCACTCCCGCGAGTCATGTCCTTGAGAGTGAGAACATCGTGGGCCATCGACCAGCTGCTCGCCGTGCAGAACGCAAGTTCTACGCTGTACCATCGAACGGGTGGTGTCAATCGCGACGTCCAGCGCCCCTTTGGGTGGTCCGGATCGGAATCTCGGTCATCCGACCGCGCTCGTGACGGGTGGCGCCGTGAGGGTGGGCCGCGCAATCGTCGAGCGGCTCGTTCGTGATGGATATCGAGTCTGGGTGCACTACCACACGTCTTCTCAGAGCGCGAAAGAGCTCGCTGAGTCCTCGCCGGGTGGAGAAGACGGGCCGGGTGTGATCGGCGTTTTGCAAGCCGACCTCCGAATCGCATCCGAACGGACGGCGCTCGTTCGAGCTGTCCTAAGCCCGACCGGTCCCGGAAACGGACGACTCGATCTGCTCGTCAACAATGCGGCCAGTTTCGAACGGGGTCGATTTCATGCGCGCACGGACGAGGATTTCGAACGCGTTCTCGCACTCAACGTGATCGCTCCAACGTCGCTGGTCCGGCAGATGCTGCCAGCGCTTCTGCCCGCTGGTTCCGTCATCAATATTCTCGACCTCGGCGCCCATCATCCTTGGCCCGAGTATGCTGAGCACTGTGCCGCGAAAGCTGCGTTGTGGTCGATCACACGCTGCCTCGCGACCGAACTCGCCCCGATCCGAGTGAACGCCATCTCGCCCGGAACGATCCTCTGGCCCAACGATGGGCGCCTCGCAGAGGAAGGTCCAACGCGGGAACGGGTCGTCGAGCGGATTCCTCTCCGCAAAATCGGCACCCCCACCCATGTCGCGGACACAGTCCTGTTTCTCGTTCGGAATGAACACATCACCGGCCAAACCATCGTGGTGGACGGAGGACGGCTGGCTGCGCTTGCAGGACCGCACGCTTAGTTCGAAGAGGTGGTGCACGTCGAAGCGCCCGCGCCACATCCTGAGCCAGGCTTCCATCGTGATCATGTGAGCTCCAGCCGCGCGAACCACGACTCAGGGCTGTGGAAGGTCGCACCCGAACGCCCGCACCTCCAGAGCGTGGATTCGTCAGTCCAATGGCGCTTGACCGCCCGCCTCGGCACCTCTACTATCCCGGCCCTTCCCCTCATGTCGAGCGAGACTACCGAAGAGACCCCAACCGGTGCACCGGCCGTGGGCACTGATGACAAGACACAGTATCAGCCCGTCCAAGGCCGGCCTCTCGAGGTCAAGGTCGACGATCGTGGGGTCGAGCGAGCGATCCGAAAGCTGCGTAGGCTCATGGCGAGCGAAGGTGTGTTGCGCGAGATCAAGCGTCGACGCCACTACGAAAAACCGAGCGTGAAATCCAAGCGCAAGCTTCGAGAGGCCGAGCGGCGACGGAAACGTCGCGAGCGCAAGCGGGCCCAACTCGACCATCGGATGTAAACGGAGTGCGAACCTCGCCCATGGTTTGAAAGATTCGTTCGAGCTAGCTCGGTCTCCTACCGAGCCCGACGAGTCGGGGCAGATCCAAAACGTGGAACATCATCTCTCGACGGTCGAATGACCCGAGGATGTTGAGGCGATTTGGGAAAATAGTTATCAATGCCACGGTTGCGCTCTCCGTCGCTTTCGGAGCGTTCCGCATCCACGGTCGGCCATTCCAGGCCGATGGTCGATGGATGCCGGCAAAAGTGCGCTCGGGGATTCGCGTCATGACGTGGAATCTTCGCAACTTTCCCTTCGATCACCACGATATCGGGTGGATCGAGCGGCAAGTCGTGAAGCTGACTCCCGATGTCATCGCTTTCGAGGAAATCGTCGACGGTGGGGCTCTCGCGCCGGTTGTCCCTGGGTTTTCCGTCCTCATCTCCACCGCCGGAGGACAGCGTGATCAACATCTCGCGATCGCGTTCGACCCCCGCCGCATCGAGCTCGTGAAGGGTCCGGACGAAGACGCACGGATATCCTTGGAGGGTCGCGCCCGCCCAGCGTTCAGTGCGAGGTTCCGTGAATTGGACGGGGGAGCCTTCTTCACCCTGATCGCGGTTCACCTGAAAGCAACCCCGAGTGGCTTCGACCTTCGGCAAGGGCAGTGGCTCACCTTGGCCGAGCTCGTGCAAGAGCGCTTGAGTGATCCAGTGATCGTACTCGGCGATTTCAACTCCACGGGTCCACGCGGGGGCGATCATGGAGACGAACGAGCGATGCTCGAGCGACTGTTCGCCCCCTTGGACGTCCACGTCCTCGACACGATCGGAGGATGCACCGCCTACTGGCAGGGAGTGACGTACGATGCTTGGCTTGAGCCCAGCATCCTCGATCTCGTGCTTCTGGGACCAGGATGGGGTGATTCGACCTCGCTCAAGGCTTCTCCCATGAGCCACTGCGCGGCGCACCGTTGTCGTCCGTTTCGATCGACCGACGCGTACCCAGAACATTCGTGGGCTCGAGTCAGCGACCATTGCCCCGTCGTTGTCGACCTTCCGCGTCCGTCGATGGTCAGCACCACACCCTGAGCGTTCGCAGGCAGGCTGCGCTGAACAGCCGTCGTCCCGTCTTGCGTTCGTGACAACTCGGAAGCCAATCCTCTGTCGCACAATTTCCCAGCAATGCGTACAGCTCCCGCTCCTTCGGACTCCGGTTTCGAGCTGCGCCAAAACCGATGAACGCCAAAGTGGAATGGACAAACGGCAGATCTCACTTGGATGTATCGATGATGGGCGGTTCGACGCAATCCTCCATGTCAGGGTCTGGTGCGACCGGTTGCAGGCGATTCGAACCGGTCCACGCTCGAGCTGCAAATTCAGCCCCTCAGGGGCGTGATGCAAATTCAGCCCCTCAGGGGCGTGATGCAAATTCAGCCCTCAGGGGCGTGAGGCAAATTCAAGAAACGCGGACCCGATGAGTCCATCTGACGAGATCGGACACGCGCGACGGCGTGCCGGAACCCCGCGACCATTCGAATCACCCAAAGCAAACGTCAGGACATGATGACGACTCGTCGAGTCACCTCGCTGCCCATCGATCCGGCCTCAAACAGAACCTCCGCTCGTGATCGATCAGCATGAAGCATCGTGATCGCGCGTGCGTCCGAGGCCCGTCACGTCGTCCATTCAACGTCGACGACGTTGCACCACCCTGGGTGGTATGGGACCATCCGCGGCGCTTTGACCAATGGCTTAGTCGATTCAAGGATCGACACCTCAAGGACGGGCGACTCAATCCGGAGATCAAAAAAATCATGCAAGCATTAAAAAACACAAGCATGGGAGTTCTGGCGATCGGTCTTGTCACGGCGTTCGTCATGACCGTGAGTTGCGATGGCGACGGGATCGGCGACGTTGCCGGTGACGTGTGCGGGCCGTGCGGGAGCATCGCGTCGGGCCAACTCTCGATCAGCGGAAACACTCAACTCGACGGTTTCTTCACGGCGGTCGCCAACCTGCAAGGTGCCAGTGCGACCATCCGCGCAGGGTTCGAGGCCGATGTGTTGGCGCTTGCCGACGTCTATGGAATCGCGGAAGCCGAAGTCGACGCGGCGTTCGTGGCCCAGATCACCGCCGCCATCAGAGCCGACTTCGAGGCGAACGTCGATGGCGGAATTCGGTTGCGCTATCAACCGCCCCGCTGCTCGGCCAACGTCTCCGTTGCCGTAGAGGCGCAAGCGAGCTGCGAGGCGTCGGCAGAATGCGATGTCCAGGTCGATCCTGGCATGGTCGCGGTCGAATGCATGGGCGAGTGTTCCGGTTCGTGTGAAGGCGAGTGTTCGGGCGGCGGCATCACCTGTACTCCGCCGATGGGTTCGGCGGGCTGCGATGTCGGTTGCGAAGGCTCCTGTGAACTTTCGGCTGCGGCGTCCTGCGAAGGCACGTGTCACGGTTCGTGCGACGGAGCCTGCAGCGCGAGCAGCGACGACGGTGCTCGTTGCGACGGGCGCTGCGAAGGCATGTGCGAAGGAACCTGCGAGCTCGATGCCATGGCATCGTGCAGCGGCACCTGTCACGGGACCTGTCACGCTTCGGTGACCCCACCTGAATGCATGAGCGAGCCGATCCGATGCGAAGCTCAGTGCATGGGAATGTGCTCCGGCGGCTGCGCAGGAGAGTTCGAGCCTCCCAGTGCCTCGGCAAACTGCGAAGCCTCGGCAGAGTGCAACGCCCAAGCCTCGGCGCAAGCCGAAGCGAGCCTCGAGTGCACGCCACCGAGCCTCGACTTTGGGTTCGAGTTTGCGGCAGGCCTCGATGCCTCCGCTGAAGCCGCCTTCCTCGCGAAGCTCGACCTGCTGAAGGTTCGCCTGGCCGCCATCCTTCAAGGTTCGGCACGCGTCACGGCCCTCGTCGATGGCGAAGTCGACGGCGAGGTCGTCTTCAATCCGTCGCCCGTCGCCGAGCTCACAACCAGTATCGGTGGCCTCGTCAGTACGGCCCTCAACGGCGACATTCAGATCGCCACAGGCAGAATCCCCTGCGTCGTCGGTGCGTTCCAAGAAGCCGGCCAAGTCATGACCAGCGTGGCTGGGGAGCTTAGCGCGACCGCGGCCGCCCAAGCTGACTTCGTCGCACTGGTCGGCGAACTAGGCGGTTGAGGTCATGGGCCGCGCGGTCTATCGGGTTCTTCCCGCGATCGCGGGGCTCGCATTGTCGGTCGTCCTCGAATGGGTGCACGTACGCACCCATCTCGGTGTGGCGACCGATCGCCTTTGTGACACTGGACCATTGGCAGACTGCACGAGCATTGCCCTTTCTCGATTTTCGGTCGTGGGTGGGCTCCCACTGCCGTTCTGGGGCTCTGCCTTCTTCGTGGCCTTGGGCACCGCGGCCTATCAAAGGTCTCGTCTCTGGCTCCCCCTCGCGACCCTCGGGGCCATCGTCTCGGTCGCTCTCTTGGTGGAGTCATGGTTCGTCGTCGGAACCCTGTGTATGCTTTGCGAGGCGGTCCACGGATGTGCCCTGCTGGCATTCGTCATCGCGTGGCGTGAGCGGCAAGACGCTCGTTCGACGATTCGACGCAACGATTTCGGGTTGGTCATCGCCGTACCCGTCGTACTCTTGTTGATTGCACGCGTGAGCCTCGAGCCGTATTGGCTCTCGGTCGAAACGATGCCCGACGTGGCAACAGGAACGACGGACGCAGGCTACGCCTGGTTCGGAGCACGAGAACCGAAAGTGGTGGTCGAAGAGTTCGTGGACTATGGATGTCCACATTGCGCGATCGCGAGTCGTCAACTCCAGCGCTTCGCGCTCATGCATCCAGACGAGATCCGGGTCGTCCGCCGCCATCGACCACGAACGCGTTGTCGCATCGACGTTCCTTCCTCCTGCCTCGATGCACGAGCCTCGTGGTGCGCCGCCGAGCAGGGACGGTTCTGGCCGATGGACACGTGGCTCTTTGCTCACGCACCGGGTCGGGCCGAGATCGACCCGGCCGCAGCGATCGCCCCGTTGAAACTCGATGGTCCGCAATTCTTGGCGTGTCTCGACGCTGCGCCGACCTTTGAGAAGCTCGAAACGGAACGTCGAGTCAGCCTACGAGCGGGCGCCTCGTTCACTCCGTTTTATCGGGTCGACGATGTCAAGGTTCCAGCGTCGGATGTGATCGCTGACCTCCGTCGACGCCTCTAGGTTCGACGTCTCCGGCCGCATCACCACGCCGAGAACCGAATTTTTCCGGCGCCGAACGACCCGGTAGCGCGCCCGAAAGCCCAATCCGTGTGCGATCCCCCTCTCGTCATCGGATCGCGCCATTCACGCAATCCGTCGAAGGACCCGCGGTAGGGCCGCTCCGCGAAAAGGCCAAAAATCGCGGCGCACGATCGCACGCGAGTCGCTCAATTCCCTCTATCCTTCGGCCATGCCCAGCGGAGCGCACCGCCACTGCAAGATTCTCTGCACGCTTGGACCTGCCAGCAACACGCCCGAAATCATCGGTGCGCTGATGGATGCCGGCATGAACGCGTGCCGTTTGAACTTCTCCCATGGCTCGTACGACGACCATGCCAAGGTCTACAAAACCATTCGGCGCGAGGCCGGCCGGCGGGACATTCCGATCGCCGTCCTCGCGGACCTTCAGGGACCGAAACTTCGCGTTGGCAAGATCCCTGGCAACGGTTTCGAGCTCGTCAAAGGAGACAAATTCGCGATCAGCGTGAACTTGAACGATCCCGTGGAGCAGGCCGAAGGCATTACGCGAGTCACCACGACCTACGAACGCCTCTCCGAGGACTGTCGCCCAGGTGATCGAATTCTGCTCGATGACGGAAATCTGGAAGTCGTCGTCAATGGGGCCGACGGTCATGTATTGATGACGACCGTCGTTCAGGGCGGTCTTCTCACCTCGAATAAGGGACTCAATGTGCCGGGTGCGGAGCTCAAAGTCCCGGCTTTGACCGAGAAGGATCGGAGAGACCTGGCGTTTGCTCTCGAGCTGGGCGTCGATTGGGTCGCCCTCTCCTTCGTGCAACGGCCGGCCGATTTGGAGGAAGCCCGTCAGCTGATGCGCGACCACGGCCGCGAGGTTCCACTCATCGCCAAAGTCGAGAAACCCCAGGCGGTCAAGAACATGGACGCGGTGATCGACGCGTGCGACGGAGTCATGGTCGCGCGCGGAGACCTTGGCGTGGAAATGGGACCTGAAACCGTTCCAATCATCCAAAAGGAGCTCATCGAAAAGTGCAATCGCCAGGGCAAGCTGGTGATCACGGCCACGCAGATGCTGGAATCGATGATCCGCATGCCTCGCCCCACGCGAGCTGAGGCTTCGGACGTTGCCAATGCAGTGCTCGACGGCAGCGACACCGTGATGCTCTCGGCCGAGACCGCGAGCGGAGGTCATCCGAAACTCGTCGTCGAGACGATGGACAAGATCGTTCGCACCACCGAGGACGCACCTCAAGCCTGGGTCCGCGAACGAGGAGATCTCAAACTTGGTCACACGACCAACGCGATCGCCCGAGCCGCGGTCAGTGCGGCTGAAACCTGGCCCGAAACTCGCGCGATTTGCTGCTACACCGTGTCCGGGGGGATGGCTCGGCTGGTCTCTTCGTACCGACCGAGATTCCCTATCTTCGCGTTCACGCCAAACCCCGACACGTATCAGTCGCTGGCGCTCTACTGGGGGATCACTCCGGTATTGTTCAACCCGTCGACCGACGACACAGAGACGATGTTCATCGACTTGGATCAAGCGATCCTGCGCCGCGGATTCTTGGAACCGGGGGCTCGCGTGATCATCACGTTCGCGCACCCGATCAAGCGGCGCTTGTCCGTCAACATGCTCAAGCTGCATCAAGTGGGCGAAACCCTCGCGAGCGGGTAGTTCGAGCAGCGCCAGATACGCTGCATTGGGCACCCTTACATTTCACATCGAAGCGATTCGTGAGAGCGGTGCCTGCTAACGCGCGAAAGGGCACAGCAGCAAGCAGTCCGTGGGGGCGAAGGTTGGACAACGTCTAAGCTTGCCTCCGCAACATCGCCGTGCTAACTACGCGCTCCCCTGCGAAGGTGGCGGAATTGGTAGACGCACCAGACTAAGGATCTGGCGGGTTACACTGTGGGGGTTCGAGTCCCCCCCTTCGCACAAGCCGCTCCGCGCCAACGGATGAATGGCCTCAGATTTTCGGGGCCGCGTGGGGCCTCGAGCTTGCGACCTGGTGAACGTCGAGGTTGACGAGGCACGTATCGGTTACTCTGTACGCTATGGGCGTGCAACAGCCCTCAACGCCGCGAAGAGCCCCTGCTCGCGCCACGGCCGTAGCGAGCTTCTACGCGACGTTGGCCGTGTTGGGGTTCTTTTGGCATGCGGTCTCGCAGGGTAGCAACGATGTCCTTGGCCTCGCCAGCAGTTCAAGCTGGCGGTACCTCGTGCTCGGGCCCCTATTCGGGTTGCTCATGGGCCTCACCATCGTGCAGCTATTTCGGGCGCTCGAGCTGCGCATGACGTGGTTGGGCGAACTCCATCACGAGTTTCGATCCATCCTCGGCCAGCCAGGTCCGGGTGAACTCGTCCTACTTGCAGCGGCAAGCGCCTTTGGGGAAGAGGTCTTCTTTCGCGGTGCGATGCTGGATGATTGTGGAGTGTGGGTCAGCAGCATCGTATTTGCGCTGATCCATATTTCACCGCGTGCCTCGCTGTGGCCATGGACGGCGAGTGCTTTTGCGCTTGGACTCGCGCTCGCTTCGATCACGTTGGTGACGGGTAACCTCGCGGCGGCTCTCGTGGCTCACTTCGTCATCAATTTACAAAACCTCGCGTACATCACCCGACATCAGCCTCGAATCGCTCTCCGAGGACCGATCCGACCGCAACCCCCGTGACGGGTGACTCCTCGCCCCCCCACGGAATCTGCGGGAAATTTGGCCTGCTGACCGTCAAAGGGACAGATGGTGGCCCATGACCATGTTCCGCCGAACGGTCCTGCAAGGCATCGGTGCAGGTCTGACCGGAGCCGTCTGCCATTCGCTATGGGCACCTCGGCATGCCCGAGCGTCCGATTTGGCACTCAGCGATCGCATCGACATCCTCTACAGCAATCAATTCGTGTTCAACGATCGCGGCGAACCCGAAGTGAGCATCGGATTGCGCCACTCGGAGGAAAAGGTCCGGATCAGTGCCCCCGGCGGACTTCAAGTCCTTCCCTCTGGCGGTGGCGGGACAACGATCGATGGGGGCGAGGTTTTCGACGTCCGGTTGGATCGTGGCGTCGCGGCTGAAGAGTCGTTTGCCGTCATCGTGGAGGAACTCGCCGGTGCTTCAGCGTTGAAACCTGAACTTGCGTTGAAGAGGTGGCGAGCACTCGGGCTCGATCCAACTCCGCGCGAGGTCGGGACCGTTTTTGGCGTTCGTGGCCGAGTCGTCGACAACCGCAGATCCCGTATCACGGTGGGGACGTTCAGTTCGGAGTCCGTAGCGGAGTCGTACGCACGGGAGCTCAAGGACAAACACGGGGCCCTCGGTTCGCTTCATCCGATGGTAACCCGGCGGGCGACTGGAACCTTGACGGCCGTCGACGTTGCGAGCGGGGTCTCCGTGCGAGCCGAAGGGGTCCTCTGGCTTGCGCCACGCAAACAGGTTCCCTTGCTCGTACACGATTCCACCTCGGGCGCCGAGGCCAACGAGTCGGGGTCGACGTACTGGGGGCAAATCTATGTCGCCATCGACCGCACGGGTCGACTCAGCGTGGTCAATCTGGTGAGCGAGACGGAGTTGCTGGCCGGATTGGTGCCGGCCGAGATTTACGCCAGCGCTCCCATGGACGCCCTAAAAGCCCAGGCCGTGGCTGCGCGTGGTCAATTGGTGTCCAAGATCGGCACGCGGCATTTGGCCGATCCGTTCTTGCTGTGCGCCGACCAGCATTGCCAAGTCTATGCCGGGCGCGGACGCGAACATCCCCGAACGACGAAAGCGGTGCGAGAGACCTCTGGGCTCATCGCGATGAAACCCCGACAGACTCAGCTCGTCGACACCGTGTATTCAGCCAACAGCGGCGGACACACGGAGGATAACGACAAAGTCTGGCCAGGCCAGCCCGATGAACAACTGCGAGGACGTGCCGATCCACTCGTGTCGCGTGAGTTCCAACGAGGGATCGATGCCGACAACCTCAATGCGTGGCTTCGAAGTTCCCCCTCGTCGTACAGTCGACCCGACGGCCAAGCGAGCCTCGATCCGTATCGCTGGACAGCGGCGATCGACCCCCACAGTTTGGCAGGAGCACGCGGGGTTCCGGCCGACTTCGGTACCGTGCGGGCGTTAGAAGTGCTCACGCGCGGACGCAGCGGTCGCGCGTTGTCCCTTCGGGTTCATGGTGAGGCGAGGAGCGTCGACATCCATGGTGAACTTCGCATTCGCCAAGCGCTCGGCGGCTTACGTAGCTCGATGTTCGTCGTGGAGGGCGAACGCGATCGCTACGGACGTCTTCAGCTCTTGGGCGGAGGACACGGGCACGGGGTTGGACTCTGTCAACACGGTGCCATGGGGATGGCCAACGCGGGGAAATCCTGCGCCGAGATCCTTCGCCACTATTACGTTGGAGCCGAGCTCACCGAGCTGTGGTGAATGCGTCGGACACAAACCGCCTTGGCTGCAGGCTCGACCAGCAAGTAGACGTTATAGCGACCGGTTGCACCGTCGAGGGCATAGGCCTCGTCATCATGCTCCCCCTTCGTGCGGCTCCAATACAACTCCGAGCCAACCCGCGGCTTGAGCCGGGCGAGTTGTGCCCGGGTCGGAAGGTCGAATCCTCCAACCCCGTTGACCTTGCGTTGGCGACAGAACGCTTGAGCGTCTTCCCATGAGCTCGGTTCGCGCCGGGGCTCGAGGTAGAGCATCTCGTCGGTCGCCTGCAGGCGTCCCTGAGCCAAGGCTTTCTCGATGCGAGGGTCGAGATTGCGGCCAGGCGGAGACGGAGGGATCGGAACGGAAGACTGCACAGAGCGGTTGCGTTCGGAGGGAACACTTTCGCGAACATCTTCTTCTTCGGTGCGCCGAGCGGTCACTACGGGGTCGACGGGCTTGGTAGCACTCGAACCGTCGGACGCGTCAACCGCTGCAGAACGCTTCGCAATGAAGGCATCTCGTCGAGTCGCAACGCTCGCCTGAACGTCGGGCGGGTCTCCAGCTGAACGTCCGGGGTCACCCATCAGGTACAACACAGCCATCACGGCCAACGCGGCCATTCCACCCAATGCTGCGAAGAGGACGATACGCGAAGTCGATCGATCGGTGACTCCCACCACAGGTCGGTCGCCCGTCTTTGCCCCCTGCACCTCGGGTCGATCGGACGGGTTGCGTACGGTCCCTCCCAACGGAGGAGCCACCGGACTGCGGGCCCGCGGCACGACGCGTTTCGTGACCTGACTTTCGAACTCGTCGTCCGATACCCGCGGAACCGCCCACCCTTGCGCGCGCGGCAAACCAGGTCCGTCGCCGCCCGGCAGATCCCGCACATCATGGCTGTCGAACACGCGGCGCTGCGAACTTCCAGAAGCATATTGCCCATCGGTCGACCATCGGTCCGGTGCCCGTTTCGCGGTGGCGCGCGAGCGAACGGCACTCACGGGGGTGAGGCCAACCACGTCTCGCAACAGCGCGCGTGCGGGACCGTCCGTGTCCGGCCCGACATCCTCACCGTGCTCGAATAGTCGGTGCATCGCGGCTCGGATCTCGGGCAGCACGGCAACGGCGTTGAAGCGAGGGAGCGAGACGGTCACCAACCTCTGCCTGGGGCCTCGACGTGCCGAGAACAACCCCGAAAGCCTTCTTGCTTGGGCAGAATCGAGTTCGCGACTGCAGCAGACGACAAAGAGACCTGTGGCTCCAGCCTCGTCGATTGCTGCTAGAAATCCCGAAGCGTCGATGTCCACGCCCGACACGACGGCCGGCTTGAAGCTCTCTCGTCGCAATTCGTCGACGAGTGCGACCAACGCGACTTCGTTTTCCTCAGCGCAACAGAGGTAAAGAGGAACGAACTCCGGGTCGGGTTCCTCCTGGATCATCACATGCTCAGCTTATTCCGCCGAACCCGCGAGTGGGAAGCCGCACGCTCGCGCGCCAGCCGTCCGGGATCCGAAGTCGATGGCGCACATTGCACGCTCACCGACCCGATCGTACTCTTGCACCAATGGTCGGAATCCGCCGTGCGATCGCCCTGCTGTTCCTTGGCTTCTACGTCACCCAGTTCGGGATGATGGCAGGGTTTGGGCCCGATGAGTTCTTCCCAGCCTACCTAGGCCTCGCCCTCTGCTACGGCCTCGCATTCGTCGCCCTTGCCGCCGAATGGTTTTGGGCCCGGTGGTTCGCGATTGGAGTCGGGCATTTTGGTTCGCTTTTGCTCCTCGCCATGTTGACCGTAGGTCCCGAACCGATCCTCGCGTTCGTCGGTCTCACGCACTTGTCGGTGAGTCTCCTGTTGACCGGCGAAGGCATGGCGGCCCGCTACGAGTACTCGGAAGCCGCGAGCGAACGCTGGAACTTTCAGGAAGAATCCCTCCTTCTCATGCGCCGCGCGGTGATGTCCGCCGGCAGCACGATTCCAATTCTCATCATCTACGCACTCATGCCGCGTCCTGATGCCTTGGGCGTTCTCGCGCTCGGTCTTGGAATCGTAGGCCTCTTCGGCCTGCTCCGCGCTCGCACCTGGGGCGCCCTCTCAATCGGGGGCGCCGGCATGGTCGTGCTCTACCAGTTGCTCGTCAGCTACGGTCCAACGATCGTGGCGTGGGGCGATCCCGCCATGTTGGAGGAGTTCGGATTCAACCTGCTCGCGCTCTCGGTGTGGTTGGTTCCCGCGGCACTCCTTCGTCCGATGGTTCGGTTCATTCGAATGCCGGGCTAATAGGCCGGGACTTGAACCTCCGGTTCGTCACCGCCGTGCGGAGCCGATGCGCCGTGCGGAGCCGATGGCTCGGCCTCACGTGGGTATTGCTCTGGTTGCCTGGAACGGCTTGCGTTGGGGTTGCAGACGCGGCGTCTCCAGCTTTGCGATATCGCGTCTCCATCCCGGAACCAGAACAACAATACGTTCACGTTTCCATGACGATCGCGAAGCCCGATGGGCAGGTGGTGGATGTCGCGATGCCAGCATGGATCCCCGGCTCGTACAAAATTCGCGACTTCGCAAAACACGTCTACGACTTGGAAGCGGCGACGAACGAGGGCACCGCCGTTCCCGTCCAGCGCCTCGACAAGCAAACCTGGCGCATCGAGCATCGTGGCCAGGACGTCGAAGTTCGGTACCGGGTTTTTGCCAACGAGCGATCCGTGCGAACGAGCCACGTCGACGACGAGCACGCGAGTCTCAACGGTCCGAGCCTGTTCCTCTATCTTCCCAACGACCTACGGCGTACCTGTGAACTCGAGGTCGAAGTTCCCGCGGGGTGGTCGGCACATACGGCCCTCGAACTGGTGGCGCGTGAGGGCCAGGTCTCGCACTTTCGTGCCCGCTCCTACGACGAACTCGTCGATGCCCCGATCGAACTCGGAACCCCGACGTTTACGACGTTCCAACAACGAGGAACGCGTTTCGAGTACGTCCTATCGTTCGCGGAGACCGTCCATGCGGACCCACGACGTCTCGCCAGCGATGCCGAACGCATCGTCGCGGCATTCGGACAGGCGATGGGATCGTTTCCAATGCCGCGGTATGTGTTTCTCATGTCCATCACCGCGGAAGGCGGAGGCGGTCTGGAACATGACAATAGTGCGATGATGATGATGAAGCGCGGTGCGTTTGCATCCGACGACGCGTATCGCCTTGCCGCCGGTCTGACCGCCCACGAATTTTTTCACGCATGGAACGTACGTCGCATTCGCGACGCAGCCCTGAGACCTTACGACTACACTCGTGAAAACCACACGAACCTGCTTTGGTTTCACGAAGGGTTTACCGAAGCGGTCGAAAGTTTGATCCTCTTGCGCGCGACGCTCGTCGACCCCTCAACGTTTTTGCAAGAACTTGGAACGGGCTGGTCGGCCTACGCTGCGCATCCGGGGCGCAATCGTTCACCGATCGAGGACGTGAGCTTCGACGCGTGGATTCGCCACTATCAACCGGCCGCGAACCATCGGAACGTCTCGGTCAGCTACTACGACAAAGGCAAGTTCATCGGTTTGGCTTTGGATCTCGAATTACGCCTCCGCTCGCACGCGCACGGAGGTGAAGGCTCTCTTATCGGTGTCTTTCGACGTCTGATGGAGAGCCATGGAGCGACCGCCAAGGGCATCACGTATGCCGACATCGTCGCCGCCGCGAGCGTCGAGGCAGGGGAAGACATGACGCCGTTCTTCGACACTTACGTCAAGGGTACGGAAGACGTACCTCTGGCCGGGCTCGCGGAACGAATGGGCGTCAAAGTCGATCGCCAACCGGTCTGGGACGACGATCCGCCGAGTTCTGGAGGTCGTCCGCCGCTCCTCGATCAGGCGCGTAGGCGGGTTTACTCGGGTGTGATGTTGACCGGAGCCGTAATTTCGGACATCGAACCCGGTTCGCCGGCAGAGCTCGCAGGACTGATGCGCGACGACGAAATCATGGCCGTCGATCGTCGGCGCGTTCGCTCCGAGCAAGAGATCCAGACGGAGTTTGCACGACGCGGTTCCGAGGCAAACACGGATGTTCTCGTGGTACGAAACGGGCGGGTGATCGAAAAGCAGATTCACCTCGGCTCGAGATCGGAAGTCCGTTATCGATTCAGCCTTCGCCCCGCGAGCGAGCTCTCCAACACGACGAGAACGCTACGTAACGCCTGGCTCGCTATCGACGGTTGACGGATCAGGTCGGCCCCGAAGGCTCGGTCGGTAGAAACGAAGGCGCTCTCAGATTTGCGGCAGCAGGCGAAATTTGTCCCCAGAGCAGCGACGCCACAAGCCAAATGGAAGGCATGAGCGCCATGAGGTCCGGCATCACGCGTGCGAGGCCACACGTGATGCCCACGACGACGCCCGCGAAGAGGATGATGTTGAAACCCGGATAGCGGGTCTTGGCGAGTTTCGGTAACGGCAAGTTCGACGCCATCAGCACCCCGCCCACCAACATGCCGATCGGAATGCTGACCCAAGCGCGGGGTTGGATCACCCACGCACCGAACAGTTTGGGTCCCCAAAATGCTTCGGGAAACCCGAGGGACGCCCCCGACGGGGAGTATCGATGGAGGACGAGGTACCAGGTCACCAACGTCCCCGCCGCGAGAGTCGTCGCCACCCCGAAAAACACTGGTTGCGGTGTTTGCTCAGCGATGACGTTGAACTTCGCCAAGCGAAACACACCAGCAAATACCCAGACGAGACAGCTGAGCATCAAGCAGAGGCGAGGCACGCCCTCGTGAAAACCGATTTCGGTGACACGAGTGAGCGAGACATACGTGAGAAAGGCAGGTGCAACGCCGAAGTTGAGCGAGTCCGCGAGGGAATCCATTTGGACGCCGAACGAACTCGTTGCCCCGAGCGTGCGCGCAACCATCCCGTCCACGCGATCGAGCAGAACCGCCCAAACGATGAGCCATGCAGCATCGACGAAGCGCCCTTCGTGAGCGGACACCATGGCCAGTAGGCCAAACGACATCCCGAGATATGTCACGAGGTTGGGCGCCAAGTATCGACCGATTCGAGGGGGGTTCACGGTGTTCCCTTTTCGCCCGAATTGAACCGGGACGTATAGGCCGGGTGCGAACGGGGCTGGGCAGGGCCGATAGGTGACGATGTCCGCATACCTCGGACGAACGTTCACGGGCCCATCCGTCGCACCACCCGTCGACCACCGCGGCGTACACCGAGTTGGGCCGAACGATCGAAGGACAGACGTCGATCCTCCTGGCCGCGCCGCGGTCAGGGCGCTACGTACCGAGGGATGCGAGTTTTGGTGGTGGCCCAAGCGGACGAGAGCGGCACGCTCTACCAACTGTGCAAACACCTCCGAGCGTCGGACCTCGCGGATGCGCGGATGGTCACGATCGAGCATCCCGGTCCATCTCGTGCGCTCGGTGGTCCCGCGTCCGACATTCATCGGGTGTACGACCGCGGCCAAGAGTTACGCTACCTCCTCGACGCTGCGGACGTGCTCCACATGGTGGACCTCGCGTTGGAGAGCGTTCCGATGGCCGAGCGAGTGGCGGCTCGTCTTCGACCACCACGCATCCTCCTGCATCTGACCCACGCTTGTTTCGTAGGCCAACGGGCTCAGCTGGCCGCTTACGCGGCAGCGTCAGGAGCACCGTGCATCGCCACGATTCCCGGGGTCGAGGGGGCAACCTTCGTTCCCCCGTTCATCCCACCTCGAACGCCGCCATGGAGCCCGCTCTTGCCCGGCAGCCGCGCTCGAACCCGCAGCAGCGACCTTCAACTCGTGGCGAGCTCAGCGTCTCCGATACGAACTCGCCCTCGCCTCGAACGATTGATCGAATTCACGGAGCAGCAGCTCGAACGGCCGCGTCGCCGATCCGCTCGGTTGGACGTGATGACAGGGCGACCGTATCGAGAAACGTTGCAACGCAGGCGAAGAGCCCACGTGGCACTGGCCGACGCGGACGGAGAAATGCCGATCGAAGCGCTCGAATCTTGGCTGCAAGGGCTGTTCGTCGTGGGCGAAGTCGATGACCGCGTCCGCTCGGCGTACGAACGCCTCGCACAGCGCGACCTTCCGCTCGTGCCACCCGATCGGTTGCCCGAGTTGCTCGACTCGCTCGATCCCGAGAATGAGCCCGACGCCGAAGCCATCACTTGGGCGCGTCGGGCCTGCGACCCCTATCGTTGGATCGAGGCCTGCACGTTGGGCTATGCGGCCGCACCGGCCGTTTCAAGGGTCGCCTGAGAGCTCGCTGACCAAGCGCACGCAAGCGTCGTGAACGATCGCGAAGAGCTCGGCGAACGACGCTCGGCCGCCCCCGACGGGATCGGGAACGTCGGCGCGGACCCCAGAACAACGCGGGTCCACGACTTGGCGCAACAATCGGACTTGTCCAAACGGACCGTCGACGGTCCCAAATGCAGAAAGACGGCGAAATCTCTGAAGGTCGGCGAGGTTGGCTCGGTCCATCACCAAGATGTGCTCGAAGCTTTGTAAGTCGTTCGGTTCGATCGAGCGCGAAAGGCCAGCTACCGAAAGATCGACACCATGCTCTCGGGCGACGCGGACGCTCTCATGATGCGGCTCTTGACCGTTGGCCGCCCACGTTCCGGCACTATCGACGAGAAATCGATCTTCCAGGTTTCGTCGACGCAACAACTCGATGAAGATTCCGTGAGCGAGCGGCGATCGACATCGATTTGCGCGACAGACAAAAAGAACGCCAGGCTTCGACATCAAAGCAATGCTCGAATTTCGGGATCATCCTTTATGATCTCCCACGTCGCATCGAAGCCGATCTCTTGCAGCAAATCGCCGCCCTTACGGGTCTTGACCTCCTTGAGCAATCGAATCGTCTCCTCGACGTTTCCCTCGACTACGGCTTGGCGAGCAAGCGCGAATACGGGTTCGGCGAATGATGTGTCCGCATCGGCGGCCCACTGGAAAAACTTGGTCGCACGCTCAGGCGTCGCGTACAGGGCTTTACCTCGATCGTGCGCCGCCTCAGCCAGTTCGCGAGGTTCTGCACCTAACGTTTTCGCCTCGGCGAGGGCTGTGATCGCGCGATCGTCCTCGGTGTCCCGACTGCGTACCTCTTTGATGAGATCATCGCGACTTGGTTGCCCGGCGGGGCCCTTTCGGACCTTGGTTCGCTCCGGTTTGGGCTCTGCTGCCTCGGCGGGAGCATCCACGGGCGGAGTTCCAGCGTCTGGTTTTTCGGCCTTGGCCGGTTCAGCGGGTGGCAAAGGATCCGTATCGGTTACAGGCTCGGCACCGCCACCTAGGTCGGCAGGCGTCTCCTCAGCGTCGATAGGCTGAGCCGCCTCCGCTGCGGGTGGAACCGGCTCTGCGTCCACTTTGGCAGGACCTACGTCGCCTGCATCTGGCTCGGCGTCATGGTGAGGCGTAGCCTCGGGCACTTTGGCCACGTGGGCTTCTGCCGAAGGTTCCGCGCTCGGTTTGGGTGTTGTGCTGTTTTCTTTCGAGGCAGAAGAGTGCTCTGAAGAACCGCCGCAACTGAGTACGAACAACAGCGCAGCAATGACAGCCCTGGAGTGGCACACGCCATGGTCGGCTGAGGAACAAGAGGTCGCCATCCCCGCGATGCTAACGCGCTCTGGTAACGATGGTCACTCGAGATTTCCTCCACGCCCCACGGGGCTGAATTCCGACGTCGCACTTCGTCAGGTGATGTGGTCCATCGACACGACGTTGCCGTATGCTCCCGGGGCTCATGCTCAATGCAGCCATGTTGTCCATGGCCCTTGTTGCTGCCCCGGACTCGGGAGCGCTCAAGGCCGAGGTAGTCAAAGTCTTCGAGGCCTCATGTACCTCTTGTCACGATGCGGCAGACGATCTGATCAACCTCGCCGTCAATCCCGAGACCCTCGTCGGTAAACCGGCGAAGAATCTCAAAGGTAAGATCCTCATCGTCGCAGGCAACCCAGCGGAGAGTTACTTGCTGACGAAGATGACCGGCGACGGTCCCATCGACGGCGAAGTGATGCCAGCCGGCGAAGGCCGACTTCCCGGTGACAAGATTGCGGCCGTATCCAACTGGATCACCAGCTTGGCTGCCCCCGCTGCGACCGCATCGGCGAGTGCTGGTGCGGCTGTGCCCTCGGTCGCTCCCGCACAACCCTCCGGTCCTCGTCCGCCAACCCGCGGACGGATCGAACGCCCCAAACCGTTCCATGGAACCCACCAGATCGTCTTGCCGACCACGACGACGTTGGGCCAAGGCATCCTGCAGTTTCGCATCGATCACCGCTTTGGTCGGATCGGCACCGAGCGAGGATTCTTGGGTCTCGATGCTGGCGTCATCATGAGCATCGGCCTCGCGGTCGGCCTCGTCGATGGTTGGGACTTTCGGATCCGGCGGACGAACTCTCTCAAGGGCTGGGAAATCGGCACGCGGTACATCCCTCTTCGACAGGAGAAGGGTCGCAAGGTCTCCTTCGGCTTCGAGGCTTCGCTCGATGGCCTCCGCGATGAAGGAGCGGCCAACCCCGTCTCCGGCAACATCGTCATGATGTTGAGCCGGCTTTGGTTCCAACGCTGGAGCACGATGCTCACGCTCAGCTACAGCAGTCCAACCAATCACGCTGCGAACCCGGAGATCGACTATGACGGCGACGGCGAAGGTCCAGTGCCCGTCGAAGATCGTCGAGGGACGCTCGATGTCGGGATCGCATCGACCGTTTGGCTCGGCAAAGCCCGACGTTGGGGTCTCGAGATCGAATATCTCCAACCGATCCCCGCGCCGGCCGACCCGACGGACATTTTCTATTATCGAGGCGGGGACGCCGACTCTTCGGTCCCGGTCCCGATCGGTTCATGGTCGATCGGCGGCTCCTACTACACGGGCAAACACTTTTTCCAGGTGTTCATCACCAACAATCGGCAGATTCACCTCAACCAAGCGGCTCCGGGTGGCCAGGTCGTCAATCCGTTCCAGACCGAAGGATTGGAAGATCCACCCTCTGCCCTCAATCAACTGAACTTCTTCCTCGGATTCAACCTCGCTCGGCATTTCACCCTCGGCAAGAACGCGGCAAGGTGGCGAAAAGAGCGAGAAGAAAAACTCAATAAACAAGGTGGCGGAGCCACCGCAAATGCGCGGATGACCCAACCAGCATCGCGATTGTGAAGAAGGTAAGATGACCCAAAACATGAATCGAAACTGGTCTGCTCGACTTGGATGTTTGGCCCTGTGCGTTGCGGCGTGTGGCGTCGATCAACTGGATGATGATGGGGGCGGCGGCGGTGGGATCCCGACTGAGGTGCAAGAACGGTTTACGACGAACTGTGCCCTATCGGGTTGTCATTCCCCCGGAGCCACGGCCCCGGATTTGTCCGCAGGAGGTAGCGCCGCAATCTTGACCTCTCCGGCGAGCAACGGAATGCCGCTCGTCGAGCTTTACAATGTCCCGAACAGCTACCTCGCGCTGAAGATCCTCAACGATCCCAACATCGGCGCGATCGTTGGACAACCTATGCCTCCTCCGACCGGTGCTCCACCGGACAAGCTCGAAGACATGTCCGTCATCGTTGGTTGGATCGCCGGTGTCCCGTTTCCCGTTGGCGACCCGATGGTTGCTGACGACACGGGCGTGGGAATGACGAGCATGCCTCCGCCCGATGACGGGGGGAGCACCGATGACGGTGTGCCCGTAGACGACGACGAAGACGACGAGGAAGACGACGAGGACTCGGGCGAGCCGGAAGATGACACCGGGATGGGCGGCGGGACGGACACGGGGGAACCCGTGGAGGTCGCGTATGCTGACGTTCAGGCGATTTGGGACGCTCGATGCGCGGTCGTCGGCTGCCATGGAGCAGGGTCGACCGCTCCGATCTTGGATGCAGCAAGTGCTCCGGCGTCCATCATCGAAGTCGCATCCGAGATCGACCCTGACGGTCGGAACTTCATCGAACCCAACTCCCTCGAGGAAAGCTATCTGTGGCAAAAGCTCGCGGGCGAACCGATGGTGGACTTCGTGATGGCCCGCATGCCACTGGGCGGCATGCTCGACGAAGCACAACTCGCGACGATCCAGGCGTGGATCGAGGCCGGTGCGCCTCCTCCCTGAACGGCTTCACGTAGATCACCTCGTGGGGCCGGGGCTCGGGTAGGATCGTGACCCGGCCCGACAACGAACTCGACGGACGCATCCTTTGACGACACGAGCCAGCGAGGACCCACGCGTGCGAATCACTACGACCTCTTTCGCCATGGTTGGAACCATCGCTTGGACGTTGCTCGGGTGCATCGAAAAGGCCGATGATCCGGGTACGGACGGGGGCGGTGTACCTCAGGCCGTCCAACAACGATTCGAGCTCTATTGTTCGACATCGGTCGCTTGTCACGCGGCGGGCGGTTACGCCCCGACCCTCAGCACCCCTGCGTCCGATGCGATCCTGAGTGGGATCTCGGGTCAGGGTGGCATTCCTTTTGTCGAGATTGGGAACATCGACAACAGCTATCTCGCGCAGAAGATCTTGGGCACCAACATCGGTGCCACCCAAAAAATGCCGGTAGGGAATCCGGCTATCGAGGGGCGGGTCTTGTCCGACGACATGGCCGTGATCATCGGCTGGATCGGTGGTTACATGGATTTCCCGGACAGCGAACTGAGTACCTCCACAGGGGTCGCAGACAGCCTCGAGTCCTCCGAGCCCGGAAGCTCGAGCACGGCGATGACCGAAGAGGGCGAGACCGAGGAACAGAGCACGACCGATTCGGGCGGGGCGGAGGACTCGACCTCGGAGGGTGAGGATCCAACGACGGCGCCGAACGAGGTGACGCTCGAGGATGTCCAACCAATCTTTACGGCTTCGTGTACCGAACCTGCTGGATCTTGCCACGGCGGCACCTTTCCGCCGGACTTGCGCGAAGGTGAGACCTACGACGAAGTCGTGAACCGAACGGCGAGCGGAGATATTTTCGGGGGTCGCCCTTACGTCGCCCCCCGCAACCTGGACCGCAGCTACTTGTGGCAGAAACTCGACGGCGAACCCGGCGAGGACTTCACCCTCGACCCCATGCCACCACCGAACTCGGACTCCGAGCTCACCCGTACCGAACTCGATCTCATCGCGGAGTGGATCCTCGACGGGGCCAACCGTTAGTCGGAACGAGCCCAGCTAGCCGCATCGCACGAGTTCGAACCTCGTGCGACCACCACCCGAATTCGTCGAAGCACTTTACTAGACGAGAGCCTGTTCGGCGGTTTCGTCTTGGGGTGCAGTGACTACCACTTTGACAGATTCGAGCGCGGTGGATTTGAGCTGCTCCGCGTCCGGGTGAACCTCGAGCGCAGCGACTCCCCCCGGGATCACGAGCGTCGACACGGGCGTCCCCTCCGGGATGATCGCGCCACCATCGAACAGGCGCCGAATCTCTGGGACCGGGTTGGCCCGCTCGTGTTCCTCGAGGCGCCCTTCCAATCGTTGACGTTGGTCCTCGGCGAGCGTGTTCCAGCCCAGGCGACCGCGACACTTCGGAAACTTCGAACACCCGAGCCAGGGCCCTCGTTTGCCCCGACGTAAGTTCAACGGTGAATCACATTTGGGGCACGGCAGGTCCGTCGCCAGAGGAGGAGTGGCCGGATATTTGATCCCCCCCTTTTTGTCGAGGTTCAGCACATACGTCGTCTGTGGATAGTTGATAGACGCCAGAAACGGGCCGAAACGTCCGTTGCGGAGCTCCATGGCCGATCCGTCTTCTGGACACGCGAGATCGACCCGTTCAGGCAATAGCGGTCGACCATCGCGATCGATCGGAGCCGAGTAATCACACTCGGGATACGCCGAACACGACAAAAATCGGCCGTTGCGACCAAAGCGATAGGCCGTACGAGCTCCACACTTGGGACACTTGTAGATCGCAGGTTGAGTCTGAGCCTTGGCATGGGTCATGCCATCTTGCGCGATCTCGAGAGCAGCCACGAAGGGATCGTAAAACTCCCGCAGCATCGTCACCCAGTCGGCTGCCTGGTCTTCGATCTTGTCGAGCTCGCTCTCCATCTGACGCGTGTAGCCGACGTCCATGAGCTCGGGGAACGCTTCCGTCAGCTTGTCCGTCACCACCTCGCCGAGGTCCGTGGCATAAAACCGTCGCTCGAGTTGTTCGACGTAGCGACGGTCTTGAATGACGCTGATGATCGATGCGTACGTCGACGGACGGCCGATACCCTCCGCTTCGAGGGTCTTGACCAGTGAAGCCTCCGAATACCGCGGCGGCGGGCTCGTGAACTTCTGTTCGCAGTCGACGGCGAACAGCCCGAGGACTTGGTCACGCGCAAGTTCGGGCAAAGTCTGTTCATCCGAGGCCGTGGGGACGCCCGCCACCCGATAAAATCCCTCGAACGCGAGCACGCGGCCGGTCACCTTGAGCACCGCGCGGGTCGGGGTATCACTGCGTGTGAGTAGGACGATCGTTGCGTCCCATTGCGCCGGTGTCATTTGCCCCGCGACGAAGCGACGCCAGATCAGGTCGTAGAGTTTGTGTTGGTCGGACGTCAATGCAGCCGCGAGACTCTCCGGAGTTCGCATCGCCGAAGTGGGCCGAATGGCTTCGTGCGCCTCCTGGGCATCTTTGTTCGAGGAGCTCCAGCGGTTCGGTTCATCGGGCAGATACTTGGATCCGAGCGCGCCGATGTAGCCGCGAGCCTCCTGAATCGCCTCGGGAGCCAGGTTGGTCGAATCTGTCCTCATGTATGTGATGAGACCCACTTGGCCTTCGCCGGGGACTTCAACACCTTCGTACAATTGCTGCGCGACTCGCATGGTCCGCTGCGCCGCGAAGCCCATTTGATTGGCGGCCGCGATTTGCAACGACGAGGTAATGAACGGACCCGGAGCACGGGTCGTCGTTCGGCGGGTTTCGATCGACTCGACTCGGTAGCGAGCGTGGTGGTTGACCTGCCCGCGCACGGTCCGAGTGTGTCGGGCCGGACCTTTCCCCTCGGGGTCGATCGCCGTGTCGACCTCGATATCGGTGAGGCCCACCGCTCGAGCGACGGCTTCGATCTTGCGCGAGAGATCGACCGGAGCGGTAGACAAACAACCGAGGTCGAACTTCGTTCCATCGAGTTCCACGAGCTCCGCTCGCAGGGCGCCGTGGTCTGCTCGCCAGGCGTTGCGCGCTTTGACGGTCGGCGTTCGTCCGCGCTCATCCTGGAGTTCGATGAACGCTTGCCACTCCGGCGCGAGCCGTTCGCACACGTCGGCATCGAGCGCGAGATGGGCAAAGACTTTCCAATACTCGTCGGGCACGAACGCGTGAATTTCACGCTCGCGTTCGACGATGAGTCGGACCGCGACGGACTGCACCCGTCCGGCCGATAGACCGCGCGCGACCTTTTTCCAGAGCAACGGCGAGGCCTGGTAGCCCACGATCCGGTCGAGGATGCGGCGAGCTTGCTGCGCGTTCACCTTATCCAAGTTGATCGGATGAGGGTTCGCGAACGCGCGCTCGACTTCGGTCTTGGTGATCGCGTTGAAGACCACACGCTTGGCTGCGGTGGGTTCTACGCCAAGCTCGTCGGCGAGATGCCACGCGATCGCCTCGCCCTCGCGATCAAGGTCAGTCGCGAACCACACCGCCGAGGCTTGTTTGGCGAGGCGCTTGAGCTCTGCGACATTTTTCGCCTTCCCCGCCAGGACTTGGTACGTCGGCTTGAACCCGTGTTCGATATCGACCCCTGGAACCGGCTGTTTGACGCCCTTCGGGGATTTTTCGGGAAGGTCGCGGATATGCCCAACGGAGGCTTGGACGACGAAATCCTCGCCCAGGTATTTGTTGATGGTTTTGGCTTTGGCCGGGCTCTCGACGATGACGAGTTGCCGACCCTGACCACTACCGACCGACACGGTGCTGGTGGTCGCGGCAGCGCTTCCAGGCTTTCGCTTTGCAGGCTTATCGGCCGACGTCGCTTGTTTTTTCGCCTTGGTCTTCGGTGCTGCGCCCCCGTCCACCACCTTCGCCTTCGCCTTCGCCTTTGAGCTCGAAGCCGGCTTGCTCGCAGTTTTCTTGGCGACAGTCGCCTCGGACACGGGAGCGCTTTTCTCGGGTTCGGATCTCTTGTGACGAGAACTTGCCATGCTTTGGGCGACGCAGCGGAACGGTTGGATTGCGCACCCTGCGCATTCCTGTCTCGCCGGCACGCGAATGTAATGACTTTTTCGGTCGCAAGCCAACCAGCCAAAAGAAAGCCGCTTTGAAATCCCTCCCAGCGGAGTTCCCGCAGAGCAATCTTGGTCTCCACGGCGCACGAAACGCTGAATTTCAGCAGCAATCGCTGGGGTCGAGGTCGACCACCCAGGCACGCCTCGGCGCCGCGGTCGCGAAAAATTTCGAACCCAGTCGACGTTCCTGCGACCCCAAACTCCACGGCGCCGTTGCCTCCAGGCGTTGCGCGTCTCGATCGAGAGATTCGAACGCGCTTGCCCCGAGGTTCGAGCCGACTCAATCGGGCTGCGGCAACTGTCCGGCGTCGATGAGCTCGCACACGTTTTCGTATGCGTCGGCAGGACACGTCGTGCCGGGCTCGAGGACGATACAAAAACCACGTTGGTCGGCGACGGCGAGTTGGCCGATGCAGCTTTCGAACACGGGTCCACTTCTCGCCCCGTCGGCGTGGGTTTGGCACCCTGTTCCGTTCGGGTCTTGATGAGTATCGTGCGCGAGGCCGCTCCAGTCGGTGAGTGTCGGGATGTCTTGGCCAGTCACAGGCCGCCACCCACTGGCATCTTCGACACAGTCGTTGGCCGTGACGGCGGTCGTCTGGCAACACTCCCGGGCCTCCCCGCACACGAGATCGATCTCGGCGCGGCTCCAGGTCGGGTTGCACGGAAGCGGGCAATTCGGTGCGTTGGGTTCCTGCAGTCCGTCGCCGGGCGGGATGTCCAACAGGTTGACGCACATCCCAGAGCGACTGAGTGGGTTGTTGTTCCCCGCAAACAGCGGTGGCTCACTCCCCTCGATGTTCGCTTTGCCGGTATATTTGGGCAAAGCCCCGGTCATCGTCGCGGGATCATCCGAGCAACAGTAATGGGTCTCTGGGCACGCATCCGCGACTCCCACAGCAGGGTCGCAACGAAACGCTACCGTTGGATACACAAGGGTTGCACACGAGGCGGCAACCATCGCGCCAATCCCCACAGCCAACCCATTGACGACAACGAAACCCAGAAGTCGATCAGCCCGCATCGGATGCGAGCGAAGTTTGCAGATTGGGACGTCCTTGTAAAGAACTCCGAGGCGGTGGAAAACACCTAGATCGCGCAGCGGTCGAGAACCGGACTGGAAAGACCCGTAGCAGCGTTTGAGGAATGCCTGTCTGCTTTGGCGCGTAAGGTTGCCGCAAGCTAGGATCCCCACATGAATGGATACGCCCAGCGATGGGTGAGCAGTTGCCGTGGCGCGGCGCCATGGAGATGGGCGGTTCTCGCGTTCGGCGCGGGACTCGGGCTGGCCGCATGCTCGGGAGCTCATCGTGGATCGATCGATGCCACGGGCGATGGCTCGCGAGGCAAGGTCTCGCTTGGGCCCACACCTCATTCCACGGAGACCCCGGACGCGACGCCAACCGGAATCGCGGAGACCGAGGTCGCTTTGCCCGCCCGACCGATCGCCAAGGGAAGTCTGCGGGAGCACCCTGCGAAGGTGGCGTGGGCGTTCGACGGCGACCCCAAAGCCCCGAAGTCCATCGAACTCGATCGCGCCGAAGAGGACGGCTACACGCTCATCGACCTGAGCGATGGTTGGACCCCGTACATCTTCAGCGAGAAAACGCCGGGACTCGACGACACCAAACTCAACCGGTATCGCAAAACTTATTTGGGGCTCGCGTCGGATACGGTCGATTCCGAAGGCGATCCACTTCGACCGTGGAACCACAACTACCTCGAGCTCTACGGAATCTCGCCTTCGCTGTCCGTCGTATACGACGGGCTCGAGCATGTTCGGGCGGAGGTCGAGCCCTGCCTGGAAGCGGCCGGCTTCGACCCCGCGGTGTTCCACGGATTTACGCGCTCGGTCGAGTACCGCAAAAACACGCGAACGGCCCGCACGACTGCGGCTGCACGTCAATGGTCGAAGCTCAGTCGAGCGATGCAGCGGGCAAAACTCGATCCGAGCAAACCAGAGGACATCGACCTCGCAGCGGAAAACCCGAGCACGGTCGATCTCCACAAGAAGTGGCGAACGTACCAAGACGAGATCGACGTCATCGATCACGCGCAGCGGCGTTTTCGATGCGAGCGCCTATTCAATGGACAAAAAGGTGCGGGCACGTTCGAAGCTGGAGTGTTCGATACCGAGACGACGCATGCGCTCGCCAACTTCGAACGCATGCACGACATCATGGGATGGGGGCATTTCGACGCCGAGAGCGTTGCAGTGCTGGCCATATCTCCCCGCGACGCGGCCTACCAGCGCCTACGGCGAGTTCTCCAAGAACGGGTTGTCTCTGCCGCGGGGATCCTCGAGGATGGCTCCGCGGCAAAATGGAAGCCCGAGTTTCGCTACGCGGATGGGACCGGCACCGAACGAGCCCTTCGCGATCTCGTGACCGAGTTTACGGACCGGGCCATTTCGGCGCTGGGCCTGGATGATCCTGCCAGTCTCGAAGAACAGTTCACCTTCCTCTCGACGCTCGGAACCGGAGGGTTCGATGACCTCCTCGTCGCGATCAAGATGCCGGAGCTTCCCCCGTACTACGGAAGCAATATGGCGTTCGAGACCACGATCGATCGCGGCGATGTCTGGTACGACTTCCCCTACGACGAAGAAGGCAACCCGCTCCAACAGCGACGGCAGCGGTTCCCCCACTTGACGTTGTATGTCCGGTTCAACGAGCAGTTGATCCCGCTCGTGCATTGGCGCACCACGATCGGCTCGTGGAGGAACGAACTGCAAGAAGGGGGCGAACTGATGTTGAAATACAAGAACTCGGACGTGGGCTCACGAGTTTGGAAGGACATCCTCGCCGCGCCCGTCTGGATCCCTCCCACGACGACGCCCACACCCGAGCTCATCAAATCGCGCTGGCGAAACGGGAAGTTCGTGCGGGACGTCAACTACGACGAAATCGGACCCGGGTATCGCTCGGCCTACGGGTTGGTTGCTGCGTATCACATCAAACAGCACAAAGACGCCGAAGGTAACGTCCTCTCGGAGTTCGATAACTCCATTCGGACCCACGGAAGTGTCGACTACATGTCGATCCTTCGCCGGTTCTCCCATGGGTGTCACCGGCTCTACAACATGGATGCGGTACGACTGTTCTCGTTCATCCTTCTGCACCGCGACTATCTGCGACAGGGGCAGCAAAACGTCGGCGTCCGACGAGAACTCCTGCACGAAGAACAAACGTACGAGCTCAAGATCGACACACGCGGTTACAAATACGAACTCGCGACGCCGATCCCCGTCTACGTCACGGAAGGGCGGATCCGCGGGCGTCAAAAGACGCCCATCGAAGAGTACGTGCCCAAACCGACCAAGGCGGAAGACGGCACCCTACCGGTCGAACTCGACGACGGCCAAGGCGGCACGATCACCGTCCCCTTCCCGATTCCCCCGACGGCCGTTCCGATGCCCATCCCTCCAACGCCACTTATCGACGGCGTTCCGAGCCCCGCAGCACCCTGATCGGAGTAGGGGCGGTCGTCCCGCGAACGCCCTGGATGGACTTGGCCCCTCTCCCCCGCGCTGCTATGGTCCCGCGCCGTGCACGGTTTTGAATCCAGCTTTCGGCGTCACTTGGCCACGGAGCAACGGCGCGCCGTGTTGGAAGCGCTCGCAGAAAAGCTCAACGCGGACGCAACCGTTGGCGATGTGTTGGACGCAGCCGACAACTTGGGGTGGGGTGAGCAGCTCGGCGGGTTCTCGCTCGCCGAACTCGCAAGCGTTTTGCTCAAGCCCCCCCTCACCGTCGCGCCCTCGCTTCCCGTAGAGCCTGAAGGTCCCGCACTCTCGGCTCCGACCGAACGCCTGGATTCAAACGAGGAGGAGGACGACGCTTCCGCTGCGGACGAAGCCTCCGCGGAGGACGATATCGAGGACGACGAGCGCGAAGCCTGGGTCGATCCGGACGATGTCGTCGTCGAAGAACGATCGGAAAAGACGAAGCGAAAACAGGTCGCTGCGGCCAAGAGCATCAAGAAGACCAAGCACGGAAGTCGATCGAGCAGCGGGACCACGAAGAAAGCGACCAAGGCCATCGCGGCTGCACCGAAAGCGTTCGAACGAAAACCGATCAAAAAGGTCGGCGCTCACAAGAAAGCCGCCCGTCTCCGCGCCCTGAAGCGAAAGATCGATGCGGAGGAGCGCATGAGTTTGGACGAGGCCGCCGAACTCTTCGTCCCAATTGTCACCGAACTCCGACAAGCCACGATGCAGGATCTCGAGGAAAATACCGGTGTGGGTCGTCGCAAGCTCCGGTTTCACGTTGGCCAGCTCGTTCGCCATGGGTATCTCGATCGACACGGCATGGGCCGTGGCACGTACTACACGGTGAAGGACTAGCGGCGCGTACGAGCACTTCGCTTCAAAACCCAATGCGTGCGAGCAGCTTTTCGGTGACGGATGGGACGCCCCCGCGCGGGCGCTCTTGCGGCCGAACCCACGCCACCTCGTCGCTGATTTGACCTCGGACTCGGAAAGCCGGTCGGCGAGGTGCCATTGCCTGGTACGGGAAAAGTTCCCACACCCGATGGGTGAAGACGTGTCGTACTGATGCGAGTGCGTCGCCAAATCGCGGGATCGGATCGAAGAGCTCAGCCACGACCGCGAGATCCAACTGCCTCTCGTCGCCGAGCGGAACGAGCGGTAACGACCACATGCCCGCGAGGAGCCCGTCCGGCGGACGGCGTGACAGCAGCACCCGTCCCCGGCTGACGACCGCGAGAGCCCCCCAATGCTGCACGGTTGGAGCTGGTTTGACGCGTGGGGACGGAATCGAGTCGGCCAACCCGGCGAGGGCTGCCGCGCATGTGGTTTGTACGGGGCATTCGGAACATCGTGGCGATCGAGGGGTGCACACCGTCGCCCCAAGCTCCATCAAGGCCTGGGCGAGCACCCGCGGAGTGCCGTGCCTCATCACCGCGGCGGCAAGCTCCCAATGTTCCTTGGCACCAGCGCCTTGTCGTTCCAGTTCCATGACCGCTCGGAAGCGGGTGAGGACCCGAGCCACGTTGCCATCGACCAAAGGCTCGGGTTTGTCGAACGCGATCGTTGCGAGCGCACCCGCGGTATAGGGGCCGATCCCGGGGATCTTGCGCAGCCGCTCCACGTCGTCGGGCAGACGACCCGAAAACTCCGAGACCACGAAACGTGCACCTCGGTGCAGCAAGCGCGCCCGACGGTAGTATCCGAGGCCGCTCCACTCGTGGAGGACATCGTCTTCATCCGCAGCCGCGAGTCGGCCGAGATTCGGAAAGCGCTCGAGGAAGCGTTCGTAGTACCGCTCGACGGTCTCGACCCTGGTTTGCTGCAACATCACTTCGGAGACCCAGATCGCGTATGGATCGCGGGTGCGTCGCCACGAGAGGTCGCGCTTCGCCGCAAAAAACCACGGCTCGAGTGCCGTCGCTAACGTTCGGCCCAATTCGTCCCAACGCCCGGCAGAGGACATGATGCCTTTGAGCATGCCGACAAAGCAGGGCAAGATCGACGAGCTTCATGTTCCGTAAGCGCGAAACGCATATTCACTTCGTCGGGATCGGTGGCATCGGGATGAGCGGCATCGCCGAAGTGCTCGTCAACCTCGGGTACCGCGTGACCGGGACCGATCTCGCGGCCTCCGACACGACGCGTCGTCTGAGTGAACTCGGAGCTACCGTACACGTCGGCCATAGCCCCGCGCATCTCGGTGCCGCCGACGTTGTCGTGATGTCGAGCGCGATCGGACAAGACAACATCGAAGTCGTCGCGGCACGACAGCGCAAGATCCCGGTCATCCCGCGGGCCGAGATGCTCGCGGAACTCATGCGCCTCAAGGAAGGCATCGCTGTCGCCGGTGCTCATGGCAAGACGACCACAACCTCTCTCCTCGCCGCGATGCTCCATCAGGCGCAAATCGATCCCACGGTGGTCATCGGCGGCAAGGTCAACAGCTTTGGATCCAACGCTCGCCTTGGCCAAGGCGATGTCCTCGTCGCCGAAGCCGATGAAAGCGATGGATCGTTTTTATACCTGACCCCAACGTTTGCGATCATCACGAACATCGACAACGAGCACCTCGATCACTACGGCACCCTCGACAACGTCCTCGAAGCCTTCATCGGTTTCGCCAATCGCGTCCCGTTCTACGGCCGAGCCGCGGTATGCCTCGATGATCCCAATGTTGCGCGCATCTTGCCGCGCTTGACCAAGCGGACGACCACCTACGCGATCCATCGCGCCGATGCGGACTACGTCGCCGCTGAAATCCGCCACGAGGGCCCCAAGACCAGGTTTCGCGTGCTCTGCCGCGGGGAGGACCGAGGGACGTTCGTGGTCAACATGCCCGGTATTCACAACGTTCAAAACGCCCTCGGTGCCCTCGCGATCGCAGACGAATACAAGGTCCCGACGGCCGCGAGCCAGGCGGCGCTCGAGTACTTCGAGGGCGTGCAACGACGCTCCACGGTGCGCGGGACCGTAGGTGACGTCATGGTCGTCGACGACTATGGCCACCACCCGACCGAGATCCGGGCGACGATCGCTGGCGCGCGCGTCAGTTGGAGCGGACGCCGGCTGATCGCCGTCGTTCAACCTCACCGCTACTCGAGACTCCGAAACACGTTCGACGCATTCGTGGAGTGCTTCGACGAGGCCGACGTTGTGATCGTCACCGACGTCTATGCGGCAGGCGAACGCCCCATCGAACGGTTCACGGCCGACCATCTGGCCCGGCACCTCGAAGCCCGCAAACCATCCCGGGCGGTCCACTACGAACCCGACCTTGCAAGCTTGCCCGCGCGTTTGGGCGAACTCGTACGGCCGGGAGATCTTGTTCTCACGCTCGGCGCGGGCAGCATCACCCGCGTTGGACCCGAGTTGTTGGCGCGTCTCCAAGGCCCACGGTTGTCGCCTCCTGGATGAGGCGACCGCTGACCCATCGACGAGACACATGGAACATTCGCGCGAGTTTGACTAATCTCCTAGCTCATGAGTTCAGTAACGGACGCCATTCGCAAGTCGATCGAGGACGCGCTGCCGGAGGCGGTCGTGACTGTCTCGGGCGGGGGTGGACATTTCAAGATCGAGGTCGTGTCCCCAGCCTTCGAGGGCAAGAACATGCTTCAGAGCCAGCGGCTCGTCTATTCGGCGATCGCTCACCTGATGGCCGGAGACCGGGCTCCGGTGCATGCGGTGGACAGCCTGCGAACCCGCGCCCCGTGAACGACATCACCCGAC
>Ga0315912_10001302_pt1 | contig 31547 bp, 29 predicted proteins | sample VfabasoilMG_FD_204469 | JGI IMG/M metagenome (GOLD analysis project Ga0315912, IMG submission 204469) | Garden soil microbial communities collected in Santa Monica, California, United States - V. faba soil | ecosystem: Environmental > Terrestrial > Soil > Garden | place: USA: California...
TCCCCCGCCCCCGGGCTGGTCCAAATTCCGGGGGCGCCCCCCCCCGCTCCTACAGTTCCTCGGACGCGCCATTCGAGTTTCGTCCAGGTGCAGCCGCTGCGTCCGGGCCCCGCCCTACGGCATCGCGAGCTTGTCGACGCGCTGGAAACCCCTCGGCAGCACGCCGCCGCGCTGCGCGCGGTGGCCGCCGTACTCGACGAGGTCGGACCACTTGAGGTTCAGCTTGCGCTGGCCGGCCCAGAGCACGCATTCGCCGCCTTCGGCGATCACCGCGATGCCGGCGACGAGTTCGCTGCCGTCGGCGAGCAGCTTCTTGGGGATCTCGATGAGCTTGTTGCCCTTGCCCTTGTCGAGTTCGGGCAGTTCGGCGACGGAGAACATCAGCAGATGCCCGGCGCTGGTCGCCACCACGATGCGATCGCGCGCGGGGTCGGCGGACAGCACGGGCTCCATCACATGCGCACCGTCGGTCAGCGAGACCAGCTGCTTGCCGGCCTTGTTGCGCGAGAGGAAGCTCTCGAACGCGGCCACGAAGCCGTAGCCGTGCGTGGTCGCGACCACCATGCGGGCGGCGCCCTCGGCGATCGCGACCGCATCGAAGGTGGCGCCCGGGGGCGGATCGAAGCGTCCGCTCAACGGTTCGCCGTTGCCGCGCGCGGAGGGCAGGGTGTGGGCCGGCGTGGAGTAGCTGCGGCCGGTGGAATCGAAGAACACGGCCTGCTGGTTGCTGCGCCCGCGCGCGGCGCCGGCGAGCCCGTCGCCCTCGCGGAAGTTCAGTTCCGCCGCGTCCACGTCGTGGCCCTTGGCCGAGCGCACCCAGCCCTTGCGCGAGAGCACCACCGTCACCGGCTCGCTCGGCACCAGTTCGGCCTCGCTCAGGGCGTTCGCGGCGCTGCGTTCCACCAGCGGGGCCCGTCGCGCGTCGCCATACTTCTCCGCGTCGGCGCGGATCTCGTCGCGCACGACGTTCTGCAGCTTCTGGCGCGACTTCAGGATCACGTTGATGCGCGCGCGCTCGAGCTCGAGTTCGTCGGCCTCGCCGCGGATCTTCATCTCCTCCAGGCGCGCGAGCTGGCGCAGCCGGGTCTCGAGGATGTAGTCGGCCTGCACCTCGCTCAGCGCGAAGCGCTGCATGAGCACGGGCCTGGGCTCGTCCTCGGTGCGCACGATGCGGATCACCTCGTCGAGGTTGAGGTAGGCGATGCGCAGGCCCTCGAGCAGGTGCAGGCGCTTCTCGACCTTGTCCAGGCGGTGCGACAGCCGGCGCCGCACGGTGTCGGTGCGGAAGGTCAGCCACTCGACCAGCAGCGTGCGCAGGTCCTTCAGCTGCGGGCGGCCATCCAGGCCGATCATGTTGAGGTTGACGCGGTAGCTCTTCTCGAGGTCGGTGGTGGCGAACAGGTGCCCCATCAGCTCCTCGGCGTCCACGCGGTTGGAGCGCGGCACCAGCACGAGGCGGCAGGGGTTCCTGTGGTCGGATTCGTCGCGCAGGTCCTCGAGCAGCGGCAGCTTCTTCGCGCGCATCTGCTGGGCGATCTGCTCCATCACCTTCGCGGGCGAAACCTGGTGCGGCGTCGCGGTGACCACGATCTCGCCACCCTCGCGCTGCCAGATCGCGCGGCAGCGCACCGACCCGTTGCCGGTCTCGTACATCCTGAGCAGTTCCGCCTTCGGCGTGATGATCTCGGCCGCGGTGGGGAAGTCCGGACCCTGGACGTGCTCGCACAGGTCGCGCACCGTGGCATTGGGGTCCTCGAGCAGGCGCACGCAGGCCGCGGCCACCTCGCGCAGGTTGTGCGGCGGGATGTCGGTGGCCATGCCCACGGCGATGCCGGTGGTACCGTTCAGCAGCACCTGGGGCAGGCGCGCGGGCAGCCAGCTCGGCTCCTCCAGCGTGCCGTCGAAGTTCGGCACCCAGTCGACCGTGCCCTGGCCGAGCTCGGACAGCAGCAGCTCGGCGTGCCGCGTGAGCTTCGCCTCGGTGTAGCGCATCGCGGCGAAACTCTTGGGATCGTCTGCGGATCCGAAGTTGCCCTGGCCGTCGATCAGCGGGTAGCGGTACGAGAACGGCTGCGCCATCAGCACCAGCGCTTCGTACGCGGCGCTGTCGCCGTGCGGGTGGTACTTGCCGATCACGTCGCCGATGGTGCGCGCGGCCTTCTTCGGCTTCGCGCCCGCGTCGAGCCCGAGCTCGCTCATCGCGAAGATGATGCGGCGCTGCACCGGCTTGAGCCCGTCGCCAACGAAGGGCAGGGCGCGGTCGAGCACCACGTACATCGAATAGTCGAGGTACGCGCGCTCGGCGTAGTCCTTGAGCGGGATCTGCTCGAAGCCGTGGAAGCTCGGGCGGGTGAGGTCGGTCATCGGGATCCTGCGCGCGTCGGGGCGCGCGCATTATCCCGGTTGGACGCGGCGCCACAAGCCGCCGCGTCGTGTTCGGCGCAGGTCAGGCGCCCTGGCCCAACCCGGGCAGCGCGACCGGTGCGCCGACCTGGCCGGCGCGCGCGCCGGCCAGCACGCGCTGCAACGAGTCCCGGACGCTGGCCGCGGTGATCGGCCTCACCAGGTATCCGTCGCAGCCGCTGAAGGCGCCGCGCGCGCGATCGAGCGGAAGCAGGCGGTTGGTCATCAGCATCACCAGCGCGCCGCGGTGCAGGGCGTCGCGCTTGAGCGAGCGGCACAACTGGTAGCCGTCCATGCCGGCCATGTTCACGGCCAGCAGCACGAGGTCGAACTGCTTGCGGCGGAGCAGGTCCTCCGCGCCCGAGGCGGTGTCGATGGTGAACACCTCGGCGCCGACCTGCTCGACCGCCGTGCGCAGCTGCTCGCGCACCTGCGCATCGGGCTCGACCACGAGTGCGACCAGGCCGCTCGCGAGTCCGTCGCGGGCGACCGCGCGCGGCGCGACCGTCGTGGTGGGCGTGCGGTGCATCAGGTACTTCGCGTGCGCGGGCAGGCCGGAGGGCCTGGCCGCGGGCGCCACCCGCGGCGATGCCACCGGCAGCGGTGCGCGGATCTCCAGTTCCCGCACGACCGGCTGCGGCGCCGGTCGGGCAGCCACGGCGGTCGCCACCGGACGTGCCGGTGCGGATGCCGGCGGAGCGCTCGCCTTGGCCGGCTTGGCCGTGGCGGCGGTCGCCGCAAGTCGATGCGCGCTCGCCGCCATCAGGCTCGGCAGCAGCCCGAGCAGCAGCATGCGTCCGCTGAGCCGGAACGGTGCCGGTCCCTGCGTGCCGTCCGCGGAGATCGAGACGGTGCACGCATCCACCGCGCGCGCCGAACTGATGGCGTACTCCAGCGCGGCGCCGGGCGTGCGCCAATCGACCAGCAGGATGTCGGGTTGCAGCCCCTTGCCGCTGACCGCCCGCACGAAGCGCAATGGCGTGCGCTGCTGCGTGGTCATGATCGTCTCGCACAACTGGGAATCGGCATCGGAGAGTCCGATGAAGCTCACCAGCACGGCCGTGTTCATGCTCGCCCCCGGGGTTTGGGCGCCCCTGTGCGCCCATCCCTAGGGTATGGTCGGCGGCCATGCCGGATGTGTCCGCCACGTCTCATTTCCACGGTCCCGAGTGAACGCGCAAGCCACTTCCCCATCACCCGTCCGCCTGGCGGCGCTGCTCGCCCTGCTGTCCATGTTCGGGCCGTTCACCATCGACGCCTTCTTCCCCGCCTTCCATGCGGTGCAGGAGGCGCTCGGCGCCACGCCCTGGCAGATGCAGCAGACGATCAGCGTGTACCTGTGGTCGTACGCGCTGATGAGCCTGTTCCACGGCCCGTTGTCCGATGCCTACGGGCGCCGCCGCGTGATCCTGTGGGGCGTCGCCCTGTTCACCCTGGCCTCGATCGGCTGCGTGTTCTCGCAGACGATCGGCCAGCTGCTGTTCTGGCGCGCCATGCAGGGCGTCTGCACCGGCGCGGGCCTGATCGTGGGACGCGCGATCATCCGCGACCTGTACGACGGTCCCGAGGCGCAGCGCGTGATGAGCCTGATCACGCTGTTCTTCGGCATCGCGCCGGTGATCGCGCCCATCGTCGGCGCCGGCGTCTACGCCCTGTGGGGTTGGCACGCGGTGTTCGCGTTCCTCGCCGTGTTCGGCGCGCTGCTGTGGCTGCTGTGCCTGCGCGCGATGCCCGAGACGCATCCGCCCGAGGCGCGCACGCGCTTCCGGCCCGCGCCGCTGTTCCGCGTCTACCGCGCGATCGGCACCGACGGCCGCTACCTGCTGCTGGCGCTCGCCACGGGATTCAACTTCGGCGCGTTCTTCCTCTACATCAGTTCCGCGCCGGCCTTCGTCGAGCGACTGATGGGGCTGGGGCCCATGGGGTATCCGTGGTTCTTCGGCCCGTGCATCGCGGGCATGATGTCGGGCGCCGCACTCTCCAACCGGCTCGCGGGCAGGGTGGCGCCACGCACGACGGTGCGCGTGGGCTACACGATCATGGCGATCGCGATGGCCTGGAACCTGGCGTACAACCTGCTCGATCCGACGCCCGAGGCCCCCTGGGCGGTGCTGCCGGTCGCGCTGAACTCGCTCGGCGTGTCGCTGATGTTCCCCGCGCTCACCTTGAAGATGCTCGACCGCTATCCCGGTACGCGCGGCGCCGCGTCCTCGGTGCAGGCCTTCGTCTGGGGCATGATGACCGGCGCGATCGCCGGCGTGCTCTCGGCCGAGCTGTCGGGCAGCGGACTGCACCTGTCCCTGGGCGCCGCGGCGCTTGTCGTGTGCGGCTATGCATGCTGGCGGCGCTACGCCGCGATCACGCCGGCCGAGGTCGATCCCTGGCGTGCGGCACCCGACGCCGCCACCGATCCGGCGCCCGCGGTGGACGCGATCGTCTCAGGCGGCGGACCCGACCGACAGGCCTGAGTGGGGCAGGCCGCGTGCGCGCAGCCAGGCGCGCGCGTCCTCGGCATCGTGCTCGAACCAGGCGCGGGCCGAGCCCAGCCGGAAGCTGTAGCCCCAGGCATCCATGTCGCCCATCAGGCGCGCGCTGCCCACGCCGGGCAGGCGTTCGGCCAGCAGGATCTGCAGGCAGCAGGTGGCATCCTCCTCGGCCACGCTGTCGCTGGCATCGGTATGCACGCGTGCGCGACGCCCGGGGTCGAGCACGATCAGGTGGCAGGCCTCGTGCAGTACCGAATGCACGGGCGTGTCGGGGCGCGCATGCACGCTCGCCGAGATCACGCCCGCCTCGGGTTCGCCCCAGTAGCTGCCAGGGATGGGCGCCCCGTCGGCGATCGCGACGAGTTCGATCCCGAAAGTCCCAAGCAGCGCGCGCAGCGGCTCGTAACCGAGGTCGGCGACCTTCAGCACGTCCACGGGGTTCACGCCGTGCCCGGGGGAAGCCGAGCGGCTCAGGAGCGGCTGGCGACCTTCAGCGGCGTGTCCGATGCCGAAGCGCGGCCCTGGCACCAGGGCAGCGCCGGCAGGCCGGTACGCGCCAGGTAGGTATCGCGCACGAACGGGTAGCTGCACAGCTCCTTGGCGAGCAGGCTCACGCGATGGCCGCTGGGCAGCACCTGCTGGCCGACTTCGCGGAAGCCGTAGGTGCCGTGGAACAGCACCGAGACGTCGTCGCGCGGATCGAGGAAGACCTCGCAGGTCAGCCAGGGCGAGCGGAGCTCGGCGTGGCTGTGCACGTCGGCGTAGAACACGCGGCCCAGGCCCAGTCCGCGGTACGGGCGGGCGATCACGATGCGGTCGATGTACACGAAGTCCGGATAGCGTTCGGCGAACCAGCGGAAATTCACGCTGTCGTACTGGCTGCCCGGCGCCAGGCCGATCAGGAACCCGCCGAGCACGCCGTCCACTTCCGCCACCCGGAAGTAGCGGGCCTGGTCGTAGAGGCCCCGCAGGCGCGCCATGTCCACCGGCAGGATGCCCGGACCGGCGGAATTGTTCAGGGCGAGTATTCCGTCCAGGTCGCCGTCGCGCGCTTCCCGCAGCACCAGGGTCATGCCGAACTCCCACGCAATCGACGCACCCCTCCGGCGCGGCGGGCGCGGATTATTGCACGGCAATTGTTACCGGGGCGTAGCCCGAATCTGTGCGTATGCAGCATGACGGCTCCCGGCGCGGTCCCTGACGATCGGCCCATCCTGTAGCCGCGCCGCGGGCCGTATCATGGGGCATGTCCCTGCATCGACTCGATCACGTCGACTGGCTGCGCTTCGCGGGCCTGTTCACCTATGCCTGCGTGGGCGTGCCGCTGGTGAGCGAGCTGTCGTTCGAGGTGCAGCTGGTGCGCCCGTCCATGTACCTGGGCTGGTGGGCGTCGTACATCGTGTTCGGCGTGTCGTACTGGTTCCTCACGCGCGAACTCGGCGTGCCCAGGCGCCTGCGCTTCCGCCTGCCGCTGCTGGTCGCGATGAGCGTGTCGTGGGCCGCGATCGGCTATTTCAGCGAAAGCGGCCTGCCTGGCATCCTGCTGCTGGTGCTGGCGGGGCTGCTGCCCTGGATCATGCCGCTGGGCTGGGCCGTGACCTGGCTCGCGCTCGACACCCTCACGCTCATCCCCATGATGGCCGCGATCCCCGAATGGACCTGGGCGCAGGCCACGCTGCAGTGCGTGCTGTACCTGGGCTTCACCTGTTTCACCTTCGTCACCTCGCTCGTGGCCAAGGGCCAGGCCGAGGCACGCGACGTCCAGCGCCGGCTGAACGCGGAACTGCGCGCGACGCGCGCGCTGCTGGCCGAATCGAGCAAGATGGGCGAGCGCACGCGCATCTCGCGCGAGCTGCACGACCTCCTCGGCCACCACCTCACGGCGCTGTCGCTGAACCTCGAGGTGGCCAGCCACATGGCCAGCGGTCCCGCCCAGGAGCGCGTGCGCCAGGCGCAGTCGCTCGCCAAGCTGCTCCTCTCCGACGTGCGCGCCGCGGTCAGCCAGTTGCGCAGCGAGGACAGCATCGACCTGACCGAGGCGCTGAAGAGCCTGGTAGAGGGCGTGCCCATGCCCGAGATCCACCTCGAGACGCCCGAGCGCTTCGCCGTGGAGGACCCGCGCCGCGCGCAGGTGCTGCTGCGCTGCGCACAGGAGGTGATCACGAATACCATACGGCATGCCGGCGCCAGCAACCTGTGGCTGCGCTTCGAGCAGAAGCCCGACGGCACCGTCACCATGCACGCGCGTGACGATGGCAAGGGCGCGCCGGCACTATCCAAGGGGAACGGCCTGAGCGGGATGCAGGAGCGCCTGGCCGAATTCGGCGGACGACTGGACCTGCGCACCGCGCCGGACGATGGCTTTGCATTGGACGCTGTATTGCCGCTTTCGGCGGGAGGATGACGATGATCTCGGTGTGCCTGGTGGACGATCAGACCCTGGTGCGCCAGGGCGTGCGCAGCCTGCTGGAGCTGTCGGACTCGATCCAGGTCGTCGCCGAGGCGGCCGACGGCGAGGAGGCGATCCGCATCATCCCCGAGGTCAAGCCCGACGTGGTGCTGCTCGACATGCGCATGCCGCGCGTCTCGGGCCTGGACGTGCTGACCGCGCTCACGCGCCAGGGCCAGCTGCCGCCCACCATCATCCTCACCACCTTCGACGACGACCAGCTGGTGCTCGCCGGCTTGAAGTCGGGGGCCAAGGGCTACCTGCTGAAGGACGTGTCGCTGGAGCAACTCGTGGATGCGGTCAAGACCGTGGCCGCCGGCGGCTCGCTGGTGAAGCCGGCCGTGACCGAGCGCCTGCTCTCGGGCCTGTCGAGCATGCAGAACGACTTCGCCAGCCTCGATCGCCCCGACCCGCTCACCGAGCGCGAGACGGAGATCCTGCGCCTGATGGCTGGTGGCTACAGCAACAAGGAGATCGCGAACTCGCTGGGCGTGGCCGAGGGCACGGTGAAGAATCATGTCTCGAACATCCTGAGCAAGCTCGGCGTGCGCGACCGCACGCGGGCGGTGCTGAAGGCGTTCGAGCTGAAGCTGGTGTAGCGAGGCCGGTCGATCGGCCGGACCGGAACGGGTGGTGCAGGCCCGAGCCTGCTCGGCTCGGCATACGCGGCAAAGGCAGCGGAGCAAGCTCCGCCCTGCCCGGAGCGCCGTTTCGAGGTCGCATCGCCAGCAATGGTCCCGGGACGCCCGGGCGCCCGGGGACGCATGCCCGCTCCGGCGCGCCGGCCGTTCCACGGGCGGCCACGAATGCGCAACCGTTCCCGCTCCCGGCCGTTCGTGCCGATAGCCTAGGGCGCGCCGGTCCGTTAACATGACGCCCTTTGCCGCCGGCGTCCAACTGTCCCCACCCATGAACCGTCTAATCGAACTCATCATCTCGGTGGCGATCGTCGCCGCCACGTTCGTGATCATCGGCCTGATCCTGCCGAACCACGCGCACGTCGAGCGCACCGTCGAAGTCGCGAACCCGGTCACCCAGGTCTACGACATCCTCAACGGCTACCGCCGCTACAACGCCTGGCAGCCCTGGACGGGCGTGGATCCGCACGCGCAGTACACGCGCGAGGGACCGGATTTCGGCGTCGGCGCCAAGTTCAACTGGACCAGCTTCGAGAAGCAGCTGGGCAACGGCTCGCTCGAGATCACCGAGTCGCTGCCGAACGAAATGATCAAGATGTCGATGACCAACAACTGGCACGGCACGAACAAGACCTATACCTATCGCCTGCAGATGAACCCGCAGACCCGCGCCACGCAGATCGAATGGTCGCTGGACGTGGACTACGGCTGGAACCTGTTCGGCCGCTATGCGGGCCTGTACCTCAATGGCGGCACGGGCGAGTTCATGGGCTCGGGCCTGTCGCGCCTGTCCACCCTGCTGGCCACCATCCCGATCCTCGACTACGGCCAGGTCGAAGTGCAGACCGTGGACGTGCAGCCGGTGGGCCTTGTGTTCGTCGGCGCCGGCGTACCTGCCGCCCCGCGCAAGTGGGACGAGGCCGAGGTCGCCTTCGACCGCGCCTGGAGCGAGGCCGCCGCGTTCGTCCGCCAGCAGAAGCTGGAGTCGGTGGGCGCGAACCGCCGCATCACCAACGTGCTGGGCGAGGACAACAACGACTACAACCTCGCGATCCCGGTGGCCTCGGTCGAGGGCATCGCCGACGCGGGCAACGTGCACGTGGTGAAGAGCTACGAGGGCAAGGCGCTGATGGTCGTGCATCGCGGCCACCGCGTGGGCCTGAACAAGCCGCGCGACATGCTCAAGGCCTATGCGATGACCCACGGCTACCGCTTCAACGGCCAGATGGAAGGCGTGTTCGAGGAATGGCTGCCGGACGACGAGAACGGCCAGTCGGTCACCAACCTCTACCTGCCGATCACCATCTGATGTCCGCCGCGACGCGCGCATGGCGCGCGTCGCGTTGAGGCCTGGCCCGGACATCCGGGCCCCCGGCGCGAGCGCCGGAACCGCACGCATGGGCGGGAAACGGGGATCGTGCGCGACGCCTGCGCGACCTCGGCGTCCGCTTCCCCGCCGATGCGGTGGAAACGTCCGGGAACTTTTCCCGCGCGCGGCGAACCAAGGGCCGGGCCGGCCGGGTTGCGCAACGGTGGTCATGCGCGGTCGCCTGGCGTTGCCGGCGGCCTGCGGTACGAGGGACGGCGGTGCGCCCTGGGGCAGGGTGGCCGCACGCGGCGGTCGCAGGGACCGGCGGTGGCGGATTCGCTCCGGGTCCGGCTCGGCCGCTTGCGGCAGGCCCGCGCGGCACGCGCATCGACACACGGGATTTGAGGGAGTGGCGGTGCTTCGGTGACGAGGCGGCCGTCGATTCGGACAAGCGACGCGAACCAACGCGAACAAGAGGCAAGCGACGACATGATCGAAATCAGTCATCTCGGGAAACGCTACGGCGACATCGTCGCCGTCGATGACGTCAGCTTCAAGGTCGAGCCCGGGCAGGTCCTGGGGTTCCTCGGGCCCAACGGCGCGGGCAAGTCGACCACGATGAAGATGATCGCGGGCTTCCTGACGCCGACCACCGGCACGGCGAAGGTCTGCGGACACGACGTGCAGGTGCAGTCGATCGAGGCCAAGCGCGCGCTGGGGTACCTGCCCGAGGGCGCGCCCAGCTACGGCGAGATGCGCGTCGCCGATTTCCTCTCCTTCATCGCCGACCTGCGCGGCCTCGCCGGCGCGCACCGCCGCCAGCGCCTGGACGATGCGATCCAGCGCCTGTCGCTCGAGGGCGTGCTCAGCCAGCCGATCGAGACCCTGTCCAAGGGCTTCCGCCGCCGCGTGGGCCTCGCGCAGGCCGTGCTGCACGATCCGCCCGTGCTGATCCTCGACGAGCCCACCGACGGCCTCGATCCGAACCAGAAGCACGAAGTGCGCGTGCTGATCAACGCGATGGCGAAGGACAAGACCATCGTGGTCTCCACCCACATCCTCGAGGAAGTGCACGCCGTGTGCACGCGCGCGATCATCATCGCGCGCGGTCGCGTGCTGGCCGATGCCTCGCCCGACGAACTCGAGGCGCGCTCGCGCTACCACGGCGCCGTCTCGCTGTGCACGCCGGCCAGCGCCGAGACGCGCGAGCTGCTCGCCGCGCTGCCGGACGTGGCGAGCGTCGAGCTCGATGCGCAGGACCAGCGCCTGACCGCGTTCCCGCGGCCGGGCAAGCAGATCTTCGACCAGGTCAGTGAACTCGTGCGCCAGCGCCACATCGCGGTGAGCGAGCTCGCGCTGGAACGCGGCCGCCTCGACGAGGTGTTCCGCACGGTCACCAGCGGCGCTTCGGGCGCGGGAGCGGCGGCATGAACCACCCCATCGGCATCCTGTTCAGGCGCGAACTGGCGAGCTACTTCGCCACGCCCGTCGCCTACGTGTTCATCGTGATCTTCCTGGTGCTGGCCGGGGCGTTCACCTTCTACCTCGGCGGCTTCTTCGAGCGCGGCCAGGCCGACCTGGCCGAGCCGTTCTTCAGCTTCCACCCCTGGCTGTACCTGTTCCTGATCCCCGCGCTCTCCATGCGGTTGTGGGCGGAGGAGCGCAAGAGCGGCAGCATCGAGCTGCTGCTGACGATGCCGATCACCATGATGCAGGCGGTGCTGGGCAAGTACCTCGCGGCCTGGGCCTTCGCCGGCATCGCGCTCGCGCTCACCTTCCCGATATGGATCACGGTGAATTTCCTCGGCGATCCGGACAACGGCGCCATCCTCGCCGGGTACCTGGGCAGCTTCCTGCTCGCGGGCTCCTTCCTCGCCGTGGGCTCCTGCCTCTCGGCCGCCACGCGCAACCAGGTGATCGCCTTCATCCTCACCGTGGTGGTGTGCTTCCTGCTGCTGCTCGCGGGCTTCCCGCTCGTGCTCGACGTGTTCCGCGCGTGGCTGCCGCAGCCGCTGGTGGACGCGATCGCGAGCCTCTCCTTCCTCGTGCACTTCAGCTCGATCTCCAAGGGCGTGATCGACCTGCGCGACCTCGTGTACTTCGGCCTCATGATCGGCTTCTGGCTCTACGCCAACGCCGTCGTGATCGACCTCAAGAAGGCGGACTGAGCCATGGCAAACAGCAATCGTCGCGCCCTCACCGGCGGCGCGCTCGTGGTCCTGGCGGTGCTGTTCGTGGCCGCCGTGGTGCTCTCCAATTCGCTGCTGCGCGGCGCCCGCCTGGACTTCACCGAGAACAACCTCTACACGCTCTCCGACGGCTCCCGGAAGGTGCTCGACGCCATTCCCGAGCCGATCAACCTGTACCTGTTCTATTCCGACCACGCGACCCAGAACATCCCGCAGCTGCGCAGCTACGCCACGCGCGTGCGCGAGATGATCGAGGGCATGGCGGCGAAGTCGGGCGGCAAGATCCAGCTCAAGGTGATCGATCCGCTGCCGTTCTCCGAGGAGGAGGACCGTGCGGCCGCGTTCGGGCTGCAGGCCGTGCCGATCAGCCAGACCGGCGAGACCATGTACTTCGGACTCGCCGGCACCAACTCCACCGACGGCCAGGCCGTGATCCCGTTCTTCCAGCTCGACAAGGAGATGCTGCTGGAATACGACGTCTCCAAGCTCATCCACAGTCTGAGCGAGGCGAAGAAGCCGGTCGTGGGGCTGATCTCCAGCCTGACCATGGGCCCGGGCTTCGATCCCGCCACGCGCCAGGTGAAGGAAGGCTGGGCCTGGCTGAACTCGCTGAACGAGTTCTTCGAGGTGCGCCAGCTCAATGCGGCGGCGACCAAGGCGATCGATGCGGAGATCGAGACCCTGATCGTGGTCCATCCCAAGGGCTGGACCGAGGACGCCGAGTACGCGATCGACCAGTTCGTGCTGCGCGGCGGCCGGCTGCTGCTGTTCCTCGATCCCAACGCCGAGCAGGACCAGGAGGCGCAGAACCCGGAGAACCCGTCCGCGGCGATGTTCGCCTCCAAGGCCTCCGACCTTCCCAAGCTGCTCAAGGCCTGGGGCGTGGAATACGATGCCGGCAAGGTGGTGCTCGATGCCCAGCACGCGCTCACCGTGCAGGGCAGCACCGGCCAGCCCACGCGCCATGCCGCGATCCTGGGCTTCAACCGCGCCGACCTGAACCGCGACGACGTGATCACGGCGAGCCTGGAAACGCTGAATTTCTCCACCGCGGGCCAGGTGCGCCTGGGCGACAAGTCGCCGCTCAAGCTGACCGCGCTGGTGCAGTCCAGCGGCATGTCCAAGCTCACCGACGCGCAGGTCGTGAAGTTCCTGCCCGATCCCAGTTCGCTGCTCGTGAACTTCGAACCCACGGGCGACCACTACGTGCTCGCCGGTCGCCTCGACGGCAAGCTCGCCACGGCGTTCCCCGAACGCACCGGCGAGGGCCACCTGGCCGAGTCCAAGGACGCGGCCCACATCCTGATCGTGGCCGATACCGACATGCTGAGCGACCGGCTGTGGGTGCAGGCGCAGCCGTTCTTCGGGCAGACCGTGTACAGCGCGTTCGCGAACAATGGCGACTTCGCGATCAACGCGGTGGACAACCTCACCGGTTCGGGCGACCTGATCAGCGTGCGCGGACGCGCCACGGGCCAGCGCCCGTTCACGCGCGTGGTCGCGCTGCGCCAGGCCGCCGAGGACCGCTTCCGCAACAAGGAAAGCGAGCTCAAGCGCGAGCTGGCCGACACCGAGGCGAAGCTGGGCGAACTGCAGCGCGGCAAGAGCGCCGACCAGAGCCTGATCCTGTCGCCCGAACAGAAGCTCGAACTCGAGCGCTTCCAGCAGGAGAAGCTGCGCATCCGCAAGGACCTGCGCTCGGTGCGCCGCCAGCTCGATGCCGACATCGAGGCGCTGGGCACGCGCCTGAAGGTGCTGAACATCGTGCTGGTGCCGCTGCTGCTCACCGTCGCGGCCGTGGCCTATGCCTGGCGCCGTCGTCGCCAGCGCGTGGTCGCGGCCTGAGGAGCGAGGACCGATGAACACCAAGACCCTGACCCGACTCGGCGTGGTGGCGGCCGTGGCCCTGCTCGCCGCCCTGTGGATCGGCCGCATCCGGGAGCCCGGCACCACGCTCGAAGGACACCGCACGCTCGTGCCCGGCCTGAAGGAAAGCCTCAACGACGTCGCCACCATCCGTCTGATCGGCGCCGAATCCAAGCCGCTCGCGACCCTGGTCAAGGCCGAGGACGGCTGGCGCCTGCGCGAGCGCGGCGACTACGCGGTGGAGTCGACCGCGGTGCGCGCCTTCCTGCTCAAGCTCTCCGGTGCCGAACTGCTCGAGGCCAAGACCGCGAAGGTGGAACTGCACAAGAAGCTTGGCGTCGAGGACGTCTCGGCCAAGGACGCCGGCGGCGTGCGGGTGGAGATCGAGGGCGGCAAGGGCGCGGCGAAGCTCGTCATCGGTCGTTTCAACGGCCAGGGCGGCGACGGCACGTTCGTGCGCCAGGCGGACGATCCGCAGGCCTGGCTCGCGAAGGGCAACCTGTTGCCGGAGAAGAACCCGGCGGAGTGGCTGAAGAAGGAACTCGTCGACATCCAGACCACGCGCGTGCAGTCCGTCGCCATCACCCGCGAAGGCAAGACGCTCAGGCTCTCCAAGCAGACCAGTGCCGAGCCGAACTACGCCGTCGCCGATGTCCCCAAGGGACGCGAACTCGCCGCCGAGGGCACCGCGAACGCGTACGCCTCGGTGCTCGCGGGCCTGCGCTTCGACGACGTGCGCAAGGCGGACGAGGCGGCACCGCCGGCCGACGCCGCGCAAGTGCGCCAAGTCCGCTACGCCACATTCGACGGCGTGGTGGTCGAGGCCGATGCCTGGGAAACGGATGGCAAGGCGCATGCGCGCCTGCGCGCGTCGCTGGACAGCGAAGCGGCGAACGCGGACATCACGCGGCAGCAGGCCCTGGACCGCGCGGAGTACGAGACGCGCAAGGCCGAGTTCGACGCGAAGCAGGTTTCCGCCGTCGAGGCCGCGAAGGCGGGCGACAAGCCGGCCGACGCCGGTGCGAAGCCGGCGGAACCGGCGAAGGCGGAGGAGGCACCGGCACCGCCGCTCGCGGTCACCGATTCGGCGAAGGATCGGGAGATGCGCCTGGGGCGCCTCCAGAAGGAGGTCGACGAACTGTCGGCGCGGTTCACCGGCTGGACCTTCATCCTGCCTTCGTACAAGTACGCGAACATCAACCGCGGCATGGAAGACGTGCTGAAGCCGGTCGAGGCCAAGGCGGGGCAGGGCGTGAAGGCGCCTGCGCCGACCTCGCCCAAGCCGGCGGCAAAGGTTTCGCCCGAGGCCCCGGCGGCTCCGCCGCAGCGCTGACGCGGCCCGTCGGACGCGCCCATGCGCGGCCACGCCCGCGGTTTCGACCTCGCGCTCGCGCGACGCACGCTCGCGCGCGGGGATCCCGCGCTCGGCCGCTGGATGCGCCGGATCGGCAGCATGGACGCGCATGCGCGCGGCTGGCGCCGGCCGTTCCAGCCGGTCGACGCGCTCGCGCGCGCCATCCTCTACCAGCAGCTCTCGGGCAAAGCCGCTGCCACCATCGTCGGCCGCGTCGAGCGCCTGCTCCCGAACGGCCCGCACTTCACCCCTGCAGACCTGTGCGCCGCCGGGGCGGAGGCCTTGCGCGCCTGCGGCGTGTCGGCGAACAAGCAGGCGGCGCTGCTCGACCTGGGCAGCAAGGCGCAGGCGGGCGTCGTGCCCACCGTGCAGGAACTGCGCTGGCTCACCGACCGGGACATCATCGAGCGACTGACCGCCGTGCGCGGCATCGGGCGCTGGACGGTGGAGATGATGCTGATCTTCCGCCTCGGTCGCCCCGACGTGCTGCCGATCGACGACCTCGGCATCCGCAAGGGCGCGCAGATCGTGCTCGGCCTCGACGAGATGCCCAAGCCCAAGGCGCTCGAGGAACTTGGCGCCCGCTGGGCCCCGTATCGAACGCTCGCAAGCCTGTACTTGTGGCGCGTGCCTGACCAGAAGCCTTCCTAGGGCGGAATTCGCACGGATTCCACCTCACGCGAATCCACCCGCGGCGACGCTTGCGGACCTAAAGCGTCATACCATCGTGGGCCGGATCCCCGGTGCCGCGAAGACCGTCAATCGTGCGGGACGATCGAACCGGACTCCTGCGCGGCCTGGGTCGCTGGGACCTCACGGCGCTGGTGATCAACGCGATCATCGGTGCGGGCATCTTCGGCCTGCCGGCGAAGACCTACGCCCTGGTCGGCGCCTACAGTCTGCTCGCGTTCGTGCTGTGCGGCGCGCTCGTGTTCCTGATCGTGCTCTGCTTCGCGGAGGTCGGCAGCCGGTACGACGCCTCCGGCGGCCCCTACCTGTACGCGCACGAGGCGTTCGGGCCCTGGACCGGGTTCGCCGTGGGCTGGCTCACCTGGCTCGCGCGCATCTCCTCGTTCGCCGCGCTGGTCAACCTGTTCGTGGACTATCTCGGATGGTTCGTGCCGGGCATCGAGCACGGCCTGGGGCGCGTCGCGGTGATCTCGGCGGTGACCGGGGTGCTCACCGCGATCAACCTGGTAGGCGTGCGCGCCGCGGCGCTGGCGAGCAACGCGATCACCATCGGCAAGCTGGTGCCGCTCGCGCTGTTCGTGCTCGTGGGACTTGCGTACGTCGACGCTGGGCGACTGGTACCGGGCCCGCTGCCCGAGTCGGCGACGCTCTCCCAGGCGGTCCTGATGCTCATCTTCGCGTTCACCGGGTTCGAGTCGGCCGTGGTCGCGGCGGGCGAGATGCGCAAGCCGGCACGCGACCTGCCCTTCGCCCTGTTCACCGCCTCGCTCACGGTGGCGCTGGTCTACGTGGGCGTGCAAGTCGTCTGCATCGGCACGCTGCCGGGCCTCGCCACCAGCACCAGGCCGCTCGCGGAGGCGGCGCTGGGATTCTCGGGCACCGCGGGCGCCGCGCTGATCTCGCTCGGCGCCCTGGTCTCGATCCTGGGCACGCAGAACGCGAGTTTCCTGGCCGCCTCGCGCCTGCTCTACGCGATGGCCGAGCGGGGCCAGATGCCCCGGATCCTGGCGGTCGTCCATGCGCGCTTCCGCACGCCGCACGTGGCGATCGCGGCCAGCGCCGCGGTCGTGCTCGCCGCCTCGCTGTCGAGCACGTTCATGGCGCTGCTGCTGATGAGCACGCTGGCGCGCCTGCTGGTCTACATCAGCACCTGCCTCGCGATGCTGAAGCTGCGCCGCCAGCACGACGCGCCGCCGGCGGCCTATCGCGTGCCCGCAGGCGGCGCCGTGGCCTCCCTGGCCCTGCTGGTGTCGACCTGGCTGCTGATGCACGGCAGCTGGCAGGAGGCGCGCGTGCTCGCGGTGGCGGCGGCGGTCGGGCTGGTGCCGTACTCGATCGTGCGCCTGATGCGGCGCGGCGCCGCCTAGGAATCAGGGTCGGGTAGCGAGCCGGCGGGCGCTCGCCGATAACACCAGTGCCACGGCTCGTACAGGATCCCGTGCGGATTGTCGCGCGGGTAGGAGAGGTGGAAGCCGTAGCGGCGCGCGTGCCGCTGCAGCCAGGCGTAGGCCGGCGAGGCCTCGAACTCCACCTCGGCAGGAGGGCAGCCCGGTGCGGTGAGGTCCACGGCGCGCCCGGTGTGGTGTTCGCTGAACCCCGGCGCGGCGATGGTGGCGAGGATCTCCGGCATGTCCTGGCCGCGCGCGAGCTTGCGCTTGAGGATTTCGAGCTGGTACTCGGCCGAGCGGAATCCCGAGACGAGCTGGATCTCGACGCCGTCGAGCGCCGCCGCCGCGATCATGCGCGCGTACGCGCGGGCGGCGCGCGGCAGCAGCCACTGGTCGCGGCCGTTGACGTCGCGCCCGATCCATTCCAGTGCGCGCGGTTCGCGCTGGCGGCGCAGGCCGCGCACCTGGCCGTAGTCGGCAGGTACGCCGAGCGTGCGCGCCGCCAGCCAGGTCGCGGCGGGATCGGTCGTGCAGGGCGGCGGCGTCGGGGTGGCGACCATGGGCGAACAGTAGCGAAAACGCGCGGGCTATGGCTCGTCGCGCGCGGCGGATCGCCGGTGCGCGTGCGTCACTGCGGGCGCTTGAACAGCATCTGCACGTAGTGCGTGGAACTGGACGGTATCGCGCTCACCAGCTCCCAGCCGCCCGCTCCGTGGCGGTTCGCGGCATCGGCGAGATCGGCATCGCTCGGACGCAGGCTGAGGAACCGGCTCGGCTTCACGGTCACCACCTGGTAGGTCCAACGCGTCGGATTGCTCATCGCTTGCGGTCTCCGGATCGGGGGGCGGGCGACGCGGCAGGTACCGCGCCGCCCTCAGCGTTCGGACTTCGGACGGGGCGGGGCGGCTGCGTCGGTGTCCCGCAGCCGCCCGGACTTGCGCAGGGCGTCGCGCAGCAGGTACTCGATCTGCGCGTTCACGCTGCGCAACTCGTCGTCCGCCCATCGGTTCACGGCGTCGAGGATCTCGCCGTTGATGCGAAGCGGATAGGCCTTCTTCTCCGCCACGGCCCGTCACCCGGTGTACAGCGAGCCCGTGTTCACCACCGGCTGGGTACCGCGTTCGCCGCAGAGCACCACGAGCAGGTTGGAGACCATGGCCGCCTTGCGCTCCTCGTCCAGGTGCACGACGCCCTTGTGCGCGAGCTGCTCGAGCGCCATGTGCACCATGCTCACCGCGCCTTCCACGATGCGCGAACGCGCGGAAATGATCGCGGACGCCTGCTGCCGCTGGAGCATGGCCTGCGCGATCTCGGGCGCGTAGGCGAGGTGGCTGATGCGCGCCTCCACCACTTCCACGCCGGCGCGGTCGAGACGCTCCTGCACCTCGGTCATCAGGTGCTCGTGGATCTCCTTGGGGTGGCTGCGCAGCGAGACCTTGTGGTCCTCGTGCAGGTCGTAGGGATGGCTGGTCGCCATCTGGCGCAGCGCGGCCTCGCTCTGCACGTGCACGAACTGCTGGTAGTCGTCGACGCCGAACACCGCCTCGGCCGTGTCGACCACGCGCCAGACCACGATCGCGCCGATCTCGATCGGATTGCCCTCGATGTCGTTCACCTTGAGCTTGGACGACTCGAAGTTGCGCACGCGCAGGCTCACGTTGTTGCGCGTGTAGAAGGGGTTGGTGAAGCGCAGGCCGGCGTCGCGGCAGGTGCCGGAGTATTTGCCGAAGAACTGCAGCACCACGCCCTGGTTCGGCTGCACCACGATCAGCCCGCACATCAGGACCAGGACCACGATCAGCGCGAGGACCAGCAGCGCGGCCTGGAGCACGGCGTGGGCGCGCGCGGACTCGATCAGCAGGTAGCCGAGCAGCGCGGCTCCCGCGAGCAAGGCGAGCAGCACGGGCAGGCCCGGCAACGTGGTCGAAGATCTTTCCTGCATGGCGGCGCTCCAGTTCGGTGGGGTGTGAATGAATGATATGTAAAGGATATCACATAGTCAAGGGCGCGGACACCGATTCCCCGCCGCACCTCGCTAAGATCGGACCATGCGGAGCGAGTCCGTGCGACTGCTGAAGACCATCGAGCACGGGTGCGGGTACTTTCCCGAGCGCCTGGCGCAGAACCTCGTGCTCGATCCGCTGTCGCCTGCGCTGCCCACCCTGTATCCGACGGCGCTGGCGCGGGGTTTCCGGCGCGCGGGCGGACACGTCTACCGGCCCGACTGCGCGCGCTGCCATGCCTGCGTGGCCTGCCGCATCCCCGTCGCCGCGTTCCGCGCCTCGCGCAGCCAGCGGCGCTGCCAGCGCGACAACGGCGATCTCGAGGTGTCCATCGAACTGCCCTCGGCCGGCGAGGAAGTGTTGTCGCTGTATCGCCGATACCTGGCAGCGCGCCATCCCGATGGCGGCATGGACGGGGAGGACGCGGGCGAGTTCCGCCAGTTCGCGGCGAGCACGTGGAGCCCCACGCGCTTCCTGTGCGTGCGCGCCGACGGACGCCTGCTCGCGGTGGCCATCACCGACATGCTCGCGATCGGCTACTCGGCCGTGTACACGTTCTTCGAGCCCGACCTAGCCGGGCGCGGCCTGGGCACGTTCGCGATCCTCGCGCAGATCGATGTCGCACGCGCGGCCAACGTGCCCTACCTGTACCTGGGCTATTGGATCTCCCAGCATCCGAAGATGACGTACAAGACGCGCTTCCGTCCGTTCGAACTGCTGGTCGCGGGCGACTGGCGGCCCTGCGGCCACCTGCGCGACTGAAGGCGGGCGCTCAGCCGCCCTCGATCGCGTCGATGCGGTCGATGCGCACCAGGATCTTCGCGTACTCGTGGTTCGAGGCGATGACGATGCCGCCGCGGATCTCCTTGATCACGCACTTCACCTGCGAGCCCTGGATGTTCAGCACCACGCCGCGGCGCAGGATGAGGTTTTCCTGCAGCACCGCGCGCATCTCCGCGTCGACGCCGGTCTCTGGCACCGCAGGGGCCGCCGCTGGCGCGGGCATGGATGCGCGGAGCGGTTGGGAGGGAACGAGGGTCATCGGGATTCCAATCGGCGGTAACGCGGGGACCGGTAGCCGGTCGCGGGGCCGGGGCGGCGGGTGCGCAGTCCCCGCAGTGTAGCGCCTGCGCCTCACGCGCCACCTGCGCTGGCACAATGTCGTGCTCCCCCACCCGGATGCGCCCATGGCACGCCTGCTGTCGCTGGTCCTGCTGTTCCTGTTCCTGCCCGCCGACGACGCATGCGCGCGAACCACGCGCGAGAGCGAGTGGTCGCAGGTGCTGCTGGAGGGCCGCAAGATCGGACATGCGCGCACCCTGCGCGAGCGCAGCGACGAGCGCGTGGTCACGACCGAGACGCTCGACCTCGCCATCGACCGCGCCGGCACGGTCATCCGCGTGCGCAGCGAGCAGCAGAGCACCGAGACCGCCGCGGGGAAGCCGCTGGCGTTCCGTTTCAGCACCACGATTTCGGGCCAGTCGAACGTGGTCCACGGGGAGATCGGCGCGGACGGGCGGCTGCGCGTCAGTCACGAGTCCGCGGGCTCGCGTCGCGAGGAAACGATGGACTGGCCCACCGGCGCGCTGTTGCCCGAGGGGCTGCGGCTGCTCGAACGAAGCAAAGGCCTGGAGCCCGGTACCGAATACGACGCGCTCGCCTTCCAGGGCGACCTGCTCGCCGCCGTGTCCAGCCGCACGCGCGTCGTGGGGCCCGAGCGCATCAGCCTGTTCGGGCGGCCCGAGACGCTGTTGCGCATCGACAACCGCATGGACCTGCCCGGCATGCCGCTCGAGATGCGGCTGTGGGTGGATGCGGACTACCGCGTGCGGAAGATGCGCATGCCCCTGCTCGGGCTGACACTGGAACTGCTCGCCTGCGACGAGCGCGCCGCGCGCGCGCCGAACCAGGCCGCGGACGTGCTCGGCCAGGTCCTGCTCGACGCGCCGCGCGCGCTCTCTGCCGAGGACCTGGCGAACGGCGCGGTCTACCACCTGCTGCTGCCCGACGATGCCCCCGCGGGCGTGCTGCCGGACACCGGCGAACAGCGCGTGCGCGCGCAGTCGACCGGTCGCGTGCAGGTGGAGGTGCGCGCAGCGGGCGGATTCGACGATCCCTCGCCGGCCGCCGCGCCGGGCGAGGACGACCTGCGCGCGACGCCCTGGCTGCAGTCCGACGCCGCCGCGCTGGTGGAACTCGCGCGCGACGGCATCGCCGGCGCCGAGGCGCCGCTGGCGCGCATGCAGGCGCTCGAGGCGCACGTGCGCGCGTACATCCGCCGCAAGAACCTGAGCGTCGGTTATGCCTCGGCGCTGGAGACGGTGAAATCGCGCCAGGGCGATTGCACCGAGCACGCGCTGCTGCTCGCCGCGCTCGCGCGCGCGGTCGGCATCCCCGCGCGCGTGGTCACGGGATTCGCCTACACCACGGCGTTCGCGGGCCGCGCCCAGGTGTTCGTGCCGCATGCCTGGACGCAGGCCTGGGTCGACGGACGCTGGCGCAGCTTCGACGCGGCGCTCGCCGGGTTCGACGCGGGCCACATCGCCATCGGCGTCGGCGATGGGGATCCGTCGGGGTTCTACAGCGGCGTGGGCCTGCTCGGGCGGTTGCGCATCGAGCGCATCGACCCGATGCCGGCACGGGCGGTCACCGGCTCGTGAGCGGGCGCGCCGGTCCGCGGTTCGCGGGTGCACGCGCGCCGCTCCTCGCGTGCGTGGCGGCGGCCTTGATGGTGTCGCCCGGCGCCAGGGGCGCGACGCCGGCGCCCCCGCACGCCTTGCCGGCCACGCCCAGCGGCGTCGTGCTCGACGGCGCGATGGGCGAGTTGAGCGGCATCGCCGCCTCGTCGTTGCGTCCGGACCTGCTGTGGGCCGTGAACGACAACGACAACGACGCCTCGCTGTTCGCGCTCACCACCGGCGGTCGCCGGCTGGCGCGCTACGTGGTCGAAGGTGCCACAAACGTCGACTGGGAGGACCTCGCGCCGTTCCGGCGCGACGGCCGGTCCTACCTGCTGATCGCGGACGTGGGCAACAACAACGGCTCGCGCGACGAGCTCGAACTGCTCGTGGTGCCCGAACCGGTGCCGGACGGCGCGGAAACGGGCATCGTGTCGCCGGCCTGGCGCGTGCGCTTCCGCTATCCCGACGGCCCACGCGATTGCGAAGCCGTGGCCGTGGACGCGTTGCGCGCCGAGGTCCTGCTGCTGTCCAAGCGACGCCAACCCGCACAGCTGTTCCGCGTACCGCTCAAGCCCGCGGATCCCGCGCAGACGCAGGTGGCGAGCGAGATCGCGCGGGCGACCAACATCCCGCAACCCGGGGCGGACACACTGGCCAGGCACCCCGTCATGGGTCGCTATTTCGGACAGCCCACCGGCATGGCGCTGGCGCCCGATGGCGCGGAACTGGCCGTGCTGACCTACGGAGACCTCTATCTGTACGCGCGCGCACCGGGCGCGGGCTGGCAACAGGCGTTCGACCAGCCGCCGCGCGCCGTCGGCATGCCCGTGCTGCCGCAGGCCGAAGCCGTCACCTATGCGGCCGACGGCAGCGTGCTCTACGTCACCGGCGAACGGCTGCCGGCGCCAATCCTGAGAGTGGGGCGCAGCGTGCGCTGACGATGGTGCGTCCGAGACGCACCCTGCGGCACGCTGTCGTCGTCGGGTGCGTCTCGGACGCACCCATCCCCAGCGCTCCGGCGTCCGCCCGTTCCTACTCGAACAGGTCCTTGTCCTGGCGCACCGTGATCCTGTCCTTGGCCAACTTCAACGGCAGCTTCGCGATGCGCGCGTCCTCGGCCTTGAGCTCGGCGGGCTTCTCCGTGTTGTAGGTGATCGGGGTCGCGGCGCTCGACTGGAGCATCGCGGCGAGGCCCTTCGCGTCCTTGGTGATGTACACGAAGCGCGCGCCACCCATGTCCATGTGCTTCCTGATCGCAGCGTTCACCTGGTCGAGCGTGAGCGCCTTCAGCCCATCGCGCACGTAGGCGACGAACTCGGGCATCTTGTGCCACTCCGAATCCAGCGCGTAGCCGAGCTGCTTGGACTGGTGCGCGGTGAGCACGGCCACGAACTTGTCCAGGTAGGCGCGCGTGCTCTCGAACTCCTCGGCCGTCATCCCGGTGCGCACGAGGCGGTCGATCTCGTTCAGGGCGACCCGGGTCGCGAACACCGCGTCGTTGTTGCTGCGCAGCGGCCGCAACCAGACCTGGAACAGGTCGTTGCGCCGCGGATAGTTCGGCTCGGGCTGCATCAGGTACATGCCGTTGGGGAAGTACTCGATGTAGGCGTAGTCGCCGTAGTTCATCCCGCGCACGCCGCGGATGCGCTGGTACAGGTGCCCTGCGGAATTGCGGTGCTCGCCCAGCCACGCGCGCGCGAGCCACAGCGCCACCCAGTCCGGATCGCCGCGCTTGAGCGCGATCGGCACGCCGATCGACACCGCCACCGACGGGCTTTCCTTCGCGATCACCAGCGCGCTGCGCTGCTTGTCGAGGGCCGCGACATCGGCCTTGGGCCGGAAGTTCTTGTCGGCACGCACCTTGGTGCGCCCCATGCGCCACAGGTCCGAGAGGATCCGCGTCTGCGCTTGCTCGTGGAAGTTGCCGGCCAGGCCCAGGCGCAGCCGATCGAGCACGTACCAGCGCCGGTAGAACCCCTCCACGTCCTCGAGCGTGATCGTCTCGAGCTCGCCGGCCTTGCCCAGCGTCAACGTGCCATACGGGTGCTCGGGTCCGTACACCGATTCGTACAGCGCTTCCTTGGCGAACTCCTCGTCGTTGTTCCCGCGCAGGCCGGTGCGGATCGCGTTCAGCTGCTGCTGCTTGAGCCGGGTGAAGTCCTCGGCGCGAAAGCCCGGCTCCGTGAGCTGCTCGGCCGCTACCGTCCACCACGATCCGAGGTTGTCGCGATGCACCTGGGCGGAGAATCGCGTCACTTCCTTGTCCACCTGCATCGACAGGTCGGCGGCATACGGGTAGTACGCGTTCTGGATCTGCTCGATCGTGCGCGAGCGCGATCCGCCCTGCGCGACCAGCGCGGCGGTCAGCGCCGCCAGTCCGCGCTTGCCCGCCGGATCGTAGGCCGCGCCCACGTCGAACAGCAGGCTCACGTCCACGAGCGGGGAATCGGACCGCTGGACGACCTCCTTCAGCACGGTCTTGGCCGACGCCGCGCCCCACTCGAGGTCGCTCTGCAGCCGCTTCGCCTCGTCGCGCTCGGCGAAGATCTGCTCGGGCGACTTGCGCGCGGGCTCCTCCGTCCCAGCGACGGTCGGTGTGGCCGCGGTCGTCGCGGGCGGCGCGTCGCCCGAGGCGGCGAACGCGTCGGCGCCTTCCAGCGATGCCTGGCTGGCGACCGAGATCGTGGTGCGGTTGCCGTCGCGGAACACGCGACCCGCGACCGCGACCAGGTCGGCCGGGCGCACGCGGTCGAAGCTCGCGTAGTAGCGGTTCACGGTTTCCAGGTCGCGTTCGTAATGCACGAAGCGCGCGAGCATGCCGCCGGTGGTGGCGGCGCTCGCGAGGCTGCGGGTGAAGCCGTACTTCAGGCGCGACTGCACGCGCGCGAGCTGCGCGGCGTCCACGGGCTGCGCGCGCGCGGCCACGATCGCGTCCTGGATCGCGGACGTCACCTTCGCCGCATGCTCGGGCTTGGTCAGGCGCGCGACCAGCAGGAACATGCCCGGGTCGCGCTCGCGCGGCACCTGGTAGTCGAGCTGGTCGAGCAGCTGTTCGCGGACCACCAGCTTCTGGTACAGCGGCGAGGTCTCGCCGAAATGGATCTCGGCGAGCAGGGTGAGCGCGGGCAGGTCGGTGCTCTCCGCCCGGAAGGCCGGTGCGTGCCAGCCGACGAGCAGGTGGGGCAGGGTCGGCGATTCCCACGCCACGTGCTCGTACTTCGCGGACGTCTGTTCGGGCTCGGCCGGGATCTCCACCTTGTAGCTGCCGCGCTGCCATCCGCTCCAGTGCTTCTTCACCAGGTCGAACGTGGGTTCGGGCTCGACGTCGCCCACTACCAGCAGCGTGGCGTACTCGGGGCGGTACCAGCGGTCGAAGAACGTGCGCGCGTATTCCATCTGGTCGGGCATCTTCTCGATGTCGGCGAAGAAGCCCATGCCCGTGTGCTTGTAGGTGTGCGTGGTGTAGGCGAGGTCGAGCAGCCGCTCCTGCGCCTTCGCCAGCGGATTGCTGAAGTTCTTCAGGTACTCGCCCTTGACCGCGAGCGCCTCGGTGCGGAACTGCTCCTCGCTGTACTTGAGGTTCTGGAAGCGGTCGGCCTCCAGTTCGAGCACGGTGTCGAGGTCGGCGGGCGTGAAGTTCGCGTAGTAGTTCGTGTAGTCGCTCGCCGTGTAGGCGTTCTGGTCGGCGCCGGCGGCCTTCATCAGCGCCTGGTACTGGTCGGCGGAGTGACGCTCGGTGCCGCGGAACATCATGTGCTCGAAGAAGTGCGCGAAGCCGGTCTTGCCGGCCTCGACCTCGTTGCGGGATCCGGTCTGCATCGCGATCTGCAGCGAGACCAGGCCCTTCTGCGGCGTGCGCACCACCACCACCTTCAGCCCGTTCGGCAGCTCGCGCTGCAGCGAGGGCAGGGTGAACACGGGCGTGGTCTTCGGGGCGGTGGCCGGGGTTTCGGCCGCCTTCGCCGCGACCTTGTCCGCGCGGGACTTCTTCGGATCCGCCGCGGAGGCGGCTACCACGACCAGCGACAGCGCCAGCGCGGCCAGGGAACGCAGGAGGGACATGGATGCTCCAAAGCGGTCAAAAGAGGGGAATTGTAGCCCGGCAGGCCGCGTCGACGCGTTGTCCCGATGCCGACGCACGGCTGCCGCGCCTTGGATCGCGCCGCGGGCGCGGAGTTCCGCGCCGTTCAGGGTTTCAGGAACATGCGGATCAGCGTGACGATGGTCAGCACGAATACCACGGCGAACAGGATCAGCCGGATGCGCTTGGCGGCATGGTCGGGCGCGCGTGGCGGCTCGACCTCGGTGGGGCCACGATAGTACGCGGCATCGCCGCGCGTCTCCAGCAGCCCCGCGTCGCGCAGCAGCTGTCGTGCGCGCGGGAAGTCCTCGGCTTCCACCACCCACAGCGCCGGCCACTTCCGCTCCACGCCGCGCTCGCTGTAGCCGAATCGCGGCCTGCCGGTGAGGAACGAGTACTGGTTGGTCACGCGCGTGGCGATCCCCGCCTCGCGCAGCACGGCGTCGAGCCGTTCCACGTTCTCGATCCGGGGCGAGGCGAACAGCTGCCGCATCTCAGCGCTTCTCCCCGGACTTCAATCGGATCAGGCCCTCCTGCGCGGTGGACGCCACCAGGCGGCCATCGCTGCTGAAGACCTGCCCGCGCGCCAATCCGCGCGCACCCTGGGCGGAGGGGCTGTCGCAGGAGTACAGCAGCCATTCGTCGACCCGGAACGGGCGATGGAACCACATCGCGTGGTCCAGGCTCGCCATCTGCACGTTGGGCTGCAGGTAGGAGATGCCGTGCGGGAACGTGGCCGTGCCGATCAGGTGGAAGTCCGAGGCGTAGGCGAGCATGGCGCGGTGCAGGGCGGCATCGTCGCCGATGCGGTCCACGAGCCGGAACCACACGTGCTGGAACGGCGGCCGCTTGGGGACCTTGATCTCGTCGCGCGGATAGACGTGGCGGAACTCGAACGGACCCTTGCGCGCCAGCCAGCGCTGCGCGGTCGCGCCGATCGCCTCGAGCTGGTCGGGCGGGATCGCGGCCGGTGGTTCCACGTCCTCGGGCCGGGGCACCTCGGGCATGGAGAGCTGGTGTTCGCCACCGGGTTCGTCGATCTGGAACGAAGCCGCCATGTTGAAGATCGGCTGGCCGTGCTGGATCGCGACCACGCGCCGGGTGGAGAAGCTGCCGCCGTCGCGCGCGCGGTCGACCTCGTACACGATCGGCGCCTCGATGTCGCCCGCGCGCAGGAAATAGGCATGCAGGGAATGGACGGCGCGCGAGGCATCCACCGTCCGCTGCGCGGCCGACAGCGCCTGGCCCAGCACCTGCCCGCCGAACACGAAGCGCGTGCCGATGTCGCGGCTCTGGCCGCGGAACAGGTTGTCCTCGACGCGCTCGAGCGCGAGCAGGTCTATCAGTTCCTCGACGACGGCTGCGGGCATGCGTGGGCACTCCGGGGGCGCGCAGTATAGGCGAGCTCACGCATCGGCCGGCAGACGCGGCCGGGTTGCGCGCGGTTCAGGCTTCCAGGAACAGGCCCGATCGCGCCAGCACCTCGGCCCAGGGGAACATCGGGCCGGGATCGAGCTTGCGCCGCACGCGCCGCGTCGGATCGTCGCTGGCCTCGATCTCCGTCGTGTCGAGCCGCTCGTGCCCGGCGATGCGTCCCAGGCGGTCGAACGCGTGCCGCAGCGCCGCGAGCAGTTCCAGCAGCGCCTCGATCTGCGCGTCGGGATAGGGTTCGGTCATCCGCTGGTGGCCGCTATGGTGCCAGTCGGGGTAGCGGCCCAGGTTGACCAGTTCGATGCCGATCGAGCGCGAGTTGTGCCCGCGCGTGTGGTGCGCCACGCGCAGGGGCTCCACCCAGCACTCCACCTGGCCGTCGCGATCGACGTAGTAGTGGCCCGAGGCGCCGGTACCCGAATCGGGATAGAGCACGCGCTCGCCGTAGCTGCGGGCCTCGGCAAGCCCGGGCAGCTCGGTGCAGTGGATCACGACCAGTTCGATCGCCCCTGGCACGCGCAGGTCGAGGCGCCCGACGTAGGGCAGGGGACGATAGCGCGGGTGCATGGTCCGCGCAGTCTTGCACGCGCCGGCCCCCGCAGGTAGCTGCGCTGCACCACCGCCGGCGACCCGGCGCGACACAACTTTTCAATTGCGTCAGGGACCTGCGAAGCGCCGGCGGGGCGCTGGCGCTAGGATGCTGGAGAGGGACGGGAGGTTGGCATGAAGGGATGCGTGGTGTTGTCGCACGGCATGGAGAGCGGGCCGGACGCGACCAAGGTCAGCGCCATGGCGATGGTGGCGCGGGAACTCGGCTGGCGCGAGATCCGCCCCGACTACCGCGACCTCGATGCCGGCGCGGATCCCGAGCGCATCCACGACCGCATCGCGCGCCTGCTCGAGCAGGCGCCGCGCGACGGCGCGCGGCTGGTGCTCGCGGGCTCGAGCATGGGCGCGTTCATCTCGGGCTTCGCCTCGTTGCGCGTGCGTACGAACGGCCTGTTCCTGCTGGCCCCGCCGCTCACCATCCCCGGTTTCGACGAACATATCGACGTGGCCTCGGTGCCGACCGAGATCGTGCACGGCTGGCACGACGAACTGATCCGCGCCGATGCCGTGATCGACTATGCGCGTGCGATCGGCGCCACCTTGCACCTGGTCGAGGACGACCATCGCCTGGGCCGCCACGTGGACGTGGTCGCGAGCTGGTTCCGCCGTTTCCTCGCCACGCTCGCGTGAGCGAGCGACGCTACTTCGCGCCCTGCGCGAAAGGGCTCGAGTACCTGCTGCGCGACGAACTGCTGGCGCTCGGGGCCACCGAAGCGCGCGAGGCGCTGGCCGGCGTGCACTTCTCCGGCGATGCCGCGCTGGGCTATCGCGCCTGCCTGTGGTCGCGCCTGGCGAGCCGGATCCTGCTGCCGCTGGCCGAGTTCGAGGCGCCGGACGCGGACGGCCTGTATCGCGGCGTGCAGGGGATCGACTGGGACGCGCACCTCGCGCCCACCGGGACGCTCGCGATCGACGCGCACGGCCATACGGAAGGCCTCGACCACACCCAGTTCGCGGCCCAGCGCACCAAGGACGCGATCGTTGACTGGTTCCGCGATCGGCACGGCGAGCGTCCGTCGGTGTCGCTCGATCGTCCGGACCTGCGCCTGTCCCTGCTGCTCCGGCGCGGGCGCGGCACGGTCTCGGTGGACCTCAGCGGGGGATCGCTGGTCCAGCGCGGCTACCGCCGCGGCACCGGTGATGCGCCGATCAAGGAGAACCTGGCCGCGGCCATGCTCGTGCGGGGGGCGTGGCCGGCCGTGCACGCGGCGGGCGGCGCGCTGGTCGACCCGATGTGCGGATCGGGCACGCTGCTGGTCGAGGGTGCCTGGATGGCCGGCGACGTGGCGCCGGGCCTGCTGCGCGAGCGCTGGGGATTCGAGGGCTGGCGCGGACACGATGCGGAGACCTGGACGCGCATCCGGGGCGAGGCCGAGGCGCGCAGGACGGCGGGCCTGGCGGCACTGCGCAGCGTGCTCGTGGGCAGCGACGCGAACGCGGCGATCATCGGCGCGGCGCGCCAGAACGCGGCCGCGGCGGGCGTCGCCGAACACATCCGTTTCGAGCATCGCGTGCTGGCGCGATGCCGCGCGCCCGAGGGCGCCGGCACGGGGCTGGTGCTGACCAATCCGCCCTACGGCGAGCGCATGGGAGAGGTCGAGGCGCTGATGCCGCTGTACCAGGAACTGGGCAGCGTGCTGGCGCGCGAGTTTAGCGGCTGGCGCGCCGCGCTGATCACGCCGCATCCGGAACTGGGACTGGCGACCGGCCTGCGCGCCGATCGCCGCTATGCGCTCTACAACGGCGCCATCGCCTGCCAGCTCCTGTGCTTCGACGAGGTGCGCGCCGCGCCCGCGCGCGTACCCGAGTCCGAGCGCCCGCTCTCGGCCGGCGCGCAGTCGGTCGCGAACCGGATCGCGAAGAACGAGAAGAAGCTGCGCAGCTGGCGCCAGCGCGAGCAGGTGGCCTGCTACCGGGTGTACGACGCCGACCTGCCCGAGTACGCCGCTGCGATCGACGTGTACGAATCCGACGCCCGCTGGCTGCACGTGCAGGAGTACGCCGCGCCGCCCGAGATCCCCGAGGAGACCGCGCGCAAGCGGCTCGAGGACCTGCTGCGGGCGGCAGGCCGCACGCTCGAGGTGCCGCGCGAGCGCATCGTGCTCAAGACCCGGCGCCCGCAAACGCGGCGCGAGCGCTACCAGCAGCTCGCCACGCGCGGCGAGTTCCTGACCGTGCACGAGGGCGGGCTCGCCCTGCTCGTGAACCTGCACGACTACCTCGACACCGGCCTGTTCCTGGACCACCGTCCCATGCGTGCGCGCATCCGCGCGTTGGCCTCGGGTCGCCGGTTCCTGAACCTGTTCTGCTACACCGGCACCGCCAGCGTCTTCGCCGCCGCGGGCGGCGCGCGCACAACGACGAGCGTGGACCTCTCGCGGGTCTACCTGGACTGGGCCGCGCGCAACCTGGCCGCGAACGGGGCCGTCGGCGAGTCGCACCGGCTGGTGCAGGCGGACGTGCTGGAATGGCTCGCGCACGAGCGCGGGCAGTACGACCTGGTCTACGTCGATCCGCCCACCTGGTCGAACTCCAAGCGTGCGGAGGACTTCGACGTGCAGCGCGACCACGTGCGCCTGCTGAAGCTGTGCGAGGCGCGCCTGGCGCCTTCGGGCCGCATCCTGTTCTCGAACAACTTCCGGCGCTTCAAGCTCGACCGCGAGGCCCTGGCCGGGCTCGAGGTACGCGACGTGGGAAAGTCCATGCTGCCGCCGGACTTCGCGCGCGACCCGAGGATCCACGGCGTGTTCGAGATCACGCGGGGCGTTCCGGGCCGATCCGACCCGGCGGCTTGAACCGTTCCCGAACGGGCCCCGTCACCTTAAGTTTCGATTCATCGATCCCTTTGCACGATGGGCGCCAGCGTGGAGCGTCCACGTGCAACCCAGGTGATCGACATGACGAAGTTCGCAATCGGCAAGGTGCTCGCACTGGCCCTGATGGCCGCGTGCGGCCTCGCCGTCGCCGAGCCGGCGGCGGCCCGCGGCAACCTGAGCATCACCTACGTCGACGGCCGCGACGGCTACCGCATCCACTACGACCGCGGTCATCGCCACGGCCACGGTCCGCGCTACTACGGCGGCTGGCGGGATGGCCATCGCCATCGCCACCATCGCGACCGCGGCTACGCGCGCGTCGTGTACCGCGAACCGCGCGTGTGGGTCGAGTACCGCTACGGCCGCCGCTACTTCTGCGACTACCGCGGCTGCTGGCGCTGAACTGCGGCGCCAGCCGGCCCGCCGGTCGCTGGCGCGAGGGCTTCGACGGGCCGGCCGCTGGCCGGCCCGTCGCCGATCCGGACTTGCCGAATCCGCGACTCGCCCTATGATTGGTCGGTCATCTGACCGGCTGGGGCAATGCCGCAACAACCCGAATCCCGACTGCGCGGAACGAACGGAGACGACGCGCCGACCTGGACCTTTTTCCGCGAGTGGCTGAAGAACCCGCTCGCGGTCGCGGCCGTGTCGCCGTCCAGCCGCGACCTCGCGCAGAAGATGCTGCGCGAGCTGCCGTCCGGGGCCCATCGCGTGGTGGAGCTCGGCGGCGGAACCGGCGTGTTCACGCGCGCGCTGATCGATCGCGGCGTGCGCGCCGACGACCTGCTGGTGCTGGAGCTGAACCAGTCGCTGTACGAGCACCTGCGCGAGCGCTTCCCGGACGTGCGCGTGGCGTGCGCCGACGCGCGCGAACTGCACGAGGTGGCGACCACGAGCGGCTTCCTCGATCGCGGCCCCGCCGACGGCGTGATCAGCGGCCTGGGCATGCTGTCCATGGCGCGCGCCAGCCAGCTGGCCATCCTGTCCTCCGCCTTCTCGGTGCTGGCGCCGAACGGACGCTTCATCCAGTTCACCTACGGTCCGGGCAACCCGGTCGCACGCGAAGTCCTGCGGGAACTGGAACTGGTCGGCCACCGCGCCGGCTTCACCTTCTGGAACATGCCACCGGCTGCCGTGTGGGTCTATTCCCGTGC
>Ga0315912_10001303_pt1 | contig 31534 bp, 31 predicted proteins | sample VfabasoilMG_FD_204469 | JGI IMG/M metagenome (GOLD analysis project Ga0315912, IMG submission 204469) | Garden soil microbial communities collected in Santa Monica, California, United States - V. faba soil | ecosystem: Environmental > Terrestrial > Soil > Garden | place: USA: California...
GCATGCCCGCGATTCGTGTCGCTGATCGCGCTGTTGAAGATCGCGCGGTATTCCTCGGCCGCGCGAATGCGCTTGCCTTCGTGACCGTGCAGGAACGCCAGGTACAGCCGCGCTTCCTCGTGCGACGGGTCCGTGGCGATCGCTTCCTCGAGCAGCCGGCGCCCTTTCTCGAGCGGGCTCTCGATGCGTTCCAGGCGGCCGTTGAGCATGGCCCGCGCGCGCTGCCAGTCGAGCCCGCCCGCCTCGCCCTTGCCGTTCATCAGCACGCCGTCCACGAACCCGCGCCCGCGCGTCTGGCCGGATTCGACCGGCACGACCGATTCGAACACTCGTTCGCGGTAGCCCGGATCGATCGAGGCGAGGACGTAGGCCTTGCCCAGCTGATAGAAGATCGTCGCCAGCCTGTGGACGAGGTCGAAGCCCTCGGCGGCGGCAGCCGCGCTGGCCGAAGTCTGGCCTGTGAGCATGGCGATGCGGGCGAACAGGCGCGTGGGATCGGCCATGTCGCGGTGCATCTGGACCTGCAGGCGCGTGTCCTCGAAGAAGGCCCGGCAGCAGCCGCAGGCTTCCATGTGGACCATGGCCCGGCCGGCCGCCCCCTGATCCAGCTCGTTGTCGAGCAGGCAGGAGAGGTCCAATTGGAAGTTGGAGCACACCTCGTCGAGCCCTTCACTCCAGGTTTCAGCGTTCATGCTCATCGAGCCCTCCTCGATCGTCTGCGGCCTCGTCGCCGATCCGGCTCGCGTCCCCGTCCCCTCCCGCGACCCGGGGCTCGCGCGCCGGGCGACAGTCGGGTGAGAGGCCATCGAACACGCGGCGCATCGAGCGGTGGATCTTCCGGCGTGCGCGGAAGATGACCATCTTCAGGTTCTCCAGCTTGATCCCGAGCTCCTCCGCGGCCGCGCGGTAGCTGCGCTCATCGACTTCGATCAGCTGCAGCGCCCTCCGCTCGCGCTCCGAGAGCATCGAGTAGAAGCGCAGGTAGAGGTGCAGGTAGGTGAGGTAGACGCGCTCGCACTCCCGCCGGCTCTCGCGCTCGACGGCGGAGTGCAGCGGGCTCGTCGCGGAGACCTCGGGCTCGCCCGCGAGGTCCTCGATCGCGACCTCGGCCCGGCCGCCGTGGCCCTGAGCGCGCAAGTGCTTGAGCACGGTGTTGCGCACGATCATCGCCGACCAGACACGGAAGGCGTCGTCGCGCTCCGCGTTGAAGCGGTGCGGGTAGCGATAGATGTTGAAGAAGACCTCCTGCAGCGCGTCGCGCGGATCGGCCTTGCTCGCGTAGCGGCGCAGGCGCGAGACGACCTGTACCAGCAGGTGGTCGCTGTTGAGCTCGTAGAGCAGCCCGAACGCTCCGCGACCCGCTCCGAGGCGGAAGGCCTCCATCAGGCGTGTCGAGACCGCGTCGCGGATCGACTCGGGTGTGCGACTCGAGTCTTCGAGGATGCGGAGCAGCCCGGAGAGGTCGGCCGCGTTCAGCTCAGCTCCCAGACCTCGAACCCGGCCCTCGAGTTGCCCCAGCGAGACGACTCCCGAAAGCGGGTGGTCGGCAGAATGGGAATCCGTCACCTGCATGAGGGCCAGTGTCTCAGGAGAGGGGGGGCGGCGGGGTGCCCGGAACCGGAGGGGTCCCGAGCCAACCTAGATCCTAGGCTGTATTTTCCAGGCGGTAACAAATATGGAACGGACTTCCCTGGAAACTTGTTGGCCGTTCCCCGTCCCGGGCTGAGAACCAGCCCCGGCACTGCCCCTGGCGGCCTGGAATCGGGATGATCGAGGGATGAGTCGGGAGCAGGACATCGCCCAGTTGGCCCGCGAGGTGGGCTTCGACCTGTTCGGGATCGCCCCCCTGCGCCCCCCGAAGGATGCAGAACGGTTCCGCGACTGGCTCAGGTCCGGTCGCAACGCGGGCCTGGCGTACCTGGAGAGCGACGCGGAACGCATCCTCGACCCGGCCCGATTGGTACCGGGGGGCAAGAGCATCCTCGTCCTGGGCCTGGGACACTCTCGGGCCGCCGTCGAACTCCCCGGCGGCGGCCGGGTCGCGCGCTACGCCGCTGGCCGCGACTACCACAACGTGGTCGTGAAGAAGCTGCGCCGCCTGTTGCGTGAGCTCAAGCGGCGCGGCTGGGTCCGCGAGGCGCGGACGATCGTCGACGCCGGACCGCTCTTCGAGCGATCGCACGCGGAGGAAGCCGGCCTCGGGTTCGCTTCCAAGGCGGCCAATCTGCTCCACCCCGCGTACGGTCCGTGGTTCTTCCTCGGCGAGGTCCTCGTGGATCTCGAGCTCGAGCCCACGCCGGCTCCGGAGCTCGGATCGTGCGGCAGCTGTACTGCATGCCTCGACGCCTGCCCGACACAAGCGATCCCCGCTCCCGGCGTCATCGACGCACGTCTGTGCTTGAGCTACCACACGATCGAGAACCCGGGCCGGATCCCGCCTGCGATCCGCGAGAAGATGGGCGAGTGGGCCTTCGGGTGCGACATCTGTTCCGAAGTCTGTCCGTGGGGTCGCAAGGCTCCCGATCTCTCCGCGCGCTTCGGGACGCACAAATTCCTCGAGGAAGGCCTGATCGCGTGGCTCGAGCGGCCGGACGCCTTCGAGTCGCGCACGGAGGGCTCACCGCTGCGGCGGCCCGGACGCGACGGCATCGCGCGCAATTCGGCCATCGCGCTCGCGTCCGCACCCGACGAGCCGGGCCTGCGCGCGCTGCTGCGAGCACTGCAGGATGACCCCTCGCCGGTGGTGCGCGAAGCCGCGGGCTGGAGTCTCGGCCACGCCTTCGGCGCCGATGCGCGCGCCCGATCGGCGCTGGATGACGCACGGATCTCGGACCCCGACGCGCAGAACCGCGACTGGCTCACACGCTGGCGCGAGCGTTGCGCGGAATCGACAGGCGGCTGAACCGGCGTCGACACGCATCGACACGCGTTTGCGACCTCGAGAAGGCCGCTGCAGCAAAGGAACCCCACTTCCGCCGCGTGCGTCCTATAGATGTCGGCAATTCGTTCCGTCGCACGAGTTCGACGCAGCGGAGCGCACCGGAATCCGAGGTCGATCGAGGGTGGCAGCCCAAGATCCCCTCTCACAGGCACTTGTGCTCACGGGCGCGTGTCCGATGAGCGAACGGCAACAGGCTTGCTACTCAGGAGGGTAAGGAACCCTGGATGGAAAACCCTGACTACTACAACGATCGCAAGTACTGCACGCAGTGCGAGCGCTACGTGAGCTACCTGATGTCGCTGGACCACTCCTACTGCACGGAATGCGGAGCGCGCGTCCGGCTCTTTTCCCAGCACGACTGGGAGAACTTCCACGACACCCTCGAGCGGCAGAAACCGAAGGGCGGTCGCCCGCGCAAGCAGCGCGGCAAGGAATCGGCCTAGGCGCACCCCTCGCGCAACGGAAAAGGGTTCGACCGCCCGCCCTCTGGCACGAGAGGCGGGCGGTTTCTTTTCGCGCGGGGCCTCCGTGACGCAAGATGGGTGCTCGATGAGCGGCGCCACACTCCTTCGCGGCAGCGACGCGCGCGCGCAACTGGCGAGTGCACGCTTGATGCTGCTCTTCTCGCCCGACCTCTGCGGCGCGCGTGCGCCGCTCGATGTGCTCGCCGCGGCACTGCCCTTCGTGGACATCGTGCAGGTGCGCACGAAGCCGGCGGGGGCGCTCGCAGGCGGTCCCGCGCCTGCGCGGCTGACCTGGGAGTGGAGCTTGCGCATCCTCGACCTCGCGCGCGCCCCCCGGACGCCGCCCTTCGTCCTGATCGTGAACGACCGCGCCGACGTCGCGCGCGCCCTGCTCGAGCGCGGCGTCGCAGGCGTGCACCTGGGTCAGGACGACATGCCTTGCGCCGCTGCGCGCGAGTTCCTCGGCCCCGACGCGCTGATCGGATGCTCGACGCACGACATGCCGCAGGTCGCCGCAGCGCTCGAGGAGCCCGTCGACTACCTGGGCTTCGGCCCGGTCCATGCGACGCGCACCAAGGGCTACGAACGCGGCCTGGGCAGCGAGGCGAGCTGGATCGCCTCGAGTGCGGCGCACGTGCCGGTCTTCCCGATCGGCGGGATCGACCTCACGAACGCCCAGGAACTCGCGCGCGTCGGCCGCGCGGCCGTGACCTCGGCGATCCTCTCGGCCGCGGATCCCGCGCGCGCGGCGCGCGAACTGCGCGCCCTGCTCGAGACCGGCGAGTGATGCGCGCTCAGGGGAGCAATAGCTGCGCGTCGCCGTAGCTGTAGAAGCGGTACGGGCCAGCCAGCGCCTCCGCGTAGAGTCGCAGGATCCGCTCGCGGCCGGCGAGCGCACTGACGAGCATCAGCAGAGTGCTGCGCGGCAGGTGGAAGTTCGTCAGCAGTGCGTCCGTCGCGCGCAGGCGGTCGCCGGGCTTGAGGAAGATGCGCGTCTCGCCGCTGCCTGCCCGGACGAGGCCATCGCCGCTGGCGCAGCTCTCGAGCACGCGCACGCTCGTCGTCCCGACGGCCACGACGCGACCGCCGCGCTCGCGCGCCGCGCGCACCGCGCGTTCGGCCGATTCGGGCAGTACGAAGCGCTCGGCGTGCATCGGATGGTCCTCGATACGCTCGCTCGTGACGGGCTGAAACGTGCCCAGGCCGACGTGCAGCGTGACGTGCGTGCGCTGGATGCCGCGTCGCTCGAGGGCGGCCAGCAGTTCGGGCGTGAAGTGCAACCCGGCCGTCGGCGCCGCGACCGCGCCGCGCTCGCGTGCGTAGACCGTCTGGTAGCGTTCGCGGTCGAACGCGGCGAGCTCCTGGTCTGCCGCGTCGCGCCGGATGTAGGGCGGCAGGGGCATGCGCCCGAAGCGCTCGAGCAGCTCCTCGACGCTGGCGCCCGACGCGCCGCACTCGAGCTCGACCTCCCACTCGGGTCCTTCGAGGCGTCGCACGAGCCGCGCGCGCAAGGCGCCACCCTCGAGATCGACGCGCTCCCCCTCGCGCATGCGCCCGGCGGGACGCACGAGCGCGCGCCAGCCGCCCGCGCTCGGCTCGAGCAGCAGCAGTTCGACCTTGCCGCCGCTCGCGCGCTTCCCCAGCAGCCGCGCCGGCAGGACGCGCGTGTCGTTCAGCACCAGCAAGTCGCCGGGCGCGAGCAGGTCGACCAGATCGCGCACGCGGCGGTGTTCGCTCTGATCCGCGGCGATCCGGTGCACGAACAGCAGGGCCGAGTCGCGGGGCTCGGCCGGCGTCTGCGCGATGCGTTCCTCGGGCAGAGCGTAGTCGAAGTCGGTGAGCTTCATGCGCGCACCTCGGCGCGGCGTCCGCCGATCCATAGCACCGCGAACATCGGCGCGATCACCCACCAGATCCAGGCGGGATCGATCCACCGACCGTGCTCCTTCCATGCGTCGAGCGGCCAATAGCTGAGTGGAATGCTGGCCACGAGCCAGCTCCAGGCCAGGCTCGGCCGGTGCGCAAGAAACGGCAACATCCACAAGACGTACCAGGGGTGCAGCGTGGGACTGAGGACGAGGAATGTTCCGAGGATCGCCCCCGCGCCGCTCCAGGCATCGCGACGCCGCAGAACGAAGGCTGTCGAGCAGCCGAGCCAGGCGAGCCCGAGCAGCACGCGCGTCGACTCCGAGCCCAGCCTGGGCACGACCCAGCGATAGACGAGGCTCCCCGACTCCCAACGCTCGCCGTACTCGCGCAACCCCGAGCCGAGGCCCCGCTCGCTTCCTTCGAGAAACAGGAAGGGCAGATAGGAGAGCGCGAGCAGTCCCAGGGCCCCCGCCACGAGGAGCATTCGGCGCCTCGGCGTGGATCCCCTACCGATCCAAGGCAGGAGGCACAGCGGCAGGAACTTGATCGCCGCTCCGAGTCCGCTCCACACGGCGGCTCTCCCGCTTCCCGACTCCAGCGCGAGCAGCCCGAGCAGGAGGCACAGGATCCCGAGGCTGTCGAGGTGACCGGAGCCCGCGAACTCCAGGCACACCAGCGGACACCAGCCCCAGATCACCGGGGCCGCCGCGGACAGCCGGCCGGAGTGCCTTGCACGCAGGAGGACGAACAGCACGCCCAGATCGCCCAGCAGGAAGACCGAGCGCAGGATCCAGACGTTGGCGCTGCCCGGAGCAGCACCTGCAGCGTGCACGACGGCAGCCGCGGCGAGTCCGCAGGCCTGCGTCAACGGCGGATACACGGCCGGTACATCTGGGTGGTTCACGCGCGCGGCGAGTTCGGGCGAGCGCGCGCGCAGCTCCGACAGTTCGGGTGCGTTCGGCGCGTAGGCGTAGGGACTCTTGCCCGCGAGGAGGACCTCACCTTCCCACGCGTAGCGCTGCACGTCGTCCGAGAAGACCGGCCCGCAGACGAACGCGGCGAGCCGGAGTCCGAGCGCGACGCTCCAGAACAGCACGGGCCGGCGAGCGTTTTCGCTGTGCGAGCGCGCACACCACACCCAACCCACCCCGGCGAGCGCGAGCAGGACCGCTGCAACGCGTGAGTCGCCGGTGAAAAGCGCGCCAAGGAACGCGCCGACGAGCAGGCTGAGCCCCGCGTTGCGAGGGCTGGGGAGGGGCACGCGCATCCGGGAGCAATTGTGACGATCCTGTTCGCGCGCCCGAAACCTGCCTCGAGAAAGTTCTCCAGGAGAAGGGATCAACACTGCCGGGGTTGCGTCGTATGAGGAGGCCGAAGCCGAAAGGCTTCACGGATCACGAGTCCGAGCCCGGGGGGGCCCCGGCTCCGATCCGAACCTTCCGCACGGAGGGTTTTTCTGGGGCCGCCGGCGATGGAAGACTGCCGGCGGCCCTGCCTCTTTCCTGGGCCTCTCTTCAGCCCCCCGCGTCAGAGCTCTCGACCGCTGTGCCGTCCTCCGCGTCCGCTCGGCAGGTAGACGCTGGCAACGCATCCCAGGCGCAGTCGCCCGGTGGCAGCGCCGGATCGATTCCCAGATCCGCGAGGCGCGCGACCAGCGTGTCAGGGTCCCATCCGAGGTAGGCGGCCGCGCGCGTCTTGTTCACCCTGCCCGTACCGAGCAGTGTCGAGCGCAGCGCGGATACGACATCCGAGCGCAGCGGATGGCGCGACGGCAGCCTGCGCACGAGCTTGCGCCCGAAGCGCTCTGCGATGTGCTCCAGGTTCGCAGCGGAGATGCTCGCCCCGGAGGCGAAGAGCAGCGCGCGCTGCAACGTGCCCTGGAGTTCGCCGAGGTTCCCGTCCCAGTTCTGCCGCCACAAGAGCGCCAGCGCGTCGTCCTCGAGCGTGGGCGCACGCCGTCCTTCCTCGCGCGCGATGCGCTCGAGCAGGCAGCTCGAGAGGTGCGGGATCTCGGAGCGTCGCGCGCGCAGGGACGGCACGTCGAAGCGGATCGGGTCGAGCTGCCGGGCGAGCCCCGCGTCGAGAGCACGGGCCGCGCCGGCCTCGGGGACCGTAGTGGTCGCGATCAGTCGCGGCCGCCGGGCTGGATCCGACTCCGCGCGCCGCGCTTCGAGCCAGCGCGAAAGCCGGTCCTGCGCCGTGAGATCGAGCCGCTCGACGTGTTCGAGGAACATGGTCGCCGCGCGCGCGCGCGCGAGCGTGGCGCGCCAGGCGGAGTCCGAGGCCAGACAGGCGCGACCGAGATCGAGGATCTCGGACGAACCGCGCGCGCTCTCGTGGTGCAGCCAGCGAGCCAGCATGGTCTTGCCGCACTCCGACGGGCCGGCGATCAGCACGCTGCAATCGCTTTCCGCCGCGCGGAAGAGGCGTGCGCAGAAGGCGCGGAAGTCGGGCGAGTCGATGTCGAACCAGACTTCGGCGCCATGCCGCTCGCGCTGCACCACTCGGAACTCGTCCAGACGCAGCCGCAGTGCCGCCGTCGCGAGCAGGGCCTCGTGCTCGGGCAGCCCGGACCAGGTGACGTCGCCGCGCCGCGGCGACTCCACGACCAGGATCCCCGCGACACGGGTGCTCCAGCGCAGCGCGAGGGCGAGTCCCGAGTGCGAGCTCGAGCGCAAGGAGAGCTGCGCATCCGGCGCGGAGAAGCTGAGCACGCCGCCCGCGAGCAGCACGCGACCGAGCAGCGCCCCGCCGGCCGGTGCGTCGGAGGGAGTACCCGGGGTCTCTCCGCCTTCGGCCGCGAGCTCCGGTCGACCATCGCGCACCCGGAACCCCCACCAGCGCCGGTGGGCCGCGCGCAAGCCGAGCTGCTGGACGAGCTCGGCGAAGAGCGCGAGGTCCTCGGCGCGGGAAGGCGCTCGCGCGGAGGCGGCCTCCCGTTCGCTGCTGCGCGAGTAGCGCGCCGCGGCGATGCAGGCCCAGTCCGCGAGGCGTTCTTCCCGTGGCACGAGGTGGTGCTCGAATTCGATGTGCATCCAGCCCGAGAGGGTGCCCCCCCTCGTCACGAGCGGAACCAGCGCCAGCGCCAGCGTCTGCTCGCCGCCGAGAGCCTCGACGAGCCCGCGCTCGGGGCTGCGATGCTCGACCAGCGTGCGCTGCTCGAGCACCAGGCGTTGTTGCAGCGAGCCTGGTTCCTGCGGCAGGAAGCGCTGGCTCGCGATCCAGCTCTCCCATGCAGGCCGCAATCCGGGCGCGACATCGGCGCCTCGGACGACGAGTTCGGTTCCCGGTCCGAGTTCGAACAGCACGCTGACGCTCGCGCCGAGATCCGCGCGCTCTGCGCAACCTGGATCCGGGGCGGAGACGCTCGCGTCCTCGACGAAACGCTGCGGGAGCAGCGCCACCCATTCGGGAATCCGCGCGCGCAAGGCGTGCAGCGGACCCGGGAGCGGCACTTCGAGCGCGCGCCGTCCACCGAGCAGGGCGCGCGCGCCGGGTTGATCCCCCAGCAGCAGCTTGCTCCAGCCGAGCAGCTGGCACAGGCGCGCATCCGAGGCCACGCGGTCGCGGTGCTCGAGGAGCAGCGCGCGCGCCTCGCGCGCCGCGCCGCGATCGAGCAGACACTCGCACAGCGCGCCGAGCCAGGGCACGAGTTGCGCAGCCGGGGCCGCCGTACCGGCGAGTCTCGCCGCGAGCCCGCGGCGGAACTCTTCCTCGGCCGCGCGCGGTCCGACGCGCGCGCGCAGGAGGCGCGCGCGCCAGAGCTCCCACTCGCCGTGCTCGGTCTCGATTCGCTCCGCGGCCGCGAGCACGCGTTCGGCGACGGCGCAGGCGGACTCGCCCGGCGCCGGCAATGCGGGCAGCCAGGCATGATCCGCGCGGGCTTCGGTCACCAGCGACCAGCAGGCCTGCAGCTCAGTCCGCGGCGCGCCGAGCCAGGCGAAGGAATCGGGGCCGAGCGCCTGGGCGAGGTGCGCTCGCAGCAGCTCCACCAGCGCAGCACGGAGTTCGCGCCGCGAGCTGCCCTCCAAGTCGCCGCGCGCGCGATCGAAGTCGACACCCACGCGGCTGGCCGGCTCGCCGCGCGCATCCGCGACGAGCAGGCGCAGGAACTGGACCGTGTCGCGCGCCCGGCGCGCGAGCAGCGGATCAGCCCCCGGGAGAAGGAGCTCGAGCGCGTCGCCGATCTTCACCATGGCGGCCGCTCCCGCTGCTCGAGCAACTCGAGCGCCGCCGCGACCAGCCGGGCGGGCTCGGCCCATTCCGCCGGCTGGTGACGGAGCGCGTGGCGCAGGACGCCAGGCAGCTCGAAACCGTCGATCTCCGCTAGCGCGCGCGCACGCTGCGCCGCTCGGCGCCACGCCGCGAGCTCACAATCGCGCAGCCGCGCGGCGCGATACAAGAGGCGCGCGAACTCGCGTGCGTGCACGCGGCCGAGCTCGTTCTCCAGTTCTTCGGCGGACCAGGAGCGCGCGCGAGCAGCGATCGGTATCGGTCGGTTCATGGCAGGCTCCCCTGGGCTTCGTCCGCCGCCAGCACAGCCTCGAGCCCGCGGCGCGCGCGGCGCGCGATCTCCGTCACGCTCTCGCCCTGCGCCCGCGCGAGATCGTCCAACGAGCGCGCGTGCAGCACGAGATCGAAGAACGCGCGCCGATCGGGGAACGGCAGGCGATGGAAGCGCGCGCAAGCGCGACCGAGCGCGCGCGGATCGAGTCCCAGCGGTGCGGCCATCGTCTCGAAGGCGCCTGCGGCGCGCGGAGCGTCCTCCCCCTCCTCGAGCACTTCGCGCAGCGCATCGTCGACGCGCGCGCCCAGCCAGATGTCGATCTCGGGCAGGCCGCGGTAGCGCACCGCGGCGCGCGAGGTCAGCGCCAGCGCGCGCAGGAAAACGCGGTCGGCGTCGAGCAGCAGCGCTTGGGCTTCGAGCGCGCGCCCGCTCCGCGCGCGCAGGCGCAGCGGATCGCCGCTGACGATGCGGCTCAGGATCTCCTTCGGGCTGCGGCCCTGGAGCAGGGAACGCCAACCAGGAGCCAACTCCAGTCGGGGAAGCTCCGGGCAGGCCGGGGGGCTGGCCATGCTCTCCATCGCGCGTCTCCTCCTGCGCACGCGCACTCGTGGAAGCGGGAGCGCGTCGCGCGGTCGAGTCTACTCAGGCAGTCGCGGTCTGCGCAGGCCCGAAAAACCGCGCTCCGACTCGACTCCAGGCGGGCGTTCAGGCCCCAATCCCTTGAGGGAGCGCGGCTTGTGGCTCGCTCGCAATTCCCTGTCGCCGCGAAGCCCGCACGGGCGCGCGCGCGCAGGAGACCCCGAATTCCCCACTTCGCTCGCAGCGCCGACGATGGGATCGAGTGCGCAAGCTCGCTACGATCGCGACGCTTGGAACACCATCTCGAAGGCCGGACCGGACTGATCCTGGGGGTCGCCAACAAGCGTTCGATCGCCTGGGCCTGCGCGCAGGCCATGCAGCGCGAGGGCATGCGCCTGGCGTTCACCTACATGGGCGAGCGCATGGAACGCGGCGTGCGCGAGCTCGCCAGCGAGATGCCGAACTCGCTCGTCCTGCCCTGCGACGTGACGCAGCCCGAGACGATCGACAAGGTCGTCGAGGTGCTCAAGCACGAGTTCGGCTCGCTCGACTGCGTCGTGCACGGCGTGGCCTTCGCGAAGCGCGAGGAGCTGCAGGGCGACTTCTTCAACACCTCGCGCGAGGGCTACATGCTCGCGCACGAGGTCTCGGCCTACTCGCTGACCGCGATCGTGCGCCGCGTGCTGCCGCTGATGGAGGGCCGCCCGGGCTCGATCATCACGCTGACCTACATCGGCGGCGAGCGCGTCGTGCCCAACTACAACGTCATGGGCATCGCCAAGGCGGCGCTCGAGGCCAGCGTGCGCTACCTCGCCCACGACCTCGGCCCGCGCGGCATCCGCGTCAATGCGATCAGCGCCGGCCCGATCCGCACCCTCTCGGCCTCGGGCGTCGCCGGCTTCACCGACATCCTCGACCACATCGCGCAGAAGGCGCCGCTGCGCCGCAACGTGACCGCCGACGAGGTCGGCGACGCCTGCATGTTCCTCGCCAGCGACCTCTCGCGCGGGATCACCGGCAGCGTGATCTACGTCGACGCCGGCTTCCACGTGATGGGCGTGTGAGCGCCGCCCGCGAGCGCTTCTTCGCCACCTGCGCACCGGGCCTCGAGCCGCTGCTGCTGGCCGAGGCGCGCGCGCTGAAGCTCCCGAAGCTCGAGCAGCAGACCGGCGGCGTGTACTTCGAGGGCACGCTCGCGGATGCGGCGCGCGCGAACCTGTGGCTGCGGACGGCAGTGCGCGTCCTGATGCGCCTCTCGCGCTTCCAGGCCGCCGCGGCCGACGAGCTCTTCCGCGGCGCGTCGGCGATCGACTGGTCGCGCTTCCTCAAGCCCGAGGGCAAGCTGGTCGTCGCCGCGCACTCGAACGAGTCCGTGCTCGACCACACGCTCTTCGTCGAGCAGCGCGTCAAGGATGCGATCTGCGACCAGTTCCGCGAGAAGACCGGCAAGCGACCGAGCGTGGACAAGGACGCGCCCGACCTCGGCGTGCACGTGCACCTCTTCCGCGACCGCTGCTCCTTGCTCGTCGACACGAGTGGCGAGTCGCTGCACAAGCGCGGCTGGCGGCACTACCAGGGCCGCGCGCCGCTGGCGGAGACGCTCGCGGCGGCGGTGGTGCTCGATTCGGGCTGGGACAAGCGCTCCCCGCTCGTCGATCCGATGTGTGGTTCGGGCACGATCCTGGTCGAGGCGGCGTGGCTGGCAATGGGAATCGCGCCGGGGTCGTTGCGTGAGCGCTTCGCCTTCGAGCGCTGGAAGGAGTGGGAGCCGGCGCTCTCGGCGAAGATGCGCGCGGACGCGAAGAAGAGCGAGCAGCGCTCGGCGAAGCTGATCCTGCGCGGCATCGACATGGACAAGGAGACGCTCGAGGGCGCGCAGACGAATCTCGAGTCGGCCGGCGTCGCGGACAAGGTCGAACTCGAGCGCGGTCGCGCCGAGACCTACGAATACAAGCGCGGCTGGAACGCCTGGATCGCGAGCAATCCGCCCTACGGCGAGCGCATCGGCGACGAGCGCGAGCTCGAGGGCCTCTTCGCGCGCTACGGAGCTCGGCTGCGCGAGCGCTGCGGCGGCTGGCACGCAACGCTGCTCTCGGGCAATCCGAAGCTCACGCAGGCGCTCGGGCTGAAAGCGCAGCGGGTGCGCGCCGTGCAGAACGGCGCGATCGCCTGCGAGCTCCTGCACTACGAACTGCCATGAGCTGGACCCTCGACCCGCGCTTCGAGCGCCCCGAGAACGCTGAGCTGCTGGCCTACCTGCGGCGGCAGCAGCCCTCGGCGCACAGCGATGTCGCAAGCGTGCTGGCCGACTCTGCGCGCGCGCTCCCAGACGTGATCAGCTGGTGTCCCGATCCGCAGGCCTACGCCTTCGTCGCGCTAGCGACCCGCGAGCGCCGCGTCTTCGCGCTGGCGCGCGGCATGCGCAGCCTGGTCTTCGCCCTGCCTGCGGCGGATCATGCCGAGGCCCTCGCGCAGGGCGGCCGGCCTTGTCCCGAGATCGGCCGCGAGTGGATCGAATGGCAGGCGTTCCCGGCGACTGACTTCGCGCGCTGGTGCAAGCGCGCACACGACCACGCCGCGCGAGCAGCTCAGTGATGGTGATGCCCGCCGGGCCCGTGCGGATGGCCGTGCGCCATCTCTTCGCTCGTCGCGTCGCGCAGACCCGCGACCGTGACCTCGAAATCGAGCGTCTGGCCCGCGAGCGGATGGTTGAAGTCCACCATCACGCGCTCCGCCTCGACACTCAGCACCCACACAGGCAGCGACTGCCCGTCCTCGCCCTCGGCTTGCAGCGACATGCCGGGCTCGACCTCCATCCCCTCGGGAAACGCAGCGCGCGGGAAGGCGTGCACCGCATCGGGCGCGCGCGGACCGTAGCCGCCCTCGGGCGGGACTTTCACGCGCAACTTCTGGCCGGTGCTCGCGCCCAGCAAGCCCTGTTCGAGCCCCGGGACGATGTTCTGCGCGCCGTGGAGGTACTCGAGCGGTTCGCTGGCGTCGCTGGAGTCGAGCACTTCTCCGGTCTCGCTGCGCAGCACGTAGTGGATGCGGACGACCTTTCCGGGACCGATGCTGGGGGACGAAAGCGACATGCGATGAGCTCCTTGGAGTCCGAGGAGGATAACGACGCCGCGTCGAGCGCGCGACGATTCGACTAGGCCGCCTGGCCGGCGACTTCCGCGCGCCGCGCCAGCGGGCGCAGGACGAGCGAGCGCAGCAGCGAGAAGCCGACCAGCGCGACGAGCAGCACGGCGCTGGCCGTCGATACTGTCGAAGGGACTGCGTGCGCGTGCTCGCCCAGGCGCGCGGTGGGCACGATCGCGAGCGCGATGTAGATCCAGTCGACCAGCAGCCCGAGCGCGAGCGCGGAGGCGGACAGGCCGATGAGCATCGTCGCCACCGTGCGCCGGCCGAGCTCGCGCGAGAGCACGAAGATCGAACCGAGGTTGGTCGCGGGTCCGGCGAGCAGGAAGACCAGCGCCGTGCCCGGGCTGAAGCCCTTGTGGATCAGGCTGGCTGCGATCGGCGTCGAGGCGGAAGCGCAGACGTAGACAGGGATCCCGATGACCAGCATCAGCAACATGCCGCCGATCCCGCTCTGCAGTGCGGGATCGAGCGCGTCCGTGGGCAGGAGCACGCTGATCGCCGCGCTGAGGATCAGACCGAGCACGAGCGAGGGCGCCAGGTCGTCAAGCATCTCGACGTAGGCGTAACGCAGCACGGCGCGCGCCCAGTTGCCGCGCGCGGGCGCTCGCGTCGCGGGCTCGTGCGTGTGCACGAGCTCCGGAGCGGGAGCGGCAGCGACCTCGTGTGCGCAGCAGGACTGCTCCGCGACCGGCACGGCGGCCGACTTCGCGGGTTCGCGGTCGAGTTTGCGGCGCACCAGCATGTTGACCAGGCTGCCGCTGAAGAGCGCCGAGAGCACCGCCCCCACCGGCCGCGCGATCGTCAACAGCGGATCGAGCAGCGCCCAGGAGACGGTGACCGAATCGACGCCGGTCTCGGGCGTCGAAATCAGGAAGGCGGTCGTCGCGCCCTTGCTCGCTCCGCGGCGCCGCAGCTCCGTCGCAAGCGGCACGACCGAGCAGGAGCACAGCGGCAGCGGCGCGCCGAACAGAGCCGCAAGCCCGACTGAGGAGAGATCGTCGCGGGCGAGCTTCTTCACGATCCGATCGGTGCGCAGGAAGCGGTGCAGGAGGCCCGCCAGCAGGAATCCGACCAGCAGGAAGGGCGCCATGTCGAGCATGATGCGCCACAGCTCGCTCCCGACCTGCTCGAGGAACTGCAGCGCCTGCGCGCCGCGCTCGACCGTGAAGGCCGTCGACAACACGCCCAGCACAACGGCCGCGAGCTTGAGCCGCGGGCGTTCGGTGCCGTGGAAGACCTCGGGCAGGAGGTCACATACCGCGACGTACAAGAACGTGCCGCAGGCGAAACCCGTCAAGAGCCCGTCGACGCTCGGGTGGTGCTCGAAGACCCGGCTGCCGCCGAGCAGCGCCAGCGGCTCGATCGCCGCGAAACAGACGAGCAGCGCCAGCGCGTTGCCTGTCTTCACGTGCGCCAGGCGCATCACGGTCGCCAGCGAAAAGCTCTCGCTGGCCTTGTGCACGAGGTACGAGATCAGGAACTGCGTCTGGGCGCCCTCGCTGTGCAGGATTCCCGTCAGCGCCACGCCGGCGGTGAGCGAGTGCAGGCTCAGGCCGAGGTAGGTTGCGAGCCACAGGCTGGTGTGCACGTTGGCGCCGGAACGTTCGGCCAATCCGCGCAGCCAGACGCGCTCGAGGGCGAACAGCAGCAGCAATCCGGCGAGCGCCGCGATCCAGGGGCCGAGCGCCGGCTCCGCTGCAGCGGCCTGGGGCGCACCATGCCCGGCGAGCTCGGGCAGGAGGTGCAGGAAGATCGTCCCCAGGAAAATGCCCGCCGCCACGGCCACGAACAGGTGCAGCCCGCGCTCCGACCAGCGCCGGAAGAGCGGCGGCAGCGCGCCGGCCAGGCTGACCGCCAGGAGCAGCAATGCGATGGTGATGGGCGCGGTCTCCAAGGCGGGTCGACTTCTCTATAGGGTCTCCGCTCGCACGTCTCAGCGCCAGCGACGCGCCAACATCGCCAACCCATGCGACGTAGCGCGCCCCGAACGCGTCCTGTAGCCCGGAAGCTTGCCAGCCGGGGGGGCGCGCGTTAACTAGTGGCCCCCCATTCGCGCCCGGCGAGCCCGGCGCGGACCTTCTCCCTCCCTCCGGTGCGAGCAGCGCGCCCCGCGGCCCCGCCGCGACTCGCGCCTCGCGGACTCCCAGCCCATGCTCGAGATTCGAAACCTGACCAGGCATTTCGGCCCGCTCAAGGCGGTCGACGGCATCAGCTTCCGCGTCGATCGCGGCGAGGTGCTCGGCTTCCTCGGCCCCAACGGCGCCGGCAAGTCGACGACCATGAAGATGGCCACTGGCTTCCTGGCCCCGACCTCCGGCACGGCCATCGTCTGCGGCCACGACATCCAGGAGGATCCGCTCGGAGCCAAGCGCAAGTTCGGCTACCTGCCCGAGGGCGCGCCGGCCTATCCCGACATGACGCCGGCCGGCTTCCTCTCCTTCGTGGCCGAGGTGCGCGGCATCCCGGCCGAGCGTCGCGCGCAGCGCATCGCCGAAGTGGTCGAGCTGGTGCACATCGACAAGGTCCTGCACCAGCGCATCGAGACGCTCTCGAAGGGCTTCAAGCGCCGCGTCGGCCTGGCGCAGGCGATCCTGCACGACCCGGAAGTGCTGATCCTCGATGAGCCGACCGACGGCCTCGATCCCAACCAGAAGCACGAGATGCGCACGCTGATCAAGCAGATGTCCAAGAACAAGGCCATCGTGCTCTCGACGCACATCCTCGAGGAAGTCGAGGCCGTCTGCACGCGCGCGATCATCATCGCGCGCGGCAAAGTGCTCTTCGACGGCACGCCCGGCGAGCTGACCGAGCGCGGCCCGCTCGACGACGTCTTCCGCCGCATCACCACGGGAGCGCAGAAGGCGCTGAGCTGAACCAGGAGAACGACCCGTGCGCAACACACTCATCATCCTCAAGCGCGAACTAGCCGGCTATTTCGCGACACCCGTCGCCTACGTCTTCATCGTCATCTTCCTGGTGCTCTCGGGCGTGCTGACGTTCTTCCTCGGCGGCCTGTACGAGAGCGAGCAAGCGAGCCTGCAGGGCTTCTTCGGCTGGCACCCCTGGCTGTACCTGTTCCTGATCCCGGCCATCTCGATGCGCCTGTGGGCCGAGGAGCGCAAGCAGGGCACGATCGAACTGCTCATGACGCTGCCGCTGACACCCGCACAGACGGTTTTCGGGAAGTTCCTCGCGGCCTGGCTGTTCTGCGGCATCGCGCTGATTCTGACCTTCCCGGCCTGGATCACGATCAACTACCTCGGCAAGCCCGACAACGGCGTGATCGTCGCGAGCTACCTGGGCAGCTTCCTGATGGCCGGCGGCTACCTGGCGATCGGCGCGGCGCTCTCGGCTGTCTCGAAGAACCAGGTGATCGCGTTCATCCTGGGCCTCGTGACCTGCCTCATGTTCCTGATGATCGGCTACCCGCCGGTGCGCGCCTTCTACAGCGGCGTGCTGTCGCCCACGCTGGCCGGCACGATCAGCGACTTCAGCTTCCTCTCGCACTGGGACGCGATCACGCGCGGGGTGATCGACGCGCGCGACTTCCTGTTCTTCGTCTCGCTGATCCTGGTGGCGATGTTCGCCAACGCGGTGATCCTCGACGCCAAGAAGGCCGACTGAGGTGCAGCCCATGAACTCGAAGAAACTCTTCACGGCCACGGGACTGTTGCTGGCGATCGTGCTCTTCGTGGCGCTCAACGCGCTAGGCCGCTCGCTCTTCCGCTCCGCGCGCCTGGATCTGACCGAGGAGAAGCTCTACACGCTCTCGCTGGGCAGTCGGAACATCCTGGCCGACCTCGACGAGCCGATCACGCTGCGCTTCTTCTTCTCCAAGACCGTCGCCAAGGACCTGACCCCGCTGCTGGCCTTCGGCCAACGCGTCCAGGAACTGGTCGAGGAGTACGTGGCGCACTCGGGCGGCAAGCTCAAGCTCGAGGTGCTCGATCCCGAGCCCTACTCCGAGGAGGAGGAACAGGCTGTCGAAGCCGGGCTGCAAGGCGTGCCGCTGAACGCCAAGGGCGAGACGCTCTACTTCGGCTTGGCAGGCACGAACACCACCGACGAGCAGGAGAGCATCCCCTTCATCCGCCAGGAGCGCGAGTCGCTGCTCGAGTACGACCTGACGCGCATGATCTACAGCCTCGCGCACCCCAAGAAGAAAGTCGTCGGCCTGATCAGCAAGCTGCCCATGGAAGGCAATCCGATGGCGCGCTTCCAGAACCCGGACGCCGACGCGGGCGCCTGGTTCATGCTCGACCAGATCCGCGAGCGCTTCGAGGTGCGCACGATCCCCGATGCGATCGAGAAGGTCGAGGACGGCATCGACGTGCTGATGGTTGTGCACCCGCAGGGGCTGGCGCCGCAGACGCTCTACGCCATCGACCAGTACGTGCTCGGCGGCGGGAAGGCGCTCGTCTTCGTCGACCCGAACTGCATCGCTCAGGAGGTGCGCAACGATCCGAGCAACCCGCTCGCGGGCGCGATGGCCGACCGGAGCTCGGACCTCGGCCCGCTGCTCTCTGCCTGGGGCCTCGACTACTCGAAGGAGGACCTCGCGGGCGACCGGGACAGCGGTCTGCGCGTGCGCCTGCCGCAGGGCGGCGACATCGTCTACACCATCTGGCTCGGGCTGCGCGGCGACCAGGACACGCTCGACAAGAGCGAGCCGATCACGATGCAGCTCAACGACCTGATCATGGCGACCGCCGGCGTGCTGACGAAGAAGTCCGAGGCCGCGACGACCGTCACCCCGCTGGTCGAGACCACCAAGAACTCGATGAAGGTCGCGAAGAGCGCGATCCAGTTCGGCGACGACCCGAAGAAGCTCTACGAGAGCTTCGTCTCGGGCGGCGAGAAGCTGATGCTCGCCGCGCGCGTCCACGGTCCCGCGAAGAGCGCCTATCCCGAGGGCAAGCCCAAGGCCGAGCCGCCGGCCGACGGCCAGCCGCCCGAGCCGCCCGAGCCGCCCAAGGAGGCCGCCGCGGCGGAGGGGCTCAAGGAATCCAAGGGACCGATCAACGTGATCGTCGTGGCGGACGCGGACCTGCTGGCCGACCGCTGGTGGACGCGCACACAGAACTTCTTCAACCAGAAGATCGCCACGCCGACGGCTGACAACAACAGCTTCGTGCTCAATGCGCTGGAGAACCTGTCCGGCAACGACGACCTGATCAGCCTGCGCGGTCGCGGCAACTCGGCGCGGCCCTTCGACAAGGTCGACGAGATCCGGCGCGAGTCCGACAAGCGCTTCCTGGCCAAGGAGAACGAGCTCGAAGGGCAGCTCAGGGACCTCAAGACGCAGCTCGGCCAGCTCCAGAAGGGCGGCGGCGACGGCGGCGCGCTGATCCTGACCGACGAGCAGCGCAAGAAGATCGAGCAGTTCCGCGACCAGCAGGTCGCGACCAGCAAGGAACTGCGGCGCGTCAAGCACGAGCGCAACCAGGAGATCGAGGCGCTCGGCACGCGGATCAAGCTGCTGAACACGTTCCTCGTCCCGCTGCTGGCGATCGTGGCCGCATTCGGCGTGGCCGCGCTGCGACCCAAGCCCAAGGGAGGCTGATGCCATGAAACAGAAGACGCTCTTCCTGCTCCTCGCGGCGACCGTGCTCGTCGGCGGCCTGGCAGCTCTGAGATACGCGCGCGACGAAGCCGCCGTGGCCTCGTCCACGTCGAAGGGCGAGCTGCTCCCGGGGTTGATCCAGTCGATCAACGACGTCGCCAGCATCACGCTGCAGCGCAAGGACGGCACGACCACGCTGCTGCGGACGGACTCGGGTGCCTGGGGCCTGGCCGAGAAGGACGGCTACGAGGTCGAGTCCGAGGCCGTGAAACAGGCGCTGATCGCGCTGGCGCAGATGACCGCGCTCGAGCAGAAGACCGACGATCCCGAGCGCTATTCGAAGCTGGGCCTGCAGGATCCCGAGGCCGAGGGCTCGACCTCGACGCTCGTGACCCTGAAGGACAAGTCGGGCAAGGAGCTCGCCCAGTTGCTCGTCGGCAAGCAGAGCGAGGGCAAGGGCGGGATGCCCTCGGGCAACACCTACGTGCGCCGCGCGGGCGAGAAGGCGTGCTGGCTGGCCAAGGGCAACCCCGCGCTCAAGGAGAAGGCGACCGACTGGCTGCAGAAGAAGGTCGTCGAGATCAAGCGCGACCGACTGCGTTCGATCGAGGTGCGCCATCCCGACGGCGAAGTCGTGCACGTCGAGCGCGCCAAGCCCGAAGACGACAACTTCGAGCTGGCGGGCATCCCCGAGGGCCAGGAGCTGTCCTATCCGGGCGCCCCGGGCTCGCTCGGTTCGGCGCTCGAGTACCTGAACCTCGAAGACGTGCTGCCGGCGGACAAGGTCGATTTCTCGCAAGGCGCCGGCCCGACGAGCGAGTTCCGGACCTTCGACGGCCTGAAGATCACCGTGCGCGTGAAGGAAGACGGCGAAAAGTGCTACGCGCGCTTCGAAGCCGCGTACGAGGCGCCGCCGCAGATCGGCCCGACTCCTCCACCCGCGCCTGACGCCGGCGCGGACCCCTCCAAGCCGCCGGAGCCGCAAGACACCGCGGCGAAGAAGCCCGAGGAAGTCCAGAAAGAGGCCGACGAGCTCCAGGCGCGCCTGTCGAAGTGGGTCTACCAGATCCCCGCCTACAACAAGGCGAACTTCACCAAGCACATGAAGGACCTGCTCAAGGCGAAGACGCCGCCGGCCGCACCGCCGGCCGAGGGCGAGAAGCCCCCGGACGAGAAGCCGCACTGATCCAGGGCGAGCCCGCGACCGAGAAGCGCAGTGCGCGCCCGGCCGCCAGGCGGATGCCGACACGCGGCCCGACGCGGATGCGGCCGGGCACGTCTCCTTCCTCGATGCGCAACGCGCCGCGCCAGAGTTGCGCACCGTCGTCCGCGCGCGTGATCGCCAGCGCCTGGGTCAGGCGCCCTGGACCGCGACACAGCGCCCGCGCGTCGGTCGTGCCGCGCCTGCGCTGCATCGCTGCGAGCCCCTCGAGCGGTTCGAGCGCGCGCACGAGCACGGCCTCGCCGATGCCCTCGGCGGCACTCGTCACGTTGAAGCACAGGTGCATGCCGTAGATCAGGTAGACGTACGCATGTCCGGGTGGCCCGAACATCGAGGCGTTGCGCGCCGTGCGGCCACGGAAGGAGTGCGAGGCGGGATCGTCGGCGAGATAGGCCTCGGTCTCGACGATGCGGCCGGCGGCGCGGCCGGCGCGCGACTCGTGCACGAGGACGCAGCCGATCAATGCGCGCGCGAGCTCGACGGTCGGCAGCTCGAAGAACTCGCGGCGCATGGAGTCAGGGGCGCGCCTTCTCGCGCTCCTTCTTGAAGATCAGCAGGTGATTGAAGCCGCGCAGGAAGAAGTTGCCCTCGGCCGCGGCCTTGTGGAAGTTTGGCTGCTCGAGCTTGCGGTTGCCGCGCACGACCACGACATGGTCCACGGGCCGGAAGCGCTCGGCGAGCATTCCGTAGAAGGTCGAGCCGATGCCGATGAAGCCGCGCTTCTTCTTGAAGCTGTCGCTGCAGTAGACCGCCAGGAAGCGCCGGTCGCGCAGGACGCGCTCGGTCTCGGCGAAGACCGCCCGCATGGCCTCGAAGTAGCCGCCGCCGAAGGCATCGAGCTCGCCGATGCAGTCCTCGTCCTGGGAGTAGTCGAGATGCGTCGAGTACGGCGGATCCATGAAGACGAAATCGACCTTGCCGTCCTCGAGCGGGAGCTTGCGCGCGTCCGCGCGGAAGACATCCGGCCGCTGCGGCTGCAGGTCGTAGCCGAGCGCGCGGCGCTCGAGGCTGCGCGCCACGTCCAGCGTAGTCCCGCCGCCGCAGAAGGGATCCACCACCAGGTCGCCCGCGCGTGTGTAGCGCTCGAGCACGTTCCAGATCACGTAGGCCGGGGTCGCTCCGGGATAGGCCGGGATCCCCATCGGCACCTCGGAGTACTGCTGCGAGGGGTAGTACCAGAGCGTCGTCGTCTGCAGCTTCAGCGCGGGTTTCCCGCGCTTCGGGGGCGTGCGGCCGGGCTGCACGAGCCTCTCAGCCGTCTTCGCCGGGCTGGAACGACATCGGTGCCGCGCCGGCGGGACCGGGCTCCCGGCCCAGGGCCGGGAAGGGCTGCGCCGCCGCCCCGCTCGTCGGTACCGAGGTGGGCTTGCTGGCGGGTGCCGTGGCGCGCACGACGCTGCGGGGCTTGTTCGCGACCTCGGAAGGCTGACGCGCGTCCCGGGCGGCCTCCAGGCGGGCCGGACCGTTCGACGGGTCCTTCGCCAGCGACCCAGGCCTCGAGCTTTCGAGGTACTCGAGCACCGAAATCGTGATCCCGACCACGAGCAGCCCGACCACGAGCATCTGAGCACCCGGGGACAGCTGGCGAGGCAGGGGGTCGAAGACGGAACGGAGCACGCTCTTCATAGGAAACACCAGTACGGAAGCTACGCAGATTATCCGGCGCTTGTTGGCAAACCGCAAGAATCCGTTCCCACCCGCGCACCGGGATGCGGCCGGCTCAGCTGCGGGCGCGTCCGCGCGTGTGATTTCGCACGTATTCCAGCAGGATCTGGTGCTGCCGAAGGAAGTCGTGAGTGCCGGCGGAGAGCGGCGCCTTGAAGAAGCAGGCCGTATGGGGCATCTCCCCCGCCTCCCCCAGGGCGTGCGCCAGGTCGGCCAGGCGCACGAGATCGAGGACCAGCGGAGCCGCGAGTGCCGAGTCGCTCGCGCTCCAGGTGAACTGCAGCGTCATGCGCGTCCCCAGGAAGCCCTCGAAGTGCACGAAGTCCCAGGCCGTCTTCCAGTCCCTGAGCGAAGGGACGTAGTCGATCCCGACGTGCGTGTGCACCGAGTCGTCGCCGAGCAGCGAGCGCAAGGCCTCGTTCTTGTTGCGCACCTTGCTCAGGCTGTGCGCGCCGTCGGAGAGCACCTCGCCATCGCGGTTGCCGAGCATGTTGTAGCCCTGCCACGTGAGCACGCGCAGATTGCGCGCCGCGAACATCGGGGCAAGCGTCGTCTTGAGCAGCGTCTCGCCCGTCTTGCCGTCGTTGCCGCAGTGGGGTAGCCCGAGCTTCAGCGCCTGCTCGCGCAGCGCGGGCGAACTCGATCCGCGGCTGGGGGTGAAGTTGACGTACGCGCAGCCGGCCAGGAAGGCCGCATGCGCATAGAGCATGGAAGCGGGCTGCGGCCGCTCCTCCTCGAGCGCCTGCTGGAAGGCCGCCAGCGACTGCCACTCGGGCTGCTCCTCGCGCCAGGCCTCGGTGCTCGCGAGGTTCACGACGACCACGCGTTCGAGTTCCTCGCGCGTCCGGAAGTCCTCGATGTCGGACCGGATCGCCTGCACCTGTTCGCGACTCGAAGCGCCGCCCAGGCTCGCCGAGCGCGGGTCGAGGTCGGCCATGCCGACGTCCGGGGTGTCGAGCGGGCCGGAGCGCAGGCGCGCTTCGAAGGCCGCTGCGGGTCGCGCGCAGGCATCGACCAAAGCCGTGCTCAGGATCCCGTGCTCGATCAGCTCGCGCGCCGACTGCGAGAGCGAGCGCGTGCAGACGTCATGGCCGCCGAGCACGAACTCCTCGAACGGACGCAGCGCGAGCTCGGTCAGCGGTGGACGTTCGGTGACGAGCCCTACCGGCTCCAGCAGGCCTTCGCGCAGGCCGTGCAGACCGTAGAAAAGACAGGTGGAGATCGATCCACGTGCCCCCACGAGCCAGACGCCCAGGCGTCCGCCGCGCTTCTGGTTCTGATCGTCCTTGGTCAACGCGTGCTCCGGGTTCGCCGCGCCCGCTCGATCCAGGCTTCGACGAGCCCGTCCTGATCGCGCGGCCACCAGCGAGCGGAGAGCGTGGGCCGCATTTCGGCTGCCGCGCCTCCCCCAGCGCCGCCGGGTGGGGCGGGGAGCCGGGGCGAGTCGCTCTCCGTCGAGCCGCCCATTGTGCCGTCCCCGGTGCCCGAGGGCACGCCCGAGCCGCCCACCGGCGCGGGAGCTCCCGCGACCGGGGCGCCGCTGCCCGTCTGGGATCCGCCCGCAGGACGGCGGTAGGTCCTTTCCAGTTCCGAGAGGAGCTCGCCGAGCGAGCCGCCGGCGTCTGCGGGCTCGTCCGGGGCGCCGGCGTCGGACGGCAACCATGCGGCGGTCCGCTCGAGGAGTGCGCGCGCTTGTGCCGAGCCGAGCGCGCCGTGCGCCTCGAGCCGCGCCGCGCGGCGCAGCTCCGCGGCGAGCTCGCTGCGCGCGGTCGACGCCGAGGTCGGGCTCGTGCCAGCGTCGGCGCCCGGGTCGAGCTCCTCGGCCAGCGCATTCCAGGCGCGCGCGAGCGGCGCGGGCGGGAACTCGGAGGGAGCCCAGCGCCCGAGGAGCTCGTGCACGCCCGCCGCGAGCAGTAGGAGTGCGGCCGTCCCGACCCAGGCCGGCGCCGTCGCGAGCCACACGCGCGTGCGGTCGAAGCGCGCCAGCGCTCGACGCGCCAACAGTTCGCTCCAGTCCGGCTGCGTCGAGCGCGGCGCCGCGAGCGCGGTGTCGAAGAGTTGCGGCGTCGCGAGCACTCGGTCGGTGCGCACGGCGACCTCACGCGCATCGCTCCAGTGCTCGATCAGCCAGACCGCTCCCGCGAGCAGGCCGGCGATTGAGGCGGGAACGAGCGCGGCCTGCGCAGCAGCCGCGCTGTCGAGCCGCGCGAGCCCGATCAGCACCCAGGTCGAGGAGGCGGCGATCGCGAGTCCTTCGAACGCGCGCGAGAGCCGGTCCCACGCCAGCAAGCCTGCGAACGCGCGGCGCAAGCGTCGCGCTGCAGTCGGGGCTTCGAGCTCAATGGGCATCGATCTCCGGAACGTGTGCGAGCAGTTCCTTGGGGCAGGTCTCCAGTGCGCGACGCGAGAGGACGAACAGCACCGGCTCGCCCGTGGGCGGGAGCAGCGCGGCGTTGCCGACCCAGATCGTCTGCGATTCGCATTCGGGCAGGGAGCCCGTGAGCAGCGTGTTGCCGGCCTCGAAGAAGCACAAGTTGACGAGGTTGCCTTCCTCGTCGGCGACGAAGAGCTCCTGCTTGGGATCCTCGCGACTCCGCACGCTGCGGGATCCGAGGTAGACCCAGTTGTGGCGGCGCATGCTGCGCCCGCTCTGCAGGTTCCGGATCAGGTCGTCGAGCCGGAAGAAGTAGAGTTCGGCGCCTTCCTTCCAGCCCACGTAGAGCAGCAGGCCGTCGCCGGCGGGCGGCGTGACGCTGTAGGCCCGCATGCCGGCCAGGAGTTCCTCGCGCGTGGGCGCGGGCTCCGTGGCGGTCCAGACCGCGTTCTTGCCCGGCTGCAATCCGAGCGCGAGCAGCGCGACGTTGATGCGGCTGGGTTGGGCCTCGGTCACGAACAGGCTCTCGTGCGCATTGCCCGCGCGCGTGCAGAGGACGTACTCGAGCGAGTCGGCGCGCACCAGGACGCGCGCGGGGATCGCGCACAGCCCGAGCCCGGGCTCGAGCCAGACGTCGTGCTGCGCGAGCGCCTTCTGCAGCGCCACGACGGCCGCATCCGGCTGCTTCCCGGGCGGCTCCTGCGGCCCGGCGGACACGAGGCACAACGGCAGCAGCGCGATGGCCGCAGAGAGCTTCATGACTTGGGCTTGACCAGTTCCTCGCGGCGCACGCCCAGGCGGTCGAGGTCGTGCTTCACGAGTTCGTAGACGGCCTCGGCATAGCGCCGGATCTCCCACTGCGCGTCGGGCTCGAGGCGCTGCTCCAGGAAGTGCATCACGCCCTGCAGCGAGACCGTCCAGTAGGCCTGGCTGTAGAGATTCTGCGGCAGGCACATGCGCGCGATCTCCTTGGCGACGCCACGCGCGATGCGCTCCTCGTAGCGCCGGAACGCCTCGCGGCACTCCTCGGCCATCAGCTCGCTCTCGCGCGCATGGTCGAAGCTCGGCGGCAGGTCGAGCGAGGCCTGCTTGTTGCCGTGCGGCGGGTTGCCGCGGAACACGCTCGGCACGTGGAACTCGGGCGTCCATTGCACGTAGCGCCCCGAGATCTCGTTCCAGCTGCAGCCCTTGTCCGTGTCGAAGAGCACGTCGAAGACCTCGAGCGAGACCTCGTTGCCCCCGACGACGTACTCGCGCCAGCCGCTGCCGACCTGGTACTTGAAGGCCTGGCGGAAGACGAACAGCGGCGCCTTCCAGTGGAAGGTGTAGAAGGAGTGGCGATAGGGCGAGGTGTGCCCGTGCTCCCACAGGAAGCGGCACAGCTTCTGGTCCTTCTCGTCGTACTGCTGCTTCTTCTTGTCGTACGAAATGCGGGCGCTGTTCGCGACCTTCAGCGCGTGATCGACCTGCATGCGGTCGACGAGCGCCACGAAACCGATCCGGTCGCCGAGAGTTTCGACGGCCCCTTCGGGCAGCGCGATCTGGGAGAGCGTCATGCGCTTCAGTCTAGCTCGCGCCGATCGCGCGCGATCTGCGCCGCGGGCAGGAACTCGATCAGGTCGCTCGCCACCAGGCCGCGCGCTCCGCGCTGACGCCGGCCGAGGTCGCCCGCGAGGCCGTGCGCGTGCACGGCGCCGACCGCGGCCTCGAAGGGTGTCCAACTCGCGCTCGACTGCGTGCTGCATCGCGCCAGGTAGGCGACCAGGATCCCCGCCAGCACGTCGCCAGCGCCGGCGGTCGCCATCCCGGCATTGCCCGTCCGATTGACATACACGCGCTCCCCCATGGCGACTACCGTGCCCGCGCCCTTGAGGCAGCAGATCGCCCCGCTGCGGCTGCTGATCTCGCTCGCCGCTGCGCGCCGCGAGCTCGGATCGCCCCCGATCCGGCGTCCGAGGAGCCGTTCGGCTTCGCCGGGATGCGGCGTGAGCACGACCGGCGCCTGCGCGCGCCGCACGAGCTCGAGCCGCTTGCCGAGCTCGTTGAGGGCGTCCGCGTCGAGCACCAGAGGAACTCGCGCGGCTTCGAGCAGCGTGCGCACGAGCGCGTGAGTCCGCTTGCCACGGCCGAGCCCCGGCCCGACGAGCAGCGCGTGATCGCCGCGCGCGGCCAGGCGGCGTGCGAAAGCGCTTGCGCCGCGCGCCTCCAGATCGACAGCATCGACGAGCACGGCCTCGGGGGCCGCGACAGGCAGTGCCGCGAGCAGGTTCTCGGCCAAGGCGCTGACCGTGACCAGACCGGCCCCCGCGCGCTGCGCCGCGCGCGCTGCGAGGATCGCTGCGCCTGGCATTTCGCGGCTGCCGCAGACGAGCAGCACGCGACCGGCTTGCCCCTTGTGCGCGTCGGCGGGGAGCGCGGGCGGTCGAGCGGGTCCAGTCTTCCGTTTCAAACCAGGGTCTCCGTGTGTCCGACGTCGAGGCCGGCCCAGTTGCGCAGCGTGCGCTCTTCCCAGCCTTCGAGAGCTGCCAGTTCCTCGGCCGAGACGAGCTTCAAGCGTCGCAGCAGTCCGACGATCACGGCATGCAGCGCGCGGTAGCCGCCGTCGTCGATCTTGAGCGCGAGCGCGCGCTCCGCTCCGCAAACGCCGATGGCGTAGATCGCCTCCCCGCCGAGCTTGGGGAACAGCCGGCCACGCGTCACCCGTGCGATGTCGGTGCAGATGCGCTTGTGGTTGCCGGCGATCAGCTCCGGATGGGCGGCGACCGAAGCCAGCATCCGCTCGCAGGCCCGCCGTCGCTCGGGCGCGAGTCCGGCGGGGCTCGCAACCCGGGCGAAGGCGCGGGCGAGCGCCGTGAGTGGCATGCGGAAGGTCGGTGCGCTGCACCCGTCGGTGGCGGAGCCCAGCTCCTCCGGCGGGACGTCCGCCATCTCGCCCACCGCGCGGCGCACGAGCGCCTGGGCTGCGGCCCGTGGATCGAGGTAGCGCTCGGGCGGCACGCCGAGCTGCAGCGCCAGGCCCAGGAAGCCGGCGTGCTTGCCCGAGCAGTTGTTGTGAATCGCCCCTGGCTGCTCCCCGCGCCGGGCGAGTTCGCCGCGCGCGGCCGGGTCGCCCGGAGCCTGCGGGCCGCAGAGCAGGTGACGCGGTTCGAGTCCCTCGGCTGCGAGCATGCCGGCGACGCGAGTCGTGTGGATCGCCTCGGCGTTGTGCGAGGCGAGCGCCAGCGCGATCTCCGGCGGCCCGTAGCGGAAGCGGTCCGCAGCACCCGTCTCCAGCAGCGGAAGCGCCTGCAGGCACTTGACCGAGCTGCGCGTGAAGAACGGCGCGGTGTACTCGCCCGCGCCATCGAGCACCCTGCCGTCGGCATCGGTCAGCACCCAGGCCCCGCGGTGCTGCGATTCGACCGCGTCGCCGCGCCACAGGCGCACGAGCACCGGGTTGTCCGGATAGCCCTGGTCCTGCACGCGCGGCATCCTACCCGCAGCTCGATTCAGGCGCCCGTGCGGGCTAGGCTCAGCCGCCGGACTTTCCGGCGAGCCCGTGAGTTGAACAGCAGAGCGAACGCACGTGAAGGACCCCTCTGAAGGCGTACCGATGGTGCCCGTGGACCTCGGCCGGATCGTGATCCGCGAGGGCGCGGACCAGCAGTACATCTTCCTCAAGGAGCGCAACGGCCAGCGCGGCTTCCCGATCGTGATCGGGACCAGCGAGGCACACGAGATCCGGCGCGTCGTGACCGGACTGCAGACCGAGCGCCCGCTTACGCACCAGCTCGCCTACGACAGCATCCGTGCGCTCGGTTCCGACCTGCGGCGCGTGGACATCGTCGCGCTCAAGAACAACACCTTCTATGCGCAGGTCGTGCTGCAGAACAAGAAAGGCGACGTCAAGGCCGTCGTCGACGCGCGCCCGAGCGACGCGGTCGCGCTCGCGCTGCGCGCGAAGTGCCCGCTGCGCGTGGCGGAGGAAGTGCTCGAGCACGTGCGCACGGACCAGAGCGGGCCGGATCCGTTGCCCGGGCCCGAAGGGCCGCCCGAAGCCACCTGAGTCGGCCTCAGCCGCTCCCGGCTCAGTCGCCGCCGTTCGGGCCCTTGCCGCCGCCCTTGATGACGCGCTCGATGCGGTGTTCGATCCAGCCGCCGAAGTAGAGCAGCGCGAGCACCAGCGCGGTGACGAGCAGCGCCTCGGCCTGCATGCCGGCTCCGCAAGCTGCGCCGATGCAGGCGACGACCCAGACGCAGGCGGCCGTGGTCAGTCCGCGCACCTCGCGTACGCGCTCCTCGGCGGCCGGCTGCAGGATCACGCCCGCGCCGAGGAAGCCGATGCCGGTGATGATGCCCTGGAACACGCGCGAGGCCGAGCCGTCGTTCGTGCCGGCCATGCTCACGCCGAGATAGGTCATCAAGGCCGAGCCCATCCCGACGAGGCCGAGGGTGCGGAAACCGACGGGCTTGCCGCGCAGATCCCGGTTGAGTCCGACCGCCCCGCCCATCAGGAGCGCGGGCAGGAGGCGCAGGAGCGCTTCCAGGAATCGGCCGTCGAACGCGAAGATGGGATGAGTCATCTCGAATTCGAGCTATCGGCCGAATCTCCGGGGTCCTGGACGCTTCGCGCCCAGCGGCCTAGGCTCTGCCCGGACGATTCCCGACGGAGGCGTGGCAGAGCGGCTGATCGCGGCGGTTTTGAAAACCGCTGTGCCGCAAGGCACCAGGGGTTCGAATCCTCTCGCCTCCGCCATCCCATAGTCGGGATGGGCTGCGCACATCGGTCGCGCGCGTTCAAGCGACCGCGTTCTCCGGTCGATGTCCCTGATCCCCCCTTCCTCCGGGGGTTCGAGCATGCCGGTGACGCGATTCCTGATCGTCTGCCAGCCCCGAACCGGGAGCAACTGGCTCTGTACGCTGCTGCAGTCGCATCCGGAGATCCTCTGCCATCACGAGGTCTTCCACGCCGACGAGATCTACTACGCCGTCGGTCACCGGGATGGCCGGCTGGCGCACCTCGGGACTTCAGAGGAGCGTGACCGCGATCCGCTGCGCTTCCTGGAACGACTCTGGAGCGAGGACTTCGGCCGCCCAGCTGTGGGGATCAAGCTGCTGGACGGCCAGTCGCCCGACGTGCTGAACCGACTGCTCGCCGATTCGGGCGTCAAGAAGATCCTCCTGCGCCGGGAGAGCCGCGTGCGCGCGTACGTCTCGCTCTTGCGCGCGCGCGAGACGGGGCATTGGGCCCGGACTCCCTACGACGGCGTCACGGTGCACGTCGAAGCGCACGAATTGCTCGAGTTCGCGCGGCGCTACGATGCCTTCTACGCCTCCCTGCGCGCCGCGACCCGCTCGCAACCGGCGTTGGAGGTCGTATACGAGGAGCTGCAGCACGACCCGCGCGAACTCGCGCGCGTCCTCCAGTTCCTTGAAGTCGATGCGGCCGGGGCTGCGCTGAGCGCGCGCACCGCGCGTCAGAGTCGCGACTCGCTGCGCCAGGCGATCCGCAATTTCGACGATCTCGCCCTCGCGCTGCGCGGCAGCTCGCTCGAGATCGAGCTCGCCGGCGACGCCGCCGGGGAGCGGGCCAGCCGTTTCGCCTCCTGAGCGCGCGCTTGTGCCCCGCTGGGGTGCCGAGTACCATCCCGCGCCGCTGCCCGGAGAGGTGGCTGAGTGGCCGATAGCGCCGGCTTGCTAAGCCGGTGTACCGGGTTTCCGGTACCGAGGGTTCGAATCCCTCCCTCTCCGCCAGCCCAGGGTCTGCGAGGGGGGTCGTGACGCAACGAGGGATTCGAGTCCTGCTGCCACTGCTGTTCGCCGCTAGCGCGAGTTGCGCGGCGCAACGCACGATCACGATCGAGAGCGATCCGCCGGGGGCAACCTTGCGCATCGACGACCGCGTGGTCGGCACCACGCCCTACACCGAGCCGTTCAGCGACTACGGAACGCGACGCTTCACGCTCTACAAGTCCGGCTACCACAGCCTTTCGAAGGTCGAGGTCGTGCGCGCGCCCTGGTACGCGCGCTTCCCGATCGACATCTTCTCCGAGATCGTGTTCCCCTTCGGCTGGAAGGATGCGCACGTCTACAAGCTGCAGCTCGAGGCCGTCAAAGGCGAGGTGACGAGGCCGGACCTCACCAAGGTGCTCGAGCGCGCGCAGGCGCTGCGCCTCGCCGGTCCCGAGGGTCCGAGCCAGCTCCCGCCGCGCACGAGCATCCGCCCAGCGCCGGAACCACCCAAGCAACCGTGAGCCCTTCCGCACTCGCCGGTCGCCGCGTCACCGTCATGGGGCTCGGGCTCTTCGGTGGAGGCGTCAGCGTGGCACGTTTCCTGGCCCGCCGCGGCGCGCGCGTCACCGTCACCGACCTGCGCAGCAGCGAGGAACTCGAGCCCGCCCTGCGCGAGCTCGCCGGTCTCGAGCTGCGCTTCGTGCTCGGAGGCCACGCGGAAGAGGACTTCACCCGCGCCGAGCTGGTCGTCGCCAACCCGGCTGTGGCACCGGGGAACCGATTTCTGCAGCTCGCGCGCAGCGCGGGGGTGCCCGTCACCTCCGAGATCGAGCTGTTCCTCGAGCTCTGCCCGGCGCGCCTCGTCGCCGTGACGGGTACTCAGGGCAAGAGCTCGACCTGCTTCACGCTCTTCCAGCTCCTGCGCGCGGCGGGTTTCCCGGCGCACCTGGGCGGAAACATCGGACATTCGCTGCTCGAGCAGGCCGAGGCGATGCGAGCGCAGGACATCGTGGTGCTCGAGCTCTCCTCGTATCAACTGGAGGCGCTGTCCCCGCGCGGACCGGCGAGCGCACCGGTCGCGCGCGCGGAGGCGGTCGCCGTGACCAACGTGCTCGCCGACCACCTCGAGCGCCACGGCACGCTCGAGAACTACGCCGCGGCCAAGCGCCGCATCCTCGAACTCGTGGAGACGCGCGGCGCTGCCGTGCTGCCCGGCGAATGCCCGCGACTCGCGCAGTGGCAGCCGGGCAACTGGAGGCGCGTGGACGTCTGGCCGACGAAGGCGTCGGATCAGGGGTTGAACCTGCTCGGAGGCTGCTTCCGGATGGACGGCGAGGTGCTCGGCCGGGTGGAGGAACTGCGGCTTCCCGGACGGTTCCAGTGCGAGAACACGCTCGTCGCGCTGGGGCTCGCCCGACTCCTGGGCGCGCCCGCGGAGTCACTCGCAGCCGCGATCCCGCGGCTCGAAGCGCTGCCCCACCGCATGCAGGA
>Ga0315912_10001304_pt1 | contig 31521 bp, 25 predicted proteins | sample VfabasoilMG_FD_204469 | JGI IMG/M metagenome (GOLD analysis project Ga0315912, IMG submission 204469) | Garden soil microbial communities collected in Santa Monica, California, United States - V. faba soil | ecosystem: Environmental > Terrestrial > Soil > Garden | place: USA: California...
TTTTGGCATTGGCCGACACCAAGCCCTTTCGTCGAGCGGACGTTCGCCAGGCTCTCGTCCCGATCGATCGGTTCCGCGCCGTGAACGCACCGAGCCCCGGCTCTTCGACCGAAGAGCCCACCCAAGGCGGGGATATTCCGGAGGACGCGCCGGACCCGGCCAGCCCCGTGCCGCCGCTTCCCCCCGACGAAACATAGTTTTCTAGCCGTTTGAAAGGCCCAGGTCATCTCGAACCCCTGTTCACAGCGGTTCGAGATGACCTGGGCCTTTCGACATCGCTGTTCACAGCGGTTCGGGATGACCTGGGCCTTTCGAAGTCGCTGTTCACAGCGGTTCGGGATGACCTGGGCCTTTCGAAGTCGCTGTTCACAGCGGTTCGGGATGACCTGGGCCTTTCGAAGTCGCTGTTCACGCGCCTGGGAGACCGGCTCCTTTCCGCGCCTGCGGAATGCGCGACGTGGCGTCACGACGAGATGCGAGCGGTGGGATTCCCGCGTGATCGTGATCTGCGCGAACGCAGAGTTGGCCCGCTCTGGTGCCACCGCCCAAGTTCCACCTGTTGAGGGCTTCAGGTCCGGACGGGCCGTGAGGAAGCTTCGGCGTCTTGTCGGCCCATCATCACCTGCGCTCGCGGTTGATCCCCAAACCGTACCAGCCTCGCGCTCCGCAACAGTTGGCATTGTTCGACGGCGGCTCCTTGCTCGACGGCTCGCTCATCGACGCGGAACCTCAACGGGTGATGCGCAACAGAAGAGGACACCGCGTCGTGGCAGCCTGTTTCGGGACCCGCGAGGCCGATGCGCCAATTGCATCCAGGATTGCCTGTTCACGTTCTTTGGGCGACGATGGGACATATGTGGATGCGATCCCGAATGCTCGATCGGTTATTCCACGCAGTGGGGGTTCTCGCTTCGTTGTCGGCAGGATGCACGGATCGTGCATTGGGGGACGAGGCGACAGGCGACGGGTTCATGGAGTCGTCGGGTGCCGCAGCGGATTCCTTGACGAGTGAAGGATTCGCTCCGCGAGAAGAACCGACCTCACCCTTCTACAGCACGATCGACGAACCGCGGCCGCTCTTTGTCCTCTGCGTGCCACAGCAAGGCGGATGCTTGCGTTTGACGATCGCGCCCGTTGAGGCCCCATCGTATGAGTTCGAGTTGGAAGAGGGCTATTGGACCGCTTCAGGATGCTTGGCATCCACTTCGAGCGTTCGGGAGCTCGATGCACGAACAACAGAGTTCGATGTCTTCTTTGGCCGCGGCTCCATGTTTGTGGGGCCCACTTCATTGTACTTCGAGGATGGCGGGGAACAACAGTTGGACCGCTTCGAAGCGCCGCCGGGCGAACACGCGTGCATCTTCGAACCTGCGGATTGACCCACCACCACCCCACGCGGGACCGTTCCATGCGTAGACCGAGTCGATTTCGACGCCACGGCCATGGATCATCACCACTTCGCCCGATCGACATCGACTATGGCCGGGTTCGAAGCTTGCTCTCTCGAAATGGCCCGCAACGCCAAGTATTGAACCGGCGCTCGCTTGCAACACGGGTGACAATCGGAAACGCCCGGCGTACGGTGACGGGCGCCCGTGCGCATGCAGTCTCCGGCCGTGGCCGCATCGCGATCCGATCCTCGCCATTCTTCGCGATGTGCTCCCCGCTCGCGGCGGCATGCTCTAAGTCGCGAACGGCAACGCCAAGCACGTGGTGCATTTCGCCTTCCACCTTGCCCATCCGCGGTTCTACCCGAGCGATCTCGATCCGGACGCACGACAGAGAGTCGCCGCGGCCGACCTCGACCTCGGTTTGCGGTTTCAACTTTATGCGCACGTTCGGCCGCACCGGCGGACAAGCCCATTTGAACCGCGCAATGGGTCTCACGCATGGAATGGCATTGCGCATGTGTCTCGATGCCTATGAAAGCGCATTCACGCGAGCGACGGTCTGCACACACTCAATTGCACGCGTCGATTGATTGCGTGACTGCGGATCGAGTGGTAGCCAGTTCTCGGAGGTTGGTGCGATGGATCGATCACTGACGCAAGCTGCAGAACTCGGCCCGCCCACGGATGCGCTCGGCTCGATGGCACAACAAGCCGCCGTTTTGACGGGGCTTCCACAAACCATGCTTTGGACGCTCCACAATCGAGCGGGGGAAGCGTTGCGTTCGGACGGATGCTTGATGGATCCGGAGGGTGTTCGTATTTACCGTTCGATCCCCTATGATTACGTAGGAACCTTCGGCCCCTCCGATGGTTCACATGCTGTGCGTGCAAAAATCTGCGACAAGATCGTGAGCGATTGGCTGCGGGCTCATCCGAGCGGAACGGTCGTCGAGCTCGGAGCCGGGCTCGAGACCCAGTTTCAACGGTGCGATGATGGAAAGGTGCGGTGGCTTTGCGTCGACGTACCCACCGCGATCGAAGTCCGCGAATTGTTATTGCCGTCGTCGCCACGTTGCAGGTCCATCGCCGCGAGCGCGCTCGATTGCGGGTGGATGAACGAGATCGACTCGGCTCGAGGCGTTCTGGTCACGGCCCAAGGGTTGTTCATGTATCTCGAACGCAGCGAGGTGCAAGGCTTGTTTGCCGCCATCCTCGATCGGTTCGCCAACGTCGAACTCGTGTTCGACGTCATTCCACGCTGGTATTCGCGAAAGACCCTTACGGGATTCCAGCGGACGAAGACGTTCAAGGTGCCGCCCATGCCGTGGGGGGCGAATCGTTGCGAACTCGAATCGCTTCTCCGCGGATGGAGCCATGCGGTGGGGGAAGTTCGGCTATACCAATATGGATATACCCGTGGCTGGCCCGGAACCGCGGTTCGGGTGCTTTCGGCCATTCCCGGCGCTCGCAACATCGTCCCTACGATTGCCCACGTTCGAGCTGCCTCACGTGCGTTCTTGGCCCGTACGGCATCAAGCACCAAGTCCTACGACTGCTCGTGGTTTTTGCGGTGACCTTCGCTTGCCAGTTGTGCGGCCAGCCCCAGACCATCCAGGCGTAGTTCGATGGCACATAAACCACCGTGTTGCGACAAGCCCTGGGCACAATACCAGTCCAACCCGTGGTCTCGTAAAGCGATAGCGCAGGAAACGACAGAACGGCTGGTGTAGCCTTTGAGGCCGTCGATCAGATCGAGGCTCTTCAGTGTCGGCTCAGCGCCGCCATAGCTGCCCCACAGGGCGTTGCGCCACTTGGTCAGGTGGCCCAGCGCTTCGCCTTCTTCGGCGCGACGGCTCTTGAAGTTGATCAGGAACTGCCTGTGAGGTTACCAGGTTCGGTCGTACGGTGTAAACTGATGGCATAGGAGGGAACGTGGGATTTGAAATCGCTCTTATTGCCCTATTCGCATCTGTTCCACCCATCGCAACGGATCCTTCATCCACCACACCTCCGGAACCGACCGCGGTGACCGCGACCGAAGTGCGAGAAGGCTGGGTCGGGTACGGGGGCGGCTCCACCACTGAAAACCAAGTTGAAGCCGCACTCGAGACGACTCCGCGGACCGAGTCTTCGACTCCCGAAGCTGCGGTCGATGTTGCTATGGGAACTGATCATGATGAAGATCTGGCCGAAACCATTGGTATCGTCCTCGATCAAAGCCAGCGCTCATATCACGCGTTCAAAACCTTCAAAGAACAGAGGGTCCTGTTCGTCACTGACTCTTCGTGGACAGCACAAACTGGTGACGGCAAAACACTCAAGGGTGCAAAGCTCTATGAGTACGTCGGTCGTCCCGATCTTGCGGCACGATACGACCGTGGAAGGAAGATTCGCGGAAGTATGCTTATAGCGGGGGGCCTCTTGGCCGCCACCGGTGCGTCGTTGGCCTTCTACGCATATCCGCCCTTTCCGGGCGAACCTTCGGCCCTGTCCCATTGCCTGAGTCCGACCTTGGGTGCGTCGCAAGACATGGTTCGACAATCCGAGCAGTGTGTCGCCGCGGCGAAACAACGCGAGGAAGAAGTGGAGGACCGTGCCCAGCGGCTTGGAATAGGAGGGGCGGTGGCCTGGGCCGTAGGCACGGTGCTCGTGATCGTCGGGGCTACGGCGTTTGGTCGCCCCCCTGTCAGCCGTACCGAACTGCGGCAAATCGTTCGCAGCTATAATCGAACCCTGTTTCGCAAACTCGGCCTCGACCTCAACGTGGATGTGAGAATCCGGATGGATGCATCACTGAATGGCGGTCGTGCGGTCATCGCTGGACATTTCTGATGAGAAGAATTGACGTGTGCCAGGGCCATGCAGCTCGCATGCCGGCGCCCGAATCGAGACGGAAATGCGCCATCCGAAAGTCGCCTGTCCGCAAGTTTGAGCGACGTGGTCTACGGCGGTGTCGCGGCTGCGGCGAAGCTCGCATCGTTGGAGCGACGCCTGCGCGTTGCGGGAACACGCGGCCGAGCTTCACGATGTAGCCGGCGTTGTTCTAGCGTTGGCAGCGGGCTTCGGACACCGATAGGACGGGTTACCCGGAAGCGAAGGCCTGGCCTGATCCGAAAGTCGGCTAACGGTTGGGCCTTTCGTGCGTGTCTAGTGCCTCAAGTCGGAAGTTCGTTCCGTGATAGGCGCGGGGCTGCGGCCCGAGGGCGAGGCGCGAGGCCGAAGCTGTATCGGGCCCCAACTACAGTGGGGGCGAGCGCCGAGTCACAACGCCATCGGGCTGCAGAACCGTGCATCGCACGGAACGAACTTCCGACTTGAGGGGCTAGTGTGGGTACCCGTATCTTGGGCAAACGGTCGCCTTCGTGGAAGAGTTGGAGGCGATGCTGCGAGCGACGTTGTGGCTCGGGCTGGTCCTCACTCAGCCCGTCGAAGAGGCGATCCCGGCTCCGGACCTCGCCGAGCGATCGCCGACGGGCATCGCTCTGACATGGAGCTCGGTCGAGGGGTGCCCCGACGCCTCTGCATTCGCCGAGCTTCTGCGATCGCTCATTCCGACGACGTTGCGATTTCACGAGGATGGGGAGTTCGAGGTCCATGCCGACATTCGACCGAACACGCCAGGATTTCGCTTGGAGCTTCGACTCTCCACGCCCGAACACACGTCGGAGCGAACGTTTGCGGGACCGCAATGCGACGCTTTGGCCCAGGCGGCATCGGTCGTCGTCGCAACGCAGATCTTCATCGAACAGGACTCCGCGCGGGAGCGTGCGCAGGTCCAGGCAGTACCGCTCGCGCCCATGCCGACGCCCTCGACCGCACCGCCTCGACCCACCGTGCAGCCCGAACCCGAATCCCCGGAAGGTCGATTGCCTACCCAAGCCGTAGCGAGCGATCCGATCCCCACGACCTCACGTTCGCGGCTGCATGGTTCGTTCTTCTTGGGCGTCGTCGGGGGTCCGACCTATCGAATCGGCCCGGCGCTCAGCGGCATGCTGGAGGGCTTCTTGGGGTTTCGCAGGGGGCCGGTCACGTTCGAAGCGTTCGGACTGCACAATTTTCGTAGCGGCTCTGCGCCGAGCGATGAGGTTTCCGCGTCGGTCCGGGTGTCGGGCGGTGGCGTTCGCTCCTGTTGGGCTCCAACCCTTGGGCAGCTCGGTTTCCGCCTCTGTGGTGGTCTCGTCGCCGGCGCTGCAACGGGTGAGGGTCGTGGATCTTTCGCGTCCACTCTGGGGCCAAGTGTTCGCTCTTGGATGGCGATCCCGTTCGAGCTGGGCCTAGAATGGCCACGGAAGGGACGGCTGGCACTGCGCGTGTCTGCCGGCTGTGCCATCGCCGTGCTTCGTCCGCGCTATCATGTGCTGCTCGGCAACGAGAGTCGGCCGGTTTGGCAAGCCGAGCGCGTGGGTGTCTTCGTGAGCTTGGGTCCGCAAATTACACTGCCGTGAACGGCATGAAGAGGCGCTGTGGCGTGATGATCCCGCTTCGCGGTGGAGCAGAGCGTTCCGATATGCCTTTCGACCTCGAGGCGATCTATCGAGCACACCATCGATTGATCTGGTGGGTCGTGCGTTCGTGCGGCGTCCCGAGAGCAACTGTCGATGACGTCGTGCAGGACGTTTTCGTGGCAGCGAACCGTCGGCGTCATCGTGCACCGGGGGGTGACCTCCGCCCTTGGCTCGTCGGGATCGCGCGTGGCGTGAGTTACAACCACCGACGCGGGAAGTTACGCCGCGGCTTGCGGGAAGGTGAATGGTTGCGCTCACGCCCGGAGGAGACTCCTTCGATCGATCGAAGCTACGACGCCAAACGTCAGCTCGAGGAAGTGTTGTCCACCATCGACAGCCTCGAACCCGCGCAGCGCGAGGCCTTCGTGCTCGTCGACCTGCACGGCCTCGATCCTGCCGACGTCGCTCGCCTGAGCGGGACCAACCGCAGCACCGTGTATTCGAGGCTTCGACTCGCGCGCGAACGCGTGCGCGCGACCCCGGAAGCGATGGACCGCGTGCGTCGGGACGGCACGCCTTCGGAGCGGCGAGCCCAACACGTCTGGGCTGGCGTGGTCGGTTCGCTCACGCGAACGGTCGGTGGCGCTTGGATCCAGACAACCTTGTGGACTGTATCGGTGAGCCTCGGGATGGCGGTGAGCCTCGGCGTGGTCGCAGGAATGGTCACACGAGGGCGTCAAACGTGGCCACGAAGCGCCGAGTCAGGCGCTCGCGATCTCTCGCGGTCCACCGTCGCATCCGCAACACACGAGGGCACGGATTCGGAGCTCGAACAGCCGAACGTGGTCCTTCCGCGATCGTTGGTCGCGGCGGCTCCAGATCCGGACCCACGATCGACCTCCAGCTCGACCGAGCGTGTGCCCAAGATCCGCCGACCGACCCCGTCCACGGCAGCGTCCCCGCCCCCCGATCGGCTTGCGCAAGAAGCCGCGCTATTGCAGGAGGTCACGCGCCGACTCGATCGCCACGATCTTGCGAGCGCTCGACCCCTCCTGATCGAGCATGCCGAGCGATTCGCGGATGGCCTCCTCGTCCATGAGCGCGATGCGTTGCAGGTGCGGCTCGACCGGCTCGAACGCGAGGCGCACGAACGGTGATAATCCGCATTCGCTGTGGAGCTGCAACAAGTATGAAACACACTCCACTCGTTCTCCTGACTCTGCTCGTCGGCTGTTTGGATAGCGGTTTGCTCGGTGTCCTCGAACCGGAGACCGGAGATTCGGCAACCGGCGACGCCAACGAAACCTCGCTCGACAAGTCTTACGGCAGCGAAGACAGCACCCTTGGGTCTTCCGATTCCGACGACGACTCGATGGAACCCGTGGTCGATTGTCCAACGCCACCCGCATTCATCGATCTCGACGCGCAAATGCAGCTCATGGCGGAGGACATCCTCACCGTCGACGAGGGCGCACGAACGAGCACCCGATACATCACGCTCACCCATCTCACGAATGGCGGGTACACGTGTGCACAGCTCGAACCTTGGCGGGAGGCGGTGAGGCTTGCCGTCAATGCCCTCTCCACAGAGCCCACGCTCGTGCGCCCGATCGCCGTCGTCGGTAGTTTCGAGACGATCTATCGGATCGACATTCGCAACTATGGTTGGGATCGATCGGTCACTACGACCATCGACACCAGCGATCCGCTCGAACAAGGATTGCGCGACGAAGCGATCACCTTCTCGGACAAATGGGATCTCCTCGCCTTCGACATGCTCACAGCGTACGTGCCCGATGCAGAGCTTGGTGACGGTGCAGCCGGTGTCCTCCGAGTCGAAACTGGCCAATCCATTTTCTCGCTCATGGGCGACGAACTTGCGTATCGCGCATTGCAGCCTCCGACCGTACATGACGTGCTCGAACTGCCTTTGACGATTCAAGGGACGGATGTGATGTTTCTGCGCGAATCCCGAAGTGAAAGTCAATTGGAACGGAAGGTCGTTCGCGCCGCGCGTCGAGAACCTGGTGGGGCATTGGCACACCGTCTGGTCGAGCGTTTCGAGCAGCCGAACGGGCGGTTCTATTGGGTGACCTACGATTTCGGAACTCCCTCGGAAGGTGCGCGAAACCTGTTCGCGAATCCCATGGGACCCGCCGATCCGTTCAGCGCGATTGTCCCCGACGAGACCCGATTTTTCCAAGAGGACGTGGGCCAAGCTCTCATCCAGCTCCCGAATGGCCTCATGACTTCGTTGCTCTATACGTCGCCGAGCTCGAGTAGTGCGGGTCATCGTTTGAACAAAGCCCCGACGGACATTGCCGCCGACCCGCGTTCCCCCGATGGACGTCTACTGAACTCAATGTCCTGCTTCTCCTGCCACCGGAATGGCCTGATCGCCATGGAGGACGAGCTCCGACCGAGCGTGGAGAGCGATCCAACGTTCGCGGACACGGTCATTCTCGATCTCGTCCGTGAGCTCCACCCGGAGCCCGCGGACTTCCGCGAGATGATTCAAAATGACACCGACAGCTATCTCCAGGCCAAACAGGAGCTCGGGATCGCGCCCGATCGTGAACTCGATCCGATCGAGGAAAATTTCCGATTCTACACCTTTGCCGATCTCCCGCTTGCGCTGGCGATGAGCGAGCTCGGTCGGAACGACGACGCTTTGTCGCAATGTTTACTCGTCATCGACGAGTGGAACACGTATTTGGCGCCCGGAACCACCCAGTACGTTCCACGCGACGTTTTCGATCGACACTACGGTGATTGCATCGAGCTCCTCGGTCTCGGCCTTCCGGTCGCGAGCCTCCCGCTCGAAGACCTCTAGCTCGTGCCCCAGAACTCCGAGCCGATCTCGAACGCATGGCTCGTCTCACGGATTCGAGGTCGGAACGGCTTCAACTGGCGCGGGAGTAGGAGCGCCCTCGTGACGCTCTGGATACCGAGCTGACAAGCGCAGGTCGAGGAGGTCTGAGCGCTCGGCGTCGACCGGCAGCTTGTCCGACGTTGGAGGGGGCGTTGGGCCGACTCGTTCGAGCGTCTCGCCGCAGCCGAGGAAGAAGATGTGACTGACAAAGACCTCCGCGTGCTGGTGAGCTGGCTTCGCCGAGCGTCGGCAAGGATCGCGGTGGCTAGCTCGTTTCTCGCGCGACCGCGTAGATCAGTGGACGTAGTGCCGACGAAGTAGTCCTTTTCCGCGTTGGGCCGGAATCACCGTACCGATGGGGACCTTCGCGATGTTCAGCACCACGGTGGAGCCTGGACGACCAGCATCTTCCGCGACCGGGATGTCAGCGTTGCCCTTTCCCCGTTGCGTGTAGCCAACGACGACCAGCGTCGCCGACTCATGGGGCGACCGATCGAAAGCGATGTTGGCCGCATCGATACAGGTCCACGCCAGGGTTGGAATCATGGCGGCGAGCGCAGTACAGGAAAGCACCGCGGGGACCACGACCCAGATCCCGCCGTGGCGGAGCGAAAACTTCACGAAAAACCACCACAATCCGAACACGATCGCGGTCGAGCACGCAGTAGGAACCGCGAAAGCAAGCCAACCGACGAATCCGCCGGCGTTGTGGTGGAGTGGGATCCGTGCGCGGATCCGCAGGTTCGCGATCGTGACGAGCACCGGCACCGCGACGAGCACGATACCCGCGAGGCACGCTGCCACACGTGAACCCGTATGGAAGGTCGCTGGCGGAATCGAGGGGGGCCGGGCATTCGCCGCCAAACGCCGGCGATCCTCCGACAGCAGCCGCAGTTTCTCGGTCGCCCTCCGCTTCTGGTACAGCAAGCGTAGCTGTTCGATCGCAGCAGGTTCGTCTGGATTCAGGTGAAGCGCGTACTCCAACGCCCGGATCTCTTCGACCTCATTGCCAAAGCGTTCCCGGTACTGCTTGGCGAGCCACAAGTACCGGTCGATTTCTCGGGTCGAGTTCATGGGTGCGTCCATGCCTTGTGCCCGGGTTCGCGGGTTCGAAATCCTCACTCCCAGTGCCCGAGTTCCCGTGAAGGATAGTACCCCTCGAGTAACGTCGCACGCGGTGGAAGAAAGTGCTCGAGGCTGAACTCCCAGTCAGCGGCACCAGCGGAAGGCTCTCGGCCTGAAAGACAAAGCCGGAACGAGGCACTCGATGTACGCAAAGCCGTTCGTGTAAGTGGCCATGTCGTCGAGGGCAATCGACGTCGATTGCACGGACGCCGAGGGCTCCCAGTCCGTGTAGGAACAGTTCCCTGAGCGAGTCGCAGCTCGCCGCCCAGCACTCGATCCCCTCGGAGGGGTGTCTGTGAGAAAGGCAGGCAGGGATCGCGGACCGGTCCGAGCGACTCGAGTCCGCAATCGCTCCTGAGCAATCGGGCGGCTCAGGGCACTGCTAGGGATCCGACTGGGCCCAGCAAAAGCACGCCCCTACCACCATCCGATGTGGGTGAACTCATCGAGGAACGTGACGCCCACGTGAAACGTGTCGTCGGACGCGTCGTTGACGTCCACCCGGCGGTATCCACTGCTCGAGGCCCCAAAGGTAAAATAGACATTGTCGTCGTTGTTGGTATCGTACTCGTTTCCGCCCACCGTCACCTTGATGTCCATCGTGTCCCCGGCGTCACGAGCTTTGACGACGCCATGAATGGTCCTTGCGTTGGTGTGGTACGCGTAGAATCCATTGCTCCAGTTGATCCGACACATGTGGCTCTTGATCCCGTAGTTCGCCAAGGCGGCGTCGCAAAACTTGTTGTCGTTGACGAACGTCGAATCGCTGGTGGCTCGGAACGTAACATCGGACAGTGTTCCGCCGGCCTCGGTCACATCTTCGATCGTGGAGTCTTCAGTGGAAGGCATCGCGCGCGCCCGGTCGAGTGCCAACGCCAAGGTGCTTGGTATCGTCTCGTTGGGGCGGAGCGCACGATAAACGCTCGCGGCGTCCCCGTACTTCGTCAAGTACGACGTTTGCTCCCGCTCGAAGTCGATCGATTCGAGCATGCCGAGCGCCCCGGGTTCGGGTTCGTAGAACGACACGGAATGTCCGGCAGCGACTTGAAGCCGCAGGATCAGGGTGTCTTCGAGATTGGTTCGCGTTGAAACCTCGTTCGAGCCCGGCGCGGGTGTTTCACCGTCTCCGGCGTCACACGCCCACGACATCGACATCACCGCAACTGTAAACACGACAGAATACCGAGAAGATGCGTTCACCAATTGTCCCTCCATCAATGGACGTATGAGATTGTAACGACGGCGATCGATAATCAATAGCAAAGTTCGACCTTTCCACTTTTTGTTTGCATCGAGTTCGCATGAACCGGAGAGCCCTTACGTAGCGGCGATCCCTCGGCGGTCACGACTGGCGGGGTGGGGCTGCCGAATGGAAACACTTCGCGAAGCCAAGTCACCCTACGGAAAGGCATTCCAAGCAGCCCTGAACTGGAAGCAGTCCATCGCCAGGTGACCGTATCGGCCTGGCCCCCTAACGGGTATGCCTTTTGGGGACGATCGCCAGCTTCCCGAGAAATCGCAGAGTGGCTTGATACCGATGAACTTCGCCTAAAGAGCTCGTGTTGCGAGCGAGCGCAGTCGTGAAAGACCCATTGCGTCGCAAGGACTGACACGCGCGGATCAGCGACCCCAATGCGAGTCACGTCGAAACCCACATCGCTGGCCTGCTCCTACTTTGGTCTACCATCCCAAAGCTTGAAGCGTGCATAGCGACCGAACAATCGCTCATTCTCGAAAATATTGGTCGATAGTATCGACCAATGAACGACCCCGAGAGCTTCGACCACCTCCCACGCGCGGCCGTATTCGCCGAGGTTGCTCGCACGAGCTCGTTTGGGCGTGCCGCTGCCGCCCTGGGGCTTTCGCGAAGCACCGTCAGCCACCACGTGCAGGCGCTGGAGCGTGCGTTGGGTGTGCGGCTCATCGAACGCACGACCCGTCGTATGCGCCTCACGCAGGAAGGCGAGCTACTTCATGAGGGCATGAAAGTGGCTCTGGCCGCGTGGCTCGATGCCACGGCCGCGGTCACGGCAAGCCGTGCTGCGCCGAGCGGCACACTCCGCGTGACCGCCCCAAGCGGTCTGTCGTCGGCGGTGGCTCGGGCCGGTTCCACGCTCATCCACGCCAACGAGCAGGTGAACTTCGAGCTCGTCACGAGCGACGAGGTGGTCGACCTCGTGAGTCGCGGGCTCGACCTCGCCGTGCGGATGACCTCGCTTCCCGACTCGTCGCTCGTCGCGACCAAACTGCTCGACACTCCGTTGATCCTCGTCGCAAGCCCCCGGACGTCGCGTTCGCTCGGCACACTCGAGCATGCGATCGGGCACGTGGGTTACGTGGCGCACGATGCCGTGTACCACGGTCACCTCGAGCTGTTTGAAGGCGGTGTCCTCCGTCGGATTCCCGTGACGCCACGGGCGACCGCGAACAACACAGAAAGCCAGCTCGCGCTGGTCGAGGCCTCGGTTGGCTTTTCCCTTGTGCCGGAAGTCCTCGCGCAGGACCAGCTCCGAGAGGGGAGACTCGTGCACGTCTGGCCTGCCCTGTCGGGAAGGACATGGCCTGTCTACGCGGTCCGGCCCACCCGTCGGTTCGTGCCGGCCCGTGTGTCGTGCTTCTTGCCTTTGCTACGCGCCGAGCTCGACCGTCATCGGTGACGCAGCCGAGCCCGGACCATCACTACCAAGGTGTCTCGCCACTCGCCTCGACGAAACGGCCGGAGACCGCATCGTCGCCGAGAAGCGCATACTGGACCGGGAGTTTCGCGCCGTCTTCGGCGGTGAGGAAGCCGTTGTGACCCGTCAGGTCGGTCTTTACGTACCCCGGACTGACCGAGTTTACGACGATGTTCGTACTTCGCAGTTCTTCGTTGAGCTGGACGGTGAGCATATTGAGGGCGGCCTTGGAAGCGTTGTAGCCAATAAGGCGCGCCGAATAATAGGGGGATGTCGGATCGCCGTTCAGCGTCCGACTGGAAGTCGTGGGCGGACTCGCAGGAAAGCGTCAACGACTCGAATTCACGGAAACGAAACGATCATGGCCAAGGTCGAGGTCCCTTGGAATCGCCCGACATCGCGGCTCTGTTCCGGGAAGAAGTCCTCATTCGAGGCGTCGAATCGGTTTTCGAAGCGAATCATGAGATTCGGGAGCGGGAGGAAATCGATGTCGAGCGTCGCAGAGCCGAGGACTTGGCCCTTCGCAAGCGTCGTCACCGCTGTCGCACTGACGTTGTGAATCACATCTCCTCGCAAAGCCGCCCTCCACTTGTCGTTCAACGCGCCGCCCAGAGTGAGCGTGGTTCCCCACCATACCGCTCCCGCGTACTGGCCGGTCGTCGGGTCCTGAATGATTTGATCGTATCCGATATCTGCATTCAGAACGACCGCGAATCTTGGCAACGGCATCATATAGATGATCAGATCGCCGAAGTGCCGAAAGCGACGATTGACGCCCTCCTGTGCGACACGATTGCCATCCTCGTCTGTGACCGTTCGCGGTTGCTCAGGGCCTGTCACGTAGCCGAAGACGAGCTTGAACTCATCGTTCGGGACGAGCGAGAACTGAATCCCATAGGTCTTGCCGCCATTATTGTCGAATGAGTTGTTCCAGCCGTTGGTTGCGAACACGGCGAGACCGAGCTGCTTGACGACCTGCGCCGTGACGCGGAGGCCGGTATGATAGTACGGCTGACCGTAGAAGTTGAGGTAAGGCCAACTGTAGAGTAGATTATATTGTGAGTCGCCCACCTCACTGCCATAGAGCGTATCCCACTTGCCGAGGTCGAATGCGACCTTGCCATCCAGTCGCTTTGGTTTCCATGTCGCGTAAGCCTGTTTGGTGTACTGCAGCCCGTCGTTGAAGACACTCGGAGCATAGGCCGTCCCTTCGGGAGCGATCGCATAGCGTTGCGTGCGTGGGCCGAATCGGAGTTGGATGGTGCCACCGACCACGCCGTTATCGTAGCCAACATTGAGGCCAGCCCAACCGAGCGCGAACCCGACCCGATCATCGTTGCCACGAACCGAGGTTTGGGACTCTGGGAGATTCCAGTTGATGGACGCATAGGCATCGACGAACGCGGTCATGCTGAACGCGTCGTACCAGTGGGCCGATTGCGCTTCGGGTGCTCCAGCGGATTCCGGCTCGGGTTCTGTTTCCAGAATCGGTTCGGCCGTTGGAGGCTCGGTTGGAGTCGCCGGTGGCATCTCCGTGGGGACAGGGGCAACGGTCTTTTCAGTCGGAGGCGGTTCGGGAGCCGGAGCAGGTTCGAGAGGTGGTTCCGGATCGAGGGGCCGAGCCGGCTCGAGAGCAGGAGGCGGCTCGGGTTCGGGCGCCGGCTCGGGTTTGGGCGCCGGCTCGGGTTCGGGCGCCGGCTCGGGTTCGGGCGCCGGCTCGGGTTCGGGCGCCGGTTCGGGTTCGGGCACCGGGGGGGCAAGCTCGGCAGCCGGTTCGGACGTCGCACGCTCGGTTTCGGTTGGCTCAGCCCGTCTTTCGCTCGCGAGATCACGAACCGAGCCGCCGACAGGAGTGAGCGTGGTGCCAAGGACGATGCCGGTGCCACGCAACCACCCTACGATGCGCATGAGTGCTCCATGCCAAGCGGCGAACGACCGACCGCACCCTTGAGGGCAAGCTCGCCGCAACCACCCAACTTCGCAAGGTTTGGAACGAGGTCCACGATGCTACGGCCGATCTATGACGGCAATGAACGACTTCGGCTGGGCTTGTCAACCCGGATCGGAGGAACTGTCGGAACGCGAATAACGTTGGCCTTCAGCCCAAGGAGTATGCACACGATCCCAACGGCAAGCGGGTGAAACTGCGCTTTCGATGGACCGAATGGCTCGCGACGCGGCTCATTCCCCATGAGATCCCGCAGAACGTTCGCTAGAGGGGCATCCATTGCGGGAAACCGACGAGGGAACGACGGGTTATCGAGACGAGATCCCATGAGGCTTCGCGATGTCTTGAACCGGTGGAGCTATCGAACCAAGCCGGTTGCGGTTGGCACAGTCGACGGGAACGCTTGGATGGAAAACTCGCTTGAGGGCGGGCGAGGCCATCGGTGTCGCGTTCGCTCGAGCGCACCTTGATGCCGTCACGCTTGCATCGCGGGGATCGTCGAGACGCACGACGAAACGTGGCTGGGGGACGCCCCAACACGCGGCCTTGTCCGCAGCGCCCACTTGGCAGCTCAGGGCTCGCAGGCCACACGGGGTGGCCCGGTAGATAAGCGTTGGGGCCCTTGCAAAAGGTCCCCCAACAGGGCCGGAAGACGAGTGAATCAGTGCCCATCCATGCTCATGACCTCGAGACCAAAGTCGCCCTCCGTCGAGGATCATTGAGGAGGTACCGCGCGGGAGATCTCCACGTCGTAGCTCGCTTCGACTACGGCATCAGCAATCACGTCCATCGACGCGGTCACGTGCCAGTGTACATCGGCGACGTCTTGATTCGCCGACAACTCCACTACGAACGTCCGGGCGATACCGTACTCAAAGGGCGGATCATGGAGATCGACGAAGAACCACGCGGTGGAATCGTCGTCGCCGGTCCCGTGGTCGAGGGCGTCGGGAACGGTCACGTCGACTCCGGGCGAGCGCTCGATGTCCACAATGAGGACCCCTGGCAAATGCCAGTCATCGGAAGAAACGGTGACATCGAATCGAGCTGGCATTTGAGCCTGAAGGTCGACCTCGGGGCCGTCGGCCTCACCGAAGACTGTGGATCCGTAGGTTACGCTAGGCTCGCAGGCCACCAGAACGAACGGGAGCAGCATAAGGAAGTAGGATTTGGATGAAAGGCTCATGCTTCGATAGTGCAGCAGGACCTGGAAACGATCATGTGAGCTGTTCTCCAGCCGCCGTGGTCGCTCCACCGTTGTCTTTGCTTGGCTCGCCGTGGTCGAGGCGAACCCGCGGAGACGAGGAAGGTCGACGAATCTGGAGTCCCGTCGGTTCTGCAATTCCCGAGCGACGACGAGCTCCGATGGTCGGCTCCGCCGGAATGCCCAGGCGAGCAGGAGATTGATGCTGCGGTGGCACGAATGCTGTCCGGACCGCCGCAGGGCCAGGGGCAAGGCCAGCAGATCGACGGTCTCGCCAAGAATCGTTGTCCGCTTCCGGACTACTGGCCCGCTGGACTCGATCACAATTCTCCGCTAGTTCGGGTGAGGTGCACGGTGGTCCCCGCTCCGATGCCCTGCGACGGCTGTTGTCGGATCGGGCGAACCTGGAATCAGGCCACGCAGGTGGCACGGATTGCGTGCGGTTGTCTGCCGGTGCCACAGACGGGTTGCCCGGGCTGCTCGTCGACCGCTTTGGACCGCTGGTCGTAGCGATCGACTACGCCGGAACGACGGCTGGCGGCCTGGGGGCTCCAGCCCTGCTTCAGCTCGTGCGGAGCGCGTTTCCTAAACATCGAGTCATCGCGAAGGCGCGCTCCTCCACGGACCGTGGCAACAAGTTCGTGACGGCCCACGAACCAGCCGCTGCCGCTCCCCAGGGCACTTCACCCCTCACTGCGACCGAACGTGGTCTGAAGTTCGAGATCGGCATCGAGCCAGCACACGATTTCGGTCTCTACCTCGACGCAGCCAAGGCTCGCCTGTTCGTGCGCGAGGCCGCGTGCGGTCAGCGCGTCCTGAATCTCTTCTCCTATACGGGCGCCTTCGGAGTCGCAGCCGCGGCGGGCGGAGCCGCGGAAGTCACCAACGTCGATCCCAACCGTGACTACCTGGCCTGGTCGCTTCGCAACGCCGCACTGAATGGCGTGAAGATGCGCGTCTTGCCAGACACGGCGCAGGATCACCTCGCGAGACACCTTCGACGGATGAAACGCGATCAGGAGCGAGCCAGCTACGATCTCGTGATCATCGATCCCCCGGCATTCGGCGTGGGGCGTGGCAACGAGCGCGTGCTGAGGCTGCTGTGGCCCAGTCTATTCGCGAGCTTGCGCACCATGGCACCCCGCCGGCTCTTGCTCATGTCCAACGACAAGGCCTTCCGATCGCGCCGCGACTTTGGCGAGCTGGTCCAAATGGAGCTCGGGGACCTCTATCGTTTCGACCGCCTCGGCACCCACTTGAGACCTGACGATCTCGCCGCGGACCGGCCGGAGTTGCCCTGGCGGCCGGAGGTAGACGATCCTTTCTACGTAGAACCCGTCGTCCTCGCCGGAACCCTTCTCGATATTCCCCCACCTGTGCGGTCTCCGGTGCCATCGAGATGATCTCGCCGTAGTGATGGTCGCCCCAGCGCAAAGCCAGCACCACGAGTTGTTCAGCGGTATTGTGAATGATGACGCACACCCGTCCGTTCGGTGGAACCATGAGATCTCGAACTACGGCGATGATGAAGTTTGGCCTCGCGCTCGTGACGTCGAGCGTTGGTTGCATCGCTCTATCGGACCTGATGCCTTTGCAGGGAAAGGAGGACGACGCGAGCGAGGCCGCTTCGGTACCGAGTCCGGCGACTTCGGTACCGAATGCGGAGGCAACGATGTGCCGAGGCGAGCTTGTCTTCGAGTCCCTCCGCCTCACGGTCGCCATCGAAAAACTGGTCGGACACACCGAAGGACTTCGAGCGTCCGACGTCGAAGACTTGACCGAACTCAGCATTTCGGACCTTGGCGTGCCGGCGCAGCGAGGTCTCGAACCTCTCACGGGGATCGAGTGTCTGGCCAATCTCGAGACATTGCGGCTAGCTGGCAACCCCTTCGATCTTGCTCCGCTGGCACGACTCTCCAAACTCAAGACGTTGGCCATTCGTTTCGAGCCAGGAACGCTCGACGTTCGTGGACTCTCCGAACTTCGTCAGGTGCGCGAACTCGATTTGGGCAGCAATGGCATTCGCGGGCTCTCTGGGCTCGAGCCCCTCGCCGAACTCGAGGTTCTCAACCTCAGCGACAATGCCATCGAGGATCTTTCTCCGCTACGAAGTACCAAGAACCTTCGTGATCTCAATCTGATTCGCAACCGGATCACCGACATCACCGCTCTGTCGGGTCTCGATCGACTCGAATCATTGCAGATCGGCGAAAACGAGCTCAACCAAATTCCCGCTGCTCTATCGTTGCCCAAACTGAGGCATTTGCACCTCGAATACAGCCAACTCAGCGAGATCGGCGGTCTCGCGACGCTTCCGACACTCGAGAGCCTCGCTATCGGAAATAATGAAATCCGTGATTTGACGCCGCTCGGCGAACTCCGAAACCTCCGACAAATCAACATCAGGAGTAACCACGTCACCGACTTGACCCCGCTTCGAGGGTTATTGAACTTGGAATGGCTCTACGCGAACCAGAACGCAGTTCGCGACGTGGTCGCATTGGCGGGATTGTCGAAACTCCAGAGCCTCAGTCTATCGCAAAACCAGGTTCACGATCTTGCACCACTTGGAAAACTACCGAGTTTGCAGTCCCTCAACCTTGAACACAACAATATCGAGGACATCGCGCCGCTGTCGGGGCTACCTCGTCTACTCGTACTTTATCTTGCACACAACAAAATATCGGACCTGTCGAGGCTATCTGACCTTCCGCAACTCGCGGAGCTGGATCTCGAGGACAATCAGGTGAGCGATGCCTCCCCCCTCCGTCGTCTGCCCAAGCTCTCGATCCTCAAATTGTCTCGCAACCCCGTCCGGAATGTATCGCCCTTCTTTGCGATAAGCTCACTGGATTCATTGGACCTCTCCGAGACCAAGGTCGATTGTGCGACTCACCACGCAGGGCTCGCACGACTGCGAGCAAAGCTAGGAACACGCGGTGGGAAGCTCTACCCCGAATGTCCCGGACCGGGGGCACTCTCGACCGAATAGCACGAAACGGGTTGGCGTGCCTCGCCATCGTCGAACGCGTGCTTCATCGCGCTGTCCCGCTCATAGGCAAGGTACTCGGCGCCACCATGAGTGTCTGGCTTGTCGGGCGGTTTCGCCGTTCCCAATGCGTGTTCCTCGGGATGAGGTTCCGTCGAGACGCAGGACCTTGGCCGGCTACGGCCTCATGGGTGAAAACGCGGGGGCGCCTTCGGGAACGAAACCGGAACATTGTGGTTGGGGTCTACCCGAACGTGAGACCCACTCACGCGCTCGCGGTGGATGCACTTGCGATCGCGGCGGCCATCGAGATTTCCGCCGCACTGGTCCGGCTGTGGTTTTTTCCCGAGTCGGATGTCGGGTTTCAGGGAACCACCGTGGCTGCGGTCGCGGGCTTGGGTGGTGGCGTCGCAGCGTCCTATCTGACGGGGCTGCACCACACGGTGGTCGAAGCCCGTCCCTCTTCTGTCGGGTTGCGTGGGATTCTCGTAGGTTCCGCCACATCGGTTGGGGTGCTGCTGGCAGGCCATTTCGTTTGGTATCGGGGCACGGGTCGGATCGCCCTCGTGATGACCGCCGTGGTGGCTGCGCTGGCCGTGTTCGAGCAACGCAATCCAGTTCAGGACCGGGCGAAGCGACTGCTCGATCTGCTGATTGCGAGTGTGGGTCTCGCGGTCTTTGGGGTGCTCTTTCCGGTGCTCTATGTGGCCGTGGTGCTCGAATCGCGTGGGGCGTTTTTCTTCGTGCAACCTCGCGTGGGGCTGGGCGGACGTGAGTTTCGGTTGTTCAAGGTTCGAACCATGCGGCCCGCCCACGCGGAATGCCTCTACCCGACCGCCGGGATTGATACCGTTGCTGACCAAGGTCCGGCCGTCGGACGAAATGTCGATCACGTCCTGCAGTACCCAACCCAACGCCGAATCTCTGGGAGTCAGATCCGTGACCGGGAGGCGAGCGACCTGCCTCCCGGACTCAGCGCGAGCCCGAGACGAGTGAACCGCGCGTCCTTGGGACTCGGTCTATGAACGAAAAAATGGGCGACCGCATCCTGGGAAGGCGCTCGCCGACCTGGATGCCTCTCAGATTCGGTGAGCGGCGTCAGGCGGCGAGGAGCTGGCGGATCTGCCAGCCATACACGCTGCAGCCGTCGCGCGTGAGATCGGGGAGCAGATCACCGAAGGCGTTGCCCTCGATCACGGTGTGGTGGCGGAGCGTGGGGTCGAGCAGGACGTCGAGCCCGACGCAGAAGCAGCCGACGTCGCGCGCGATCGTGCGGCAGCTGCCGACGATCGCCTCCCACGTGGACGCCGGAAGCTGTCCACGCACCGTGTTCCACTCGCCTCTCCACCCGCCCAGGTGCAGATTCGTGAGCGGCGTGCGGCTGCAGCGAACGACGACGAACGCGGGCTCGCCCGCCACGACCACGATGCGAAGATCGAACCGTGCGTCGTCGATGCGCGCCTTGGGGAGCGCCCGTTCGACGTGGGCGCCCTCCGCCCGCAAGAACGTCCAGATCCGCTCGAGGTCGGCCGCGTCCTCGTAGCGCTGGAGCCGTCGAGAGTTGTACCAACGGTCGCCGCGCATCTCGATCGTGGTCAGCATCGACGCGCGCGGACCGGCGACGTGCACGAGTGCGAGACACGAGGCCGACGACCCGCATGCGAGCTTGACGTACGCCTTGCCGCGGATCTCCCGGTAGTGCTCGACGTCGAGCGGCGGTGCCACCGGTTCCCCCAGCGCTTGCCACCTTCGCGACGTGACGCGCTTGTCGAACAGATCGCGGATCCCGGCCGGCGACTGCAGCACACGCCAACCCGGTCGCTTGGCGCACGTCCGCTCGATGGCCCCGAGCACGCGCAGGAAGCCGCAGTGGATCTGCCGCGGGCAGCGAATCCTCCCGCGCTCGGCATGGAGCGCCGCGATCGCTTCGGGATCGATGACCGATGCGCCGGACCGCCGCGCGTCTTCGTATCCCAGTCGCAACAAGCCACACTCCACCGCGAAGTCCTGGCCGTGCGAGTCCTGCCGCACGATCGCGGGCCCGTCGTCGATGGCCGCGAGTGCCTCCGGGTTCTCGATCAGCGCTGCGTACGACACCACCTCCGCCGGTGGCTCACCGGCGGCTGCGAGCTCGGCCTGGAACATCGTCAGGCGTCGATGCGCCGGATGGCCTATCAAGATGAAGCGCCTCACTCGGAAACCGAGATGTAGCGGTCTTCTTCGTCCCGCTGATCGGCGAGCTCGATGCGCTCGCCGAACTCGGCGTGCAGTTGCGTCTGCAAGGCGTCATCGATCGCGTTCTGCGACAGGTCGATGCGACCGAGATGTTTGAAGTGGGCAACGTGCTCGATCAGCGCGCTGGCTCCGTCTCCAGCCATCACGCCCATCGAGAGGTCGAGCGTCTCCAACTGCTTGACGATAGGCGCGGTGCAGAGCGCGATCGCGATGTCGTCCTCGTAGTCACAGTTCTTGAGCCCCAAATGCCGCAGCTTGGGCAGCCCCGCCCCCGTCAACAGTGGACGCAGATCATCGATGTCGCTGTGCTCGCCGTGCTGCTCGCTGCGTTCCTCTTCGCCGAGCCACACCTCGAGGGTGTGGAGCGCGGGCAGCTTCGCCTTCGCGAGCGAGCGAACTGCGGCCTTGGGCAGCCCGGCCGTCTCGATATGCAGCTCCGCGAGCTTGTCGTGCTCCACCACACCGAGCTCGATGCCGCCGCCACGCACGAGCATGTACTCGAGGTTGGGCAACACGGGCCACAGCCGACCCACGTTACCGACCTTCACCCAAGTGATCTCCTGCTCCTCGGATTCGAAGTCGCCGACGAAGATCCTACGGATGCTGCGGAGCTTGCCATGCTTGGACAGCGACATCAGCACGTCGTCGAAGTCCGCGTCGCCCTCGAGGCCCGTCACGCCGATCCGAACTTCCTGCGCGAACTTGAACGACTCGAGCTTGAAAAGCGCCCGCCAGATCTCGTTCGGCTTCGGACCGGAAAAGTCGTAGACCGCTCGCACCTTGACGAAGTGGATGAAGCCGAACTTCCACTGCAGCTCGAGCACCTCCTCGCCGTCGACCTGCATCTCCAGCGCCTTGGTGAGCGTTTCGCCGAGCCACGCGGCGCGATGCTGGGCAAAGATCGCCTCGCAACGCTGCGCCGACGCGGCGCTCACGTTGCCGCGTTCCGCTTCGACCTCGAGGCTCAGGAGCTCACCGCGCGGGTCGCCACGCTCCTGCAACCAGTCCCCGTAGACACCCCACGCATCGAGGTCCTGGGGGGCGGCGAAGATCGCTGCTTCGAGCTCCGCGTTGCCGGACACGCTTGCTGGGGCGGCCTGCCCTGCCTCGTCGCCGGCCTCGACCTCGACGTAGCCCTTCTTCGTCTTGGCCGCGATCAGCTTGTTCGCCTCCGCCTCTCCCTTCGCCGCGTCGGCGTACGTCTTGGTCGATGTCTGCCCATCGGTGCCGACGCGACCGAACCGTACGGTGAAGCTGTCGCCCTCCACCGTGATCTCCCAGAACTTGTCCGACTTGCCGTCTTTGAACTCGAAGCGCCGCATGATCGGAGGGGATCCTACACGAGCTCGAACAGAAGGCGTTCGACGGCCGACTGCCAGGCCGCAGCGCTGCGACAATCTGCGAAGGCCTCGCTCGGAACGATGGTGCGCGACGGTACCGGCTGTCCGCACGCGAGCGTCACCGGGAACCCCGCGGTGGTCGAGTAGCCGATGACGATGAGGTCGACATCGTGCCGGTCGCGTCGGGCCGCGAGCTCGCTCTCGATCGTCGCGCGCGGGCCGTGCTGGCCGAACACCACATGCCCACTCTCGACCCACTCGCGGAGCAGCATCGCCACGAGGTGACCCTCGGCAACGAGCGCGTCTGGGATCCTGAGATCGATCTCGAGGTCGATGTCGTCGAGCCAGCGAAACAGACGGCGCGCCGCCGCCACGACCAGGCCCGTCGCAAGCACGAGGCGCTGCCACGGTGCCGAGACATCCTTCACCCGCGCATGCGCGAGCTCGGGCGCGAGCCAGAACACCATGGTTCTGCGCAGGCGGGCGAACACGCTCTCGTCGCGTGTGTACTTGAGCAGCTCGCCGGTCACGTAGCGCACGTCGAACAGATCGACCTCGCGACCGTGGCCGAGATAAGCGAGCTCCGAGGTCACAAGGTTCTCGAGGCTTCCCGATGTCGAGATCGAGGCGAAGCCCCCGGTGGGGTATGTGCTCTCATCCTCGAGCGCGGACGGGCTGTCGCCGGCGCGCGTGCGTCGTCGACGGGCGCGCTTGGGCAGCGGCGCTTCGAGCAGCTCGGCAGCGTCACCGGTTTGCATGAACGCGAGGCGATCGGCTGCGGTGGGCAGGCCTTCGAGGTTCTCGAGCATGAACACGTCGCTGCTGTGCAACAGCACGCCAACGCGACGAGCGTTGCGGGTGAGATGCTCGTAGGCCTCGGCGGCCCGCTCCGCGGTGGCTGGATCGCCGAGGCCATCGGCCGCAAGCGCGATGATCTCGGCGCTCGGCAGCAGCACGAGCCGTCGCAGAGCGGCCACGCGGGGTGCCGGCAAGCCGTCGCCGATCCGCAGCATGATGGCACTGCAGAGCGCCGCGATCGCGCGTGGATGCTGCGCGCTCGGCATCGCGGCCATCGCATCGCTGGCCGGCATCAGCCGCGGGTCGTTGCGGAGGCGGCCGACCACGTGCTCCGCATGCTCGGCGAGCGCGTGTCGCAGGCGTCGGTCGGCGATCGCCGTCGTGCCGTCGTCGCCGCGGGGCTTGGGCGCGTGCCCGAGCAGCAGCCTCCCGAGATCCACGATGAAGCCGAGCGGTGGCAACGGATGCACGGCGTCCAAGCACGCGAGCAGCCGCGCTCGCTGCTCGTCGATCGCTTCCGGGCTGGTGAGCCCCGCTCCGGCCACGAGGGTGACGGCATGCTCGGCGACCGTGGTGCTGCGCGTGGCCATCACACGAGACCGAGCAGGCGGGGGATCTTGTCGCGCAGCAGCTGGAGCTCCTCCACCGTTTCGCCGAGATACGACAGCAGCACGAAGTCGTCGCGCTCCACCTTGCCGCCGTGGAGCAGCCACGAGCGCGCGCGTAGCAAGCGGTAGAGCTTGACCACCTTGCGGTCGGACACGAACACGTCGTCCTCACGCGTGAGCGTCTTGAGCAGGCGCCGCAGCTCGTGCAGCAGATCCTCGTGGAAGAACCGATGACGGTCGCGGGCGACCTCGCCCCCGGCTCCCGTCGAGGTGCGCGACATCATGAGCGTGAGGTAGCGGTGCGCCGCAAGCAGATCGTCGAGCGTGGCGATGCCCTCGGCCCACGGCCGCTGCCCGAGGTCTTTGGCGGTCGCGAACGCGAGGCCAGCGTCGATGAGGTCGACGAAGCGATCGTCGGCGACCGAGTTGCACAGCACTTTGAGGCAGAAGCGATCCTTGAGTGCGGCGAGCTCGGTGAGCTCCGGGACCTCGTTGGTGGCCGCGAACAGCAGCTTGAGCTCGACCGGCGTGGCCACGCCGTCCTGGTAGGTAGTACTTGCGCTCGTTGATGATCGTGAGCAGCGAGTTCAGGATCGCGGAGTTGGACTTGAAGATCTCGTCGAGGAACACCATCTTCGCGGTCGGCAGCTTGCCCTGCACGCGCCGCAGATACCGGCCCGTCTTGAGCTCGGCGATGTCGATCGGGCCGAGCACCTCCGACGGTTCGGTGAAACGGGTGAGCGTGTACTCGAAGTAGTCGCCCTCGGGGAGCGCCAATGCGTCGCGGAACTTGAGCACGAGGTCCGATTTCGCGGTGCCGGGGGGGCCCACGAGCAACAACGGTTCCTGGGCGATTGCGGCCACCGTCATCAGGTCGATCACTTCTTGCTTGGCGACGAAGAAGCGCCCGAGCGAGATGCGGAACCGGTTGATGCGATCGCGCAAGTCGTGGGCCTGCGCGGCGAGGGCCTCGAAGCTCGAGGAATGGGCGGGAGTGTCGTTCATGATGGAAACCGCGCCGACGCAGCGAAGAGGCGTTGACGGATGCGATGCTCGTCGTTGTCGACGAAGCGGTGGGTGCGTTCGCTGCCCACGACGTCGGGGCGCGCAAGACCCAGCACGAGGGACTCGACGAAGCCGAGCACGGACAGACAGAAATGGCTGTTGGTGTTGAAGCTGTCGGTGACGGTGGGCAGGCCGTCGAGCAGCGCCCGCACACCCGCGATCGCGCGTTCCGGCGAGGCGCGACCGAGGGCGAGCATCAGGTTCCGCGTGAACGACGAACGGTGGGCGGGGACGAGGGCGCCGCGACCGAGCACCTCGAGACCGGCCGCGGTCGCGTCGGGCAGACGCCGCGGATCGCCGAGCGTTGCCATGGCAGCGGCGAGCTGGAGCCGCGCAACGATGCGCTCGACCTCGCCGCCGAGCAGCGCCTCGTACTGGAACGCGAGTGCAGCGAGCACGCGGGGCGCCTGTCCACTGCGGCGCAACGTGCCGGAGAGGCGGGCGAGCGCGAGCGCCGGTCCGATCCGATCATCGAGCGCGGCGTCGTCGAACAACGCCGCGAAGCCATCGCACGCGGCGGCGAGCGTGGGCGCGTGCTCGCAGCGACCGGCGATGAGCGTGATCCCCTCGAGAACGGCGACGCGTTCGTAGGCGGGCAGGGTTGCTGCGGCCTCGAGCAACAACGACAGGCGTGGGACGGCGAGATGGTCCGGCAGCACCCGCCCCAGGGCGACTGCGCGCTGCAGCACTTCGGGCGTGCGCTGCTCCCAGAGCAGGCTGTCGACCGCGGCTGCGATCGTCTCTGGCCGCGCGTCGCCGAGCGCTCGCTCGTTACCCTTGCGATGCACACCGAAGGCCGCGAACGGATCGAGGTTCGGCGACCAGTCGAGGATCACCGACGCCTGGCGCAGGCGGTCGACCTTGTAGCGCTGGTAACGGTCGAGCCGCTCGAGTTCGGGGATGCGCTCGGGCGAGAGCGGCGTCTCCAGAGGCATGCCCTCGAGCGCTTGCCGCACGCGGTCGCGAAACGTCGCGCGCAAGAACGCGTGCACGGGATCGGTGGGCGTGGCTACCGTGCCGCAATGGAGCTCGTCGGCGAGAGCGACTGCGCGTCGCGAGTCGTCGTCGCGACCCAGCCGTGCGAAGCCCCACGCGAACATGAGCTGCACGTAACCATCGGTGAGCTCCGGCGCGGCCTCGACCGTGGAGCGCTGCCGCCGAGCCTTGGCATAGGCGGTCTGCGTGCGCAGCAACTCGTCGGCGAGCTCTCCACTCGACGACGACCCCGACGGATCGTGGGTATCGGCGCGCACGAACGCCGGCACATCGCGAGCCGACAAGCCGCCGCGCAGGCGATCGAGCACGGCGTCGGTGGCCCGCATGCGCGCCAGCGTATCGGCGGTGGCGGTCGAGAGTCTGTGCCACAGCAGCCAGTACACGCGCGTGGGCAAGCGCGCGTCGTGAACGCGCAGCCAATCTGTGATCGAGGCCTCGTCCGTGCGCCCCGCGATCACCTGCACCGCGAGCGCACGCACACGATCGGCACTCGGATCGTCGACGAGCGTGAAGGCATCGGGCCCGCCGAGCTCGGCCTCCGCACGCCGCCATGCTTCGGCGCGCGCGTCGTGGAGCTCGCCCCGCGGCGTCTCCCACAGCGCGTGCGCCCACGCCAACGCGGCCTGCGTCCCACGTCGCTGCTGCGCGTACCCGACCGCGAGCGCGACCCATCGTGTCGTGAGCTCGGGATCGTCGGCGGCCCCTTCGTGATCGAGGATCGTGCTTTCGATCCGCGCGAGCTCCTGCGCCAGCTCGCTCGGCTGGAGCTCGCGAATCTCGAGGTGGAGCGGTCGCGCAGGCGGAACTACCATCGTGGACACGACCGGCACCAACGGTGCTTCGGGCTCGGGCGACGCCGGTGCTTGCCGCGGTCGCACGCGCCGCGCGCGATCGGGCGTCGAGCTTGCGGTGTCGGCCTCGCTGGTGAACGGCTCGAACTCGAACACCGCCTGCGCCATCCAGCGCTGCAGCGGCTCCGCGTGCTGCTCAGCGACATGATCGACCCACTCGCCGAGCGGCTCGAACGCGTCCTCTGGGACGGTCTCCACCCGAAACGGCGCCGGAGATCCATCGGCGAGCCGCACCAACCATGCGAGTCGATCAGGCTGCGGGGCGATGGCCGCGGCGAGCCGCTCGACCCGCAGCGGCGGCGAGATCGTGGTGTTCACGGGCACGTGGATCCGCTCGAGCAGCGGGAGCGTGGCGTAGACCTCCGCGCCGGGGAGCTCGATCGGGGGCGGGGCTGCGCGTCCCAAGCGACGGGCGCGGATGGCCACCACGCGCGCGGGCCCCTGGCACAGCACGGCGAACGCGAGCCCGTCCAACGCCGCGGCGGGCATGGAGAGCACGAGGCGATCGACAGCATCGATCGCCTCGTCGCGCAACACCCAGAGGCTCGGCACGTTCGTCAGCGACGAGCGCACCAGGCCGAGCTTGACCGTGTACCGCTCCTGCGCATCGATGCGTTGCAGCGCGACGGCAGCGGGGACCTCGAGGGTGGTGTGTTGGGTGATCGATCGCCAGGGTCCGTCAGGCACGCGCCGCCATGGCGCATCGCTCCGCAGCAGCAACAGTCGATCGATGGGCGGCTCGAGCTCGCACGCGAGTGGGTGCTCCCAACCAGCCGCGATCCACGTGCGTTGCCGGCCGTCGACCGGCAGGTAGGCCTCGATCGAGCCGCCCCGCTCGATCGCGGCGAGCACGACGTAGTACGGCGGCGCTACGGTACGGCACGCGACGAGCTCGAGACCGTCCTCGTCGGCGAAGAAGCACAGCTCCTGATCGTCGCAGCCCAGTCGCAGCAGCGCACCGACGAGGCGCGCACACTCGGTGCGCGGGCACATCAACAGCACGTGCGGCAGCGGTGGCTCGGGCTCGGCCGCGCGTCGCGTGGCGACGACCTCTGGCCAGCTGCGACGCGTGGTTACGCCCTCGAGGTTGCCGGCGTACGCGACGAAGCCAGCCCCGGTGAGCGATCGCCGGTGAGCTGCTGACACCTCGACGGCGGGCTCGAGCGCGAGCCCCTGCGCGATCGCAGCGCAGCGCACGGGAGCCGACGCGAGGGCCTCCGGCACGAGCCCAGCCTTGAGCGCAGCGACCACGAATGCCTCGTCCGCGGCGACGAAGATCGGCATCACTCCTCCTGCTCGACGCTCGCACGCTCGGCCGCGTGCTCGACCTGCTCGACACCGCCGTCCACGGCCGCTTCCTCGATCCGCTCGACGACGATGTCCCCCGCCTCCGAGGCCGCGATGAGCCCCTTGGCAAGCAGCGCCGAGACCACGCGTCGGTGCTCCTCTTCGTGCTCCATCGGCAGCGCATCGGCGTCGCTGTGGTAGGCGATGGTCACCGTCTTCTTGCCGGTCTGTGGATCGATGCGGAGGCGGATCTCGACTTCGGCCATCTACGTCTCGTTTCGCAGGGAAGTGAGCTTCTTGCGATCGATCACCTTGTGCGTGAGCAGCTCGTCGCGCAGCGCGAGCATGGTGGCGCGATGATCGTTCACGATCGTCCGGGCCCGCTCGCGCTGCTGCTCGAGCAACCGCTCCACCGCTTTATCGATCTGCGACCTCGTGGCGTCCGACAGCGCCGAGTGGTGTGGGTCGGAGAAATCGCGCACCACGATCTCTTCGCTCATGCCATACGTCTCCACCGCGCTGCGGGCGAGGGCGGTCGCTTGCGCGAGGTCATGCGCCGCCCCGAGCGACAGATCGCCGAGTACGGCGAGCTCCGCCTCGCGTCCACCGAACAGGATCGCCATCCGGTCGATCAGCTCCGCGCGGCGCACGACGTAACGATTGGCGGGATCGGAGTAGCTCACGGTCCCGAGCGAGCCCGCCAGATCGCCGCGGATCGAGATGCGATCGATGGGCGGCGCGTGCTCGCAGTGCAATGCCACGATGGCGTGCCCGGCCTCGTGCGTGGCCACGACGCGCTCCTCCTCCGCGTTGAGCAGTGGGCGATCCATGCCATCGATGAGCGCTCGATCGACGTCCATCACCGTCGTCGGGCCGTCGACACGTTCGCGCAAGCGGTGACGCGCGAGTGCACGGGTGAGCGCGTTGAGGTGATCACCCGTGGTACGCCCGCCTTCGTCGAATGGCGCCGCCGAGCGCCGCACCGCGTATTCGATCGCGTCGTCGGTCATGCGCAGCGCAAACTTGCCATCGTAGATACGGAGAATGGCTTCGCGATCCTCGGTGTTGGGGTAGGGCACGTCGATGTGCAGCTCGAACCGGCCGGGCCGCAGCAGCGCGGGGTCGATCGACTCCAAGAAATTGGTGGTGCCGACCACGAACACCATCTCGTTGCTGCGGAAGCCGTCCATCTCCGTGAGCAGTTGGTTGACCATCGAGTGCTCGACGCCTGATCCCGTGTACGTCCCCCGGGCCGCGGCGAACGAGTCGAGCTCGTCGAACACGATGATCGCCGGCGCACTCTGCCGCGCCTTGACGAACAACCGTCGCAGCCGCGCCTCGCTCTCGCCCACCCAGCGGCTCTTGAGCTCCGGTCCGCTGACGATCTGCACCGCGGCCCCGAGCGCGGTGGCCATCGCCTTCGCGAACAAGGTCTTGCCGGTACCGGGTGGCCCGCTGAAAATGATGCCGCGCGGGATCAACGACTCGGCACGCTTCACCGCGGCCTCGTCGTCGAGCGTGCTCTTGCGCTCGATGATCGAGAGGATGTCGCGCTCGATTCGACGCTTGACGGTTGCGTAGCCACCGATGTCGCGCTCGAGATCGACGCTCGGCAGCGTGAGGTCGGTGGCGAGCGTGGCGTTGCGGAGCTGCGTGTGCACTGCGGTGAGATCGGAGGGATAGTCCTCACCGCGCAGCGCCTCGAGCACCGAACGCAAACGCACGGCGTTGATGCCCGAGACGTACGGGTAGAGCCGGAATGGCTGGAAACCGTCCGTGCCCAGCTTGCGCGCCTCGGATTGCGTCACGAGGTGCCGTAGTCGCCCACGCGGCACGCCGAGGATCGAGATGCGATGCGGGAACAGATCTTCGATGACTTTGGGCACCACGAACGAGGGATCGATGAATCCGAGCCACAACACGTTCGGGTTCTCGTACATCAGCGGGATGACCTCCTTGGCCTCGCCGGTGAGCCCGGCACTGCTCGTGGTCACCAGATCGAGATGCGGCAACACGACGAGGCGCCGATCGACAGCGCCTCGCACCGCGTTGCGCAGCTGATCGATCATCGTGCTGACCATGCTCTGCGGCGGCCCCTCGCCCGTGGGCCGGCCGTCGAGGTAGAGCGCAGCGAGCCCCTCCGCCTTCACGCGGTCGCGAACACACCGGTAAAAGTACGGCGTGAGGCCTTTGTCGCACTCGATGAGCACCGGGAGTCCGCGACTGAGCGCCTCGTGCGTCCGGCTGAGCTCGTCCGGATATGCGAGCGCGACAGCGGCGAAAGCGGTGAGCTCGCGCGCAAGCTCGGCCTCGGGAATCGTCAGGCTCATACACGCACCCGGATCGTGAGGTCGCCGGTCGCCTCGTCCTCGCTGAGCTCCTCGATCTCGCCGAGCTGGCGGGCGCGTTCCTTGAGCGCGTTCGCAACCACGCGGTTGGTCACGCGGTCGAGCTCCTGACGCAGCGCGGGGATGTGGCGCTCGAGCTCGGCGGTGACCTTCGCCCGCACCACGTCCGCGTCGTCGGCGATGCTCTGCTCGAGCTCGGCCGCGAGCGCGCGAGACAGCGCCGCCTTTCCGGCGTCGGGACTCTGGGTCACGCCGCGCTTGGAACCCTCCCTCGTGATCGTCGCCGACGCATCGAGACGGATCGCAACATCGCCCGTGGTCGGCTCGACAGACACTTCGATCTCGCCAGTGCGCCGCACCCATCGGCCGTCCTCGGGCTCGAAGCCGCGCGTGGCGAGCTCTTCGGTGAGCAGCGAGCGCGTGCGCTCCTTGCTGACGACGTCGAGCAGCTCGAGGCGAAACGTGAGCCCATCCTCTACGTGCACCGTCTTGGTCACGCTGTCGGACACGCGGATTTGGTAAGCACGACTCATAATGGTTCTCCTCGGGCCGCGGCGGCGACGAGCCCACGGCCCGACTCGAGCTCGTCGGCGACGCGGGACAATGCGGCAAGCCCCGCGCGCCCCAGACGTTCCCACTGCGCGATGACGATCTGCGCCGATGGGTACTCCGGCTCGAAGAAGGGCACCGTCGCGAGCCGTTCGTACCAGCGCGCGAGGCGATCGAAGCTACGCAGCAGCGCGGCTGCAGCTCGCGCAGTTTCGCTGCGCCCCGTGAGCGAGGTGTTCGCGGGCAGGCGGGTGAGCCACGCGGCGGCGGGACGGTCGGCAAGCTGTGCGCCGGCATCGACGAGGAAGCCGGCCAGGTCGCGACGATCCGCACCGTCGATCGCATCGAGAAACGATGCGAGCACGAGTTGCTGCCGACGTGACGCGTTGGCGTGCTCGCGCGGATCGGCGAGCTCGCCCTTGCGGAGCTCCATCCTCGTCCACCGGTGGGCGTGGTCGTCCTGCAGTCCATGCAGCACCGCGATCCCGTCGGTGCCGAGCAATCGCGACCACGCGAGCGCGACGGGATCGACGTCGACGAGCGCGGCGTGGGCGAGGCACACCAGCGGCGACCCCGACAGCGGGGCGATGTCGAGCTCGCAGCGCACGACCGCGTCGGCGACGAGCCGAAACAAGAGGTCGTCGCCGAGCGTGCGCGGCTGCAACGGCACTGGCTGCCCGCACAGCCAGCGGCACAGCTGGAACGACGCGACGGAGAAGCGGAGCGACAGCTCGGGCACCGCCTCCCACAGCCGCTGCGGCGCACCGTGGGTCGATCGTTCGCGCGCGAACGATC
>Ga0315912_10001305_pt1 | contig 31506 bp, 23 predicted proteins | sample VfabasoilMG_FD_204469 | JGI IMG/M metagenome (GOLD analysis project Ga0315912, IMG submission 204469) | Garden soil microbial communities collected in Santa Monica, California, United States - V. faba soil | ecosystem: Environmental > Terrestrial > Soil > Garden | place: USA: California...
CCCTGCGCGCCGCCACGCAGGCCGCCGCGATGGCCCTGTACGTCGCCGCGCCGCTGGTGGCGCTCGTCGGCCTGGGGCTCACGCGCCTGCTGCGCGCCAGCCTGCCCTGGACGCTCGTGCGCCTGCGCTGGGCGGGCATGCTCGAAGGCGTGCTCCTGCTCGGCTGCGCGGCGCTGCAGTGGTTCCTGCCCGGCCTGCCCCTGGACCAGCGCGGCCTCTGGCAGCTCGCGCCCCTGGGCGCGCACTGAGCTCCGGACGGAGCCGATGGCGCGGCGCAACTCGTCTTGCCACAAGAGTTTGCGCTCGAATCGCGCGTTGACACGGTGGGTCGGCACCGCTACCTTGCCCGCGCCCTGCACGGGGTCGTGGGCGCGGCCAGCGGCCGCCGCCACCACTCCGTCGTGGGCCCATCCGGTTGCCAACGCCGGCCGGGTGAGCTTTCAGGTCGTGCACGGTCCGTTCCCCCCTCCTGAGATCCGCTCGCCCGGACGCTCGAAAGGCCCTCCCATGACCGCTCCCACCCGGTTCCCGCCCCTCTGGAAGGGGCCCGTGCTGCCGCTCGCCCTGCTCCTGGCCGGCACCTACGCCGCGGTGGCGGGTTGCGGGCCGGAGGACGCGCTCGTCGCCGCCAGCGTGCCCGGCCTCGTGCCGCCGGCGCCGGCCGCTGCGCCGCCGGCGGGCGACGACGGCCTGGTGCTCACGCCCGACCTGGCCGCCGCGGGCGTCACGGCGCTCGACCTGCAGGGCCCCTACGACCCGCCGGTGGATGCGCTGCATCCCGACGGCCAGGTGCAGCCGGCGCTCGGCGGGCGCGTCATCATGCAGGTGGCGTCCGAGCCGCCGAACCTCAACTTCGCCATCGAGAACTCGGCCAGCATCCGCTGGATGCACTTCGACGTGCACGCCGGCCTGCTCAAGTTCAGCCCGATCAGCTGGAAGTACGAGCTCGACCTGGCCGAGTCGTGCGAGGTGGAGGACACGCTCGTGCTGCAGGGCGGCGCCGGTCCGGCCTGGGACAACATCCGCATCGGCAAGATCGTGGCCGAGACGCCGGATGCGTACGTGCTCGAGAGCGGCAGCCGCTATCACGCCATGGAGCGCACCACGGTGCCCAGGGCCGACGTCGTCGCGGTCGAGCGCGAGACGGTCTGGACCTTCAAGCTGCGCGAGGGCGTGCTGTGGCACGACGGCCATCCGCTCGACGCGCGGGACGTGCTCTTCTCCTGGCAGCTCTACGGCATCCCGGGCGTGGACTGCGGCGAGAAGCTCTTCCAGTTCGGCAAGATCAAGCGCGCGGAGATCCTGGCCCCCGGCGTGGTGCGCTTCTACTGGCAGGAGCAGTACTTCGCCACCGAGGGCGCCTTCGGCCTCGACTTCTGCATCCTGCCGAGCCACCTCTACGACCTGCTCGACCAGGACAACCCGGGCTACGACGCGGAGGCCACCGACGCCCAGCGCGCCGAGGCGATCAACGACAACCCGCACAACCTCGATTGGGTGGGGCTGGGGCCCTACCGAGTCACCCAGTGGGAGCGCGGCCAGTTCTGCGACGCGCAGAAGTTCGCCGGCTACTGGAAGAAGAAGCCGCAGGAGTCGGGCTACGTGGACACGATCCGCTGGCGCTTCATCAAGGACGACGACGCCGCCTGGCAGGCGCTGCTGAACGACGAGATCGACATCTTCAATCGCGTGAAGTCCGAGGACTTCGTGGGGCAGGGCACGCTCAGCCCGACCTTCACCAGCCGCTGCTACAAGGCCTTCACCTACGTCGGGAACCTCAACTACACGAGCTGGAACCTGTGGCGCAAGAAGTTCGAGGACGTGCGCGTGCGACAGGCGCTGGCGCAGGCCTTCGACGTGGCCGGCTGGATCGAGACCAACTACGAGGGCTACGCGATCTGGTCCACGGCAAGCCAGTTCTGGTTCGGGCCGGCCTACAACCACGACGTCGAACCGCTGCCCTACGACCCCGAGGCGGCCGAGGACCTGCTCGTCGACGCCGGCTGGTACGACAGGAACGGCAACGGCATCGTGGACAAGGACGGCGAGGACCTGGTCATCACGGCGCTCATGCCGTCCGGCAACCAGGCCTCGGCCAAGTTCCTGCAGGCGCTGCAGGCCGCCTACCAGAAGGTCGGCGTCCAGGTCGAGATCGAGTCGCTCGAATGGGCCTCGATGCTCGAGCGCCTGCTCAACCGCGACTTCGACGCGGTGAACATGGCCTGGACGCTGCCCACGCCCGAATCCGACCCGTGGCAGATCTGGCACAGCGCCGAGGCGGCCTTCGAGAAGCGCACGAGCAACCACGCCGGCCTGCGTGACGCCGAGGTCGACCGCCTGATCGAGATCGGCCGGCGCGAACTGGACGAGGCCAAGCGCGTGGCCATCTGGAAGCAGCTGCACGCGCGCATCTACGAGCTGCAGCCCTACCTCTTCGGCTGGAACGTCCCGCGCAAGATCGGCATCAACAAGCGCATCCACGGCGTCAAGCTCTACAAGTTCGAGCCGGGCATCATGCTGCAGGACCTGTACTTCGCGGCCGGCACGCCGGGCACGCGGCCGCTCCCGCCGGAGACGGAGCGTTGAGCCGCCGGCGCCTGCCGGGCTGCGGTGCCGGGAGCTGAGCGCGGATGTTCTTCTACATCCTGCGCCGGCTGCTGTGGATGGTGCCCACGATGTTCGGCATCACCGTGCTGCTGCTGGTGGTCATCCAGGCCGCACCCGGCGACCCGGCCGCCATCGCCACGGCGGGCGACACCATGGCCGGCCTGGGCGCCACGGGCGGCGACACGCAGACGGCCTACGAGAAGTTCCGCGAGAAGTACCGCCTCGACGAGCCCTTCTGGGTGCAGTACGGGAACTGGGTGGGGAGCGCGGTGCGGCTCGACTTCGGGCGCGAGTTCCACCGGCCGGCCGTGGACGTGTGGGACGAGCTGCTCGAACGGCTCGAGATCACCGTGCCGCTCTCGCTCGTGGCCACGCTGCTCAGCTACCTCATCGCGTTGCCGCTGGGCATCTTCTCGGCCGTGCGTCGCGGCACGCTGGCCGACAAGCTCGTCACGCTCGGGCTGTTCCTGCTCTACTCGCTGCCCACCTTCTGGGCCGGCCTGATGCTCATGCTGGCCTTCGGCACGACCGGCCTCGACTGGCTGCCGGTCATCGGCCTGCACGACAAGGACGCCGACAGCTATGCCACCTGGCCCTACGTCTGGGACGTGGTGCTGCACGCCATCCTGCCCGTGGCGACGCTCACCTACGGCGGCGTGGCCTACCTCTCGCGCCAGATGCGCGTCGGGATGCTCGAGACGATCAAGCAGGACTACATCCGCACAGCGCGCGCCAAGGGCCTCGACCGGCGCGCGATCATCCTCAAGCACGCGCTGCGCAACTCGGTCATCCCGGTGATCACCGTCTTCGCCACGATCCTGCCGGTGCTCATCGGCGGTTCGGTGCTGGTCGAGACGATCTTCAACATCCCCGGCATGGGGCTCTACGCCTACGACGGCCTGACGACGCGCGACTACAACATCGTCATGGCGACGGTGACCATCTCCTCGTTCATGACGCTGCTGGGCTTCCTGCTCTCGGACATCCTCTACGTGCTGGTGGACCCGAGGATCGCGTATGAGTGAGGGGTCCGGCGCGACCACGCGCTACAGCAAGGACTACTGGGATCTCGTGTCCGGGCAGATCCGCAGGCGCTGGTCGGTGCGCCTGTCGGCGGCGCTGCTCGCCCTGCTCTATGCGGTGGCGATCTACGCGCCCTTCCTGGCCAACGACAAGCCGCTCGTCTTCACGGGCACCTTCTACGGCGAGTACCGGGCGTCCCACCGGCTCGTGGCGCTGGCGGCGGCCGAACTGCTCGCCAAGGCGCAGCAGGGGCGCGACGGATTCCTCGCCTGGCAGGCGGCCGAGCAGGCGCGCGGTGAGACGCTCGAGGGTTCGGCCAAGCAGGACTGGCTGGACGGGCAGGGCCAGGCGCCGGCCGACTTCGCCGCCTGGATGGAGCTCGACCGCGGCGGTCTCGACGGCCGGCTGCTGACGCTGCGCCGGCAGCTCGCGCCCGAGCACCATGCCGCGCTGGACGCCGTCTCGGACGCGGCCGCCGGGCTCGTGCGTCTCGCGCAGGCCTCGCCCTCCCCGTCCCCCGAGGCGCTGGCGGCCGCGGGCGAGCGCCTGACGGCCGCGGCCGGCGTCGTGCGCGACAGCCTGAAGGCCGCCAAGAGCGGCGAGGCGCCGGAGCCCGGCAGGACCGTCGCCCTGCAGGCCTTCACCTCCTACCCGGTGCTCGAGGCGCTGGGCTGGAACGACGTCTACTTCATGCTGCTCTGGGCGCTGGTGCTGCTCTGGCCGCTGATCAACCGCCTCGTCGACCGCCTGCTGCTGCACGGCGACCTCGAGGCCATGCGCCGCGCGCGGCGCGGCAAGCTGCTGCTGCTCGTGCTGCTGCCCGCGGCCGGGACGCTGCTCTGGCTCTCCGTGCACGGCGCCGCGCCGCCGCCGCTCGAGCAGTCGAGCCTCAAGCAGGCGCTGGCGGCGGGGCAGGCCGAGGCCGTGTCCGCGGTGTACCCGCCGATCCCCTTCGGCATGTCCGAGCAGAACCAGACCGAGACCTTCCGGCCGCCCACCTGGTGGCCTGCGGCGGCCATCGACGACGAGGGCTTCTACCTCACGGGGGCACGTTCGCTGCGCACCGACGCGGCCACGGGCATGCCCATCCGCGCCACGCCGGTGGAGGTGCGTCCGGGCGAGCCGCCCCGCAACGCGCCCGCCCGGCGCCTGCTCGGCACGGACAGCCTCGGCCGCGACCTGCTCGCGCGCATCGTCTGGGGTGCGCGCATCAGCCTCGCCGTGGGCATCATCTCGACCGTGCTGCTCGTGTTCATCGGCACGCTCTTCGGCGCGCTGTCCGGCTACTTCGGCGGCTGGGTGGACGTGCTCATCAGCCGCATCGTCGAGGTGTTCCAGTGCTTCCCCGTGTTCTTCCTGATCCTCATCGTGGTGAGCTTCATGGGGCCGAGCATCCTCAACATCATGCTCGCGCTGGGCATCTTCCGCTGGACGGGCGTGTCGCGCCTCGTGCGCGGCGAGTTCATCCGCCTGCGCGGGCTCGACTTCGTCGTCGCCAGCCAGGCGCTGGGCGTGCGCAGCCTGCGCATCATCTTCAAGCACGTGCTGCCCAATGCCCTGGGCCCGGTGCTGGTGGCGGCCACCTTCGCCGTGGCCAACGGCATCCTGACCGAGTCGGCGCTGTCCTACCTGGGCTTCGGCGTCAAGCTGCCGGTGCCGAGCTGGGGCTCGCTGCTGGTCGAGACGCGCAGCATCGAGTACTGGTGGATCCAGATCTTCCCCGGCCTGCTCATCTTCGCCACCGTGGTGCTCTACAACCTCGTCGGCGAAGGCGTGCGCGACGCCCTCGACCCGCGGCTCAAGGAGGAGTGATCAGCCGATGACCGACTCGCCGCGGGATCGACCGCCGAGACAGCCGCCTGCCGGGGCGCAGGGGCCGGCGCGTGCCGACGCCCGGGCGGCGGCGACGCCGCCCGCGGAGCGCCCGGTGCTGCTCGAGATCGACGGCCTGTCGACCTGGTTCGACACCGAGGAGGGCGTCGTCAAGGCGGTGGACGGCGTGAGCTACAAGCTGCTCGCCGGCGAGACGCTCGGCGTGGTGGGCGAGTCGGGCTGCGGCAAGAGCGTCACCGCCATGTCGATCCTGCAGCTGCTGCCGCGGCCGCCGGCGCGCTATGCGGCCGGGCGCATCCTGTTCCGCGGGCGCAACCTGCTCGAATTCTCCGAGGCCGAGCTGCGCAGGGTGCGGGGCAACGAGATCGCCATGATCTTCCAGGAGCCGATGACGTCGCTGAACCCGGTCTTCACCGTCGGCAACCAGATCATGGAGGTGCTGCAGTTGCACCGGCGCATGCCGGCCGGCGAGGCGCGCGCCGCCACGCTGGCGCTGCTCGAGCGCGTGGGCATCCCGGCGCCGCAGACGCGCATCGACGAGTATCCGCACCAGATGTCGGGCGGCATGAAGCAGCGCATCATGATCGCCATGGCGCTGGCCTGCGAGCCCCGGCTGCTCATCGCCGACGAGCCCACCACGGCGCTCGACGTGACGATCCAGGCGCAGATCCTCGAGCTGCTGCAGCAGATGCAGGCCCAGCTCGGCATGTCGATCCTGCTCATCACGCACGATCTGGGCGTGGTGGCCGAGACGAGCGACCATGTGGCCGTCATGTACGCCAGCAAGATCGTCGAGTACGCCTCCACGGAGGCGCTCTTCGCGCGTCCGCTGCACCCGTACACCTTCGGGCTGTTCCAGTCGCTGCCCGAGATGCACGCCAGCGGCGACCGGCGCCTGCGCGAGATCCCCGGCACGGTGCCGAGCCCGCTCCACTTCCCGAGCGGCTGCAAGTTCCGCGAACGCTGCTTCAAGGCGCTGCCGCGCTGCGCGCAGGAGGAGCCGGTGCTGGTGGAGGTGGAACCCGGGCACACGCTGGCCTGCCACGCGCCGGTGACCGACGCCGAGCGCGCCGCCGACCACGCGCGGCGCACGGCGGGCAACGCCGCCGGGGCGGCCGACGTGCGGAGGGCGCCATGATGCCCGGCCCCGGCCCCGGCCCCGGCCCCGCCGCCCCCGCCGTCGTGGGCAGTCCGCCCGAGCCCGCGGCGGTGCCGCTGCTCGAGGTCTCCGGCCTGCGCAAGTACTTCCCCGTGCGCAAGGGCCTGCTGCAGCGCATCAGCGGCCACGTGAAGGCCGTGGACGACGTGAGCTTCCACGTGGCGGCCGGCGAGACGCTCGGCCTGGTGGGCGAGTCGGGCTGCGGCAAGACCACCGCCGGTCGCAGTGCGCTGCGCCTGATCGAGCCCAGTGCGGGCACGATCCGCTTCGACGGCCAGGACGTGCGCGCCGCCGGCGCGGGGGCCCTGCGCGCCCTGCGCCGGCACATGCAGATCATCTTCCAGGACCCTTACGCCTCGCTCAACCCGCGCCTCTCCGTGGCGGACATCGTCGGCGAGGGCCTGAAGGTGCACCGGCTCGTGAGCAGCCGCGCCGAGCTGCAGGAGCGCGTGGCCGAGCTGCTGCGCCGCGTGCGTCTCGATCCGGCCTACGTGAACCGCTACCCGCACGAGTTCAGCGGCGGCCAGCGCCAGCGCATCGGCATCGCGCGCGCCCTCTCGCTTTCGCCGCGCTTCATCGTCTGCGACGAGGCCGTCTCGGCCCTCGACGTCTCGATCCAGGCGCAGATCATCAACCTGCTCATGGACCTGCGCGACGAGCTCTCGCTCAGCTACCTGTTCATCGCCCACGACCTGTCGGTGGTGCAGCACATCTCGGACCGCGTCGCCGTGATGTACCTCGGCAAGATCGTGGAGATCGCGCCCACCGCGGCGCTCTTCGGTCAGCCGCGGCACCCGTACACCCAGGCCCTGCTGTCGGCCGTGCCGCGCGCCGATCCCGGCCGGCGCCGCCAGCGCATCGTGCTGCAGGGCGACGTGCCCTCGCCGCTCGCGCCACCGGCCGGCTGCCCCTTCCACACGCGTTGCCCGGCCGTCATGGAGCGCTGCCGCAGCGAGGCGCCGCCGTGGCGCACGGCCGGGACGGGCCACCGCTACACCTGTCACCTCGAGACCTGAGGGAGGAGCCCGGCCACCTCGAGTCCTGAGGGGCGGCCCGCCTCAGGGCCGGCGCAGCGGCACCTGGATGGAGGCGGGCACATCGCGCCAGGCCGCCAGCAGCTGGCCTTCGGGCTGCAGCTCGGCGAGGTACCGGCGGCCCGCGAGCAGGAGCTCGGCGCGGTAGGCCGTCACCCGCCCGACCTCGTCGCGGCAGCGCGTCCAGCGCAGGTCGGTGGCCTCGGGGAAGCGGTCGACGACCATCTCGACGACGGCCGGCGGGACCTCCTCGGCCGGGACCTCGAGGGCCTCCGAGACGAGCGTGCCATCGGTCCGGAAGTGGGCCTGCACCAGCCGGGAGTCCACGCGCCGGCTCAGCACCCAGAGCACGCGCTGCTCCACCACCTCGCGCTGCGCCTCCAGTAAGGGCTCGCCGGGATGCAGGCGCTCCATGGCCTGTCGTACCGCGGCCGGCACCGTGTCCGGGGGCACCAGGTAGCTCATGCGCGCCGGGCGCCCCGTGGCGGACATCTGCAGTTGCAGGCTCTGGGCCTGGTCGCTCTGCGCGACGTCGAGCACCGCGGGCGCGAACAGGCTGCAGGCAGGCACGAGCGAGGCGCACAGCAGGAGGGCGAGCCGCGACATCTGGGGACTCCCGGGACCGGACGGGGCGAGGTCCCGGCCATCGTAACCCGGGGCCCCTGGTCGATCGCCCCGGGCCGTCGGCTCAGCGCAGCAGCCGCGGGTCGAGCGCGTCCCGCAGGGCGTCCCCGAGCAGGTTGAGCGCGCTCAGCGTGAGCAGCAGCGCCAGGCCGGGGAAGGCGATGAGCCACCAGGCGGCGCCGAGCAGGGTGAGCTGCTCGAGGCCCTCGCTCGCCAGGATGCCCCAGGAGACGCCGGGCGGCTCGACGCCCAGGCCCAGGAAGCTGAGGAACGCCTCGAAGAGCATGACGCGCGGCACGGTGAGCGTCAGCGCCACGACCACCACGCCCCACAGGTTGGGCAGCACGTGGCGGCAGGCGATGCGCGTCGGCGTGGCGCCCAGGGCGCGCGCCGCCAGCACCCAGGGCGTCCGCACCAGGAGCAGCACCTGTCCGCGCACGATGCGCGCCATCGTGAGCCAGCTGATGCCGCCGATGACGAGGTAGAGCACCGAGAGGCGGTCGAGGCCCAGCGCGCGCATGCGGCCGGCGAGCTGTTCGTCGCGCAGCACGGCGATGAGCAGGATGACCACGAACAGCAGCGGCACCGAGTAGAGCACGTCGACGCAGCGCATCATGAGCTGGTCCACGCGCCCGCCGGCGTAGCCCGCAGCCAGGCCGAAGGCCACGCCCACCAGGGCCGAGACGAGCGTCGCGAGCAGGCCCACCTGCAACGAGACGCGCCCGCCCCAGAGCACGCGGCTGGCGAGGTCGCGGCCGAGCCCGTCGGTGCCGAGCAGGCCGGCCAGTTCCCCGTCGCCGAAGAGCGCGCGGCGCACGGCGACGGCGGCCGGATGGGCCGACTGCACGGCCGCCAGGCCCCGCGGGTCGGCCGGGCGCCAGCCGGCGCTCGGCGCCTGCGAAGCCTGCGCCGGCTGCATGGCGTCGGGCGGGGGCAGGGGCAGGCAGGGCGCCGCCGCGCACAGCAGCGCGATGCCGCCGAGCAGCAGCAGCGCCAGCCGGCTGCCCTTGCGCCGCAGCAGCCGTGCCCAGGTGGAGGGCCGTCCCGTGTTCACGCGGGATCGCCCAGGCGCGGGTCGAGCAGCTCGTAGGTCAGGTCCACCACGAGGTTGCCGCTGCACACGAGCAGCGTGTAGACGAGCACCACGCCCGAGGCCAGGTAGTAGTCGGCGTTCAGCGCCGAGTCGACCAGGTGGCTGCCCATGCCCGGGATGGCGAAGACCTGCTCGACGACGAGCGAGCCGCTCAGGATGCCGGCCACGGCCGGCCCGAGGTAGCTCACCACCGGCAGCAGGGCCGGACGGCTGGCGTGGCGCACGATGACGAGCCAGCCGGGCAGGCCCTTGGCGCGCGCGGTGCGGATCCAGTCCTCGCCCAGCACCTCGAGCAGGCCCGTGCGGAAGAGGCGCGCGATGGAGGCCGCGAAGGGCAGCCCCAGCGCGACGGCCGGCAGCACGAGGTGGGCCGGCGTGCCGAAGCCGGCCACGGGCAGCCAGGGCCACCGGAAGGCGAAGAGCAGCACCAGCAGCCCCGCGAGCACGAAGCTCGGCAGCGAGAGCCCGAGCGTGGCGGCGCCCATGACGCAGGTGTCGAGCCAGCGGCCGCGTCGCGCCGCGGCCAGCGCACCCGCCGGCAGGCCGATGCCCAGCGCGACGAGCAGCGCGCAGGCGCCGAGCAGCAGCGACACCGGCAGGCTCTCGGCCAGCACCTCGTTCACGCTGTAGTCGCGCAGCCGCAGCGAGGGCCCGAGGTCGAAGCGCAGCACGATGTCCGACAGGTAGCGCAGGTACTGCTCGCCGACGGGCGCATCGAGCCCGTAGCGGCGCTGCAGGCTGGCGCGGATGGCCGGGTCGAGGTGTCGGCCGTCGTCGAAGGGGCCGCCGGGCACGGCGCGCATGAGCAGGAAGCTGGCGCTGCTCACCACGAGCAGGATCGCGACCAGCAGGGCCATCCGGCCGGCGAGGCGCGTGAGCAGGTTCACCGGGCGGGCTCCACGACGGCCAGGTCGCGCAGCGGGTGCACGTCCAGCAGGTTGTCGTGGAAGCCGCGCACGCGCGGCGCCACCAGGTTCAGGTTCACGCGCTGCACGAGCGGCGCGATGGGCAGCTCGTCGAGCAGGCGCTGCTCGGCGCGCTGCAGCAGGTCGGCGCGCAGGGCCGGGTCGGGCTGCTCGGCGGCCGCGGCGACGAGCGCATCGTAGGCCGCGTCGGCGAAGCCCGTGCGGTTGTTGCCGCTGCCCGACAGGAAGCACTCGAGGAAGCTCGTCACGTCGAGCGTGTCGCCGATCCAGGCGCCCCAGGCCACGTCGTAGAGGCCGCGCGTGCTGCTGTCGAGGTACACGCCGAAGACCTGGTGCACCAGCTCGGTCTGCACGCCGAGTTCGGCCCGCCACTGGGCGGCGACGGCCTCGCAGAAGTCGCGCGTGCTCTCGTTGTGGGGCGCGAGCAGCGAGAAGCGCGGCAGGCCGCTGCCGCCGGGGTAGCCGGCCTCCGCCAGCAGCCGGCGCGCCTCGTCCGGGTCGGCCGGCGGCAGGCGCGCGGGCACGTAGGGCGGCAGCCCGGCCGGCACGTAGGAGTCGATCGGCTCGTGGCCGCCGCGCAGCACGTCGTGCGCCAGGCTGGTGCGGTCGAGCGCCAGGGCCAGGGCCGCGCGCACGCGCCGGTCGGCGAGCGGGCCCGGGCGGCGCTGGCCGTCGAAGGGGCCGCCCCAGAGGTTGAAGCGCAGGAAGGTGGTGCCGAACTGGCGGCCGGCCAGCAGGTCGGGCCGGCCCTCCAGCGCGCGGGACAGGCCGGGCGGCGGCTTGATCATCCAGTCGACCTCGCCCGTGAGGTACAGGTTGAGCTGCGTCGTGATGCCGGTGGCCGAGAGGGCGTCGACGGTCTCCAGGGCCACCTCGTCGGCGCCCCAGTAGGTGGGGGAGCGCTGCAGCCGCAGGCGGTCCCGCAGGCGCCGCTCGACGAGCACGAAGGGGCCGTTGCCCACCAGCCGGCCGGGCTTCACCCAGGCCTCGCCGTCCCGCTCGAGACAGGCGCGCTGCACGGGAAGGAAGCTCGGCAGCGCCAGGCGGCTGGCCAGGTCGGGGGTGGGGCGCAGCAGGTCGATGCGCAGGCGCAGCGGGCCCTCGGCCACGATGCCGAGCCGGGAGGTGTCGGGCCCGGGCTCGGGAGGGCTGCGCGTGAAGGCCTCGGCGCCCACGATGCACCAGAGCAGCGAGGCGTTGCGCGCAGCCGTGGCCGGATGGAGCACGCGCGCCAGGCTGTACACGAAGTCCTGCGCCGTCACCGGCGTGCCGTCCGACCAGCGCGCCTGGCTGCGCAGCGCGAAGGTCCAGCTCAGGCCGTCGCTCGAGACCTGCCAGCTCTCGGCCACGCCGGGCAGCGGCGCGCAGTCCTGCGGGTCGGGGCGCGTGAGCCCCTCGAAGAGCGCGGCCTGGATGCGGCCGTCGGACTGGCCGGTCGAGAGCGCCGGGTCGAGCGAGGAGACGTCGCTCTGGTTGCAGAAGGCGAAGTCGGCCCGGCCGGGCAGGGTGGCTGCGCCGAGCGAGAGCACGCCCAGCAGCAGGAGCAGCAGGGGCAGCGCCAGGGCCAGGCCCCTCCAGCGATCCCTGCGGGCGGGCATGGCGCCCTCAGGCCCCGAGCGGCAGGCCGAAGTCCTCCGCGAGGCGCGGCAGCAGCTCCTGGAAGCTGGCCACTTCGTAGGTGGGCTTGGCCTTGCTCTCGACGCGCGCGAACTTGTTCTCGCGCCGCACGCGCACCGTGAGCATGCCGAGCGAGGCCGGCGGGTCGATGTCGTTGCCCGGGCTGTCGCCGCAGTGCATCACCTCGCGCGGGTCGAGCCCGAGGCGGCTCGCGGCGCGCCCGTAGATCTTGGGGTTGGGCTTGCTGATGCCCATCTGGTCGCTGATGAAGATCGCCTCGGGATGCAGGTAGGGCAGCACGCCGAGCAGCAGCAGCTTCTCGGCCTGCTTGATCTCGAGACCGTGCGTGATGATGCCCAGCAGCAGGTCGGTGCGCTCGTGCACCGTCTTCAGGAAGGGCAGCACGTCGGGGAAGGCCGCGAGTTCGCGCTTGGTGGCGTGGTACGCCATGATGCCGGCCGCGATGATCACCGCGCGGTTGGTGCCGGCCCACGACTCGTGCGGCAGCCGCAGCAGCAGCTTGTCGAAGTGGTTCGGGTAGTTGCTCGTGAACTCGGCGATCACCTCGTCGAGCTCGCGGCGCACGACGTCCACCGGCAGCCGCAGGCCCTGGCGCACCATGGCCTCCACCGCCCGCTGTCGCGCCAGCGACGCGAAGGCCGTGGTCGAGAACAGCGTGTCGTCGATGTCGAAGAAGATCGCCGAGAGTCGCCCCACGGCGGCCGATTCTGGAGGGCCCCCGGGTGGGGTTCAAGGGAGACGGGCGACGCTCTCGGGCCGGCAGCGGCGGCCAGCTGCCTTGCCAGGCGGTCTGGTAGGCGACAGAATCGGGAGCCGAGGCAGAGGGCGCGAGGCTGATCGGGCCGTCGGGCCGACAGTCGGTCGGTCGCGCCGCGCGCAGCGAGGCAACCCGCTGCGATCGCCACGGCGCGACCGCGATCAACGGAGGACCTCATGGGACCGACGTGCAGCCCGGGGACGTCCCGGACCCGAGGGCGGCAGCGAGAGCGTGCTGCGCCGGGCCGCCGGCTGGTCCTCCTCGTGGGTGTGCTGTGTCTCGCGGCGCCGCTGGCAGCGCAACTCGATGCCGACTTCCTGGCGACACCGACGTCCGGCAGCGCGCCGCTCACGGTGCATTTCATGGACGCAACCACCGGCGGCACGCCCGTCGCCCGGCAGTGGGACTTCGGCGACGGCACGGTGGGCATCGGACTGAATCCGGTGCACTTGTACGGGGCGCCGGGCAGCTACACGGTGAGCTACACGGTCTTCGGCAGCGGCCCGGGTGAGCAGGACACGGAGGTCAAGCCGGCCTACATCCAGGTGCAGCCAGTGCCTCTGGTGGCTGGCTTCCAGGCCGTGCCCACCTCGGCACTCACGGAGCACCCGGTGGCCTTTGCCGACACCTCGCTGGGCAGCGGCATCGACGCCTGGAACTGGTCGTTCGGCGACGGTACGGCTTCGACGCTCCAGAACCCGACGCACGCCTATTCCCAGCCGGGCAGCTACACCGTCGGGCTCACGGTCTGGATTGCGGGGCAGTCCGACGTCCTCGTCGTGGCGGACATGGTGACGGTCAAGGCTCCCTTCGCCCCGGCGGCCCTGGTGTCCGGCGAGTCGAACGGGCCCGCCAGCGTGCACGCCGCCGATCTGAATGGCGACGAGCTACTGGATGTCCTCGTGGCGGCCCAGAACGACCATGAGATCGCGTGGCATGCCCAGCTTCCCGACGGCACCTTCGGGGCACGGCAGCTCGTCGGCGGGTTGGCCCAGCCGCGCACAGTCTCTGCGGGTGACTTCGACGGCGACGGCGACCTGGACGTGTTGAGCGCTTCCGAACTCCAGGATGAGCTGGCGTGGTTCGAGAACCTGGACGGCCAGGGCACCTTCGGTGGTCGAGCGATCATCAGCTTGGCTGCTGACGGACCGCGGGCGGTGCGCGCCGCCGACCTGGACGGGGACGGTCGTGCCGATGCGTTGTGCGCCTCGCGCTTCGACCATGAAGTGGCCTGGTTCCGCAACGAGGATGGCCTGGGCAGCTTCGGGCCGCAGCAGCTGCTGAGTTCCTCGGTACTGGCTGCGCGGGCTGTCGACTGCGCCGACCTCGACGACGACGGCGACCTGGACGTGCTCTCTGCCGCCGAGGGAGATGGTCAACTCGCCTGGTACGAGAATCTCGATGGCCAGGGACACTTCGCGCCCAGCGCCCTGCTGCCCTCCGTGACCTCCTCGGCGCAGGACGTGCATGCGGCCGACCTGGACGGAGATGGTGACCTGGATGTGCTTTACGCATCGGCGGCCGACGGCCGCGCCGGCTGGATCGAGCACCTCGACGGCCAGGGTAGCTTCTCGCCACAGCCGCACCTCCTGGCACCCGCACCCTCCGCCCGGGCCGTGCAGGCCGCCGATCTCGACAGGGACGGCGACCTCGATGTCGTCGTCGCGCAGCTTGGCGACTACTCCAGCGTGTGGTTCGAGAACCTCGACGGTGCGGGCGGATTCGCCCTGCCCCAGGGGGTCGGCGTACTCGCAGGAGCCGGCTCCGACGTCACCCTGGCCGACCTCGATCGTGATGGCGATGCCGATGTAATCGCTTGCACCACCCTGGGAGACCAAGTCGCCTGGAGCGAGAACCGGATCGTCGACTCGGCCTGGACGCACCTCGGAGGCGCCGCGGTGGGCAGCGCGGGACCGCCGGCCTTGGCGGGTACAGGTTCGCTCGCGCCGGGCAGTGTGGTGCAACTCGCGTTGACGCAGGCCCCGCCGCAGACCTTGATGTTGGCTTGGCTGTCGTTCGCGTCCCAACCGTGGGAGGTGCTCGGCGGGACGCTCTATGCCCATCCCCAGAGTGCGCAGGTCCTGATGGCGAGCGATGCTGACGGAGAACTCCTGCAGACCCTGATCTGGCCCGCGGGGCTTCCGCCTGGCGTCACCTTCTGGTTGCAGTTCCTGGTGCAGGACACCGCGATCCCGGCTGGGATCACCCTGTCCAATGCCGTGAGCGCCACGACACCCTGACGAGCCGCGTTCCGAGCCTGCTCCCTGCCGCCTCAGTTCACCTGCCAGGTGCTGGGCTGCAGGATGGCCAGGTCCCGGCCGACCTTCACGCGCTTGCTCTCGGTCACGCTGCCGTTGGTGGCGGTCACCACGAGATCGATGCGATCGGAGCTGCCGAAGAGCACGTAGTAGCCGTCATCCAGGATGCGGTAGATGTACACCGTCTGGTCGCCGACGGTGGTCGAGTAGTCCGGCTTGCCGAAGGTGGCGAGCATCTGCACCACGCTCGTGCCGACCGCGGGGTCGTTGAGGAAGGCGTCCTTGTTGCTCCGGATGCCGATGCACGCCGGCAGGGCGGCCAGCAGGGCGACGAGCGCCACGCTCCACAGGGTCCGATTCTTCATCCAAAGGCCTCCGTCCGGGGGTCGAGCGACCTCCGGGCGGTAGGCGCCCGGAGCGTCACGAGGGGCACTGCTCAGGGCGCGCGCTTCAGTTCTCGTCGCGCAGGTAACCGAAGTCCGTGATCTTGGCGCGGATGACGACGATCAGGTCGGTGACCTCGTCGGCCAGGCCCTTCTCGCGGAAGAAGAAGCCCAAGACCGGGATGTCCGCGAACCAGGGCGACTCGGCCGTGCGGTTCATGTAGCGCACGTGCTTGAACCCGCCGAGCACCACGGCGCCGCCGTCCGGCACGACCACGGTGGTCTGCGCATCCTGCACGTCGAGCACCGGGATGGCGAAGGTGACCGGCGAGCCGTTGGGGCCGAGCAGCGTCGTCACCGTGCGGAAGGGGCGCTCGAGCTCGGCGACCGTGGTCTGCACGTCGAGCGTGATGTAGCGGCGGTCGTAGCTGATCGTCGGCCGGACGTCGAGCACGATGCCTTCCTGCGCCACGCCCACGATGGGGTCGGCGATGAAGGCCGCCGTGGCGACGTCCACCTCGAAGCCCTGCACGAACGAGACCTGGTTCACCACCGTGACGAAGGCGCGCTGCGTGTTGTAGACCGAGACGATCGGCGCCGTGATCTCGAAGGCGTTCTCGCTCTTGCTCACGAGGTTCATCACGATGTTCACCTCGGTGTCGTCCAGGATGGTGAACTCGAACGCGCCGCCGCCCACGGTGGTGAGCATCGATCCGAGCGGGTTCTCGAAGAAGTTCTCCGAGGACGCGGCGTAGAACTGGTCGTTGTCGTCGAAGAACACGCCGGCGTTGGGGTCGCCCGTGCCGTCTCCCAGGTTGTCCAGGCCCTGCGTCGGGTGGCCTGTGGCGCCCGCCGCGGTGAGCACCGGGCCGCCGTCCAGGCCGCGCAGGTCGGTGCCGATCTCCTCGATGAACGAGTCGGTGATCGCGAAGAAGCGCGACTCGAGCGTCACCATGCTGGTGGAGAAGGCGCGCAGGTCGTCGAGGAACTGCGCCACCTCGGCCTGCACCTCGGGCGTGTGGATGACGAGCAGGCTGTTGTTGTCGAGGAAGTCGATGTTGTACTTGTCCGAGCCGTCCCAGTCCTCCTTGGCGATGTTCTCGCGCACGAGGTTCATCACCTCCTCGGGCTCGATCAGCGTCACCGACTCCAGCTCGGAGTTGAAGATCGTCGTCTCGTTGTCGTCGCCGGCCTCGCCGGGCAGCGCGATCTCCTTGATGTTCGTGCCCTTGAAGTCGGTGAGCTTGAAGGTGAGGTCCTGGATGGGGTGCACGCGCGGGATCACGTTGCCCGTGGTCTTCTCGTGCTTGGTGATGTACGCGCGGCCGTTGCGCACCATCCAGCCGAGGTCGTCGCCCACCTGCTCGACGAGGATGTTGAGCACCGACTCGACCGGCAGGTCGTGCAGGCCGGTGAGGGTCACCGTCTCACCGTTGTCGTCCAGCTCGTTGACCACCTCGGGGTCGACCGAGACCGGGATGTCGGTGGTGAAGTAGATGTTGTTCGCCACCTCGGTGATGGTCTTCTGGTCGAAGTCCACGTCCATGCGCGTTTCGCGCATGAGTTCCCGCAGCGCCACCTCCTCGGCGTCGGCGCTCGCCAGGCCGAGCGAGTTGATGAGGCCGCGCGTGGCCGAGATCTTGTCCCAGTGCGCCTTGTCCGGCGGCGTGAACACGTCGGTGTAGGGGATGCGCACGCGCTCCATCTCGTTGCGCCAGCGTGCGAACTCCTCCGCGCGCCGCTGGATGAACTGCCGGTCGGCGTACTCGCGCGAGGCGTCGCGGGCGGCATCGCGCACCGCCAGCGCCTTCGGGTGGTGCTGGTCGATCTCGAGCACGGCGTCGGCCAGCGTCATGGCCTCCTCGTACTCGCCCTTCTCGAAGGCGCCCGTGGCGCTGATGAGCAGGCTCTGGATGCGCGCCTGCTGGCGCAGCGACTCCTCGCTCTCCTCCTCGCGCAGCTTGCGGTAGGCCTCCTCGCGCTGCTGCTGGCGCACGGCCTCGTCGTTGGCCGCCTTGCCGCGCTCGGCTTCGGTGAGCAGGGCATGGGCATCGCTCGGCAGCGAGCCCCAGTCCATGTCGCCGGCGGTCCATTCGATCTGGTTCACGACGCCGCGCGAGAGCAGCACGGCCTGCTCGAAGTCCCCGGCGGCCAGGGCGGTGCTCGCCGCCTCCAGGTCGGTGAGCGCGAGCGTCAGGCGCTGCTGCTTCTGGGCCTCGTAGCGCTCGCGGGCAGTGCGCCGCAGGAGCGCGGCCTCGGCCTCGGGCTGCCCGAGCAGGGCCTGGATCTCCTCGCGGTACTGCTGCACCTCGCGGTTGGCCGGATCGACGGCCAGCGCCTTCTCCAGCTCGCGGTCCGCGGCGGCGAAGTCGAGCTGCTCCTCGAGCGCGCGCGCGTTCTGCATGTAGTGCTGGACGAGGACGAACGTCTTCTGCGCCATGAGCTCGCGTCGTGCGCGCTCGTCGGCCAGGGCATCGTCCTGCGCGGCGACGGGCCCGACGAGGGCAGAGGCGACCAGGAGCAACAGCGGAAGTGTCCAGCGGATCATGTCACTCCACCTCCAGGACGCGCGGGCGCGGCCGGTGTTCGGTGCGGGGAAACGGATGGGCTCAGGCATCTTTGACCACGCCTGCGAATGTGATGTCGGTGAGATTGGCGGAGAGGCAGCTGTCGACCACCTTGACGACCTGCTCGTAGTTCACGCCGATCTGCGGGTAGAGCGTGGCCTTCTGGTCGGGCGACTGCAGCTTGAGGTCGCGCAGGCGCGCCTCGAACGTGGAGAGGTTCTGCTGCAGCTGGCTGTTGATGTAGACCGCGAGGCCGTACTCGCGCGAGGGGTCCTTCTTGATGTCGATCTCGAGCTTCTCGAGCACGTCGATGATCTCGCCGGCATTGACGCCCCGGTCCTTCGGCAGCTCCGTGACGAGCTTGCCCTCCAGCACCCGGAACTTCATCGACACCATGAAGAAGATGAGCAGCAGGAAGACGCAATCGATCATCGGCGTGAGGTCCATCGTGACCTCGGGGATCTCGTGCTTGGCCATGGCTATTGCTTGTTCTCCGAGGCGGCCAGGTGGACCTTGTAGATCTGGATGCCCTTCTCGCCGCAGATCTGCATCACCTTCTGCACCTCCTTGAACTGCGTCGTCATGTCGGCGCGCACCAGGAGCGAGCGCTCCGACAGCCCCTTCTCGTCCTTCTTGCCCTTGCTCACCTCGTTGGCGAGGTAGCTGCGGAGCGCGTTCTGGGCATCGGCCGTGTCGAGCGATGCGTAGCGCTGGCGCTTGATCTCGATCTCGCCGTTGGGATGGATGTTCACGATCATCCTTCCCTCCTCGTTCTCGTCCTTCTGGGCCATCTTGGCCACCGGCAGCTTGATCTCGGCCAGGTCCTGCTGGCTCATGTCGCTGACGATCATGAAGAAGATGATGAGCAGGAACACGCAGTCGATCATGGGCGTCATGTCCATGGCGACCTCGGTTGCCGTGCGTGATGCCTTACCCATGGCGGGTCTCGGTGCTGGATGGTGGGAGGGGGCCGGGCCTCAGGCGTTGCGCGGGCGGAAACGCTCGAAGAGGTCCTCGATCACGGCCGAGATCTCGAGCGAGTAGGCCACGACCTTGTTGCGCAGGTACACGAAGGTGGCCGTCACGGGGATGGCCACCATGAGCCCGAGCAGGGTGGTGATGAGCGCGGCCGAGATGTTGCCCGCCAGCTGGTCCGGCGTCTGCTGGCCCTTCAACTGCTTGATGACCGTGAACGCGCCGATCATGCCTTGCACGGTTCCCATCAGCCCGAGCATCGGGGCCATGCTGGCGATGAGCGAGAGCCAGCTGAGCTTGGCGTGCAGCTTGATGGTCTCCTCCTCGATCATCTCCTCGAGCGACTTCTCGAGCGCCTCGAAGGAGGAGTTCAGCTTGGGCAGGCCGGCCGCCACCACGTTGGTGAAGTAGCAGGGCTCGGTCTCGCACAGCTCGATGGCCTCCTGGTACTCGGTGGCCTCGAACAGCGCCTCGATCTCGTCCACGAGCTCGGGCGGGGCGAGCTTCTCGCGCCGGATGTCCATCGCGAACTTGAGGATCAGCGTCAGGGCCACGATGGACAGGGCCATGATGATCCAGCCGATGTAGCCGGCATCTTCGAAGAAGGTCGATTCGACCGGCGGCAGCGGGGCGGCTGTCTGGGCGTGGACGACCACGGGAAGGGCGACCAGGAGGAGGAGGCAGACGAGCAGTGACGTGACCTTCATCGAAACGAGTCTCGGCGTTGGCTGGCGGATCGTGGTCAAGGGAGTGAGTTCTGGGCCTGGCGCGCCCACGGGCTGCCCGGGTAGCGCTTCTGGACCTCGGCGAAGTACTGCTGGGCCTTGGCGGCGGCGTTCTTCTCGAGCCCCGCCTCGCCGAGCAGCTGGCAGCACCTGCCGAGCATGTACAGGGCCCTGGCATGTTCGTCGGGCGCTCCGGCGCCGGTGACGGCCACGCGGGCGAAGCCGAGCTGGGCGTCCTTGAGGCGCGCCTTGCCCGGGTCGCGCAGGTCGGCCTCGGCCAGCCCGTTCTGGGCGGCGGCGAGGATCGCCAGGTCGCCCTGTCCGTCGCGCGCCAGGGTCTCGAAGTAGCTGCGCGCCGCGGCTAGGTCGCCGGCCGCGAGCAGCGCCGTGCCGGCGCCGCTGCGCGCCCGGAGCACCAGGCGTTCGATGGTCGGCGCCAGGTCGGTGCGCTGGTCGAGGCGCGTGAGCGCGTCGCGCGCCTCGGTCTGCGCCGCGGTGAAGGCGGCGCCGGCTTCGGCGGCCGAGGCGCCCGCGTCGAGCAGGTTCTGGCCCTGCTCCACCTGGGCCCGTACGGCCCAGTCGGGCGTGATCTTGCCGCTGCGTGCCAGTTCGATCACCTGCTGCACGGCGCTCGAGGCGGCCGCCAGGTCCTTGGCCACGGCGGCATAGTGCGCGCTCGCCAGCAGCGCCTCGGGGGTCAGGCGGTGCTGCGGATGTTCGCTCAGGAAGCGGCCGATCGTCGTGCGCGCGTCGTCGTTCCGTCCGGCCCGGGACTGCGCGTCGGCCAGGGCCAGCAGGGCGTGGGGGCCGACCCAGCCGGGTTCGGTCTCCGAGCTGGCGGCGGCGAAGAGGTTGATGGCATTCAGCAGGTCGCCGCGCTGCAGGGCGCTGCGGGCCTCCTCGAAGGCCTTGCTGCCGGGGCCATACTCGATGTGCACCACCTGGGACGTGGGCCGGGTGTCCGGCCGATCGGTGCCGGGGCGCTGATACTGCACCTCGTCGAGCGTCTCGCTGATCACCACCGCCCCTGCCTGCGGCAGCGGGGGGCCGCCGCGCGTGTTGAGCAGGTCGACGCGCGCCGACTGGGCCGACGCACCGGGGACGAGGGCCACGAGGAGCAGCGACACGGACAGCAGGCGCGCGGCGGCAGGGAGCGTTGGCACGTTCAACTCCGGGGCGCCTCGGCCGGGGACCGCGGGCAGCGCGGCATTCTAGGGGGGATCCCGAGAACGATCAACGCGCGCGCGGGGGCGGGCAGGTCGATGGGCAGGGATGGCAGTGCTGCGCACGGGGGCGCATGCGGCCTGCCGGTCTGTGGAGACGAGGCGGGTGTCATGGCGGTCAGCGTCGGATCTTCCCGTCGAGGTAGCGGAAGAACGGCTGGTACAGCGGCGAGTACTTCTGTTCGTCGTCCAGCTGGCCGATCGTGTCGGCGTCGTAGTTGGGCAGCAGCAGCTTGAGCTGGTCGAGCACCGCGCCGGCATTGCGGCCCTTCTCGGGGTCGGCCACCTGCCGGCGATAGAGCGAGTCGATCACGCCCAGCTTGGCCTGCCACCAGTAGCTGCTGTACTTGCCTCCGCCCTGGCCGGCGTCCTTGTACAGGTCGACCCAGATCTCGTACGCCTTGTCGTAGTCGCCGGACCCGGGGATCTCCACGATGCTGCCGTCGGCCTTCAGCTCGAGCCAGCCGCCGAGCGAGCGCGCCGCGCCCGTGCGCACCGAGGGCACGCGCGGCTTGCGCGTGAGCACGTCCAGCCAGAGCGGCCGGGCGCGGCCGAAGTCGGCCTGCAGGTCGTACGAGCGCGCGAGGCCCATGCGGGCGTCGTCCAGGTCGATGCCGGGCGTCTTCTCGTGGACAGCCAGCGCCTTCTGGAAGAGCTCCTGTCCACGGGCGTACTCCTGCACCTCGAGGAACCACTCGGCCGCGGTGAGCAGGTTGACGTACGACTCGTAGCGGCTGGCCTCGCAGTAGAGCGTCAGCGCCTCGGCCGCGCGCAGGCCGACCGCATCGGCCGTCGCCAGGTCGCCCTTCTCGCGCGCCGCCGAGCTCACCGCGCGCAGCGCCTGCGCGACGCGGAAGGCGCCCGAGGCGAGCAGCGTCGGCTGGCTGTCGCCCAGCATCTGCTGCAGCTCGGCGAGCGCCGCCTCGGCTTCCTCCACCTGTCCCGCGAGGGCATGCGCCACGGTGCGCTGCCACTGCACGAGCGGGTGGAAGCTCACCTGGCTCGGGGCCTGCGACTCGAAGCCCTCGAGCACCTTCAGTGCGTCGACCGGGCGGTTCACGGCGGAGTCCAGCAGCAGGGCGGCGTGGAAGTAGCGCGCCTGAGCCAGGGCCGCCTCGCGCTTGGCGCGCGCCGCCTCGGTGACGGGCGCGAAGGCCGGATCGGCCGCGCGCGCCTCGACCTCGGCGAAGCGCGCCAGCGCCTCCTCGAGGCGACCGGCGCCCTGCAGGCAGCGCGCGCTCGCCACGCGCGCCCGTTCGTAGTTGGACGAGGTCTCGGGCACCGCCTCGAACTCGGCCAGCACCGCCAGATAGCGCTGCGTGTCGCCGGCCGCGATCTCCTTGAAGGCTTCGTCCGCCTTGCGGAACTGCACGTCCAGCTCGATGCCCGGGATGGCCAGCACGCGCTGGCTGGCGGCATCGCGCAGGCGCTTGTCGAAGGGGTCCTGCGTCTCCCCGAAACGGTTGGAGTAGGCCTCGTACATGCCGGTCGCCGCGCTCTCGATGCGGTCGACGTCCTGGGCGTGGAACTCCTGCGCCGCGTCGAGCGCCTGCTCGTAGGCGATGGCGGCCTCGAGCAGCCGGCCGGCACCCTGCAGCGAGGCCCCGGCGCCCATCCACGCGTCGAAGGCCAGGGCCGCACGCCGCTCGGGCGTGTCCAGGCGCGCCGTGGCCTGTTGATACAGGTAGGCCGCGTCCGCGAATTCCTTGGCTGCCCGGCGCCCGTCGGCCGCGAACATGAGGGCCTCGGGCGACTCGATCACCAGCGCTCCGCTGGACACCCAGCTGCCGAGGTAGCCCTGCGCACGCCCGCCCTCGGGCGTCCCCGCGCCCTCGTCGGCCACGCGCTTGGCGAGGTCGGAGGCGTCCGCGGTGCGGCCGAGGTCGTGCAGCTTGACGGCCAGGTTGAGCATGCCGCGATGGCCTTCGCGGCCGATGGGCACCTTCTTGTCGGCGTGGCGCGCCTGCATCGCGGAGATGAAGTCGATGGCCGCCTGCAGGTCGCCGGCCTCGGCGGCCACCTGGGCCTGGTAGCTCCAGATGTCGTCCATCAGGCCGACGATGAGCCGCTGCGTGGCGCCGGGGAAGTCCTGGAGCCCGTCCCACAGCCAAGCCCCGTTCTCCAGCAGGCTCTCGAGCATCTGGCGCGCCGTGTCGACGTCGCCCAGCTTGGCGTGGGCGCGCGCCTGCTCGAAGATGGCGGAGTAGTACGTGAGCGACTCGTTGCTGGCTTCCCAGCCGAACTCGTCCAGCAGGTCGATCGCCTCGCCGAGGCGGAAGTCGCGGTCGGTCGCGACCTCGGCCCACTCCACGGAGTTGAGCCCGCGCGCGAAGAAGGTCGTGTAGGCGCGCACGCGCATGGCCTCCGCGGCGTCGACCTGGTCCTCGCCCAGCAGCTGGTCCCGGCGGGATTCGGCCTCGCGCTGCACGGCCTGGTAGGTCTCGTCGGCCTCCTTGAAGTCGGCGTTCGCCCGGTCGCGCGCGGCGCCGTCGCCGTTGGCGGCGAGCAGGGCCATCTCCTGGCCGCGCAGGCGCAGGGCGCGCGCCAGCTCCTCCAGCGCGTCCACCATGCGCTCCAGGAAGGCGAAGGTCGAACCGGGCTTGGCCCAGTCCTGCAGCGCGTCGATGGCGGCGTCCAGGTCGGCCAGGCGCGCGGCGGCATCCGCCGTCGACTCGGCGCGCCGCAGCATGATGCGCGCGCGCACCAGGCTGGCATCCCCCGCCAGCTCCACGTCGCCCTTGGCGAGGCGCGAGATGTCCGCGTGGGTGCGATCCACGACCTCGGTGGCGATGCCGTAGAAGCGGTTCACCGCCAGCGCCTCGGCGAAGCGCAGGTCGTCGGCGAGCAGGGCGACGGCGTCGCTGTCGGAGGCGGCCTGGCGCGCCGGGGCGGCGGCCAGCAGCGGCAGGGCGAGGATCAGCGGGAGGAGCATCGGCTGCGCGGGAGTTCGGTGCGGGAGGGCGGGCAGTGGCTGGCGGTCAGGGACGGACGACTGCGGTCAGGCGGGGTTCAGCGCAGGAACTCCATCGAGGGCTCCTGCTCCTCCGGGGCGAGGATGCGCGCCGTGAGCAGGATGAGCAGCTTGCGCTTGCTCGTGTACTGGCCCTGGCGCTGGAAGAAGAAGCCGACGATCGGGATGTCGGCCAGGAAGGGCGTCTCCGAGCGCAGGTCCTGCTCGATCGAGGTCTTCAAGCCGCCCAGCAGCAGGGTCGCGCCGTCGGGGATGGTGGCCGTGGTGCGCAGGCGCTGGATCTTCAGCTCGGGCAGCTGGATGGTCACGTTGTTGGCGTTGGGCGTGCCCAGGCTCACCAGTTCCTCGGGCAGCGGGTCGCCGTCCTCGTCGGGGATGAGCTCGGCCAGCGTCGGGCGCAGCTCGAGCGTGATGAAGCGCCGGTCGGCCGAGGCGACCGCGCGCACGTCGAGCACGATGCCGTCCTGCACCACGCCCAGCTCCGGTTGCGCGATGACGGCCGCCTGGGCGATCTCGGGCTCGAAGTCGCGCACGTAGGTGCGCTTGGTGAGCACGTTGATGTTGCCGCGCTGCCCGCTGCGCAGCGTCAGGCTGGGCGCGTTGACGATGTTGCTGTTCTGGTACTTCGTCACGGCGCGCAGCACGGCGTTGACGTTCGTGTCGTCGAGGAACAACGCCTCGAGCGACAGGCCGCCGCCGCCGGTGAGCACGTCGCTCTCGCCCAGCACCGAGTCGAAGAGGTTCTCGGTGCGGCCCTTCAGGTCGCCGTTCTGGCCGGGATAGAAGACGCCCGAGTCGATGCCGGTGCCGATGCCCTCGGGGTTGTTCGGCGTGCCCACGCCGCCGGCGTTGGCCTGTCCGAAGTCGTCCAGCTGTCCGCCGTCGGCCGGGGAGAGGCCGCGCAGGTCGACGCCGATGTCCTCGAGGAAGCTGTCCTCGACCTCGATGAAGCGCGTCTCGATGTGCACCAGCGACGTGGTGTTGCGGCGCAGGTCCTCGAGCAGCGTGCGGATCTGCCCGTGCACCTCCGGCGTGGTCTTGATGATGAGCGTGCCGGGCATCTGGTTGATCGTGCTGCCTTCCGGGTCGTTCCACGAGTCGCGGGCGATGTTCTCCTGGATGAGCGACAGCAGCGTGTCCTCGCTCACCAGGGCCTGCGGCTCGTCGTCCTCGACGCCGCCCGTGAAGGTCTCGGCGTCCACGCCCGACGGCAGCAGGTTGAAGTCCACCGTGGAGTGGTCCACGGGCGTGAAGGTCAGGTCGCGGATGTCGTACATCTCGAGCACGTAGTCGCCGCGCGCCTCCGACTGCAGGACGACCCGCACCAGGCCGTCGGTCACGTCGTAGGTCATGGGGGTGCTGCTCAGGTCCTCGAGCAGCACGCGCAGGATGCGCGAGATGGGCTGGGGCGTCCGGTCGACGAGGTCGTAGCTGGTGTTGGGCGCCTCGTCGGAGACGTCGGGCGACATGAGGAAGTTGACGCCCGAGACGCGCGACAGGTGGTCGAGCACCTCGGCCAGGTCGGCGCCCTGGAAGTCGACCGGGATGGTCACGGCGTCGAGCCGCGCGATGACGGCCAGGTCGGCCTCGGAGCGCTGGCGGCTGCGGTCGGCGAAGGTGCGCGGGCCGCGCTCGACGGTGGCGGCCCAGGCCTTCGGGTCGGGGAAGGTGAGCACCGAGTTGGGGATCACCGCGTCGTGTTCGAGGTCGTCGAAGGTGTCCTGCCACTTCTCGCGGTAGGTCTCGCGGATGTCCTGCGCGTCGCGTTCCCAGCGGGCGCGCGCCGCGATGCGCCGCAGCTCGAGCGCCTCGGTGTGCTGCGGCTCGATCTGCAGCAGCTCGTCGAGCGTGGCGACGGCGCCGACGAAGTCGTCCCGCAGGAAGGCCCGGTTGGCCGAGCGCAGCAGGCCGTCCACCTTGAGCTTCTGGCGATTGCGCTCCTCGAACTCGAACTCCTCCTGGCGCTGGCGCGCCTCCTCCTCGACGGCGCGCGCACGATCCTCCTCGGCGCGCGTGATCTCGCGGCGGGCGGCGTCCACCAGCGCGGTGAGCTCGGCCTCCGTCACGCCCTCGCCGGCCGCGCCGGGGTCGAAGCGCAGCAGCGCCAGGGCATCCTCGAAGTGACGCAGCGCCTTGGCGCCGTCGCCGGCCGCCATGGCCAGCCGGCCCTGCTCCAGGTTCTGGCTGACGAGCAGCCGCTTCTGGGTGCGGCGCACCTGTTCGAGCTCGCGCGCGCCCGACGCGGCGGCCGAGAGGCCGGCCTCGTCGTCGCCCAGCAGCACTCCCGTGTCGGCGTGCAGGCGGCGGGCGAGCGGGTTGAGCGGATCGAGCTCGCAGGCGTGGCCGAACTGCTCGTGGGCTCCGGCCAGGTCGCCGGCCTGCATGAGCGTCAGGCCCTCGTCCAGGAAGCTCTCGACGAGCAGCGCGAGCCGCTGGTCCACCAGTTGAGCGTGCTGGCGGGCGTCGTCCACGATCTCGGCCAGGGCGTCGTCGCTGCCGCTGGCGGGCGCGGCACCGGCCGCGTCCTGGGCGGCGCCGGCTTCGGCGACCTCGACCGCCTCGACCGCGGCCACGTCGGCCTCGCCCGCCTCGCTGCCTGCCGGCGGCACCTCGAGCGCCACATCGGTCGCGCTCTCGGCGCGCAGGCGCTGCACCTCGGTCGCCAGCTCGCGCATGCGCTGCTCCTGGGCCTGCCCCTCAGCGGGGTCGGGCGTCGCGGCCTCGTCGGCGCGCGCCATGGCCTCCGCCGATCCGTCGGTGTCGTCGTCCGGGTTCGGGGCGGCGCACGCCGGCAGCGACCCGATGGGTAGCAGCGCGACCAGCAGCAGGCCGGAGAGCGGGAAGGTGCGGCGGGCGTGGCGCAGGAGGGGCAGCATGGGCAGCCGGTTCCAGGGGAAATGCATCACGGCAGATCCAACTCCAGGGATCGTGCAGCTCCCGACGGCCCGCGCAGCGTGGCAACGAGGCGCTTGCAGGGCATCAGGATCTGCGATTCGGAGGTTCGGGGTGCTCGCGTCACCGGATCGAGCACGAGGCTCGCATCGCTGGTGAACAAGAGGTGGGTTCGGGTGGTGAGTCGCTCGGTGTCGATGACGTCCAGGGCTTGCAACACGAGGCCGGTGGACAGAGCGCCTGCCGCAACGGGGTCGCCTGGGACGAGGTCGAGCACCTGGACCGCGACGGGGCGGGAGGTGGGGCCAACCTCCAGCCGGATCGCTGCCCGTGTGCTGTCACCCGACACCAGCACCAGCCTGAAGTGCTCGGGGACCGAGACAGTAACCAATTCGCTGCACTCGGACCGCACCAGTCCCTCGGCGGCGCCGGGGGCGGAGTCCGGGAGCGGGTCATCCTGCAGCAGCACCGTCCAGACGGAGTAGGTGAGGTCGCCGCCGGCGAGCGGCAACGCGTCGTCGCGCCAGCGCGTCGTCTCGAGGTCGAGCGTGGCACGCAGTGCGGCGGGCGCACCGGACACGCTGCGGTAGACGCGCTGGGCCAGCCGCTCGCCGCCGGGCAGGCCGTCCGCCAGGGCCACCCGCGTCGCCGGATCGATCGACCAGTCCAGGCTGACCGCGCCCGCCTCGTACACCGCTCGCAGATCGGCCGGAGCAGCCAGGCCGCTGCGCGAGGCGACGGGGGGCTGGTTGTCGACCCACCGCGTGGCCGCGAACGCGCGCCGCTCGTTCTCGTCGTACAAGAGGAGTGCATCCAGCGGCGTGCGGTCGGGAGGCTGCCTCAGCGCAGCCTCGTCTGCCTCGAGCGCATGAGTCGGCGACGCCTGCCGGGCACCCGGCTCCCGACGCGCATCCAAGGCCCCCCGAACGCGCGTCTCGAGCCGCGCTGCCCGCCCTAAGTCGTTGCTGTACAAGCGATTATGGGCAAGTAGCGCGAGGCCGAAGACGATAAGGGAAAGCAACGGACCTGTCAACATGAGAAATCGACCCATGCGTCCGGCGGTCCGGCCTGCGGGCGGCATGGTGGACATCAGCCGCCTCCCACCCGGATCGGTCGCCGCAGGTAGGCCTCGAGCCGCACCCACAGGCGTACCGGGGGCGAGGCCAGCTGCCGCGGCGTCGTCGACCAGAGGCCGGGCTCGACCCGGCGCAGCGAGGCCCCCGTCACGCTGAGCACCGGCTCGCCCCGCCCCGGCACGAAACGCTCCAGCAGGTCGAGCACATCCGGCATCTCGCCCAGCACCACCAGCTCGAAGCCGATTCCGTCGAAGTCCTCGAGTTGCAGCGTCGTCTGCTCCAGGCGCTGCAGGGCCTCCAACTCGGCGCTGCCCGTGGCCGCCAGGTCGGCCAGCAACCTCCGCAGGCAGGCCGAGGCCAGCTCGGATTCCCGCGCCCACTGCACGATGGCCTGGCGCAGGGGTTGCCCCTCGCCCAGCGCCTCCAGGTCGGTCTGCGCGAGCGCTTCCTCCAGGCCGGGCAGGGGGGGCAGGTGGCGGGCGTCGGTGAGCTGGTCGAGCCGCCGGTTGCCCAGCTCGTCCAGCCGGCTGCGCTCCTCGCGCAAGGCCTCGGCCTCGGCGTAGCTCACCGGCGTGATCGTCTGCAGGGCGTGTTCCAGGCTGCCCAGGCGCGCGAGCAGGGCGGCGTGCTCGCTACGGCTGCGCTGCAGGGCCGGCCGACCGGCGACCAGGAAGCTCACCACCGCCGAGAGGAACAGCGTCGCCACGAGGATCGAGAACAGCCTCATGGCAACTCGAGCTCCACCGTCCAGCGCTGCAGGGAGACGTCGGGAGCCACCGACGGGCCGCCCACGGCCACGCGCTCGAAGCTGCCCTCGAAGGCAGCCTGCAGCCGTGCGGCGAGGTCGGTGGCCAGCGCGGGGTCGGCGTCGAGCGTGAGCGTGAGCCGCCCCGGGCGACCGGCGTCGCCGGGCGACAACCAGACGTTGTCCAGGTGCAGCGTGGCGGCGCCGCGGCTCGTGAGGACGCCGGCCAGCCGTGCCAGCGCGCTGCGTACGGCGAGCACGTCGGGCCGCCGCCGGGCCAGGGCCAGCAGGCCGTCGGCGCGCCGGGCGCTCGCGTTCATCTCGGCCTTCGTCTCCTCGGCGCGCCGCACGAGGCCCGTCATCTCGCCCGGCAGGTCGCCGGCCAGGCTGGCGGCGAGCGTGCGCTCCCGCTGCCACGCGAGTTCGGTCACGCCGAACAGTCCGAAGCTCGAGAGCACGAGGCCGAGCCCGGCGATGGGGAGCAGGCGCAGGGCCGCACGGCGCGGCGTGCCCTCGACCAGCGGGCAGGAGAAGCGGGCGCGGCCGAGGCCAGCGAGCGCTAGGCCGAGCGCCTTGCCCATGCACAGCGTCTCGATCGCCGTCGTGTTGCCGGCCAGGCGCCCCTCGGGGATGGCGATGCGCTGCCATTCGCCGAAGCGTGTCACCGGCAGGCGCATGACGCGCTTCAGCTCGGTGGTGAGCGCCGGCCCCAGGGCGCCTTCCTCCGTGAGCACCAGGTCCACCGGCTGGAAGCGGCTGTCGCGCGGCAGCAGGAAGGTCACCGCGGCCTCGACCTCGATCGCCAGCCGCTCGGCGAGGTGCGCCACCGACGGCACGTGGCTGCGGCCGAGCGGCAGGTGGCGCGTCCACAGGCCGTCGTCACGGAGCAGGACGAGTTCGGTCGCACACTCGCCCACTCCGAGGGCGAGCCGGTCGCGCCCGCGAGGCTGCTGGTGTTCGACGAAGGAGGCCAGCGCGAAGCCGGGTGGCTGCAGCTCGTCGAAGGGCAGGCGCTCCCGCAGGAGGCCGTCCACGAAGGCGGCCACGCGCGCCGCCGGGAAGGCCACGGCGTGCACCTGCTGCTCGAGCACGCCCTTGCGGACGTGGTGTCGCAGCAGCACGTCCTCTTCCGGCGTCTGCAGCTCGGCCAGCAGCTCGTATCTCACGAGGTCGGAAACCCGCTCGGCCTGCATGGCGGGGACGACGTAGGTGCGGCTCTGATGCCCGGCGTCCGGCAGCGCGAGCACGATGCGCGAGAAGGTGTCGGGGCGCGCGGTGGCGAAGAAGGTGGCCAACGCCTGCTGGGCGCCGACCTCCGGGTCGGCGTGCCGGTGGTAGGGCAGCCGCCAGCTGCCGAGCAGGCGCAGCTTCTGGCCCTGGCGCCGGAGGTGGACGGCCTTCAGCGTGCCGTCGGTGGCATCGACGCCGAAGACGCTGCGCCCCGGCCAGTTCATGGTGCGTCGGCCAGCGCCATGAGCCGCTGGATGTCCGCCCACGCGTCGCGCTTGGCCTCGGGTTTCCGCAACAGGTAGGCCGGATGGTAGGTGGCCACGACCGGGATGCCGCGCCAGGCGTGCACCTGGCCGCGCAGCCGGCCCATGGGCAGCTCGTTGCCGAGCAGATGGTGCGCGGCCGTGGCGCCCAGCGCGCAGATCGCGCGCGGCGCGAGCGCCTGCAGCTGGGCCTCGAGGAAGCCGGAGCAGGCGGCGACCTCGGTGGGCGTGGGGACGCGGTTGTCCGGAGGCCGGCACTTCACCACGTTGCAGATGTAGACCTGCTCGCGGCGACGCCGCATGCCCTTGGTGATGATGTCGTCGAGCAGCTTGCCGGCCTTGCCCACGAACGGCCGGCCGGTGCGATCCTCGTCGGCGCCCGGGCCCTCGCCGACGAAGACGATCGCGGCGCGCGGGTCGCCTTCGCCCGGCACGGTGTGGTGACGCGTCTCGCACAGCGGGCAGGCAGTGCAGGCGCGCACGGCCTCGGCGATGGCCGCGAGCGTGGCGGCCGGGTCGGTCGTGCGGCTGCCGCCGTCGGATCCGGCTCCCGCGCGTCCTGCTTCCGCTGTCGGAGGTTGGGGCGGTGCGCTCAGCCCGGGCGCGCGAGCCGCCGCTGCTGCCAGGGTCTGGCGCTCCCTGAGCTGGCGGTCGGCCACGGGAGCGGCCGGTGGCGCCGCCGTCCCGGCTGCCCGCCCGCGCGGGATGCGCCGCACGCCGGCGGACTGCAGCGTCCCGAGGTAGCGGCGCAGGGTGGGCTCCATGTGCCGCGCATCCTACCGACCGGGCGCCGGAGCAGGGCCAGCCGGGAGCAGGCGCGCGGCCACGACCATGGCGGCGGTCTCGACGCGCAGCACGAGCGGGCCGAGCGTCAGGGGGCGGGCGCCGGCCGCGAGCAGCTGCAGGACCTCGCCCTCGGACAGCCCGCCCTCGGGGCCGACCACGACGAGCAGCGGTCGTCCGCTCCGGCGCTCCGGTGCGCCCGCCGCGAGTGCCGGTGCGCCCGCCGCGTGCTCCGCCGGGCACGCCTCGCCCGGCGGGTCGGCGAACCACGTCTCGGCCTGCGCACAGCTCGCCAGCAGGCTCGCCAGCGTGTCCGCGGTCTCGATCGGCAGGCGGTGCAGGCGGCGGCATTGCAGCAGCGCCTCGTCGGCCTTGCGCCTCAGGCGCTCCAGGCGCGCGGGCGTGACGGCGCGCGCGGCGTGCTCGCTGTCGAGCAACACCAGACGGTCGACGCCCAACTCGGTGGCCTTCTCGACCAGCCAGTCGAGGCGGGTCGGCCGCGGTGGGGCGACGGCCAGCCAGAGCGGCGCCGCGGGCGGGGCGCTGGTCGGCTGCAGCAGCTCGCGCTCGGGCTGCGGGCTGCCGTTCCAGCGGAAGCGGCCGCAGCCGCCGCGGCCGTCCACGAGTTCAAGGCTGTCACCGCGCCGCAGCCGCAGCACGCGCGCGAGATGGTGGTGGCTGGCCCGGTCGAGCCGTGCGTCGAGCAGGTCGTCCACGAGGC
>Ga0315912_10001306_pt1 | contig 31496 bp, 24 predicted proteins | sample VfabasoilMG_FD_204469 | JGI IMG/M metagenome (GOLD analysis project Ga0315912, IMG submission 204469) | Garden soil microbial communities collected in Santa Monica, California, United States - V. faba soil | ecosystem: Environmental > Terrestrial > Soil > Garden | place: USA: California...
CTCGATCGAAGGGTCCAGGAAGGGGCGTTCCTCCGCGGCGGCCGGCAGCGCCATCAGTGAGCAAAAGAGGGCGCCCAAGGCGTGCCCCTTGATTGCCGAGCGACCCCGCGCGCCGCCCGCAAACCTTGCGGTTTCCCTAGGAATAACCCTCACATAGTACGGGCGAACGCCCCTCACTGTCAAACTTTGTCAGAGACTTTTCGGGGTCGATGTAGGTGGTGCAGCCCGCCACACTAGTCGGGCTTGCGATCGCGAAGTCGCTCGAGGCCCCGCCAGCATCTCCTTGAGCTCTAGCAGGCTGTTGAAGATCAAGCCGGGAGGTTGGTTCCGGTCGGGACCGTTTCGGCGAGCGGCTAGCTGAGACGTGGCTGCGCCATTGGTCGGCATCCGCCTCGTCGCCCATTCGAGCCGCTCGACACCGAGTGCTTGGAGCACGCGGCCGGTCGAGAGCACGTCCTCACGCGACGGTGTCTTGTCGCCCGAGGGGGTGGTTGTGCGCGATCGCGAACGGACCACACGTTGCCCGTCCCTTCGGAGGCTTCGTGCGAACCGTTGCACGCCGCCCCGCATCGGTATATCGAGAAGCATTCCGGAACGAAGCCTCCGAAGCTCCCTGCGCAGGCGGTAGTCGGCGGCCTTGCAACCGAAAGAGGCGGGATGGGCGCTGCGATTATGGAAAAAGTGCTCCTCGTGGACGACGAGCCCCAAGTGCTCCTCGCGCTCGAGGATATCCTCAGTGACGAATTCATCGTTTTCAAAACGGAGGCGGCGCCGGAGGCCCTTGGCATCTTGAACCGAGAGCCCGACATCGCCGTGGTCATCACCGATCAGCGCATGCCCCGGATGACGGGCGACGAGCTCCTCGCGCGCCTCGGAGATTCGTCAGACGCGCGCCGCATTCTACTTACCGGCTTTGCCGATTTGCCCGCCGTGATCCGATCCATCAACGAGGGGCGAATCTTCGCGTACGTGATGAAGCCCTGGAACTCCCAGGATCTTCGCCTTAGGGTCGCCGGCGCCGCCGAGAATTTCCGCTTGGCCCGGGAGCTGGCCCGCGAGCGCCAACTTCTTCGTGAACGCACGAGCGTCCTAGATGCGGTTCTTGAAAGCGCGGCGGACGGCGTCGTCGTCAGCGACAGCAACGGCGACTTCTTGCTCTTCAACCGGCAGGCAGAACGGCTGCTCGGCGCGAACTGGCGGGAAACCACGATGGCGGAGTGGGTGAAGACCTGTGGCGTCTACCTCCCCGACATGAAGACCGCCCTTCCCCCCGAGCGTGATCCCTTGGTTCTGGGGATGTCGGAAAAGGCGGAGGTCGAGGTAGCGATTCGCAATCGAGCAACCTCCAGGGCGACCGTCGTCGTCACGGCGTCCCCGCTACGCCGCGATGCCCGCGTTGTTGGGAGCGTCGCACTCTTCCGCGACGTTACGGAGCGGCGGGCCCTCGAAGAGCAGCTGTTCCACGCTCAGAAGATGGAAGCGATCGGCGCGCTGGCGGGGGGCGTGGCGCACGACTTCAACAACCTACTTTCAGTCATCGACTGTTGCGCAGACTTCGTGCTCGAGGATCTTCCAGCGGACGATCCGAAGCGCATCGCTCTAGACGAAATGCTCAGCGCGTCCAAGCGGGCCAACGTGCTGACCAGGCAGCTCCTCGCGATTGGGCGTCGTGGCGAAGAGGAATCGAAACGACTAGACTTGAATGACCTGGTCTCCGGCGCGGAGGCGATGCTTCGTCGCGTGCTGCAGCAAGGCGTGGAGCTCGTGCTTCAGCTGGCTCCGTCGCTCGGGAAGATCCGAGCCAACGAGGGACGGATCGAGCAGATCCTCCTGAATCTGGTCATCAATGCGCGCGATGCCATGCGGTCGGGCGGGACGCTCACCATCGAAACGGCAGACGTACCAGTGGGCGACTCACAGCGGACGACCTCACCCCCGATAGCATCGGGCCACTACGTGGTCCTTGCTGTGTCTGACACGGGCACCGGCATCGACCCCGAGACGAAGAAACGGATCTTCGAGCCGTTTTTCACCACGAAAGGACCAGGGAAAGGGACTGGGCTCGGACTCTCGACCGTGTACGGTATCGTGAGGCGGAGCGCGGGCCACGTCGCGGTCCACAGCGAGCTCGGTCGGGGAACGCGCTTCGAGATCTTCCTGCCGCGAGACGACGAGCCTGCCTGAGCTGACTCTCGCTCCAATAGGCATGGGTGGGTCATCGTTCCGGTGGACGGGCCCGTCCATGTCGATGGAATAGCTCTCGAAACACACTGGATCCGCCACGCGACTTGCGAGGACCTCTGTCAAAGGCGCCGGACCTGGCGAGACGCCAAGGCGATATGCGATAGGCTTTGCTCCCCAGATGACCACGATTGCGCGAATCGCCGAGTCGCAACGTGCGTTGAACACCGCGCGAATCACGTTGACGACCGCGGTGCTCACGGCCGTTGCTGTCCCAGCAACGTGGCTGCTCGAGGCGCCGTCCTCGATCGTCGTCCTGATGGCCGTCGTGGCACTGGGTATGGCGCATGTGTATTGGCTGACGCGCGGGGGAAAGCCGGGCCTCGCGGCCCTGTTGCTCGGAGCCTGGGTCTTCGTCCAGCACGCCGCGTCGGTCGCGATCGGCGGCGTGCTCGGTCCTGTCCCCTACATCGCGCCGATCATCATCCTGGTCGCGGCTGCGACGCTCGAGGCCCACTGGTTGTGGCCCGCTTTCGGCGTGACGCTGTCGCTCATCGCTCTCGAAGCCCTGCTCAGCCGGTGGTCTCCGGCCGACCAGACCGCCGTCGTGACTGCCGGCTTGTTCAGCGGCGTCGTGTTCGCGGTGTCCCTCTTGCACAGCCGCGGCATGCAACGGGCCTTCGATCTCGCTCGGAAGGAAGACCAGGCGCGCGTCGAGATCGAGAAGCGATTGATGGCCGCGGCGCGTCTCGAAGCGCTGGGTCGCATGGCGGGTTCCGTTGCACACGACTTCAACAATCTCCTGACGGTGATCAGTGGGTCGGCAAGCCTCGCGGAGTCGACTCTCCCCGCCGGGCATACGTCCAGAAGGGAACTCGCTGCTGTACGCTCTGCGACGGAGAGCGCCACTCTGCTCACGCGCCAGCTCTTGACCTTCAGCAAAAAGCAGATCGTGTTTCGCAGTCGCGTGGACGTAGGCGCGGCACTTCACTCCCACTTCGAGGTGTTGAAGCGAATGATCGGAAAGTCCGTCTTGCTCGAGTTTGCTTTTGAACCAAACTTGCCCCCTGTGGTGATGTCGGTGACGCACCTCGAGCAGCTCGTCTCGAATCTGGCCGTGAACGCGCGTGACGCCATGCCCCGCGGTGGTCGACTGCGCCTCACCGTCGGACAGCGCATCCTGAAGGATCGCGAGATCGGTGCGCTTCCGGCCGCGCGCTATGTCGAGCTCACGGTGGCCGACGACGGTGTTGGCATCGCGGAAGACGTGTTGCCACACGTTTTCGAGCCATTCTTTTCCACCAAGGGAGAAGCGGGGACCGGCCTCGGGCTCGCCACCTGCCACAGCGTGGTAACGGAGCTCGGAGGGTCGATTGTGGTCGAATCCACGCCCGGAACGGGCACGACCTTTCGGGTGCTTCTGCCTGCGTGCGAGGGCGATGAATCGGTAGCCGTCGAGCCGAAGGGCGCACCGGCCGTGAAGAGAGTTCTCGTCGTGGATGACGAGGTTGCGGTTCGCGAGACGACGGCCCGCATGTTGCGCTCCGGCGGGTACGATGTTCTCACGGCGTCGACGCTGACTGAAGCCCACGAAATCTTGAGCGACGAGCGCGTGGCGTTGGATGCCCTTCTAACGGACGTCGTGTTGAACGGTGAACGCGGCACCGATCTCCTCGAGCGCTGTCGAGACTTGCGCCCCGACGCTCGAATGCTCGTGATGTCCGGGTACACTTCCGATCCTGGAGCGGCAGACACGCTGGTTTCTCTGGGAGCTCACTTTCTGCCCAAGCCCTTCGACCGCGAGCAACTGCTCAAGGCCATTCAGGCAAAGTAGGCGTTGCAGAGGGGCTTCGCCCTCGCCCGTCCTTGTCCCACCAAGGGCGCCTACTCCGCTGTCCCTCGCTGCCCGGCCTTCTTCCTCTTCGTCATCGTCATCGTCCGTCTCTGCTTCCGGGACCCGCGTCCAGCCGGAAACGGCGATGGTGTTACCTATTTTCAACTTAGCTCATGCCCTCATCAACTGGTCCGCTGCACACACGCGTCGATCCGACGCAGCTGGACTTTTGCTCCTAGGTCGCCCTTGATCTGATCTCGCAAGCGAGATAGCTTCTCGCAGTTTGTGAGCAGCGTGGTCCAGGGACTTTTGGTGACGGCCAGGAGGCGGTGATGCGTTGGTACGTTAGCGCTCAAGGACAGTCGCACGGGCCGATGGAGGAACAGCAGGTCGTTGAGCTCGTCCGATCGGCTCGAGCCGAATACGTCCGAGGTGAAGGTGGCGGAGACTGGTTGCCGATCCCGCAATCCCCTTTCGCCGCCTACATCCCGCCTGGCTTCGCCCCGCAGATGGCACCGCAATTTCCGGGAGGCACGCCGATGGCGCAGGGCGCCAGGGCGGCTGCCAAACCGAGCAAGTCGACCGGGGCGCAATGGCTCTTCGTGATTGGAGCGGTTGTCGGTGCCATGATCTCGTCTGCGCTCGGTTGGTTGGGGATTCTTGGTGGAATCGCGCTGATCGCGTGGTCCATCGTGCGACATCGGCGCGGGCAGCGGTCGCTGATGGCGATCGCCTGGTCGAAGCCCGTTGGCCTCATGACCACCGTCGGAACGGTCGCCGTGGGAGTCTGGTTTTCTTCCTGCGGCATGGTCTCGGCCCTGGCCAAGCACGAGACCGCTGCGAAGGAGGCCGCGCAGGCGGCGGAGGAACGCCAACGAGCGGACGCCGCGGCGCAATCAAAGGCGAGGGCGCGCAAGGAGCTTGAGAGAGGTCTCCCGGCGAATCTTGACGGTTGGAAGAAACGGCTTTCGGCAGCACTCGACGCTGCAGATCGGCAGACCCCGGCTCAAGGCCGATCCCTAACTAACGCTGTGCAAGAAGAGGTTGCCGCGTACGCGACCAAGATGGGTCAGCCTACGCCCCCTGACTTGGACCTGTTCGCCAAGCAGACCGCAGGGCAGCACGCGGCGCTCGATGCCTGGGTCAAGCTCGTAGAGGCAGCGCAGACTGTCGCCTCGGAAACGGCGAAAGGAAAAGCTGCGGCCGCCAAGGCATCGTGGCTAGCCGCCGACTCGGCGTTCGAAGAGGCTTTAGCAGCCCTCGACGAGATCGAAGAGGCTCCGTCCGGTGTGCGGGCTCGCTTGCCGGCTGGCTTTGACGTGGCGAAGAAGCGTTCTGAGGTCAAGCAACTGAGAACGCAGATCGCAGGCCCTCTCGCACAGGCGAAGAAGCGCGCCGAGCGCGAAGAAGAAAAACGCAGGGAGGAGGCGGCGAAGGAGGCTGCCTATCGGGCGACCTGCGGTGCCAAACCCGTCGTTAGTGGTTGGGATGGCGAGGTGATCGGGCTGGAGAGTGCGTTAAAGCAAACGGCGCACGATCCGGACTCGATCGACGTTGAGAACTGCACCGAGCCGGTGCTCACCCAAGGTATCTGCTGGCGCTTTCGGTGCAGCGTCCGCGGAAAGAATATGTTCGGCGCGCTCATCCTTCAACAGAAGTGGTTCTCGTTTAGCCAAGCGCTGGGCTTCCAGGAAACATCCGAGTGATGCACTCGATCGCTCCAACACTTTGAAGGCACGCTCTTAGAATCGCCCTACGCGGGCCGTTCGCCCGCCCCTGGGATCTCGATCGCCGCCGCGAGCGAGCGGCGTAAGAGGGGTCCGATCGTCAGGCCCTGCACGACGATCGAAATGACGACGACGGCGTAGGTGATGGCCAAGACAACCTCGCGCTCGGGCAAGGCCACGCCGCCAGGGGGGTGCGCGGGGATGGAGAGCGCCAGTGCCACCGACACGCCGCCGCGCAGTCCGCCCCACGTCAAGATGCGAATCGCCCCCGGGGTGAACACTTGACGCCGGCGCATCAGGCTGACCGGCAACGCCACGGCGATGAACCTCGCCAAGATGACGACCGGGAAGGCGAGCAGGCCGGCCAGGAGCGTCAGGCCGCTGAAGGAGATGACCAAGAGCTCGAGGCCGATCAGGACGAAGAGCACGGCGTTGAGGATCTCGTCCATCAGCTCCCAAAAATCGTCGAGGTGTTCCCGCGTCTTCGCGCTCATCGCTCCTGCGCGGCCCTCGTTGCCGATGAAGAGCCCGGCCACGACCATGGCGATGGGACCCGAGACGTGGAGAGCGTAGGCAAGGGCGTAACCTCCCGCCGCCGCGGCCAGAGACAGCAGCACCTCCACCTTGTAGTCATCCACCTTGCGCAGCATGGCGAGCGCACAGAAGCCGAGCAGGAAGCCGAAGACGGCACCGCCGATCGTCTCCTGCAGGAAGAGCAGCGAGAGCCTGGGTAGATCGAAGCCGGCGGTTCCCGAGGCAATCTCCAGCAACCCCAAGAAAGCGACGACCGCGACACCGTCGTTGAACAGCGATTCGCCTGCGATCTTCATCTCGAGGTTCTTGGGGGCGCCCACGTGTTTGAGGATGCTGACGACGGCGATCGGATCGGTCGGTGAGATCAACGCGCCGAAGAGCAGGCAGTAGATGAGTCGGATCTCCACCCCCAGCACGTTCAGCAGGCCGTAGGCCATTCCTCCGACCAAGACCGTGGACAGCGCGACGCCAGCGGTCGCGAGGAATCCGATCACCGCGCGCTGCCTCTTCAAGTCCGCGAGGTTGACGTGCAATGCCGCCGCGAACAGCAGGAAGCCCAGCATGCCCTGCATCAGCGTCTTGTTGAAGTCGATGCCTTCGAGGTGCTCGCGCGCTTCGGCCTCCACGGTGGGGAAGAGCTCGCCCACCGCAACCAGCAGCAGCGAGCTCGCCATGGCGATCAACATCAGCCCAATCGTCGTCGGCAGCCTCAGGAAGCGATGGTTCACGTAGCTGAAGACTGCTGCGAGCGAGAGGAGGGCCGCCGAAAGCTGGAAAAGATCCATGTTCGTCCGATACCGGAAGTGCCGAAGAAATCGCGGAAGCCGTTCCCGGTCGTTAGTGGAGGTTGCGTGAGTCCGGGGCAATTTCAAACGCCACCGGGAATGCGGGGCCCGCGCTCACAACGGGGACCGGCTCTGGAAGGCGCACGAGGGCGCGCCAGCGCGACATGGCGAGGACTCCGATGCACGCTGCGAGCACGAACCAGCCGGGGGCGCCGAAAATCGCCGAACGCAGACCTGAGTCGACGCCGTGGAGCAAATAGGGGAGTCCGGCTATCAGCGTCAGAGTGGAGTTGGCGATGATGACGGGTACCAGGCTCCTCGAGGCGAGGCGAAGCCAGCCGAGAAGCGTGCCCACGAGCATGCAGCTCACGACGAAGGCGCCGCTTCGGAGAGCGGTATCCAAGGAGCTCAGCTCGCCGTACGTCGCGAAGAACAGCACCGGTGCGTACCAAATGCCCCACACGATTCCGTGCGCAAAGAGGCCCCCGAAGCGACCGAGGCGCCCCATCGCCCGGGGCAGGAAGTAGCCGCGCCAGCCGACCTCCTCGTTGAACGACTGCAGGCAAACCAAAGCGATGGTCCCCAAAAATGCGAGTAAAACGGCGAGAATGCTCCCCGCCGAACCGCCTCCGGCGGTGATTTCTGCTTCCGCGTTGCCATTGAGAGTGGCCGTCCCTCCCGCACCAGCGGCTACCGCAACCCAGCCCACGATGGCTGAAAGGAAGCATAGACCGAGCGCGGCGACGCCTCCGACGACGGCGTAGACGCGCCGTGTCCGCCTGAGCGCGAGGTCGAGAGGGTCCGGGTCCACCCAGCGTCGCACGATCCACGCCGCGACAAGAGGCTGCCAGCCCATGGTGGCCGAATAGAGAAGGCAAGTCGTGAAGAGGCGCGTTCCGAGCGGAGCTGGGTGAACGGAGAGCTCGAAGACGCGGAAGGCCGCTGCAACGAACCATGAACCGAGGAACGAAAGGGCGAGAAAGACCACGACGCCCGCGAGTGCCCGCTGATTGGACGGCGAGGCGGTCGTGTTCATCGAACTCGTTCATGCTTCGAATCAACCGGTAGATCAAGCGATCCCGTTCGGGGTTCGAACTTTGCGCTGTGCGATGCCTCGCACTCCAAGAACGGAGGCAGCCCGTCAGGCAAGCGGTACCTCCGAGCGCTCCACGAGCTCCCGCGACAGAACCAGACCAGCGTCGAGACTCTCGGCGAAGTGAACGTGGTCGTGATGCTTCGGGAGGTTCGCGCGATCGAAGACGGCGTGCGGCTCGGGTAGTGGCCCGGCGATCACGATGAGCTTCCTGCTGGTGCGGAGGCGCATGATTGCGCTCTCCAGCGCGACGAAGCCCGTGGCATCGATGGAAGGCACCCGGCCGAGGGCGAGAACCACGACGCGGATATCCGAGCCGACGGTGTCGATCGCTCCCATCGCATTCTGGGCAGCGCCGAAGAAGAGCGGACCCGCGATCTCGTAGACGGCCACCCCTGGGGCGAGCTGGTACTCGCCGCGCGTTCCCTCGAGAATTCGCGAATGCGTGAGCTCGGCGGTTCGCCGCATGAAAAGGAGCGCCGCCAGCACCACCCCAAACGAGACCGCGATCACCATGTCGAACAGCACGGTGAGCACGTAGCAAACGAGGAGCACCACCACGTCGCTCTTCGGCGCGATACGTACGATCGTGAGAAAGTGTCGGATCTCGGACATGTTCCAAGCCACGAGCAGCAAGAGGCCCGCCAGGGATGCCATGGGAACGTAGGCAATGAGCGGTGCAAGCAGCAGGATCGCGAGCAGCACCACGAGCGAATGCACGACCGCTGCAACGGGCGAACGTGCCCCGGCGCGCACGTTGGTTGCGGTTCGCGCGAGCGCTCCCGTCGCTGCGATGCCGCCGAAGAACGGTACCAGGATGTTTCCGATGCCCAGTCCGATCAACTCTGCGTCCGGATCGTGCTTCCTTCCCGTCATGCCGTCGGCAATGGTGGCGGAGAGCAGCGATTCAATCGCACCCAGGACGGCGATCGCGAACGCCGCCGAGCCGAGGCGGTTGATCGAACCGAGTGTGAGTTCACCGGAGCCCCAAGGCAGGGTCGGAAGCGGGGGGATCTGCGGGATCCCTGCGACGAGGCGGCCGTCGACGACTGACTGAAAGCGAGACCCAATCGTGGACACCGTCACGCTGGGAAATACGGCGTGTATCGCTGTGGTAGCGATGGACACGGCAATGATGGCGATGAGCGGGGAAGGAACCTTGGCCGTCAGGCGGGGAAGCTGCCGCGGCAGAACGAGCAGCAGCAGGAACGTTGCGAGCGCGGGTCCGAAATCCACCAGCGACGCACCGTGCCTCGCGACCCACAGCGCTTGCACCTTTTCGAGGTACGTTTCAGGCATGTGCGGGATCGGCAGCGCGAAGATGTCCTTGATCTGGAGCGTTGCGATCACCGTCGCGATCCCCGCTGTGAATCCCGTGGTGACGGGGTGCGGGATGAAGTGAATCAATCGCCCGAGGCGCGCCGCGCCCATCGCCAACAGGAGAACACCGGCCAGGAGCCCCGAGGTGAGGAGCCCCGCCAAACCTTCGCGAGAAACGATCGGCGCTAGGATGACGACGAACGCGGCTGTTGGCCCTGTGATCTGAAACTTCGAACCGCCCGTGAGCGCGACAGCGACCCCCCCTACGATCGCCGTGTAGAGCCCATGCTGAGGCGGGACACCGACCGCGATCGCAAGAGCCATCGAGAGGGGGATGGCGACGATGCCGACCACGATCCCGGCGAGGAGGTCGGCTCGTAACGCGGCGCGGTCGTACCCTTGGGCGAGGGTCCTTCGCATCGCGAAGGCAATCGGCAGTTTCAGAGGAACTGCGAACCGCGCAGGGAAAACCGAGAGGAGGCGCTTTCGACGCGACGAGTCCAACGATCACTCTCACCACGTGGCCGTGGTTCAACCACGGTGGGCGGCTGCTTCGAGACGCAGGGTCGTCCGTCCGAGGCTCCGAACCTCGCCCGTGCGTGAGGCTTGGTGATCGAGGTGGTACCAACCAGCGTCGTACGAGCGCCGCTTGACCCACGTTCGCAGGCAATCCGACCCGATCGGTTCCTCCGATGCCAGATCGTAGCTCGACGGAATGGGTGCACCGAGTCCGCAGTAGGTGACGACCACGGAGCCGGTTCGAAGCGAACCCAGCCGGTCGATCACCTGCAGGAGCTCCCAGCCCATGCGATACGTCGAGAGCTCGACGGTCTCGTCGTAGGTCTCCTCGGCAGGGAGCATGTTTTCGGCGAACGGGTTGAAGAAGTAGAAGCCGTCGAACTCGTTCCATGGAACCGACACGGCGTTACCGACCCGGAACTCCACGTTCGGCACCTCGAGTCGGGCTGAGAGCTTCCTTGATGCCTCGACCAGATCGGGTCGCTGCTCGATTCCACACAGCTCCAATGTGGGGCGAGCAAGCGCCGCGGCGATGCAGAACTTCCCGGGTCCCGCTCCCACATCAAGCACCCGGCGAGCTCCATGCTCGACGAATCGCAGCGCGGCCCGCCGCGCCACGCACAGGGGGCTCCAGAATTGGCTCGACTTGGCGCGAACCAGCGGTGGCAAGAGCCGATCGAAGGCAAGGTCCCAACAGTTGCCGCGCAGCATGGCCGCGCGAGCCTTGGTGAAATGCGCGTCATTGAGCATCGTGCGCGTGCAAAAGCACACCCCATGCCATCCGGCCCACGCGCTATTGCCTCAAGAGCGCGCGCGAAAGCTCCTGTCGGGCACACTTGCGTGGAACCCGGAGGCATTCACGCCTCTCGTGCAAACGACGTGGGACGGGCGACAAACTGTCGCAAGGCGGTGATTGCTCGTGCAAACAGCAGTTACACCCGTCGCACAGGGCGAAATAGGCGCCAGAACTAACGTTTGACGCGTCGTCGCTTGATCACCCGGTCCGGCTCGACCCGAACGATCTCCCCGGTCGCCCGGTTTCGATAGCGGACCTGTCGTATCAGCCGCTCCCTGCCCGCCCACCCGGTGTTCTGCTGGTGATAGAGCCTCACTTCCCGGCTCAGCCCTTGCGCCGCGAGGGCGTCGTCCTCGGGTGAGACATCGTCCACCTTCCAGACCCCGATGTCGGGTGGCAACTCTTCGAGAACACCAAGGCGCTCCTCGGCTGCGCCGGGCACCAGGTTGAGGATGAGCGTGACGTAGACGCCGAGCGCCGCGAGCCCAACCGCCAGCAGGAAGACGTAGAACACACGGCTCGGCCAAGCACTTCCCGTGCCTGGTGCCCCGCGAGCGGGTGCTCGCCCAGCAGTTGTAGCGCGACAATTGTGCTATGAGTCTCGCCCCATGCCTGCGGGGAAACGACAATTTGACGTTGTCTTCGAGCCGATCATGCGGTCGAGGGCGATGCTCGAGGTCGATCGAGTGATCCGCGCCGTTGCGACGAAAGAGGTGGGGGTCTCGATCGTCGGGGAGAGCGGCGCCGGCAAGGAAATCCTGGCAAGGCGGGTGCACGAGCTCTCCGATCGTCGGACGGGTCCGTTCGTACCCATCAATTGTGCGGCCATCCCTGACGCACTCTTCGAGAGCGAGCTTTTCGGCCATGAACGAGGAGCGTTCACGGGGGCCAGCGAGCGAGCTCGGGGCAAGCTCGAGGGATCGGCCGGAGGGACCCTCTTCTTGGACGAGATCGGAGAGATGCCGCTCAATGTTCAGGCAAAGCTCTTGCGATTTCTCGAGAGCCGAAAGTTCATGAGGGTCGGTGGCAACATGAAGATCAGCGTGGACGCCCGGCTCGTGTGCGCCACGCTGCGGCCCCTCGAACAGGAGGTCCAAGCCGGCCGTTTCCGAGCGGATCTCTACTACCGAATCCAGGGTGTTACCGTCACCGTTCCGCCGCTTCGCGAGCGGCACGCGGACATCGCGCCGCTGGTGCGCCAGTTCGTGGCGGAGCTGTCTGCCAAGCACAGCGTCCGCCCGCCGCAGCTCGGCCGAGCGACCATGGCGGTCTTTGGGAGCTATCACTGGCCCGGCAACGTTCGAGAGCTTCGCAACGTCATCGAGCTCGTGTGCCTACTTCGCCCCGGCAAGAAAGTGAAACCCGGCGACCTTCCCCCCGCGCTCCGCCAGCATGCGGCAACGAGTGGGCTGGCGATCGAACGCCAGCTGACAGGCGCGACGCTCGATGTCAGCCTGGATCAACCGCTCGATGGGATCCTTCGCCAAGTATTGCAAGCGGCTCTGGATCTCGAGGAGGGCAACCGCTCCCGGACGGCGCGCCGACTTGGCATCAGTCTTCGAACGGTGCAGCGTCACCTGGCGCAGCGGCCGGCGGAGCCCTAGCGCGTCATCGGTCGCCGTTTCACGGCGGGACGGGAGCTAGGCGGGATGCTGAATCGGCGCAATGACGGAGTCTGCTGCGGAAGGACCGCGTCAACTTGGCATGAATCGCCGACCTGGCCGCGCGGCGGAGGTCGAATTGGCGCGCCCGGCGGAAATGACGCCATTTGCGGTGCGGCACGGCTGATGCTTCCCGCACTGCGTGGCAGAACGCCGAGCGCCTGGCGCGCTGATTGTGTCGCGCAACTCGCAGACGGCTGAGGGCCTGCGCCTCTACTTCGAACGGTCTGGCGTGCACGCCACCGTGGTCGATCGCTTCGAGTGGACTGACGATGGCGACCGCTTCACGGCTGTGGTCGTCTTTCCGGACGAGTTCGCGGCTGAGAGTGCAACGGCCAACGTCACGCAGCTCGCCCGCCGCTTCCTTCGTTCCTGGATCATCGTGGTGACCAGTCAAACCGCGCACTTCCAGCAATTCATGGCAAAACTCGATCCACCGAACCTGGGGCGCTTGGTCGTCCTGCCGCGGCCGGTGTGGGGATGGGCCCTGCTCGATCGAGTCCTTCAACCGCCTTCGCTTGGTGCAACGTCGGCGGTCGCCCCGCAAGACCCCTGAGATCGACGACACCCACGTAGGCCGCCCCCGGATGTTTCGTATTGGTCTTCCCAAGCGCCGGGGTCTCACGGTCACAGGGGTTACCGGCGATGCCGGTACGCTGGCGAGCATGGTCCAGTATTTCAAGGGTCGTGTTTCGTTTCGCGCCGTCCCCGATCTGAGCCAGGCGTTCAGGGTCTCTGCATCTTCCGATGCCGTTGTGTTCTACCCGGACGAATTCGAGCAGAAGATGGGCCTACGATTCCTTTTGATGTCGATCGGCAACGCGACGCTGTCGTTGATCGTCGTCGTCACAAGTGACCCGGGCCAATTTCAGGCGGTTGCTTACTCTCGCGGTGCCGTCGACAAGTGTATCGTCCTCTCGAAGCCGATCTGGCCTTGGGAGCTCCTTGCGACCATCCAAGCAGGCGTCCCCGGATACCGCAGGGGCACCTCGCGCCTGTGCTGATCCTGACCCGTCACCGCGATGAGACCGCTCTCGGGCTCACGGTAGAGACTTCGGATGCTTCGCCCTCAAGCAGCTCCGCGAGCGCTTCGAGCACGCGGCGCGTGGACGCGACCTCGTCGGCGCTCGTCGCGCCGAGCAGGTTCGCAACGGCGCGCTCCAGACCGCTCGCGACCTGATCGATCGATCTCCCTGCGGCGGTGAGTCCGAGCGTGAGGCGCCGGCGATCGCGCTCCGCGCGGCGGCGCTCGAGGAGGCCCTTCCTTTCGAGACGGTTCAGGGCGGCAGAGACGGTTCCGGCGTCGACGTGGAGCTGCCGTGCGAGTTGGCCCGCGGTCATTCCCGGGTACTTGCCGACGCAGCGGATGATCATCCGCTGCTGGGCGGTCACGCCCCACGTTGCTTCCAGGCGCCGTGATTGCCGCTCGAGCGCGTGGTTCAGGCGCCACAGGTTTCGCATGAACTCGACGGTGGGGCTGAAGGTGAAGTCGCCGGTTTCTACGGTGCCGGTCATCGCCCGCCGCCCTCCTTGCGGAGTCGACCGAGGCGCGCAAGAAAGGTGTCGATCTCGCGCTGGCTCCGGAGGTAGTAGGGGGCCGCCGACGAGGCCGCCATCCCGATGCGGACGGACAGCAGTCGCCCCGGTTGGTCGAGCTGGAACACGTCCTCGTCCGTGGCGTCGTCTCCGACGTAGATCGCCGTGTCCGCGCCCTCCTTAGCGCGCAGCCGCAAGAGCGCGTCTCCTTTGTGTGGCGCTCGCTCGGGCAGCACGTTGATCACGAGCTTGCCGGGGATCGTGCGCATGGGTTGGGGGAGCGCTCCCACCGCATCGTAGATAGCTTTCCGCGCGTCTCGTTTTCGCCGCGACCGGCGGTAGTGGATGGCCAGCGAGAAGCGCTTGTCCTCGATGTCGACCCCGGCGAAGCCGCCGAGGGCTTGCTCGAGCGGCGGGCGAGCGTCCGCGATCAGACTCTCGAACGTGGACAGGTGCTCGCCGGGTTCGAGCCCGTGATTGCCCATCACGTACCGTACCGGCAGCCCCTCCAGCCGGTCGTGGACGTCGTCGAGTCCTCGCCCCGAGATCACGGCGCAGGGGTAAAGACGACAGACGCGCTCGAAGAGCTTGCGCGTTCGAAGTCGCATGCGAGCCGCGTCACGGTTCGGCACGATCGGGGCGAGCGTTCCATCGAAATCGAACGCGAGGAGCACGTGAGACCAGGCAAACTGCGCCAGGATGTCGATGTTCTTGGGCAAGAGGACGTGCTTCATGCGCCTGAGACCCGTGCCGCGAGCTGACTCGAAAGCCGTCCGGTCATGCGTTCTCGGCGCCGCAGCTCTGCGGCGTCGATCAGCATGCGCCCGGCCCATCGGTAGACGTTGAACTCCGAGACCATCTTCCGCATCGAGCGCATGCGCTCCCGCTGTTCCGCGGGGAGCATGGTGAGCGCGGCGGCGAGGGCGTCGCTCGCCTCGTGGAGATCGTAGGGGTTCACGATGAGGGCCTCGGTGAGGTCGCGCGCGGCGCCGGTGAACTGGCTCAGCAAGAGGACGCCGAGCTCGTCGTCTCGAGCCGCCACGAATTCCTTGGCGACGAGATTCATTCCGTCGTGGAGGCTGCTGACGTAGCAAACGTCCGCCGCGCGAAAGTACCGGAAGACGGACGCGGGCTCGTGATGAGCGCGCCGGAGCACGATCGGGCGGTAGCCGCCCTGAGCCCATTTCCCGTTGATTTCCGCGGCCAGCGCCTCGACTCGCTCGTTGAGCTCGCGGTAGCGCGGGATCTTGGTGCGGCTCGGGGCCGCCAGCTGGACGAACGAGAAGCGACCGCGAAACTCCGGGTGGCGACTGAGGAGGGTGTCGACGGCCAGGAGCCTTTCCTCGATGCCCTTCGTGTAGTCCAGGCGATCGACGCCGACGCCGAGCAGCGCATCGGCGCCGAGGCCGAGCTCCGCCATCACCGACGCTCGACACTCCGCGGCGGGCGGAACCCGATCGAGCCAATGAACGGGCCACTCGATCGAGATCGGGTAAGGCCGCACCAAGGTGCGTCGCGCGCCCTGGACGACGGCGTTGGTCTCACGGTCGATCCTGCTTTCGACGAAAGCGTCGACCGAGTCGAAGAAGTTGTTGCAGTGCTGCTGGGTCTGGAAGCCGACGATGCTCGAGCCGAGGAGCCCCGCGATGATTTGCTCTCCCCAGGGGCAGATCCCCATGCGTTCCGAGTTGGGCCACGGGATGTGCCAGAACGAGAGGATCGTCGCTCGGGGCAGTCGCTCCCGGATCATCTTCGGCGCCAGCGCGAAATGGTAATCTTGGACGAGAACGATCGGATCGTCCGAATCCACTTCCTCGCACACGGCTTCTGCGAACCGCTGGTTGACCTTCACATAGTGGTCCCAGTCGTCGGCGCGAAACGCGGGGCGTGTGTGCGCCACGTGGCAGAGGGGCCATAGCCCCTCGTTCGAGAACCCGTAGTAGTAGCCGGCTTCCTCCTGCTCCGTCAGCCACACGCGACGGACAACATAAGATTCCTCGCCCGGGGGCACGCGGACGTGACTTTTCTCGTCGGAGGTCTGCTTGTCCGCGCTGCCACTGCCGTGCGCGACCCACACTCCCGAGCACGCGCGCATCACGGGTTCGAGCGCGGTGACCAGGCCGCTCGCCGGGTGTAGCACCCGCACGCTACCGTTCTCGGCCTCGTGCACGTAAGGTTCCCGGTTCGCAAGGACGACGACCCGCTCTCCGTGGAGGTGCTGCTTGAGCGTCGACCGAAGGCGTTCGGGATTCCAGGGACCTGATCGCGCCTCGCGGTCTCGCTCGCTCGCGAGGCTTTCGACCAGGGCGCGAACGTCTCGCACGAGGGGCCGGAACTCGCGCGTTCCCTGGCCGGAAAGGGCCCGTCGTAGCTCGAGCGTCCACCCGCGCCACGCCAGGCGGGCAGCGAGCAGTGTGATCGTCGAAGCGCCGAGCGAGAGCACGAAAAACGCTCCCAGGATCAGGTTTCGAGTGGTCACTTCGCGCCGGCTGATGAAGCTGAGATCGTGGACGAGCAGCACTACCCCAAGCGGCTGCTTGTCTTCCACGAGGACGCTGGCGCTGAGCTGCACCCTTCCTGAGGGAAGCTCCGCGGTCATCGTCCACGTGCGCCCGTTCAGTGGCTCTTCTCGCTCGATCCGCGTGATCACGGACTTGCACGAGAACTCTTGAGGGTAGGCTTCGGTTGCCGCGAGCAACCTTCCGTCCAGGGAGCAAGCAGCAACGCCCATGATGCGCTCGTCGCGGGTGATGTCTGCCAGGGTCCGGGTGAGTCGCGCGCGGTCCTCCCAATGGCTGACGAGCCCTTGCTGCGCGGAAGTGACGGCGAGCTCTGCCCGCAGCTGGAGATCCTTTTCGAACCATTCTCGCGTGACGCCGATGATGCCGACGTAGGCGAGGCCCGTGAGCGCGCCGAGGCCCGCGAGGAGGAGCAGCAGGAAACGGGCCGTGCGGCTCATACGGACGAGGGTTAGCACATAGTACTTGGGTATCCAATCATTATGTGATAGTCGGAGGCGACGATGCCCCTCTCCGACCTCGGCCTGATCGGCAACTGTCAGCTCTCCGCACTCGTGCGGGCCGACGGTGCCATCGTGTGGTCGTGCATGCCGCGGTTCGACTCCGCACCGGTCTTCGGTGCGTTGCTCGACGAGCGCGAAGGCGGAAGATTCGCCGTTCGTCCCGCCGAGTTCGGCTCCGGGGTGCAGAGCTACCTGACGAACACGAACGTGCTCGAGACGCGATTCGAGACCGAGAGCGGGGCGTTCAGGGTGCTCGACTTCGCGCCGCGCTTCGTTCAGTACGAGCGCACTTTTCGCCCGACCAAGCTCATCCGCATCGTCGAGCCGCTGTCCGGCACGCCTCGCATCCGGGTGCTCTGCGATCCGATCCTCGGCTGGTCGAGAGTGCGCCCGCACCGTGAGCTCGGTTCACATCACGTCACCTTTCACGGGTACGACACCGAGCTCAGGCTCACCACGGACGCGCCGCTTTCGTACCTGGACGACGAGCCGTTTGCGCTGACCGAACGAAAGCACTTCATCCTCGCCTGGGGGGCCCCCGTGGAGGAGCCGCTCGAGCCCCTTTGTGCGCGTTTTCTACGCGAAACGGTCCGTTACTGGCAGCTCTGGGTGAAGCATTGCCACATCCCGCCGTCGTACCAGGAGCAGGTGATCCGGTCCGCCCTGGCGCTGAAGCTTCATTGCTTCGAAGACACGGGCGCGATCGTCGCCGCGTTGACGACGTCCATCCCGGAAGCACCTGGTTCGGCGCGTACCTGGGACTACCGCTACTGCTGGCTGCGCGATGCGTTCTATGCCCTCGGCGCGTTTCGCTTGCTCGGGCACTTCGAGGAACGAGAGCAGTTCTTACACTTCTTGCTCAACATCGTCGCGTCGTCTCCCGATCTCGAGCTCCAGCCGCTCTATCGAATCGACGGCAAGACCGACTTGACCGAGCAGGTGCTCGCGGGGTGGTTGGGGTACCAAGGTGAGAAGCCGGTCCGTGTCGGCAACGGTGCAGCGTCTCACAAGCAGCACGACGTCTTCGGGGAAATGGTGCTCGCACTGACTCCGCTCTTTCTCGATGCGCGGTTCCGGGAGCAGGTCACGCCCCAGGTACTCGATCTGGTGACTCAGCTCACCCGCAAGGCGATTTCGGTCGCCGGCCAACCCGATGCCGGGATCTGGGAATACCGGTCGGAGTGGCGCCCGCAGACGTTCAGCTCTCTCATGTGCTGGGCCGCAGCGGATCGCATGGGCCGGATCGCCGAACGGCACCGCCCCGCTGATGCGCCGGAGTTCATTCGGGCTGCGGAGAACATCCGTACCGACCTCTTGCGCGAAGCGGTCCATCCCGAGCGGGGGTGCTTGGTCGCCGATTACCGTGGCAAGGAGCTCGATGCGGCGCTGCTTCAGGCGGTGACCCTTCACCTCCTTCCCCCTGAGGATCCCCGATTGCACGCGACCGTCGACGCCGTTCGCGAAGATCTCGAGCACCACGGCTGGCTGAAGCGCTACCGCACCGACGACGGTTTCGGTGTGCCTGAGGTCGCCTTCACGCTCTGCACGTTCTGGCTCGTCGAGGCGCTGGCCCGCCTCGGGCGAGCTGACGAGGCGCGAGCGCTGATGGAGCAGCTTCGCGTGGTGAATTCTCCGCTTGGGCTCTTGTCAGAGGACATCGATCCCGCCTCGGGCACGATGTGGGGGAACTTCCCGCAGGCCTACTCGCACGTGGGCCTCATTCACGCGGCCTTCGCCGCATCCCCGCGTTGGTCCGAGATCGGGTCGTGACGCCGAATCGAGCCCACGTCATTTCGCAGACGACGGCGGCCCTTTTGGTCGCGGACGCAGCTGCTCGTCGAACTCGGCTGGATCCGAGTATCGTCGACGTGAGCCATGGGGACGGCATCCCGATAGGTGGCCTCGGCAGCGGATACTCGGTGTTCGGCCCGAAGGGGTTTCACGACGCGACGTTCGCCGGTCCTCCCGCGTTGGACGCGAGCCACCAAGGCCCGCGGCATCCGGCCCCGTTCGCGTTCTACCTGGTCGTCGACGACCATTGCTTCGTCCTGCAGACCGCCTTCCCGGAAAAGCGACCCCCAGGTGCCCGCACCTTCCTGACCTGCATGGAACGCGTCTTTGCGTATGCAGGGTTGCCGAAGGCCCATTTCCGCTTCGAGCACTCGCGCGTTCGGCTCGGCTTGGTGATGACGGCGTATTCCCCGTTGATTGCCCACGATCTCGAGGCATCGACGACGCCCGTGCAGATTTTCGAGCTCACCGTGGAGAATTTGCTGCGCGAGACGAAGACCCTGGAGCTCGGCCTGTGGAGCGGGGAGTCGATGGTCGTGGATCGGGATGCCGCGTGCCTTGTCATCGAAGGCGGCCAGATCGCCTTCGGGGTCGACCTCGGGACGACCGATGAACGCGGAGTTACCGCCTACGTTCACCTGGAGCCGGGAGAGACCCGCGCCGTGCGCTTCTATCTTGGGTGGCACTTCCCCGAATTCAAGACACCTTCGCCGGTCGCTCGCGAGATCTATCGCCGCTCATACACGCGCCGGTTCGACGACGCGGCCTCGGTCGTTGGCCTGGCGAAAGAGCGGGCGGACGATTGGTCGCGCGCCATCGACGCCTGGCGTGACTCGTTCGACGTCCCTGCGCCGATGAAGCGTCTTTGGTTTTCTTCACTGGCCTCCGTCATCACCTCGACGATGCTGAGTAGCGACCCGTTCTTCTTTGCGGTCGAGGTGCCGCACGAGTGGGTGAACACGATGGACGTCGGCGTCTATGCGAACTGGGTCTACCTCGTGAACTGGCCCGAGCTCGAGCGCATGGACCTTCAGCAGTACCTGGCCGTCATCCCGACGGAAGGCGAAAACTCAGGGTTCGTTTGGCATTCGCTGTGGTCGGACGCCGCGCACTACGCCGAGGAACCGACGTTTCTCACCCGGTTCTGGCGAGCGCACCTCTGGTTCAACGATCGGAGGTGGCTCAAAACCGGCTACGAGCAGGCACTGGCAGCCGCGGCGCAAGCGTACGGACGAGAACGGTTCGAGGGCCTTTTGACCTCGCAACGGGGCAACCAGAGCTACGACGAATGGATGATGCCGGGTGCGAGCGCCTACGTGAACGTCGCCTGGCTGTACGCTCTTCACGCTCTCGAGCGCATGGGGCACGCGCTGGAGCGTCCGTCACTCATCGCAGGCACGAGGGCGGATGAGCTTCGCGAAGAGGTTCTTCTCGGCCTCGAACGCCGGCTCTGGACCGACGAGCACGGCGGATACTACCGCTGCTTCTTCCGGACTCCCGAGGTCTCCGCGGCAAGCGTGCCTGAAGCGGTCTTCACCGACCAGCTTTTCGGCCGCTGGGTCCTGCTCATCGACCACGAGGCGGAGGGCGTCCTTCCGCCCGCTCGGGTGAAGGCGGCGCTTCAGACCGTGTACCGGAACAACGTCCGGGAAGACGCGCCGTCGGGCTTTCGGGGCTGGGTCAACGGCATGCTGCCGAACGGCACTCCCGACATCGTGTCCGGATACCATGCGCGGACCTGTTGGCTCGGTGCCGAGCTCGATCTGGCATCGCTCCTCGCTTCGATCGGCGAGGAAGAGAAGAGCCTGGACGTGTTCTTTTCGGTGGAAACGAGCCTTGCCGGCAACCACTTGGGGGTAGGGGAGTGGAACCGCGCGGTGGACGACGCCGGGCGTGTCGTCGCTCTCGACACGTTCGGCAAAGATACGCCCAGGTTCCCGCCGTATCCCCGCTACACGTCCTCGTGGGAGTACCTCACACGAATGCTGGGCCTGACACTCACGGAACGCCACCTGTACCTCCAGCCGCTCCGCTCGCTCAACTTCGAGCTCCGCGGAGTGCGCCTTGCCGGGGTGGCACTCTCGGTGCGCGTCGAGCGACGGTGGACCCACGTGATCGCGAACGGCATTCGCTTCGACGCCCCCGCCAGGCTTCGACGTGACGGCGGACCGCACCGGGTGGAGTTCGTTGCCGGATAGCTCTTGCCCCACGGGAACGGTCGCGTCCCGCGGACGAAAACGTCCGGATCCGTTGCGCCGTCGGGCGCATCGTGCTTGAAGGTCCGGGTGAGGCACTCCAGTAGGCAGAGGCTACCCAGACTGGCAAGGCGTGCTTCACGCTCCAGCCGGCGGGTGATCGTGGCCTTGCTGGTCGCCGTCACCTTCGTCCTCGGCGTCATCGGTGCACCACGGATGCACGCGTCGTCCACGACCCACGGGTCGTTCGATGGGGACGAGCGCACGGAGGCGCGGGCATTCGTGCTCAAAGCGGCTGTCAGCACGCCGGTTGCCCCGGCGCCGCCCGGCGGGCGCGCCACCGCTCCACGCCACGCACCCGGCGTGGCCTTAGGGCCGCTCAGCGCCGGCTCGGCTCCGTTCGCTCGTCTCGAGTCGGCGCGGACGCCGTTCCGCCACGGTCGTGGCCTGTTTTCCCTCCTCCCGCGAAGATCCGTCGAAGAGCCTCCAGGCTAGCGCGCGCGTCGATTCGTAGGCGAGCGCTTCTGTCTCAGCGGAGCGTCCCACTCCGGGGCCCGCTGACGTGTGTCGCGGATGCGGTTCGAGCCTCGGCGGCTCGCAACGGCACCGCCGATGGTCGTGGTGCGACGGATGGTTGGTTGATCGATGCCTCACAATCTAGATTTGATCTTGACGCTCTCCGGTGCGCTCGGCGCTGCACTGGTGCTTGGCCTTTTGACGCAGCGCCTCCGGCTGTCTCCGATAGTCGGCTACCTCCTGGCCGGGATCGTCGTGGGACCCTTCACGCCGGGCTTCGTCGCGAACAGTCACCTCGCGGAGCAGCTCTCGGAGCTTGGCGTCGTGCTCTTGATGTTCGGGGTCGGCCTCCATTTTCATCTGCGGGACCTGATTGCGGTGCGAAAGATCGCAATCCCGGGGGCGTTGGTTCAGATCGCCGTGGCGACGGGATTGGGCGTCGCGGTCACGAGCGCTTTTGGCTTCAGCCTCCGAGCGGGCATCGTTTTCGGTCTCGCGATCTCGGTTGCCAGCACGGTCGTTCTCGTACGCGTCCTCTCCGACCACAACGTCCTCCACACCCCTTCCGGACACGTCGCGGTCGGCTGGCTGATCATCGAAGACGTTTTCACGGTCCTCGTGCTGGTGATCCTGCCGGTTACCGTTCTTCCGTCGAGCGGCTCGGGGATCCAAGGCATTCTCACCGGTCTTTTCGTTGCCCTGCTGCGGATTGGGGGTGTCGTCGCCATGACCTGGTGGGTCGGTCGCGCGCTGATCCCCAAGCTGATGAGCTACGTGGCCCGGACGCGATCGCGCGAGCTTTTCACGCTCGCGGTGCTGGTGCTTGCGCTCGGGATCGCCGTTGGTTCGACGGCGCTGTTCGGCGTTTCGATGGCGCTCGGAGCGTTCCTTGCCGGGATGGTGGTCGGGCAGTCCGAGTTCAGCTCGCGCGCTGCGTCGGATGCGCTGCCGATGCGCGACGCTTTTGCCGTCCTCTTCTTCGTTTCCGTCGGCATGCTGCTCGATCCTTCCGAGTTGTTGGTCCACGCACCGCTCGTCCTCGCGACGGTTGCGGTGGTCATCGTGGGAAAGGCCGTTGCCGCGTTCGCTGCCGTGCGGCTCCTCCGCTATCCGGTTGCCACCGCCGTGTCGGTGGCCGTTGCCCTTGCGCAGATCGGCGAATTTTCGTTCATCCTCGCGAACCTCGGGCGTGATCTCGACGTGCTACCCGCAGTTGCCAGCCAAGTGCTGGTTGCCGCATCGATTGTCTCCATCACGTTGAACCCGCTGCTCTTCCACTTCGTCGGGCCCCTGACTCGTATCCTGTCGGGGCGCACCGGCGCCAAAGAGCCCGAGGGTGCCGCAGGGTCCGAGAGTGCGGCGCACGGAGCCATCGTGGTCGGCTACGGCCCGGTTGGCCGCACGGTCGTCCGCCTTTTCAGGGAAAACGGCATTCGAACGACGGTCGTCGAGCTGAATCACGAAACGGCGCGCGCACTCGTTCGGGAGGGCGTCGCGGCCGTACACGGCGACGCATCGCAAACGAGCATCCTGGAGCTTGCTGGCATTCATTCCGCGGCAACCCTGGTGTTTGCAGCCTCGGGCACGCCCCCGCAGTCCATCATTCAGGCGGCGCGCGGGCTGAACCCGAACGTCCGCATCTTGGCCCGCTCCACCTACGCCCATGAGGTTGCATCGTCGCGGCAAGCCGGCGCGGACGTTGTGGTTTCGGCGGAGGTCGAGGTGGCGCTCGCCATGGCGGAGCACCTCATGACGGACCTCGGGGCAACGCCCGAGCAACTGGACCGTGCTCGCGAGCGCACCCGGAAGGAGTTTGCTCTCTAGATGATTGGGTTCGCTCTCGAGCCGAGATGGCGCGACCACGCCGAGGCGAGCAACGGAAGGGCCGTTTCCTCGTGACTCACTGTATCAAAAGGACACACATTGGCTTTTCGCCAGCAGGGCAACAGGAGGCGGGCGCGCGCCCGCCGTGGCATGCATCCTGCTCGCGTCGGGACCATGCTCGTGCTCGCGTTGCGGCAAGGCCTTCGAGACTGCCATGAAGCTCGCACTGAAGGTCGTCCTCTCGACGGTCCTCGGGACCCTGCTGGTCCTGATCGCATTCGGCTACTTTCGCGCGCGAAAAGAGGTCTTTCTCTTCGACCAGGACATGCGAAAGGATCACACGCTCATCGGCGCAACGCTCGGGGTCTGCGTCACCAGCACTTGGGCGTCCGCCGGACCGGAGCGGGCGCTCGAGCTCATCGAGCGTGCGGACGCGGAGCGCCCAGGGTTACGTATCGGGTGGATCCACCGGGATGGCAGGCACAACGCGCGAGCGCCCGTGTTTGCCTGGGAGCCAAGCGGCGACTTTCACGCTATCGAGCACTCCGTTGCGTCGGATCCCGACAACCCTGCCCGGGCGTATCTCGTCACGCGGGTTCCGGTACGGAACCGCACCGGCCTACTGGGAGCCATCGAGATCGCCGAGAGTCTCGAGATCCGGGAGGGCTACCTGCGGTCGGCCGTGACCAGCACGCTGCTGGCGACTCTCGGAACGGTCCTGATTTCAGGCATCATTGCTCTCGTCCTCGGCGTATGGCTCGTGGGTCGACCGCTTCGACTCCTGACGCAGAAGGCGCAGCGAGTGGGCGCCGGGGACCTCGGCGATCGACTCGATCTGCCCCAGAAGGACGAGATCGGCGTCCTGGCGACGGAGGTCAACGCCATGTGCGACCACCTTGCTGAAGCGACCGCCCGGTCCAACGCCGAAGCCCAAGCGCGGTTCCGCGCACTCGAGCAGCTGCGTCATGCAGACCGGCTCATCACCATCGGGCGGCTCGCAGCAGGAATTGCCCACGAGCTCGGGACGCCACTGAACGTCATTGCGGGTCGCGCGAAAATGCTGCGCCGTGGAGACGTCGATGCGGCCTCGACGCAGGATTACCTTTCGACCATCTCGGAGCAGGCAGAGCGAACGACGACCATCATCCGGCAGCTGATGGATTTCGCTCGGCGTCGCGAGCCCAGGATGACGAGCACGGACCTACCGACGGTGGTTCGAGCGATCGCCAAGTTGGTCGAGCCCCTTGCTCGCCGCAGGCAACTGCACGTTCACGCCGTTTCGACGGCACCGGCAACGGTCCGCGGCGACGCCACGCAGATCGAGCAGGTCGTTTCGAACTTGGTCGTGAACGCCATGCAGGCCTGTCCGGACGGGGGCTCGGTCGAGCTTTCCTGCGGCATCCAACTCACACCCGAGGGCGGGAGCGAGCAGGGTGGGCCCTGCGCTTTCGTGAGCGTGAGCGACGATGGGCAAGGCATGTCTCAGGACACCATGCAGCACGTTTTCGAGCCGTTCTTCACGACCAAGGACGTGGGTCAAGGCACGGGGCTCGGATTGAGCGTGGCGCACGGCATCGTCCAGGACCACGGAGGGAACATCACGGTGGAGAGCGAGGTGGGTCGCGGTAGCAAGTTCACGGTCATCCTTCCCCTGGTGTCATCGTGACCGCGCGCGCACTCATCATCGACGACGAGCGCGCGGAATGCGAGATGTTCGCCGATGCGCTGCGCTACGCGGGGTTCGAGCCGCATTGGATTCAGGATCCGACGCGGGTGCTCGACGTTCTTTCGAAGAGCCCCTTCGACGTCGTGGTCACGGACCTCAACATGCCAACGATGACGGGCACCGAGGTTTGCCGACGGGTCAGGGAGTCGGCTCCGAACCTTCCCGTGGTGGTCGTGACCGCCTTCGGTAGCATCGACGCGGCGGTCGATGCGATGAAGGCGGGAGCCTACGATTTCGTCACGAAGCCGTTCGACGTGGACACGGTAGGCCTCGTCCTTCGGAGGGCGGTGGAGCACCACGCGCTCCGTTGGGAGGTCGATGCCTTGCGCCGTGTCGTCGACACTTCGCAGCGCTTCGGGAAACTTTTGGGAACCAGCCGTGCCATGCGCGCGGTCTACGACCTCGTCGAGTGCGTCAAGGAATCGGACTGCGCGGTGCTGCTCACGGGTGAGAGCGGAACGGGCAAGGAGCTCGTTGCGCGCGAGCTCCATGAGCGAGGACGCACCCGCGAGGGCCCCTTCATCGCCGTCAACTGCGCAGCGATGCCCGAGGGGTTGCTCGAAAGTGAGCTCTTCGGGCACGTCAAGGGCGCGTTCACGGATGCGCGGGCCGCACGCGATGGTTTGTTCGTGTCCGCGAGCCGCGGGACCCTCTTCCTGGACGAGATCGGCGACATGCCCGTCGGGCTACAAGCCAAGTTGCTCCGTGCTCTCCAGGAGCGTGCGGTGCGACCGGTCGGCGGCTCGGTGGAAGTGCCGTTCAACGCCCGCGTCATCACCGCGACCAATCGGGACCTCGAAGCAGCGGTGGAGGCAGGCAGGATGCGGGAGGACCTCTACTATCGGATCAACGTCCTCCACATCGATCTTCCGCCACTTCGCGCCCGAGGTGGGGACGTGCTGCTCTTGGCCCAGAGCTTTCTCAGCGAAATAGCCGTACGCACCGGAAAATCGATCTCGGGCTTGACCGCTCGCGCTGCGGAACAGCTCCTCGCCTACGACTGGCCCGGCAACGTGCGGGAGCTCCACAACTGCATCGAGCGAGCTTGCGCCCTCACTCGCACGAAGGATGTGGATCTGGACGATCTCCCGAAGAAGATCCGGGACTACAGCTCCGGGCACGTGCTCATCGCGGGGGACGATCCGAGCGAGCTCGTCAGCCTCGAGGTCGTCGAGAGAAAGTACATCCTGCGCGTCATCGACGCGTGCAAGGGCAACAAGAGTCGCGCGGCTCGCGTGCTCGGGATCGGTCGAAAGACGCTCTATCGTCGCCTGGAAAGCCTCGGCTTTCCGGCAACGGACAACGACTCCTGAAGCGCCAAGCGCTCTCCGTCGCTGCGCCCAGGCCCTGTGCTGTTGCCCGCTGGGGTGGGTGGGTCATTCCTGGGCAAAGATCCCGTAGACGATGATCGCAAGCATCGCCACCAAGAAGACCAGGACAGCAGTCGGATGCCCCTCTTCCGGCGATACGCCCTGCTCCGCCTGCTCCTTCGAATCCTTCGTTTCCAATGTCTTGTCGGGTTCAGTCATGAGTAGTCCGGTCCTCTTGACGCGGGACGAGCCGCCTGTGTCGTTTCGATACGAGTCGGAATGACCCATCCCGGCCCGCTGCTGCGCCAGCGTTGCCGGTTCCAGCGACCTTCACCGACATGGCACGCGGCGTGCTCCCGGCGAGGGACGAAGGGCATGAGAGCGAACGGATGAGCAAGGCGCATACCAGGCTCGTATCTCGCTGAATGCGGCCTCCAGAGACCCACCGCCTCCCGGCGCCGCCATGAGGATCCTCGTCGTTCACAGCTGGCTCAGGGGAAATCTGGGCGACGTGCTGCAGGCGTCCGTGCTGCTCCGCGCCCTGCGCAGTCTGCGTCCGCGCTCCCTTGACCTTGCCGGGTATCCCAGGATTCCGGGCGCGGGTGCTCGGGAGCTCGTGGAGCTTGCAGACCGGCATGTGCCGGAGCCCTTCGCTTGGTACTGGCGCTACACGCCCGCGTCGCTCAGAGCGGTTGCCGTCGAGCGGCGGTGGAGACGGCAGCGAGCAGCGCTTTTTTCCCGCTACGACGCGATCGTCAGTGCACCTGGGCCGTTTCTCGCCCGTTACGACGCTCGTTGTGCGAGCGCACTCTGCGATATCGCGGTCGCTTCGGATATCGGGGTGCCATTCATTCTCGCGAGCCATTCGATCGGGCCGCTCAGCGCCCAGGACATCGAGCGAGTGGGGCGAACCACACTTTGCGTCGCGCGGGAGGACGCGTCCCACGAGTACCTCCGCCAGCATGGGCTTCCCGCGGTCCGGTCCGCGGATTTTGGATTCCTCTACCCCTACGAGGACGTTCTTTCGTCGGGTGACAGCGTTGTCAGGTGGCCCCGTCCCTATCGCCTGGTGTTCCTCCGATCGCAGAACTTCAGGCTCCACAGCATTCGCTGGCATCGCGGTCAGCTGCTCCTCGGCTCCCATCTGGTTCCGATTTCGTCGAGTGAACGCGTCGTTGTGGCGACCAGCGATCCGTGCCGAGACGAGGATTTCGTCGGTCGCGTTTCGGAACATCTGGGTGTTCCGGCGGTGGTCTGCCGCTCGGTACGCGAGCTGGTATCGTTGATCGCCGGTTCGTCGGGCGTCGTTTCGGATCGCTATCACCCAGCGATCTGCGCGGTGGCCTTGGGGAAAACGGCGGAGCTCTTGCCGAATTCCGAGCCTCACAAGATGCTCGGCCTGGAGAACCTGCTGCGGCGGCACGATCTGAGCTCGCTCTGCGAGCTCGCAAGGGAGGGCATCGCCGCAGTGACCGCCGCCCTGGGAAGCGTGCCGGCGGCGACCGCAGGAGCCGGATGAACGCCAGCATCGGCCGCGCCGCCGCGAAGCCACTTCGGGTGGTGTCGATCATTCCAACGTTCTGGCCGCGCCAGGGCGGCGCCCAGGTCGTGGTCGCTTCCATCGCGAAAGGGCTAGGATCGCGCCTCGACAACGTGGTGCTGACGCGTGGCTACCGCGGAAGCCCCGTCGATCAACGCTACTTGGAACTCCGTGTTCGGCGGTATCGGAATCCTGCACCCGTTCGCTGGAAGGACTACGCGACTGGACGTCACCATGTTCCCTTCGCGGCCAAGGCCTGCGTGGGGATCTTCGACGTCCTCGGATCGATCGTACCCCTCTACGCACTCGCACGCAGGACCGAGCTCGTTCACCTGCACTTTCCCCTGCCGCTCGGACTGAGCGTCCTCGTCCTTCAGAAACTCGCGCGCCGGCCACTGGTCGTCACCGTTCACGGCAACGGTGACATCTATGAGCTCCCCCCGGCGCTGGCTCCGCTCACCCGGGCCGTGCTGAGTCGTGCCGATGCGATCGTGAGCGTGAGCAGGGACCTCGCCTCGCACCTTGCCGACAAGTTCGGGGTCGAGCAGGTGACGGTCGTTCCCAACGGCGTGGATACGGAGCTCTTCCAGCCGTCTCATCGCCCCCCGTCGGACACCATGACGCTCCTTTCCGTTTCGCGCATCGTGCCGCGCAAGAACATCCCGGTCCTGATTGCCGCCGTGAACGCCCTCGCGAAGGCGGGGGAACGGATCAGGGTCGTGATAGCAGGCACGGGCCCGGAGGAAGCTGAGGTGGCGTGGCTCGCAGCGGCGACGAACGGCGTTGCTCGGTTCGTCGGCTTCGTCAGCGAGACAGGCAAACGCGAGCTCTTTGCCGAAGCGGACGCCTTCGTCCAGCTCTCCACGCGCGAGGGACTCTCGGTGGCAACGCTGGAAGCACTGGCCTCTGGGCTCCCTTGCGTCGTCTCCGACGTGCCTGGTGTGCGCGAGCCCATCCTGCCGGGTGTCACGGGGTACCTGGTGAGAAACCCCGAGAACGTCGAGGACGTCATGAACGCGTTGCGTGGTCTCCTTGCGGACCGACATCGCCTTGCGCAGATGAAGCGGGCTGCCCGTCTCGTGTCCGAGGAACAGTACTCGCTCCGTGCAATGGCCGAGGGATACTGGGGCGTCTACCAAGGGGTGCTCGATCGGAGGACCACGTGAGGTTCCTCGTCACGGGCGGTGCGGGGTTCATTGGATCGGCGCTCGTTCGAGAGCTCATCGCTCGCGGGTGCGAGGTCTTCGTCTACGACAACCTTTCCCGGGGCAGCCGAGAGCACCTGGCCGTCAACGGAAAGGTCGAGCTCATCGTGGGGGACGTACGCGACGAATCGAGCGTCCGTCAGGCGGTCGCTCGGAGCACTCCGGATTGCGTCGTGCACCTGGCGGGCAAACACTTCATCCCCGAGTGCGTCCAGAACCCGGCGGAAACGCTGGAAACCAACGTGGGCGGGACCCGCAACGTTCTCGTGGCATGCCCGCCGCGGCGAGTCGCATCCGTCATCCTCGCGTCCAGTGCTGCGGTCTACGCGCCGAGTCTCACCGCATGTCGTGAAGCCGACTCACCGCTTCGTGCCTGTGACGTCTACGGGGAGTCGAAGATCCAGGCCGAGGAACTCGCTCGCATTCACCAAGCGGAAACCGGCGGGAACGTGGCGGCGCTCAGGATCTTCAACGCGATCGGGCCGCGCGAAACCAACCCGCATCTCGTGCCCCACGTGTTCGAGTCGATCCGAACGTCCGACGCGATCCCGCTCGGCAACATTGCGGCTCGCCGTGACTACGTCGACACCCGTGACATCGCTCGCGCCATCGCTGCCACAGCCGAACGCTCGACGGGATGGCAGGTCTACAACGTCGGGACCGGGGTGGCTCACTCGGCGGCCGCGATCATCGAGACGCTGCGGACCAAGCTCGGCCGGCCCCTGGCGATCACACTGGACCGCGATAGGCTTCGGTCCACGGACAGAAAACTCTTGGTCGCGGCCATCACCAAGATCGAGCTCGAGATCGGGTGGGCTCCACGCGTTTCGCTTTCCGAGTCGTTGGACCTCCTCATCGACCACTACGGTATCCGCGGAAAGGCGCGGGCCGAACCGGTCCAGGGCGACCATCGCGGTGACCTCTAACGCCACCGCGTCGTCCGTCGAAAGCCAAAGACGTGTGACGAGCCTACGGTGCTTCGTGCCACGACGTCGAGGCCACGACGGCGCGCCTCGACGATCAGCGTTTCTGGTTCAGGTTCTCCTTGGGTGATCACCCAAACGCGGGTGTGGAGGTGAGTGGAGGCGCTGATGGCTGCCAGCAAGCGCTCGTCAGCGATGCATCGAGGGGCGAAGGACCGGTCGAGTTCGCCGCGGAGCTTCGCGCCACGCGGGTGGACGTGAGCGTAGTACTCCCACTGCGGACACATCCGCGAGCCAAACAGCAAGGGCTCGGGTTTCGGCGTCGGCTCGGCGCGCTGCAGCTTTCCGACGCGAGCGAGCGCGGCCGGCAGATATCCATCGTGCGTTTGCCCGCTCTTCCGCTTGTGCCAACTTCGCTCGAGAAACACCAACGGAGCGACGACCAGCAGTGCCGTTGGCAGGAAGGCGAACCACGCGGCGCGTCCCGACCAGCTCCAGCTGAAAGCGTAGGCCGCGACGACGCTCACGTAGAGGAGAGCGAAGAGGTTCGTCCTGAAGGCGCCCATGGGCCAGAGGTGGAGGGCGTTGAAAACCACGAGCGTGACGAGCGGCAGCAGGATCAGCAGCGCGAGACGCCCCTGTCGCCGCAGGCCGAGGAGGGCGAGGCCCGCACCGTGTGCGAGCGACCAGAAGAGTGCGTCGGCGCTTCTCAGCCCGGCAAGAGCACTGGGCGAGAGCCTCGTGGATTGCCACCAGCGACGGCGGTAGCCCGGGTACTCCACGAGATCCAGGTAGCGGTCGAGCAGCCAGCCGACGAACGAACGCTCATGTTCAGACGTATGGAAGACGTCGTACTTTTGGCCCCAATAGGTGCTCTCGTCGCTCGGGATGCGGCTCCAAATGAGGGCGTACTGCACACCCAGGGAGAGGAGCACCAAGCACGCACCCGGCACGATCCACCGGAGGTGCGATCGTTGATGCTTGAACGCCTCCCAGCCCAGCACCAGGAAGACCGCCGGATAGGCAAAGACGAGATCTTGAGCGAGGAGCGTTCCGATGCTCGCGACGACGAGCACCAGCAACAGATCCCGGACCCGGCGCGTACCCACGTAGCGAAGCGCCAGGAACAGCAGACCCGTGTGCAGCGCCAAGCTCACCGAGTACGGCTTGAACTCCTTCGAAAAATCGATCGCTGCGGGGTGGAGCGCGAGGACGGCCACGAAGAGGAGTCGGGCAGCAGGCGGGAAGGGCAGCCGACGCGCGAGAAACGGTGCGACCAGCACAGTGGCGACGCCCGCGGTCCACGGTAGGGCTCGCAGCACGGACTCCCAGGGTCCGAAGACCGTGGCGAGGACGAAGCTCAGCTGCATGAAGCCGATCGGCCGCAGATTTTCGTCGCCGAACCGCCCGTCGAACAGGAACACCGCCCAGCTGCACTCGTCGAGCCAGAACGGGCGC